>WBZP01005176.1_pt1 | contig 13334 bp, 11 predicted proteins | sample 5204301 | NCBI WGS metagenome assembly WBZP01 (sample SAMN12412401, study PRJNA552823) | activated sludge metagenome | isolation source: activated sludge from nitrification reactor of wastewater treatment plant... | place: USA: Pennsylvania | collected 2017
GCACGTGCTCGTCGGCATCGGGATCTCGTGCATCGTCGCCAACGTGCCCGGGCCACCCGACGACGTGCCCGGTGACCAGGCGATCTCGGCGTTGCTGTACGTGGTGAAGGAGGGAGGCCTGTTCCACTACGCCTACCAGGGTGTGGCGAAGCTGATCATCCCGCCTCTGATCTTCCTCGGCGTGGGCGCGATGACCGACTTCGGCCCGATGATCGCCAACCCGAAACTCGTCATTCTAGGCGCCGGCGTGCACTTGGGCATCTTTGTCGCGCTGATCCTTGCCAAACTGGTCGGGTTCACGATCAGCGAGGCGGGCGCGATCGGCATCATCGGCGGCGCCGACGGGCCGATGGCGATCTTCGTCACCGTCAAGCTCGCGCCGCATCTATTGGGACCCATCTCGGTTGGGGTGTATTCGTACATGGCGTCGATGCCTATGATCCAGCCGCCGGTGATGCGCCTGCTGACGACCAAGAGCGAGCGCCAGATCGGGATGGCGCAGCTGCGCAAGGTGACCAAGCTCGAGAAGATCGCCTTTCCGGTGGCTATTGCGATCATCGTGAACCTCTTCTTCCCCCCGGTTGCCCCGCTGATCACGATGCTGATGCTCGGTAACCTGTTCAAGGTCGTCGGCGTTACCGACCGCCTGGCCGAGACCGCGGCCGGTGGGCTGATGAACGTGATCATCATCATGCTGACGGTCGCGATCGGCTCGACGATGGCCGCCGACCAGTTTCTGACGGTGCGCACCATCGCGATCGCCCTGCTCGGCCTTATCGCATTCCTGTTCGGCACCGCGTCGGGCGTGGTCACGGCGAAGATCATGAACCTGTTCCTGAAAACCAAGATCAACCCGCTGATCGGCGCGGCAGGCATTGCCTCGGTGCCCATTGCAGCGCGTGTCGCGCACGTCGTCGCGCAGCAGGAGAATCCGAACGATCTGTTGGTCTACCAGGCGAAGGGACCGAATCTGGCCGGAGTGTTCGGTACGGCGATTTCCGGCGGGATGCTCCTCGCGCTGCTCGGCGCGAGTTGAGCATGCTTTGGACGCGCAAGGCGACCAGCCATCGGACCGTTCCGGCCACCGGCACTCCATGACCCCCATCATTCCCGACACGCTCGAAGGAGCGCTCGTCCTGAGCGTGATCGACTTCTTCCTCAGCTTCGTCGTCATCTCGTTCATTGGCGTGGTTCTGGCGGGATTCCCGCTGCTCAACCGGATCGGAGCGCTGTTCGCGAAGCAAGGATCGCAACCGGCGACCAAGGCTGATGTCACGCCCACGGATCAACCGGCCGAGGCCATGCCGGACATCCCGCCCGACCACGTCGCGGCGATCGCCGCGGCGATCGCGACTCTGGCGGAGGGATCGCGCATGGTGCACATCGAGCGGGCGCAACTGGACTCGGCGTGGCTGCGCGAGGGCCGGCACGTACAGCACCTGTCGCACGCTCCTGGGCACCCATCGGGCCGGTGACGGGCACTGGCTGGCACGCGCAGCGCCCAACTCGCGACGCGTACGTGTTGCGTCAGCCGTTGCGCAGCCGGACGACGCCCGCCGACAGCGCCTCGAGGTTGGGGTCGACGATGCCGTGGGCGACAACGCGACCCGACTGAGTTCCAGGTAGTCGAACGACGAGCCGAACGCGCCGCTGGCGTGCGCGAGCGCCTTCAGTGGTGCGCCTCGAGGCCTCTCTTCGGTTCCGTAGCGGGACGTCAGTTGTTGACCAAGCGCTGACGCTCAGCGGAATAGCGCGCGCCCTGCACGGTGATCCGCGAGAGCGCGTCGTCAATGCGCGCAAGATCGTCGGCGCGCAGTTCGACCGACGCGGCCTTCAGGTTCTCCTCCAGCCGATGCACCCTGGTTGTCCCGGGGATCGGAACTATCCACGGCCGCTGCGCAAGGATCCAGGCGAGTGCGATCTGCGCCGGCGTCGCCTGCTTGCCGGACGCCGTCCTTGCCAGAAGGTCGATCAGGGGCCTGTTGGACTCGCGCGCGCCCGGAGTGAAGCGGGGCATGGAATTGCGGAAGTCTCCGGCCGTGAACGACGTGCTGGCGTCGATCGTACCGGTGAGATAGCCCCTGCCCAGCGGACCGAAGGCGACAAACCCGATTCCGAGCTCCTCGAGAACCGGGAACACTTCCCGTTCCGGCTCCCGCCACCACAGCGAGTATTCGCTTTGCAGCGCGGCGATCGGCTGCACCGCATGCGCACGCCGAATGGTCGCAGCGCCGGCCTCGGAAAGGCCGAAGTACCTCACCTTGCCTTGCCGTATCAGATCCTTGACCGTTCCCGCAACGTCCTCGATCGGCACGGAGGGATCGACCCGATGCTGGTAGAACAGATCGACGTGGTCCGTTCGCAGTCGCTTGAGTGACGCATTGATCACCTCGCGGACGCGTTCGGGGCGACTGTCCAGCCCGGCATTGAAGTCGCCGGACCGAAAACCGAATTTCGTGGCGATGACCACCTGGTCGCGGACCGGTTCGAGGGCCTCTCCAACCAACTCCTCGTTGACGAAAGGACCGTACACCTCTGCGGTGTCAAAGAATGCGACGCCGCGATCGACGGCCGTCCGTATCAGTCGTATGGCCTGTTGCTTCTCGGTTGCCGGCCCGTACCGCACGCTCAAGCCCATGCAACCCAGTCCCAGAGCGGATACCGCGAGACCGCTCCGCCCCAATTCGCGCATTTCCATCTGCTTTGCTCCCATGCCAACTGCAGGTCCGACTCCGCAAGGGGCGCCATCCATTGCAGCGTGAGGCTCGCCAATGCAATCGCTCGTCATGCTCACGCGGCAGTGCGCGTGGTCCGCACCCCGTCGAACAAGTCGAACAATTGCTGTGCCGCGGGGGACAGCGTCCTCTTTCGCCGCCAGATCAAGCCAATCTTGCGCGAGACGGTTGGTTCGACCAATGGAAGGCTGACCAGCACCGGGTGATTGGCCGAAGGCATCGCCAGCGAAGGAACCGCGGCAACGCCAAGGCCGGCCTCAACGAGACCCAGTACGGTCGTTACATGCTGGGTCTCGAAGATGCCTTGCGGTCGCTGCTTGACGCCCAGCAAAGCCTGCTCCATCAGCAGCCGATTGCCCGACGTCCGGCCGACGGTGATGAAGTCGAATTGGCTCAACTGGGCCCAGGTCACCCGCCTTTGCCGGGCGAGCGGGTGGTCGCGTCGACAGGCTGCGACGAAGCGCTCCTCACGCAGCGTCTTGAACTCCAGGTCACCTTCCTGGGCGCCGATGAAGTTGATCCCGAACTCGGCATCGCCGCGCGCGACGGCCTCCAGGACATCGTTCGCCCCCGCGTCAAGCACCTTTACCCGCACTCGCGGGTTGATGTCCCGGTAGCGGCGCAGAACCTGTGGAAGGAAGTAGTAGACTGCGGACGGAACGCAGGCAATCTGAACCTCGCCCATGCGCGTTGCCGACGCGCCGCGTATGCCCAACAGTGCCGAGTCGAGTTCATCGAGGAGATGCCTGACCTGCCGCTCGAAGTCCCTTCCAACTGTCGTGAGGCTCACCCGCCGGGTCGTGCGCTCGAGAAGGCGAACACCCAGGGCCGCTTCCAGCTTCTCGATGCGACGACTGAACGCCGGCTGGGAAAGGTGCATGGACTCGGCGGCCTTGCGGAAATTGCTAGTTTCCGCGACGGCTCGAAACGCCAGGAGATCGTTGAGATCAAAGTTGATGGCCATGTCCGCATCGGGGGCAGCTATTGATGCCAATTGTGCATTGATTGTTGCCAATAATGCAATTCACGGCATGTGTCGAATGTCGCATGATTGGAACACAGCAGAGGTAACCCTTTGCACATCCCACCATCGTACCGAGCTCGTGGCATGGATACGTCAAGGCGGCGCGCTTTTCGAAACTGCGGCAGGAACCCCGCAGGCAACCCGAAGGCGGTGGCACCGGCAGGAGCCGGTCCTCACCGAGCGGACGGGACCTTGGCCGCGCCGCTGCGAACCCGTTGCCAATCGACAGGCGATCGGACATCGACAGGGGATGCCAGGCGGCGCCGACCGCCCGCGTACGCCCGGGCGGAGTCCACCTCGGCGTGGGTCGCATCGACGCCCGACGATCAGGACTGCCAGTCATGCACGACGTAGTCATCGTCGGTGGTGGCAATGCCGCGCTTTGCGCCGCACTGACCGCTCGCGAAGCGGGAGCGTCCGTGCTTCTGCTGGAGTCGTCGCCACGCGCCTGGCGCGGTGGCAACTCGCAGCACACGCGCAATCTGCGCTGCATGCATGATGCGCCCCAGGACGTGCTTGTCGATGCGTATCCCGAGCAGGAGTTCTGGCAAGACATCAAGAAAGTCACCGGTGGGATTACCGATGAGCGGCTCGCCCGCCTGGTAATCAAGGCTTCTTCGACCTGCCGCCTCTGGATGGCAAGGCACGGTGTGCGATTTCAGCCGCCGCTGTCGGGGGCCTTGCATGTCGCGCGGACCAACGCCTTCTTCATGGGCGGAGGCAAGGCCCTGGTCAATGCGTACTACCGCAGTGCCGAGCAGCTTGGCGTGCAGATCAGGTACGACACGCCGGTGGACGCGATCGAACTCGACGGCTCGCGATTCGTTGCCGCTCGCAGCGGTTACGTTCGCTTTCCCGGCGCCGCGTGCGTTCTGGCTGCGGGCGGCTTCGAGTCCAATCGGGATTGGCTGCGTCAAGCGTGGGGTCGGAACGAACGCGGCGAATGGCCGGCGCAGAGTTTTCTGATCCGCGGTACCCGGTTCAACACCGGCGTGCTGCTTCGCTGCATGTTCGATTCCGGGGCCGACGCGATCGGCGATCCTTCCCAGGGACACTGCGTTGCGATCGACGCCCGGGCCCCCCTGTACGACGGCGGAATCTGCACCCGTATCGACTGCGTGTCCCTTGGCGTCGTCGTCAATCGCGAGGGCCGGCGCTTCTACGACGAGGGAGAGGACTTCTGGCCGAAGCGCTACGCGATCTGGGGTCGGCTGGTTGCGACACAGCCTGGGCAAATTGCCTATTCAGTCATCGACGCAAAGGCGATCGGCCGCTTCATGCCCCCCGTGTTCCCCGGCGCCACCGCCGATTCGCTGCCCAGGCTCGCGGCGGCGGTCGGGCTACCGCCGGAGACCTTTGTGCGCACGATCGACGCTTACAACTCGGCGTGTCGGTCGGGCAGCTTCGACCACACCGTGCTTGACGACTGTCGCACCGAAGGAGTTCTTCCTGCGAAGACCCATTGGGCGTTACCGATCGACACGCCACCATTCACCGTTTACCCGCTGCGGCCGGGCATTACCTTCACCTACCTCGGGCTCAAGGTGAACGAGCGGGCAGCAGTCCACTTCGGCGGGCGGCCCAGCACCAACCTCTTCACCGCCGGCGAGATGATGGCTGGCAACGTGCTCGGAAAGGGCTACACCGCAGGCGTGGGGATGACTATTGGCACGGCATTCGGCGTGATCGCTGGCCGCGAAGCTGCGAAGGCCGCCCATCGTAGCCCGGAGGCATGTGATGTCGCTACCTGATTCCGGGCCGTTCGGGCAGCGCCAGGGAGAGGTGATGCCCCTCTCCGACCCCGTCGCGGAGGTCGAGCGTCAGATGCGCATCTGCAATGCGTGCCGCTACTGCGAAGGTTTCTGCGCGGTCTTCCCCGCGATGGCCCGTCGGCTCGCCTTTCCTGCGCCGGACGTCCATTACCTTGCGAACCTTTGCCACGGCTGCAGCGGCTGCTACTACGCCTGCCAGTACGCCCCTCCGCACGAGTTCGCAGTGAACGTGCCGAGGGCCATGGCCCAGGTGCGCAAGCGTACGTATGCGGGGTACGCGTGGCCACGCCCACTTGCAGCGCTGTACGAGCGCAACGGCATCGCCGTCTCGCTTCTGCTCTCGTTCGGCCTGATCGGTTTCCTGCTGTTGGCACTGTTCCTGGGGCGCCCGCTGGCGGGTGGCACCGATGCGGATTTCTTCGCCGTTTTCCCGCACGGAATGCTGGTAGCAATCTTTGGCGGTGCGTTTGGATTCGCGGCACTTGCGCTCGGCATCGGCGCGTACCGGTTCTGGCGAGCGCAATCGCCTGGTGTCGCCGGTTCGGCAGCCTTGGGCGAAGCGGCCGCGAACGCGCTGTCGCTCCGGTATCTCGGCGGCGGCCACGGCGAGGGCTGCAACGAGACCGACGATCGGTTCACCTTGGTACGCAGGAATTTCCACCATCTCACGTTCTACGGCGTCGTACTCTGCTTCGCCTCGACGGCAGTGGCGACGATCTACCACTACCTTCTGGGCTTGCACGCGCCGTACGCATTTGCTTCACTGCCCGTCGTTCTCGGTACTGGCGGCGGAATCGGATTGGTTGTGGGCACCTGCGGCTTGCTGGTGACGAATGTGCGCCGTGACCCGGCGATCACGGACGCGACGCAGCGATCGATGGATCGTGCATTCGCGTTGTTGCTCCTTCTGACGGCCGCGACCGGGCTCGCGCTGCTCGGGTGGCGCAGCACTCCGGCGATGCCGTTGCTCTTGATCGCGCACTTGGGTTTCGTCATGGCGCTTTTCCTGACGTTGCCCTACGGCAAGTTCGCGCATGCCATTTTTCGCGCCGCCTCGTTGCTGAAGTGGTCGATCGAACGCAGGCAGCCCAATCCGCACCTGATCAACGACTGACCGCAACCGTTTGGTCGCCCGCGACCCGATCGATCCAGCTGCAGAGCTGCGGTTGGAAGGAACTGCGAAGACGTATGTTTCAGCTCTTGTCGGTGCCGCGCCGTGGCGATTCGCGTCCCTGGGTGCCTGCGCAGGATCCGATGCGGATTGCGTTCCGACAACTGGCGGCGCCCGATTTCCCCGGAGGACGGGCGGCGAACCTGCAGGAAGCCGGCTCGAGAACGCGTGAGGGCAGGCTTCAATGTCGAGGCACGTCAGAGCAGCATGTCATTCAAGGATCCCGAGGAACTCGACGATGGACGACCGGCAACGAGCCAACCCGCATGGCGCCTGACAGGGAAGGCCTGAAGTCGGCAATCGCGCTGTCGAAGGTGAACGCCGCCACCATCGTCTGTTCGCGCACCCGCAACTTCCGCAACCACCTCGGTATGAGCGCCACGCCGCACCTCGCCTCGGCGGAGCTCGCGCCGACCGCGAGCAGGCGGGAGCGCCCCGGCGGTCGACGACTAGGACGAGGCCACGGCCGCGATCGACACGGATGCCCCGAGCGCCCTTCGCCACATGAACTTCGAACAGCACCCGGAAAATGCGCAGACGGCCACCAGCGCGTCTTTCCAACCGGCGCGCGCGTGGCGTCTGCCGTCGCGCAGGTGCCTCGTCGCGGGAGCCGCTCGCGTGGAGGCCGATCCAGGACGGCGCGTTTCGCGGACGCCTCAAGCGAAGTCGACGACAGCCTTCACTCCGCCACAGGCTGAGCTTCCCCGCACTGCCCCGCCAATCACATAGGGAGAGAATTCATGCAACACGCACTCCAGGACAAGCGGATGGTGTGGATCAAGAGCGCTATCTGCGTAGCCATACCCGTCGCCATCTACCTTTCTCCCGTGCCGAATGGCCTCACCCCTTCGGCCTGGCAGATGTTCGCGGTCTACATGTTCGCAGTGCTGGGAATCATTCTGCGTCCGGTCGCCGAGGCCGTCGTCCTGATTGCCGCGCTCGCCTTCACCTCGCTGGTCCTTGGAAAGACCTCCACCGCCCTGCACGCGTTCGGAGAATCCACTCCGTGGCTCGTCTTTACTGCGTTCATCATCGGCCAATGCTTCATCGAGACGGGACTCGGCACGCGGATCGCCCATTTCATGATCCGGCGATTCGGAAAGACCAGCCTTCGGCTCGGCTACGTGGCAATGCTGACCGACCTGATACTTGCGCCGGCAACACCGTCGAACACCGCGCGAACCGGCGGCCTCGTTTCGCCGATCTATTTTAGTCTGTCCAACGCACTCGGCTCCAGGCCGAACGAGAATCCGCGGCGCATCGGCGGCTTCCTGTCGCTGCTGATGTACCAGAACAGCCTGATTACGGCGACCCTGTTCCTTACGGCAGGCGCGATCTATCCGTTGATGATCAAGATGAACGCCGACCTCACCGGCGCGAGAATCGATTGGGGGCAGTGGACCGCCGCGATGGCTGTTCCCGGCGCGATCTGCCTAGCCATCGTTCCCTATATCGTCTACAGGATGTATCCGCCGGAACTCAAGCGCATCGACGATGACATGATCGCGGCCAGCGGTACCGGAAATCTAGGCGCGATGAGCGGACGCGAAAAGACGCTGGCGCTGCTGTTCGTTCTCGCGATCGCTGGCTGGGCGACAGGAAGCATCACCAAGATCGACAGTGTCGCGGTCGCCCTGGCCGTCCTCGCATTGGCATTGGTCACGAGTGTCATCTCCTGGGACAAGGTCCTGCAGTGCAAGAGCGCGTGGAGCACCTTCATCTGGTACGCGGGTATCATTTCCCTTGCGGACGGATTGAACAAGGAGGGCTTCTTTAAGTGGCTGGGCACCATCTTTCAGAAGAACCTCGACTTCAGCGGAGTCAGTACCGTCGTCGTGTTGGGCATACTTGTCGTCATTACCATCGTCGTCCGGTACTTCTTCGCGTCAACCATCGCTTTTGTCGTTACTTTCATGCCCGTGATCTTCACGCTTGGCGCCGCCACCAAGCTTCCCGCGATCCCGCTGCTTCTCCTTTGCGCAGCATCTGCGCAGATCGCCAGCCTGCAGACCCACTACGGAAATGCGGTCGGCCCTGTGCTTTTCGGGACCGGTTACGTCGATCGATTGACCTGGTGGAAAGTGGGGCACGTCGTGTGCTATCTCAGCATGGCCGTATTCCTGTTCGTCGGCATGGCCTGGTGGAAGACGATCGGGCTCTGGTGACGACGCGCTGAATATGTGGAGGGAATCCAGATGGGATCATCAAACAGCCATACAACCGGGATCATGGCCGCTGCTGCCAACCAGGGCGTCCCGAAGGCGCCGGAGACTACGGTGTTCTGTTCCGGCGCGTGCTATGCGGTCATGGAGGAACTCGGACCGGGGTTCGAGTCCCTGTCGGGAAGGAAGGTCCGCCTCGTATCGGCGTCGTCGATGGGATCGTCGCCGGAGTCGATCCCTTCCCGGTTGCGTGAAGGACAGTATGCGGACCTGCTGATCATGGCGGCGTCCGAGCTCGACAACCTCATCGCCCAGGGACTTGCGCGCGCGGGCAGCCGTGTCGATCTCGTGCATTCGAAGATCGGAATGGTGGTGCAGGCAGGTCGCCCGAGGCCCGACATCCGCACGAAGGAGTCCTTTGAACAGGTGCTGTTGAACGCGAAGTCGATCGGATACTCCGCCAGCGCCAGCGGCAGGTACCTGGCGAAGGATGGGTTCGCGAAGCTGGGCCAGCCCCGGTACGATCAGGTCATGGCGAAAGCGAAGGAAGTCGTGAAGGACCGCGTTGGCACGTGGGTGGCAAGGGGCGACCTCGAGATTGGATTCCAGCAGGTCTCCGAACTGCTCCCGGTCTCGGGGACCGAGTATTGCGGAACCATCCCCCCGCCCTACCAGCAGGTAACGATCTTCTCCATCGGCGTGGCAGCGAGTTCCAGGCAACCGGAGGAAGCGCGATCCTTGATCGACTATCTGACGTCGCCGAGCGCGTCGGCAATAATCCGCAGGTGGGGCATGGAGCCTGCCGCGTTCGCGGCCGATGTTTCGCACCCCCGAGCGTGAGCCCCGCGCGGTGCGGCGCAGGACGCCGGGAGCTTTGCCATCGAGCAGAGCGTCGTGCTAGCCTATCCCGAGGAACCTCGCATTGACAGTGATCGAGCGTTCCTCGTGTCAGCAATGTTGCCGCGCTTCATTTCACCGGACGGATCGACGCCGCGTACGGGCCGCAACTGGTCGCCATGGGCATTCTGATCGGATTCGTATCGCGCTGAGAAGTTGTTTGCGGAGCGCTGCATCTGACGCGTTACGCGTATCGCATGACGACACCGACGAGAGAACACCAATGAAATCCCTCTTCTCCTTCGTTCTTGCCGCCGCTATGGCGATCGTCTCCGCCCCGGCCCCGGCTTTCGGCGAACGACCATTCTCGATCGTCGTACCGACGGCAGCTGGCGGCGGCAATGATGCAATGGCGCGCGTGATAGCGCAGAAGCTGGGCCCACTGCTCGGGCAGGCGATCGTCATTGATAACAAGGCGGGCGGCAACGGCGCGATCGCATCCGAGTACGTGGCGCGGGCCGCGCCGGATGGCAATACCGTCATGTTCGGTTACATCGCCACCCATGCGATGAACCCCGCATTGCAGAAGCTGCGCTACGACCCGGTGGCGGACTTTGCGCCGGTAGGTCTGGTCGGATACTCGCCGACCCTGATGGTGGCCAACGCAGCGGCTCCCATCAAGGACGTCCGTGACCTGATCGCACAGCTGAAGGCATCGCCGGACAAGTACGCATATGCATCGGCGGGGACCGGCACTGCGCCTCATTTCGCGGCGGAGTTGTTCATGATCAATGCCGGAGTCCGCATGCTGGGCGTGCCGTACAAGGGTTCGGCGCCGGCAGTGATGGATACGATCGCCGGCCAGACTCAGATCATGTTTCCCAGTCTGTTCACCGCGCTGCCCCAGGTGAAAGGCGGAAAGCTGAAACCGCTTGCCGTTGCCGGGCCGCAACGGACTCCGCTGCTTCCGGATGTCCAGACCCTCAAGGAGGCCGGCGTGGAAGGTGTTGAAGTGCAGCAGTGGTACGGACTGTTCCTCCCGGCGAAGACGCCGAGGGCGATTGTGGACAAGCTGAACGCGGCACTCAATCAGGTTCTCGCCGACAAGGAAGTGATCAAGAAGATCGAGGAACATGGCACCACCGTCGAGACGAGCACGCCCGAGCAATTCGGCGCGTTGGTGAAGTCCGAGCTTGCCAAGTGGAAGGGCGTGGTGCAGCGGGCAAAGCTCAAGCCGGAATAGGAAGCGGGGCGGGATAGGTGTCCCCGCACCGTTGGACAGGCTCTCGGGCGCGTCGGGTGAGTTGCCGCCGGGTCAAGCCGCCGCATCGCGCGACAACCGGTCGAAGTACCCGTCGTCGGGCGTTCGCCGCTCGATCCGGCCGTGCAGGCGGCGGCTGAGGCTCAGCCGTCGCGCAGCCGGGCCACGCCGGCCGACAGCGCCTCGAGATAGGGGTCGACGATGCCGTGGGCGACCAGCGCCACGCGGGTGCGTTCCAGGTAATCGAACGACGAGCCGAACGCGCCGCTGGCGTGCGCGAGCACCTCCACCTCGCGCTCGGTGCTGAGCCGGCCGGTGTACTGCACGTGGTCGCGGCGGACGACGAAGGCGAGCGCGACCAGCTCGCGCCCGCCGGCGGCGAGGCGCACCCAGGTCGGGCGGTAGGAGCCGACGACCATCTCGCGCCGCCAGAGCAGGTGCAGCTCATCGAGCGCCAGCGGCGCCGGCAGCCGCAGCGCGACGCCGCGACACGAGCCGCCGGGTTCCAGCGCCAGCACCAAACCCGGCGCCTCGGGCGTGCCGCGCGAGGCGAGCGACCAGAGGCGAAAACGCCGATGCCAGCCGCGCAGCGTCGCCACCCGCATCTCGGCCACCGGAAACAGCGGATTCCACAACAGCGACCCGTACGCGAAGACCCACCAGCCGGCGCCCGCCGGCCGCTGCCGCAGCGTCTCCTGCAGCGACGCGGACAGCCGCTCGTCGTCCCAGGCGTGTTCGGCGTCGACCGCGGCGACGTACAGCGCGCGCATCCGCCCGCCCTCCAGATCGCCGCGGCACAGCGTTTCCGGATGGTGTGGCCAGCGCTTCACGATCCGCCTTCGGGATCGCGCGCGAGCCGCGCGGTCTCGACGTTGGCCTGCCGCCGCCGCGCCCCGCCACCCTTGCCGTGCGCGCCACCCTTCGCCAGCAGTGGCGAGCGCGCCACCGGATTGCGCGGCTTCGGCGGTCTCGGCGCCGAGGTTTGCTTCGCCCGCTTCATCGGCCGCCGGCAAGCGCGGCAACGGGCGCCGGGGCAAGCCTCGCTTCGCACCAGCCGGCCACCGCCAGCAGCCGATCGTCGTCGCCGTCGCGCGCGGCCAGCTGCAGGCCGAGCGGAAGCCCGGCCGCCGTCAAGGCGACCGGCAGCGTCAACGCGGGGTAGCCGAGCAGCGACCACAGCGTGCAGCACGCCGGGTCGCCGGTCGAGCCGAGCCCGGGCGGCGCCGCCGACGGCGCCGGTGGTGCCGCGACGGCGTCCACGCCGGCGAGCCACCCGGACGCGACGGCGCGGGCGCTCTCGCGCGCGGCGAGTGCCGCGGCGTAATCGGCCTCGGCGATCGCCCGGCCTTCGTCGAGCGCGGCGTTGAGCTTGGGCGACAGCCGCGCGCGCTCCCGGTCCTGCAGCGCGCCCAGGTTGCGGGCGCCTTCGAACAGCATGATCGTCCGGTGCGTCCGGTCGGCGGCTTGCAACGCCGCGGGCAACTCGAGCGGCCGGACGTCGGCCACGGCACGTAGCTGCGCCTGCACCGCCTCCAGCAAGGCCGCGGCCTCGGCCTCGATCCGCGTCCACGGAAAACCGGCGAGCCAGCCGATCGTCGGTCGCGCCGGCGCAACGGCGGCCCGCGCCGCGATCCGTCCGGGTGCCGCGACGGCGCCGGCCAGAAGGCCCGCGTCGACGACGGAACGCGCGAACACGCCGACCTGGTCGAGCGTGTCGCTGAACACGTGGACGCCGTCGAGCGGGATCGTGCCCCGCGTGGGCTTGAAGCCGACGACACCGCAGTACGCAGCCGGGCGGATGACCGAGCCGTTGGTCTGCGTGCCGAGCGCGGCGGCGACCTGGCCGGCGGCTACCGCGGCGGCGGAACCCGACGACGACCCCCCTGGCGTGTGGCCGGCGTGCCACGGATTGCGCGTCTGCGCCGGGTCGAGGAACGCATAGGCGGTCGTCACGGTCTTGCCGAAGACGTAGCCGCCGGCGGCCTGCAGCCGCCGGATGCAGGCCGCATCGGCGCTCGGGCGATGGCCGGCGTGCACCGGCGAGCCCATCTGCGTGGGCATCGTCGCCGTGGCGATGATGTCCTTCACGCCGACGCCGATGCCGTGCAGCGGCCCGCGGGCCGCCGGGGGCACCGCGTCGCAGGCCCCGGCGGCGGCGCGGACCCGCGCCGGGTCGAGCCAGGCCCAGGCCTGGACTGCGTCGTCGGTCGCGGCGATCCGCGCGAGGTCGTGCTCGGCCAGTGCGACGGCGGTGACCTCGCCGGCAGCCAGCGCCCGCAACCGGGCGCCTACGCCCGGCACCACATCATTGCCCACGTCTGCCTCCTCGCCGGCTGCCCGCCCCCGGCGGCGACGCGGGCGGCGGCAGCGCG
>WBZP01005178.1_pt1 | contig 13330 bp, 9 predicted proteins | sample 5204301 | NCBI WGS metagenome assembly WBZP01 (sample SAMN12412401, study PRJNA552823) | activated sludge metagenome | isolation source: activated sludge from nitrification reactor of wastewater treatment plant... | place: USA: Pennsylvania | collected 2017
AGCTCAGGCTCAGGCTCAGGCTCAGGCTCAGGCTCAGGCTCAAGCTCAAGCTCAGGCTCGCACGAATGCCACTCCACAGAGAGCCACAGCGCCGAACTCGGTGCCGCATCAGCCGATTGCTCCAACGCGGGCCGTTACATCGACTGAGAATGCGGTGCGTCCAGCCAGTGCTGCACCCGCGCAAGCATCTCCCCGTCAGTCGGCACCGTTCACACCATCAATTCCGCCGCCACCCCCGCATCCAGTCGCCAGTGTGAGAGTCCCTGAAGTTCCGCTGGAACGGAGAGTATTACAGCCCACTCCGTCCAGTATTCCTCAAGCGGTTAGACAAACTCCGCCCTCGGCTCCCGTGATGACCAGAGCGGCGACTCCAGTGAATCTACCTCCGCGACCTGCAACGCCCACTGCGTCAACCGTTCCTCCCAGACCGCTGGAACAGCAGCGCATGCTTACCTTTCACGATGACACGGATGCCGAGCAGGAAGACGACGACGAAACGGACATTGGAGAAGAGGGCACAGGTCCGAGCGGCGATCACAATGCCGACTACAATGAGCTGCTTGGACCACACGACAAGTATTTCGATCCGATGGCCATGAAATGCGCAGTGGTGCTCCGCCTGCAACACCGGATTGCTACGCGGCAGCATGCGCGAGGGGAACCCGAGACAAAGCGCAGGATGGATCAAACCATGAGCCTGTATCAGAGCGCTCATGATCAAGCCACCCTGAATCGGGCAACCTACGCACAGATAGTGAAGGGATTGTCCACTCGGCCAATGTTAAACTGGTCGTCCCGGCTGGACAAAAAGTGTGAGTTGGACCTTCTGGCAAGACATGACTTGATGATCAACTCCCTGATGCAGCAGCTTCGGAATATGCTGTAAGCGTCTGCGTGAAAATGGTTCCTCCATCCGGTCTTCCTTTCCGTTCCTTCGTTGGCTCGCGGGGCAGGGTGCGCGCTGGGGCCGCAAACGGCATGAAGGGAGAACGGAACCGGCCTTGTCCGATGTGCGCGTCGAATGGAGCGGTTTGACGATGAGTGTTCGCAACCGAGGCGTGATATCACGACGATATTACCATGATATCGCACCGTCGCTGTGAACCGATATCGCCGTGAAATCACCGTGCCGTCTACCTACTTCGCCATCACCTTGCCTACGTGCTGCCGATGCAGTCAGTGGCGCAGCAGACTTAGAAATTGCGGCAGGGTCTGTGTGACCTTCGGTTGCTACAGAATCCCAGCGTGTCTGAGAGGTTTGGGCAGGCAGTACGCTCTTGATTTGCGCCGGTCGTCGTCGTAGCGTGCCTGGCTATGGCTGCGCCGATTACTCGTTCCCAGCTTCGAGAACTGCTTCACAATACACTCCGAACCGACTCGGACTTCAGCGCATTTGTGCTGGATCAGTTTCCCGAGGTCTATCGTTCCTTCAGTGGTAGTCAGGATCGAACCAGTCGATTCAACCTCTTGCTTGAGAGTGTGGATACTGAGGAGATTTTGCGAGCGCTGCTACTGACAGAACCGTCTGCGGCTACGAAACTTGCGATCCTGGCAGCATCCACAAATTCCACAAATTCCACAACATCGCCAGCAGCGGGCTCAGTGAACAGCAATCCTGCTGACTTGCCTGCTCAGCCTGCAAGGCCCGCCGTTCCAGCGACGCAGTCGGCCTCGGTGAAGCTGCCGTCCAAGTTCATTCTGCACCTCTCCGATCTGCACTTTACCGAGCGGGATCAAGCCACTGGTTGGTATACGCAGATCCTGCTCGATCTCAAGCAGCAAATGGGAATTGTGGAGCTGTTCGCGGTGGTGATTTCGGGTGACATCACGAACCACGCAACAACGGAGCAGTTTGGATATGCTCAGCAGTTTCTGGAACGTCTGTGTAAGACCTTTGGTGTGGGAAAACAGCGGCTGCTGATTGTTCCTGGCAACCATGATGTGAACTGGAAGCTGACCGGCGAAGGGACAGATGGATTCTCTCCGTTTGCGGCCTTCCATCGTGCAGTCTGCGATGCTGAATATCCTAACGATTACGCCTCCCAAGCGACGCTTCGCCACTTTCCCGATCAGAACCTACTTCTGCTCGGTCTGAACTCGGCATGGAGGACGGATCACGCACATCCAAGTCGCGCCGGTCTACACAAGGGAGCCTTTGGCCACGCCATCGGGTCGATCTTGGAAAATGAGGAGTATCAACTGTGTAATAAGCTGGCCGTCTGGCATCATCCACCATCGGAGCTTTCGCTCGAAGGTGGACTTGATGGGGCGGTGCTACAGCAGCTTGCGCAGGCGGGCTTTCGACTGGTTCTGCATGGTCACGTCCATCGCGCCGACAACACCAACTTTCGTTACTACAGGCAAGGGCCGCATGGTTCTGTCGAGATTCTGACCGCCGGGACGTTCGGGGCCCCCACACACGAGCTTGTGCCCGGTTATCCATTCCAATATCAAATCCTGGAGTTTCGGGGAGACCTCTTGACGGTACATACTCGCAAGCGGGAAGACGAAGCGGGCGGTTGGATGGCGGACCACAGATGGCAGCAGGCCCCCGGACAGAACCCGGATAATTGTTACCAAATCACTCTGCGCAGCGGGTCTAACCAAGCTGGGCCGAATCTTCCCCAAGCCCAGGGGATTCCGCCTCAGATGACGACTTCGACGGTCGAACAGACTGCCCGTGCCTCTGCGGTGTTTTCGGATGGAGCACCGATTCACTGGGTGGATCGGACCGAGCAGACTCGGCAGATCAAGAAGATTGTGGCCGAGCGCGAACACAACGTGGTGCTCCTACCCGGTCCGCAAGGAGAAGCGCACGAGCTATTTCTGACGCGGATCGAGCAAGTGATTCCGCGTCAGCCGTCCCGTCAGACGATGTGGGTTCACTGGCCGAAGCGGGAGAGTGACGCCCTGACTCCATATCCTCCCACCAAGTCCGAGATGATGGCGGCGCTTACGCAGGCGATCCAAGGAAGTCGCGGTGACTCCCTGGAAGCAAGGCTTGCCCATCATTTGCATCACCATGACTTGCTGGTCTTGCACTCGCCGGTGGACAGAAGGTTTGGGGAAGACTCCATCCTGCATGACTACTACACGGTGTGGATTCCCGAAGTGCTCAGCGGTCTACAGACCCGGTATCACTGCAAGCTGGTGCAGCCGATTTCGTGGCGAAAAGAACAGAGCTTCTGGGACAGAGTTCGGGGAAATCCATCGCCGAAGCAGGATGCCATCGACTTCATGCAGTGCGTCGAGCAGCATGCCGCAAAGCAGCTCCCGGTCAGGCGTCTCATCGAGCTGGCACCGATTCTACATAGCGATGTGATGGCGTTCTTGGTGCGCTGCAAATACGCAGAAAGACTCAGCCCAGTAAAGCGTGATGCGGCGCGCCAAGAACTGGCAGACAAGATCATGGCAGGCAAAGTCAACTCGGAACAGATCCTCCGTAAGCTCTCGACCGACCTTACCGACTGGGATGAGCCGGGCGAAGACCACGATGATGACGATGAATAGCGTAGGAAGCTGCTACCAAAGGGACAACATGACGCAGTCTAGGACTCGAACGCTCGACGCCAAGGGACTCCTGCCACTTTACACCGGCAAGGGAACGGTACCACCTGGATGTACGCCGGTTTCACGCAAAGAGTCAGGACGGTATCTTGCGGATGAACGACTCCGTGATGCCGTTCGGACCGCGATTGCGCTGGAAAGACCGCTGCTTGTGACCGGGGAACCGGGAACCGGAAAGACCGCGCTGGCTTGGTCGCTCGCGTCGGAGCTTGGGCTCCTAGCGCCGCTGTGCTTTTTTACGCGCAGTGACAGTCACGCCACCGACATTCTGTACAGCTTCGATCATGTCCTGCGGTTTTATGAAGCACAGACCCACTCGCCACGAGCAGTCGATCCGGCGAACTATCTGCACTTGGCGGCGTTTGGACAAGCCATCGTGGAAGGGGATGCCGAGAATCCCCGCGCACAGGAGTGGCGAATCAGGGCAGGTAGCGATGGTGATCCTGGTCGACGGGTTGTCTTGATCGATGAGATCGACAAAGCGCCCCGCGACTTTCCCAACGATCTGCTGGATGAGATCGATCGCATGCAGTTTCGGGTCAAAGAAATTCCGGGACTTGAGTTTCATGCGACCTATCGACCCCTGATTGTCATCAGCAACAACAGTGAACGACAGTTGCCCGATGCCTTTCTTCGACGCTGCGTGTTCCACTATATCGAGTTTCCGAAAGAAGCAGAGCTGCGCAACATCTTAGCTGAGCGAATTGGGAACGACATTCCCAAGGCACTGCTCGATGGCTGCATCAAGCACTTTCATACCCTGCGGGAGATGGGCAAGCGGAACGAACTGGACAAGGCACCAGCAACGGCAGAGCTAGAGTCCTGGGTCCGAGTCCTGATGATGGCAGGAGTCTCCAGCGAACGTGTGGCACACAGCGAGCTGCGCGAGCTGCCCCACTTGGCGGCGCTGCTCAAGACCCAGCGCGATCTTGAGCGGGTGCGGCCCAGAACGGACTCCTAAGACGTGTCTGCTCCGCTGCCATTTTCTGACTTCCTGGCCTTTTTGCGCAAGCGCGGCTTTGACATTGGGCTGCCGCAGCACTTGCAAGTGGCACGGCTATGCGAAGCCCTGGGGGATGATCTCGCTCGTGATCGATGGCTGCTTTCGCGGAGCGTGGCGGGACTACTGGCCCGTAACGCCGAAGAGCAGCAGGCCATCGAGCAGCTCTTTTTCGAGCACTACGCACCCGTTCTGGCAGCCGATGAAGAGGTCCGGGAAGCGCAGCCGGATGCAGTACGGCAGGGTTTGCTGCGACAACAGGTGGCGCAGCTCCAGGAGACAAAGCCTCGGCGCTGGATGCGACTCCTGTGGGTTGTGGCGGCGCTGCTTGTGGTGATGCCGCTGGCCTTACTTGGGTATCGGCAGTATCGCAAACAGACAGCCCCGAAGCCTCCGGTTACGCAACCAGAGCCATCGAATCCAAACCCGAAAGGAACGGACACAGATCACAGCCCCAAGCCGGTCGAGACGATGCCCGATGTTGGCGATCCGATTCGACTGTTTCACTTGCAAGAGGCGGTCCGCGTGATTGTGCCGCTGCCGCTGGGTCTGTTTGTGCTGCTGTATGTGGTGGGAAGAAGGCGTGCGCTGCGAACCTGGGCGCAGAAACACTGGCGTTCGGTTCGCAACGACCTAGGCGGCGCGCAAGAGGTCGAGATGGACTTTGGCAAGCTGCTGCCTCCAGCGCTCGACCGTGGCGATCTGGAAGACATGGCGACCATCCTGGGACGCAGCGATGATCGACCGCCCAGCCGTGAGCTAGACGGCGAACAGACGGTTCGAGCGACGCTGTCGCGGGGCGCTCTCCCAACGCTTATCTTCAAGCAGCAGGCGGTGGCGCGCACGGTGCTGGTGCTTTGTGATGTGTCGTCCGATATGCTGCTGTGGCGGCGCAAGTGCGATGCGCTGATTGATGGACTTACGCGGCGCGGAGTCCCGCTCATCGTGCGCTACTTCGATGGCGATGCCGAGCAGGTGTCGGAGCGTCCGTTTGGACGAACCCAGCTCTTGTCGCAGGTGCAGCGGCTGTATCCCGATGCAGCGCTGCTGGTGGTAAGTGCCGGAGTCTGTGCGCACGATCTGCAAGAGCTGGGAAAGCTCGCGCCCTGGTTGTCGATTTGCGAGCGATTTCGGCTGCGGGTGTGGCTGCACCCGGTGCTCAATCGCAAGGTGTGGCGGAAGACCCTGCGACGAGCCGACTTCCCACTGCGGGTGTTGCCGATGAGCCGCAAGGGAATGCTGGCAGCGGCCTACGATCTGGCACAGGAAAAGGAGCGTCGTCGACACATTGCCAAGGCCGATGCGGCTTCGCAGCGATCGGCAACATCCGATGATACGCTGCGGCTGTTGCGACTCCTGACGATGTGGCCCGATGCCCCGCTGGAGCTGGGAGAGTATCTGCTACACAGGTTCTGTCCGGGACTCCCACAAGACACGCTGCTGCATGTGTGGGCGACGAGCCAAGACATGAGCGGACAGCGTCTGCGGTTTGCGGAAGAGGATCTGTGTCGGTGGCTGAGCGAGCTTCAGGAAAGCGAGAAACACCTACAGACCGATGCGGCGATCCAGCAGCGCATGGAGGAGCGTGTCCGGCGAGACCTGTTGCGGATTCTGCGACTGCATGAACCGAAAGACCACGACACGACCGGGCACATGAAGTGGCGGCTGCGCTGTGCGCTTCAGCAGGTGTATCTGCACGATCCCGATGATCACAATGTAAACGAAGCGCTGGCGACGATGGGAGAGCTGGCCAAGGGTCCGCTGTGGGATGATGTGGCCGATGCCATGGCCGGGCTTGGGGTGCCGCTTGAGCCGACACCGCGTGGCAAGCCCTCGCGAGCGGTGGCCGCACCGGTACAGAAGAAGCTGCAACAGCAAGTGCTCAGCCTGATTCGGGCCACAGCGGGTGGCAAGGTCAGTGTACCGACCAAGGACTGCGGACCCGAAGTGGTAGGACTCAAGCGACCGGGACTGCTGCGCTGGCCGAGCCTTTTGGAAGTCGTCCCAACGCTGCTCGTGCTGATGCTGTGCGTGCTGGGTGTGTATCGGAAGGGAGTCGGCAACGAGACGATCGAGCACGTCGAGGCGTACCGAATCGAGAAGACCGGAAACGCTGAGTCCCCGCAAGCCGAGCTGCTTATCACGTCGCAGCGTGAAGGCTCACCGAACATGGTGATGCTGTGTAGGAGTGCAAAGTGTAGTGAGCAAGATACGACGCTGACGCTGGGAATCGACGGAGCGAAGCAGACTGTCACGCGCCAGAGCGAAGACCGCTACTACCACGTTCGGGCAAAGCTCCCCAGTGGCGCGTGGGCGTACAGCAAACAGATCCTGATACCTGGCTATCAGCCACCACCGATGGGAGAGCTGCTGGTGCATTTTCTCTCAGAAGGAAAAGCGGTATCCGGGGTGTCATTTTTCGTGAGCGACGCGATCGGAGTGCACCGAATAGGAGAAGCGGACAAGCAGCAGAGTCTGCGTGTTGGGCCGGTGAGCATTGCCGGAGAACACAAGCCGTATCCGCCGTTTGCGAAGGACAGCGAAGTGAAAGCGAACGCGGTGCAAGTGGTGTCGATTGATCTGGGAGAACCGCCCCCGCCGCCCGGAATGGTGAAGATCCCAGCGGGCAGCTTTCAGATGGGTAGCAATGACGGGGAAGCCGACGAAAAGCCTGTGCATCGGGTGACGCTGCCGACGTACTACTTGGACCAGTATGAAGTGACGATGGAGCAGTACCAAGCGTGCGTGAAAGCGGGTGGTTGTGCGGGGCTGGCGAAGACGGTGGTTGCTGAAGGTATCTATTCTGAAGAGGACGTGAAGAAGTACAGCCCCCTGTGCAACGTCAATCAGCGGGGACGTGGACGGCATCCGGTGAACTGCGTGGACTGGAACCAAGCGGCGGCCTACTGCAAGTGGGCCGGGAAGCGGCTGCCCACGGAAGAAGAGTGGGAATATGCAGCACGAGGAACCGACGGACGGAAGTATCCGTGGGGGAAGGAGGAGCCGCGAGCGGGACTCCTGAATGCGTGCGGGAGCGAATGCGTAGAGATGGCCAAGTTGAAAGGGCTTGGGACGTTCGGTTCGATGTACAGCGCCAACGATGGCTGGGAGACGACGGCACCAGTAGGCAGTGTGAAGGGGGACAGGAGTCCGTTTGGGGTGATGGATCTGGGCGGAAACGTGACGGAGTGGGTCCAAGACTGGTATCGAGATAGTTATCGGACATCGGGTGGTCCGACCAAAAATCGCTCTTTGCGCGGCGCTTCGTGGAACCACTTCGATCCATCGAGCGCGCGTGCGGCCCTCCGCTCCAGGAGCTCGCCGGTGGATCGTTTCAACCTCGTGGGATTCCGTTGCGCCGGGACTAAATAGGTCGGATCACCCGATTTCATGATCAATAAAGCCTTCGGTATTCCTGATCCTTGATCCCTGAACCCTTGATCAAAGGGTGGAGGTTCGCGCAGCGCTTCGATCCAAAAAAGGTCCGGCTGAAAACAGCGAAAAACGAGCGCGGACACCCCTATAAGGAAAAAATGCAGCGTTTTTGGGGTCCAACGTGGTGATGGAATCGCCCAGAAAAGAAGGTCCGGCGGGGCTCGGGGCGGCAGCCCCGGTCCAAAAATTTTCGCAGCAGCCGTCCGATCCGGCAGTGGTGGCGCTGCGGATGGAAGACTTGACTGTGTGGGTCATCGAGCGTGCCGCCAAGTTTCCCCGCGACCACAAGTTCACCGTCGGTGACAAGCTGGTCGAGACGTGTCTGCAAGTGACCACACTCCTCACCGAAGCGAGCTACGTGCGCGATAAGGTGGCACTGCTCGCGGCGGCCTCCCGAGCGCTCACGCGAGCACGGGTGCTGGTTCGGATTGCCCAAAGGCTGGGTCTGCTTGCGGACTCCCAGCGCGAGTATTTTTCCGCCCAGAGCCTGGAGATCGGAAAGATGATCGGGGGCTGGACACGCGCCCTCAAGCCGCGCTAACTTCGCCCCTGGCTGCTGCGGGTGTATCCCGATGAGGGCTCTCCCAAACGCGGTCACGGTGCTTTCGGGACAACGCTCTTTGCGCGGCGCTTCGTGGAACCACAACAATCCATCGAACGCGCGTGCGGCCAACCGCAACAGGAACTCGCCGATGAATCGTAACAACAACGTGGGATTCCGTTGCGCCAAGACCGTGGAACCCGGCTTGCCAGGTCGTCCAGAGCCGTGCTGCTCGCGATTGCGACAGAGCGGGCGTGACGCACCACAGTCCACCTGGAAGCTCCGGGCCTGCTCTACGCGGGCCGAACAGTGCTGGCCTTAGGTCGGCCCCTCGTTACACCGAGCCACCCCTACGCGCTGAGCCCGGCGCGCACGTGGCCGGTGGATGAGGACTCCGCGCAAACGTCCACCGCACAAGCTCGCGCTCGATCAGACTCTGGGTGTGACCATGCCGCGCATGTGCGAGCCACGCATGCAGCCGGGCTGTGACTTCGTCCAGCTCGATCGCGCCCGCAGCAAACAGGTTGCGCAGTGCCCGCACCCGCTGCCTCATCCGCTCCAGATTCTCGCTCCGCAGCCGAACCGATACCGATTGATCCACCCGTCGCAGCTCAAATCCAAGGAACGGCAGCGGCTCGGTCGTAGTCTGTACGCAAGTCTTGCGCGGATGCAGTCGCAGTCTCAGTTCCATTGCTCGATCGGTGAGGAATCGCAGCGCCGCGTGCAGTCGATCCGCATCGTTGTGATACACCAGCACGTCATCGCTGTATCGCACCCAAGTACCGATTCCCAAGTAGCTCGTCAGCGCATGATCAATCGGAGACAGATACAAGTTCGCCCAGATCTGCGAGGTGAGCGAGCCAATCGGGAGTCCGTGCGGACGAACCAGCGGCGTGTACGGATCGTCGCTGGGAAAGTGAAAGTCCGCCCGCTCGGTCATCACGGGTGCATCCAAAAATCGATCGCGTAGCCAGCGCCATGCAAGAGGTGTCACCCGGTTCAGGAGTCGTCGCAAGATCAAGTGATCGATGCTCGGAAAGTATTTCTGGAAGTCAATCCGCAGCACATGGGAGTGGGTCCGTTGCAGCGCTGCCGCACGACGCAAACACAGGTGGGTTCCCATGCCCACGCGACAGGCATAGGTCTGTGCGACCAGTCGCCGCTCGATCGCTGGCAGCGTCTCTGCGATCAGAAGGTGCTGCACCACTCGATCTCGAAACGGCAGCGCATAGATGCAGCGCGGCTTCGGATCGCAGATCCAGAATGCTCGCCCCACCCGAGGCTGATAGGTCTGCGTGCGCAGCTCCTCGGCCAGCGCATCACACTGCCGGTCTACGTCGAGCAGAAACCGTGCAACCTGCGGAGAGCGCCGCTTCCCCACCGCCGCCCGCCGCGCCATGGCCCGAAGTAAACCCCTACTCGTCTCCAGTCCAGCCTTCTTCTCGCTTCACCAGCAGCATCGCGAGGGGGGCGTGATCTTGAGGTCCGATGGGAAGTGACAGCAGACACTCCCAACCGAAGCGGGCAAGGCTCTGTACGAGCTTCTGTTCGTCATAACTTTTGAACCTGAACATCGAGAACCTTCGCTCACCCTGATCGCGGGTCTTCACGGTAGCCACAGCGTCGAGCGCATAGCTACCAGGAATCGGACATTGGGTTTCCAACTCCATCGCAAAATCACAACTGATCAACTCGGGACAGTGCATCCGTATCGGAGTACCAAGCCAATCGGCGTGCGTCTTCGAGAATGGACCATGGAGAGCGAAATCGGCTCGACGAATCTCCTCTTCAGTTGCATCAATAGGAGCCTGACGGCTACGGATATCGAGCAGCAAGAAATCCCCAGGCCGACAGTGTGACATGCAGTGTTTGAAGAAGCGCGGTTCGTTGTCGAAGTTGGCGAGCGTATTCCCTAGCATCGTGTAAACCCGACGACGCCGATTTTTTGCTGGTGCGTAACTTACCTGTGGATACAGCGCCAGATCGTGAAAGTTCCCTTGAATCATCAGCGTGTGAACCTGCGACTGCTCCCCAAACGTGTCGAGCGCGTGTTGATACGAAGCGTTCAGGAGTGGTTGGCTGATGTCGAATAGCACCAGCTCGATGTCCGGCTTCGTCAGTTCACTGAGCAACTGCTGAACAAAGCGAACTTCCAAGTTTCCGTCGCCTGGCCCAAGCGCAATCACCTTCAGCAACGACTGACCACACTCCGTGCTAATTCGCTTCGCCAGCTCTGCAAGTGGATAGATCGCACGATAGCGCGACACGTAAGCCGGATCGTGCCCCATCGCCACATAGGCAATCGCGCTTCGATGCTCCAGATAGGCGTTTGTCTGCTCGACGTGACCACCGGGACCGTTGAGCATTTGCCCAAGCTGCTGAACCATCCGCACCGAGTCATAGCCGTGCGGAATGTAGCAGTTGTAGCCATTCTCCGTCGTGGAATCGGGCTCTTGCTTTGGCGCATCACCCAGGACATCGGTCCACGTAACCGATAACTCAGCCACCTCCAACAGTCGAACCACCGTGTCCCGCGACGGCGACACCAGCGCGTGCTCGATGTTCTTAATGGTTCGGTCAGACAGCCCAGCGCGCTTGCCAAGTTCGTTTCGGGATAGGTGCGCCGCCTCCCTTCGTTGGCGTAGCAGCGTCGAGAACCGCTGAAACTGATCGGGCAGTAGGAACGATCTCTGTCCCAGATCGAACAGGGCACAGCGGTCTTCCACGAAGCTCGCAATCCGCCCAAGCTGCTCCGTCTGCTTGACCCATTCATCGTCTCCGTCCGATAGCGAGACCACTTCCCGCATAGCCTCCATGGCCTGCGTGATGTGCTGTCGCGTCGTGCGCAAGTGCTGCGCCAAAAAGGCCGTCGGACTGTGCTCTGCAATGTCATCCGCAGAGTCCATTTCCGTCGAAGGCGTGCTTGTCGTCTGGGCTACGTTCCGCATGCGCCTTCTTAGCACGGAGTCATCCTGCGAAGTTGCGTGATTCCACGGTCAACGGCCATCTCTCGTCGGTTTTCCACTCGTTTCCCCATTCAGGAAGCGCCTGGTGATTCTCCTTTCCCCGCCGGTTCTCACACAATTCCCGTCTGACGATGATTCCACTCCATAGTCTCCATTTACCAAACACAAGTATTCGCAGTTCAGAGCTGCGACTGCCTCAGTCATCAGCGTGCAGGAGTCCGCCATATGTCACCCTCGCCAGATCCACCATCCGATCATCCTTCCCAACTCAATTCCCCTTCGCGTTTGGTATCACTCTACCAAACGATAGCGGCGGAACATCCGCCAGGTTTTTACAAAGTCTGCTTGGCCGTCCTGTGCGAACGATGGGCTGCGTTCACGCTGATCTCGACGGCAGCGCTCATGCTCTGCGAGCGTTTCGGATTCCCTCGCGGGGATGCACTGCGCATCTTGGGAATCGTCAGCGCAGCAGGTTACTTCGGTTCTCTCCCTGGTGGTCATCTACTCGACAGAACCAGCTCGACCAGTCGAGGAATCGGCATCAGCACGCTCCTCCTTCTCCTCGGTTACATCACGCTCTCGCTGCCATTTCGATCGACTCTGTACGCCGCATTCGGTCTACTCATCGCAGGTCACTCGCTCTACAAACCCAGCACCCAAAGGATGCTCGCAGCCGTCTATCCGTCGGGAGACAGCCGACTTGAAGGAGCCCAAATCTTACTCCACATGGCAGTCAACGTAGGAGCCGCTGCGGGCTCTCTGTCTGCCGGACTGCTTCTTCGCTACGCGGGCTGGAGCATCACCTACGCATCCGCCGCACTCATGATGAGTCTGGGCGGAGTCCTATTCTGGCAACGACACGTTGACCCGAGCGGCATCAAGACTGCGTCGGTAGCGGACTCGAACACACATGTCGCCACGGCTGCACTACCCATTCCCAATCGAGTCCAAATCATCGCCGGACTTACGCTCGCCATGTTCCTGTTCACACTCTGCACCACGCAAGCAGAAGGAGCACTCCTGCTCTGGGCCAAGGACAGAGTCGACCGCTTCCTCCTCGGTTTCGAGGTTCCGACTTCTTGGTTCATCGCCTTCCCAGCGGTGCTCGTGATTCTGCTCGCACCAGTCCAACTCGCACTCCTTCCCAAACTAAAACAGAGCCTCAGTCTGGGAAGCCTCGTCGCCATCGGACTCCTCGCCTCTGCGCTCTCTTTCGCCGTCCTCCTTCCCACCACACTCTGGAGCACTCGAGTAAGCATGGCCTGGCTTGCCTCATCTCTGACATTCTTCGTCGTTGCGGAACTCCTCATCACGCCACTCGGCCTCTCCCTACTCCTTCGGAATGCCCCCGCCCGATTCATCGGAGTCGTCACCGGCCTCTGGTTCGGAGCGGGAGCACTCGGCTACCTCATCGGCGGAGAGATCGGCGCTCTGTGGACCCGGTGGTCTTCGGTCCATGTTCTGCTTCTACTCACGGCACTGCCAGCAGCGGGCGCGGTGCTGGTGTTTGTGAGCGCTCGACAGAACGAGTCTGACTAAGCGGTGTGTTCCGTTCCCGTTCCCGCTGGCGCTTGGGAGTGAATCATTCCGCAATAACGGACGAAACCACACACAAGTACCGGGCGTTGACCGCGATACGTCCGCTATCCCGCAATTCCTCGACGGTGTAAGCATCCCCCTCCCATGTGGCCGGAACTTGGTGCTAAGAAAGGTCTGCCTATGTGGCAGAGCCGCCGTTTGTGTGGTTGAGGGGGCTCAGATCACCGGATCTGGAACGCGGAGCAAATTCACGCCAGCGACGGGGCGTACTTTTTGTTTGAC
>WBZP01005179.1_pt1 | contig 13328 bp, 10 predicted proteins | sample 5204301 | NCBI WGS metagenome assembly WBZP01 (sample SAMN12412401, study PRJNA552823) | activated sludge metagenome | isolation source: activated sludge from nitrification reactor of wastewater treatment plant... | place: USA: Pennsylvania | collected 2017
TGCAGGATCTCGGCCACCGCGGGGTCATCAGGGGTCATCCTGCACCTCCCGCATCCGCGCGTAGTCCCACGCGACAACGCGGCTCGGCCGGACCTCCCACCAGGAGAGTTCCGGGGTCAGGTCCGTGGTCGCGGGGGCCGGTCGGGTATGGCCGCGGATGTAGACCGCGCGCAGGTCGAAGAACTGGACTCCGTCGTCGACGAGCAGCACCACCTCCCGCTGGTCCATCCGGGTGCCATCGGCAGTGCCGGGACGCAGTCCCACGAAATAGCGGTCATCCCGGACGGCGACCGCAACCCACTCGGCCCGCGGACCGGTGTCGTCGGTGAAGGCCAGGCATGACCGCGGGACGCGGTCCAGCAGATCGCGCGCCTCCGCGACATCGACGTTCAGCGTGATCCGCGTGGGTGAATGCTGCATCATTCCCACCCCGGCGTCGGGATCAGCACCCTGGTGATGTTCCCGGTGACGACGACCTCGTTCTGCGGGTCGTTCAGGTCGAAGTTGCCGTAGGTGAGGTGCAGTTCGTTCTGTCCCCGCGCGGAGCGGTTGTCACCGGGTATCCAATAGCAGTAGCCGTCCCACTTCACGCATCCGTCGACCACGTGGTAGGGCGTGTCGGCCGGAATGTCGAACCCCGCCGCCCTGCGGTAGGCGTACATGTTGTTGGGGTCGGTGTATACCAACCCCGTGACGCTGCGTTCGGAGGAGCCCAGCGTGATGAAACTCAATTCACTGGGCGGCGGCGCCGTCGGGTCGTTCGAGTATTGCCGCAACCACCGGTAGATGATCGCGGAGCCCAGCGAATGGCCCATGACGATTTTCTTGCCCGGGGTGCTGCGAATCCAGGCGTCGAGCTGCAGCACGCCGTCGTCCATGCTCTTGGCGGCCAGGTCCTGGCCGAGGAACTCGCCGGTGTTCATGTAGCTGATCGGGACACAGACGTTCGGTGCCGCGCACAGCGCCCCTTTCAGATAGGCGAAGACCGCCTGGCCCTTGCCGAACGCGCCTGGGATCATCGCCACCGTCGCCCCCGACTTGATCCCGAGGTCGATCGTGGCGTGCGCCTGTCCCGCTTTGAGTGACAGCACCCGCACGATGTTGTCGTCGACGTCGGCCACGTAGACCGTGCCGCCGGGACCGACCGTGACGGCGTGGCCGCCGGCGGTGTCGGAATCGATTGCGAGCGTGTCGGTCACCGTGTTGGTGGTGGCGTCGATGATCGAGACGGTGTCGTTGGTGTTGACGACGAACGCCCGGTTGCCGACGGGGTCGAAGGCGATCGAACTGGGCGCGGGCCCGACCGGGATCGCGCCGGCCCGAACGGTGTTCGTCGTCGTCTCGATCACCGACACGGTCTTGCTGCCGGTGTTGACGACGTAGATCGAACCGTTGGGCCCGAGCGTCATGGCCGACGGTTGCTTGCCCACGGTGAGGGTCTTCGTGACCTTGAAGGTGGTGGTGTCGATGACCGAGACGGTGCTGCTGTCGCGGTTGGCCACATACAACTGGGTGCCCTGGAGTACCAGTGCGCTGGGGGCGGCTCCGACCGCGATGTCGCTGGAGGACGGACTGGCCGGGTTCGCGTCGATCCGCTTGTTGGTGCCGGTGTCGATCACCGAGACGGACGCACTGCCGCGGTTGGCCACGAACAACCGGCCGCCGGCGCCGACGACCAGTGCGCTGGGGGCGGACCCGACCCCGATCTCGTTGGTGAATATGTTGCCCGGGTCGGCGTCGATGACCTTGTAGGTGGTGGTGTCGATCACCGACACCGACATCCAGCCGGTGTTGGCCACGTACAGCCGCTTGCCGTCCGGGCTGAGCGCCAGCGCGCCGGGCCAGGGACCCACCGGGATGCTGGTGGACAGCCAGTTGCCCGGGTTGGCATCGATGACCTTGTAGGTGGTGGTGTCGATCACCGACACCGACCAGCTGGCGGTGTTGGCCACGTACATCCGCCCGTCCGCGCCGACCGCGACCGCCGCCGGGGTCGTAGTCGCCGGCAGTGCCGTCGTCACCGCATAGCGCAGCGGCGAAACATACACCGCGACCGAGGTATTCGTGGTCCCCGCACCATCGCTGACCCCGGCGGTGAAGGTGTCGATGTCCGCAATGGTCGTCGTCCCGGCGTCCAGTCGCGCGGCCCGCGTCGGTGTGTAGGTGTACGCGCCGGTTGCCGCGTTGAGCACCACGGTGCCGTTGGTCGGGCCGGTTACCACCGTGTAGGACAGCGCGTCGTTGTCGGCGTCGGTCGCGGTCACCGAGCCCTTCACCACCCCGGTCACCGGATCCGGCGCACCGATGGGCTGTTCCGGGACGACCGGCGCTGAATTGCTCGCGATGAATGCCGTTGCGGCAGCGAAGGGTTCGGCCACCAGGAGTGCGGGCACCGCGGTGTTTGCGCCTTCGTCGAGCGTCGACGGCTCGGAGTTGCGGAGCCGGCCGGCCACGGCCAGCGCCGCCAGCTCCAGCGTCGGGCCGACGGGAACCGCGGGGCCGTCCGGCGCGAGCGATCCGTGTCCGGGCGTCGTCGGCGCGGCGAGCACCACGTCGTCGACCGTTGGTGGGTCGTCCTCGGCGGTGCGGTTCGGCTCGGGCGTCGCCGCCGCGGCCGGTGCCGCGGCCGGTGCCGCGACCGCGTCGGTGGCCGTCTCGGGTGTTCGGTCCGGTTCGTCGACCGGATGTCGCCCGCGCTTCGGTTGGCGGGCGGTCGGCGCGGGATCCGCCTTGACCGACGCCGCGGTCGCCTCGGCGACTTCGGCGGACTTCCGGTGCGGTCGCTTCGTCGCTTCCGGGTCGGACTCGTCATCGCCCGCCGCCGCGCGGGTGGACACGCCCGGGTCGGACTTCGCCGTCGGGTGGTCCGTCCCGGGGTCGGCCGAGGCCGTCGACGTGCCATCCGCTCGGGTCGGGTCCGGAGGCGATGACGAGGCGGACGGTGCGCCCGGTGAACTCCCGTCATCGGCCCATGCCACCGCCTGTTGACCGCCGGCCAACGCGACCCCGACGCCCAATGCGACGGCCAGGCCCCCTACCCGTCCGACAAAACGCCCCCCATTGACATTCATTTCAGCCCCCCGGCTCAGTGATCAACATTCGTGAGCTCATCGTGGGTCCGGGCCCCGGGGACCGGTTCAGTAGCGCTCTACTGCAAGTTCGGCGCCGTCGGGCCGCTGCCACGTAGTCGCATCCGGTCACGGGCTGCCGGTACGCTGTCGCCGTGACCGAGCGGACTCTTGCCCTGATCAAGCCCGATGGAGTGCAGCGACGGCTGGTGGGGGAGATCCTCAGCCGCATCGAACGCAAAGGCCTGACGGTCGTCGCGCTGGAGCTGAAGAACGTCGGCGACGACCTCGCGCGGGCGCACTACGCCGAACACGACGGCAAACCGTTCTTCGGGTCGCTGCTGGAGTTCATCACCGGCGGGCCGGTCGTCGCGCTGGTCCTGGAAGGACCCCGCGCCATCGCCGCGTTTCGCCAACTCGCCGGGGGAACCGACCCGGTCGACAAGGCCGCCCCGGGATCCATCCGTGGCGACTACGGCCTGGAGACGCAGTTCAACCTGGTCCACGGGTCGGATTCGCCGGAGTCGGCGGCCCGCGAGATCGCGCTGTGGTTCCCCGACTTCGCCTGAGCTTCCCGGCAAATCTTCAGCCTGGTCCTGTGACCCGCCGCGGTATGGGATACTGACTGCGGGTGTACGTCGTCACACCGGCGGCAGAACCCCGAATGAAGACTTTGACGTCCGCGACCACCGCTTCCCGCGATGCGGCGCCGACCGTCCCGGCGATCATTCAACCCAGGCACCGGGTGTGGTTCCTCGGAAAACCTTCCGAGGGCAGTCCGGGGCGAGACCATGACAAGCCCGGCGAGCCCCGCCGGGGAAATACGGAAGCCCTTGCGCGGCCGCGTCCGTTAGGACGCGCCCGAGGGCTCAAGGAGACTACGTGGCTGACGATGCCTCAATCCAGGACCACATCGAACCTCTCGCCGAGCCGGGCGAACTGACCCCGGATGGCGCCGGCGCGGACCTGCCCGAACGTCTGCGGGTGCACTCGCTGGCGCGGGTGCTCGGAACCACCAGTCGCAAGGTTCTCGACGCACTGACCGAGCTCGACGGCCGTACCCGCAGCGCGCACTCCAGCGTCGACCGCAGCGATGCGCTCCGGGTTCGCGACGTGCTGGCGCAATCGGCCGAAGCGGACGAAGCGGTGGTCGCCGACGTGGAACCGGAGTCCCGGCTGCTGCTCGAGACCCCGGAGCCCGCGGCCCCCGCCGAGGAGTCCGGCCATCCCGCCGAGTATCTGCCGTTGTTCGTCGCACCCACCCCGGTCCCGGCACTGCCGGCCGGCGCGGCCGACGGGGACGACTCCGAGCCCGACGACGACGCCGAGGCGGACGAGTCGGACGAGGTCGATGACGGCGACCAGGACGATCAGTCGGAACGGCCCGCCAACCGCCGCCGTCGCCGGGGCCGTCGCGGCCGCGGCCGGGGGCGCGGCGGCGACGGGTCCGGCGACGACTCCGCCGAGGACGACGAGGGCGACGAGAACAACGGCGCCGACGACTCCGCCGAAGACGAGGAGGCCGACGAGGAGTCGGCCGGCGGGGATGCGTCAAGCCGCCGCCGGCGCCGCCGCCGGCGCCGCAAGTCCGGATCGGGCGACGGTGACGAGGCCGGTTCGCCCGACGATCCGCCGAACACGGTCGTGCACGAGCGTGCGCCGCGGGAGAAGTCGGGCAAGGGCGGCAAGGGCGACGCCGACGAGATCCAGGGCATCAGCGGGTCCACCCGACTCGAGGCCAAACGCCAGCGCCGCCGCGACGGCCGCGACGCCGGCCGGCGGCGTCCGCCGATCCTGAGCGAGGCCGAGTTCCTGGCCCGCCGCGAGGCCGTCGAACGCACCATGATCGTGCGCGACAAGGTCCGCACCGAACCGCCGCACGAGGGCGCGCGCTACACGCAGATCGCGGTGCTCGAGGACGGCGTCGTGGTCGAGCACTTCGTCACCTCCGCCGCTTCGGCATCACTGGTGGGCAACATCTACCTCGGCATCGTGCAGAACGTGCTGCCGTCCATGGAGGCGGCGTTCGTCGACATCGGCCGCGGCCGCAACGGGGTCCTCTACGCCGGTGAGGTCAACTGGGAGGCCGCCGGTCTGGGCGGCGCGCAGCGCAAGATCGAGCAGGCCCTCAAGCCCGGTGACTACGTCGTCGTCCAGGTCAGCAAGGACCCGGTCGGCCACAAGGGCGCCCGGCTGACCACCCAGGTGTCACTGGCGGGCCGGTATCTGGTCTACGTGCCGGGCGCATCGTCGACCGGTATCAGCCGCAAGCTGCCCGACACCGAACGGCAGCGCCTCAAGGAGATCCTGCGCGAGGTGGTTCCCGCCGATGCCGGTGTCATCATCCGTACCGCGTCGGAGGGCGTGAAGGAAGAGGACATCCGCGGCGACGTGACCCGGCTGCAGGAACGCTGGACCGAGATCGACGCCAAGGCGGCGGAGATCACCGCGAAGAAGGCCGGCGCGGCGATCGCGCTGTACGAGGAGCCCGACGTTCTGGTCAAGGTGATCCGCGACCTGTTCAACGAGGACTTCTCGGGGCTGATCGTGTCCGGCGACGACGCCTGGGGCACCATCAACGAGTACGTGAGTTCGGTTGCGCCCGAACTGGTTTCGAAGCTCACCAAGTATGAGCCGGCAGTGTCTTCCGGGGGAGTACCGGCCCCCGACGTGTTCGCCGTGCACCGCATCGACGAGCAGTTGGCCAAGGCCATGGACCGCAAGGTCTGGCTGCCCTCGGGCGGCACCCTGGTGATCGACCGGACCGAGGCGATGACCGTCGTGGACGTCAACACCGGCAAGTTCACCGGCGCCGGCGGCAACCTGGAACAGACGGTCACCAAGAACAACCTCGAGGCGGCCGAGGAGATCGTGCGGCAGCTGCGGCTGCGCGATATCGGCGGCATCGTGGTCATCGACTTCATCGACATGGTGCTCGAATCGAACCGTGACCTCGTCCTGCGCCGGCTGACCGAGGCGCTGGCCCGCGACCGCACCCGGCACCAGGTCTCCGAGGTGACCTCGCTGGGCCTGGTCCAGCTGACCCGCAAACGGCTCGGCACCGGGCTCGTCGAGGCGTTCTCGACAACGTGTACGCAGTGCGCGGGCCGGGGCATCGTGCTGCACGCCGATCCCGTGGACAGTGCCGCCGCGGCGGCGTCTTCCGGGGGCGCCACGAACCGCAAGTCGGAATCCGGCGGCAGCGGCCGGCGGGGCAAACGGGGCGGCAAGAAGGGCCGTGCCGAGGAGGCCGCCCCCGCGGTCGCCAAGGTGCCGCCGCACACCGTCGGTGACCATCCGATGTTCAAGGCGATGGCCGCCGCCAACGGCAAGCCCGACGACGAGGTGTCCGACGAGCAGGGTGCGGAGGACTTCGAGGAGACCGACGAGGACATCACGCAGGTGCCCGGGGACGACACCGCCGGCGACATCGCCGATGACATCGAGTCGGACGAAGCCGAGTCCGACGAGGCCGATGAGGCCGATGAGGCCGATGAGGCCGAACTCGATCTCGACGAGGACGACGAGGAAGCCGACGACGACCTCGACGAAGTCGATCTCGACGAGGACGACGAGGAGTCCGACGAGGACGACGATTACGACGAATCGGATGAGGCCGACTCCGGTGATGACGCGGACGCGGACGAGGAGGATGACGACGATTCCGACGACAGCGGGCGCGGCCGGGACACCGAGGACGACGCGGAGGACCGGGAAGAGGCCGCCACCGCCTCGGCGGGCCGTCCCCGTCGGCGTCGCGCGGCCGCCCGACCTGCGGGTCCGCCCCGCTGAGGTGTCGGGCCGCGCGGTTTGACCCGATACCCGCTGGTCACGTAACCTTGAGCAGTTGTCGCCAGGGGAGAACCCGGCGACGCGGGACTTGATCGCCCGCACCCCAGACCCGCGCACGCAGCCCACCGGGTGGCGCGCGCCCGAAGCGAGACGAACAGAAGGCCCAGGAACGATGGCAGAGAGCAACAAGTACGCAATCGTGAAAACCGGCGGCAAGCAGTACAAGGTGGCCGCCGGTGACGTGGTGAAGGTCGAGAAGATCGACGCCGAGCCCGGCGCCAAGGTCGAGTTGCCCGTCGCCCTGGTCGTCGACGGCGCGAAGGTCACCACCGACGCCAAGGACCTGGCCAAGGTCGCCGTCACCGGTGAGGTGCTCGAGCACACCAAGGGCCCCAAGATCCGCATCCACAAGTTCAAGAACAAGACCGGCTATCACAAGCGCCAGGGCCACCGTCAGCAGCTGACGGTCCTGAAGGTCACCGGAATCAAGTAGTCGCAGGAGCGAAGAGGACATGGCACACAAGAAGGGCGCTTCCAGCTCACGCAACGGCCGCGACTCCGCCGCCCAACGGCTCGGCGTCAAGCGCTTCGGCGGTCAGGTCGTCAAGGCCGGCGAGATTTTGGTGCGGCAGCGCGGCACCCACTTCCACCCGGGCGTCAACGTCGGCCGTGGCGGTGACGACACCCTGTTCGCCACGGCGGCCGGTGCCGTCGAGTTCGGCGTCAAGCGCGGCCGCAAGACCGTCAACATCGTTCCAGTCGAGGGCTGAGTACTCGCCGCGAATGTGAAGCCGCTGCGGGATCCCGGTGAAAGACTCGCAGTAGCTTCACGCTCGAGGTGAAAGGTTTCCCCGATGGCGCCCCGTTTCGTCGACCGCGTCGTGATCCACGCGCGGGCCGGCTCGGGCGGCCACGGCTGCGCGTCGGTGCATCGCGAGAAGTTCAAACCGCTGGGCGGCCCCGACGGGGGTAACGGCGGTCGCGGCGGCAGCGTCGTGCTCGTCGTCGATCCGCAGGTGCACACCCTGCTGGACTTCCACTTCCATCCCCACGTCAACGCCCCCAACGGCAAACAGGGCGCCGGCAGCAACCGCGACGGCGCCGCCGGGACCGATCTCGAGGTCAAGGTGCCCGACGGCACCGTCGTCCTCGACGAGCACGGTCGCCTGCTGGCCGATCTGGTCGGGACGGGCACCCGGTTCGACGCCGCCGCCGGCGGCCGGGGCGGCCTGGGCAACGCGGCCCTGGCATCGCGGGCGCGCAAGGCGCCCGGTTTCGCGCTGCTCGGCGAGCAGGGCGAGGAACGCGAACTCACCCTCGAACTCAAGACCGTCGCCGACGTCGGCCTGGTCGGGTTCCCGTCGGCCGGCAAGTCGTCCCTGGTGTCGGCGATCTCCGCGGCCAAGCCCAAGGTTGCCGACTACCCGTTCACCACGCTGGTGCCCAACCTGGGCGTGGTCTCGGCCGGAGATCACACCTTCACCGTCGCCGACGTCCCCGGGCTGATCCCGGGCGCTTCCGAGGGCCGCGGACTGGGCCTGGACTTCCTGCGCCACATCGAACGCTGCGCGGTGCTCGTTCACGTGGTGGACTGCGCGACGCTGGAACCCGGCCGCGACCCGATCTCCGACATCGACGCGCTGGAAGCCGAGCTGGCCGCGTATCAACCGACCCTGCAAGGGGATTCGACGCTCGGTGATCTGGCCGACCGGCCCCGGGCGGTGGTGCTCAACAAGATCGACATCCCCGACGCCAGGGAACTGGCCGACTTCGTGCGTCCCGACATCGAGGAGCGCGGCTGGCCCGTCTTCGAGGTGTCCACCGTCAGTCATGCCGGCCTGCGGCAGTTGACGTTTGCGCTGTGGGACCTGGTGTCGGCCTACCGCGCCGCACTGCCCGCGGTCGCCCCGCGTCGTCCCGTCATCCGGCCCATTCCGGTCGACGAGACCAGCTTCTCCGTGGAGTCCGACGGTCACGGCGGATTCGTGGTCCGCGGCACCAGGCCCGAGCGCTGGATCGCGCAGACCAACTTCGACAACGACGAAGCCGTGGGGTATCTGGGCGACCGACTGGCCCGCCTGGGTGTCGAGGACGAACTGCTGAAGTTGGGCGCCACGCCGGGCTGCGCGGTCACCATCGGCGACATGACATTCGACTGGGAGCCGCAGACCCCGGCCGGTGTGGACGTCGTCCCGTCCGGGCGCGGCACCGACGTGCGGCTGGAACGCAACGACCGGATCGGCGCCGCCGAACGCAAACAGGCCCGCAAGGCGCGCCGGGAGCACGACGAGTGAGGGACTCGACGAGCAACCGAGGGACGAGGTTGCGAGGAGGAGCGAACCAATCGGGTGGTGGCAGCACGCACCGGGACGCGATCCGCACGGCCCGCTCGGTGGTCGTCAAGATCGGGACCACCGCGTTGACGGCCGCCAATGGCCGGTTCGACGCCACCCGGCTGCAATACCTCGTCGATGCCATCCAGGCCCGGATGAAGGCCGGCTCCGACGTCGTCATCGTGTCGTCCGGCGCCATCGCCGCCGGCATCGAACCGCTCGGATTGTCCAAGCGCCCAACGGATCTGGCGACCAAGCAGGCCGCCGCCAGTGTCGGGCAGGTGGCGTTGGTCAACGCCTGGAGCGCGGCGTTCGGTCACTACGGGCGCACGGTCGGGCAGGTGCTGCTGACCGCGCAAGACATTTCGATGCGCGTGCAGCACAACAACGCCCAGCGCACCCTCGACCGGCTGCGGGCCCTGCACGCGGTGGCCATCGTCAACGAGAACGACACCGTGGCCACCAACGAGATCCGCTTCGGCGACAACGACCGGCTCTCGGCGCTGGTTGCACAACTGGTGGGCGCCGACGCCCTGATCCTGCTGTCGGACATCGACGGGCTCTACGCCAGCGACCCGCGGAAGTCGGACGCGCGGTTCATCCCCGAGGTCGCCGGTCCCGACGACCTGACCGGTGTGACCGCCGGCGCCGGCAGCCACCTGGGCACCGGCGGGATGGCATCCAAGTTGTCCTCGGCGCTGCTGGCCGCCGACGCCGGGGTTCCCGTGCTGTTGGCCGCCGCCACGGATGCCGCGGCCGCCCTGGGTGACGCCTCGGTGGGCACCGTGTTCGCACCGCGGGCGGACCGGATGTCGGCCCGCCGCTTCTGGGTGCGCCACGCCGCCGAGGCCGCGGGCGCGCTGACGCTGGACGACGGGGCGGTGCGTGCCGTCGTCAAACAACGCCGCTCTCTGCTGCCGGCCGGCATCACCGCGCTCTCCGGCCGGTTCTACGGCGGCGACGTCGTCGAGTTGCGCGGGCCGGACGGCACCATGGTGGGCCGCGGCGTGGTCGCCTACGACGCCGGGGAGCTGGGAACGATGATCGGGCGGTCGACTTCCGAGCTGCCCGTCGAGCTGCGCCGGCCGGCCGTGCATGCCGATGACCTGGTGGCGGTCTGAGACGACGAGAAGCACGGGTTGGTCTGCGGGCGTAGGCCCCGTCATGCCCGGGGGCCGGCGCGGCGGGGTGCGACAATACGAAGGTGAGCTGCCCCGACAGGTTCTATTCCGCCTACCGGCACGGCTTCGTCCGGGTGGCCGCGTGCACGCTGCACACCACGATCGCCGACCCGGCCGCCAACGCCGAGGCGGTGCTCGCCACGGCGCGGGACTGCCACGCCGACGCCGTCGCGCTGGCGGTCTTCCCCGAGCTCACGCTGTCGGGGTACTCGATCGACGACATCCTCATGCAGGACACCCTGGTCGAGGCCGTCGAGGACGCGCTGGGCACCATCGTGGCCGCCTCGGCCGACCTGCTGCCGGTGCTGGTGGTCGGGGCGCCGCTGCGGCACCGCAACCGGCTGTACAACACCGCGGTGGTGATCCACCGCGGCACCGTCCTCGGGGTGGTGCCCAAGTCGTACCTGCCGACCTACCGCGAGTTCTACGAGCGCCGCCAGCTGGCACCCGGCGACGACGTGCGCGGGGAGATCACGGTGTGCGGTGCGGCGGTGCCGTTCGGCCCGGATCTGTTGTTCGGCGCGGCCGATCTGCCGGGGTTCGTCCTGCACGTGGAGCTCTGTGAGGACATGTGGGTGCCGGTGCCGCCGAGCGCCCGGGCGGCGCTGGCGGGCGCGACGGTCCTGGCCAACCTGTCCGGCAGCCCGATCACGGTGGGGCGCGCCGAAGACCGCAAGCTGATGGCCCGCTCGGCGTCGGCGCGCTGCGCGGCCGCCTACGTCTATGCCGCCGCCGGTGAGGGGGAGTCCAGCACCGATCTGGCCTGGGACGGCCAGACAATGATCTACGAGAACGGTGCGCTGCTGGCCGAATCCGAGCGGTTCCCCAAGGGGCCGCAGCGCAGCGTCGCCGACGTCGACACCGAACTCCTGCGTGCCGAACGGCTGCGAATGGGAACCTTCGACGACAACCGCCGCACCCTGGGCATCGGGGACGACGTGCGTCGGGTGCGGTTCACCCTGGATCCGCCGGACGCCGACGTGGGCTTGCGGCGCAACATCGAGCGGTTTCCGTTCGTGCCGTCGGATCCCGCACGGCTGCAACAGGACTGCTATGAGGCCTACAGCATCCAGGTCTCCGGCCTCGAGCAGCGGTTGCGGGCACTGCGGTATCCGAAGGTCGTCATCGGGGTGTCCGGGGGACTGGACTCCACGCATGCGCTGATCGTCGCGGCCCGGGCGATGGACCGCGAAAACCGGCCGCGCACAGATATTCTCGCGTTCACCATGCCGGGTTTCGCCACCGGCGATCGGACCAAGGGCAACGCGGTCGCGCTGTGCAAGGCGCTGGGGGTGACGTTCGCCGAACTCGACATCACCGAGACCGCCCGCCTGATGCTGGCCGAGATGGACCATCCGTTCGCCCAGGGCGAGAAGGTCTACGACGTCACCTTCGAGAACGTCCAGGCCGGTCTGCGCACCGACTACCTGTTCCGGCTGGCCAACCAGCGCGGGGGCATCGTGCTGGGCACCGGTGACCTCTCCGAGTTGGCGCTGGGCTGGTCCACCTACGGGGTCGGCGACCAGATGTCGCACTACAACGTCAACGGTGGGGTGCCGAAAACCCTGATCCAGCACCTGATCCGGTGGGTCATCGCCTCGGGACAGTTCGAGCCCGCCGTCGGGGAGGTCCTGCAGTCGGTGCTCGACACCGAGATCACTCCCGAACTGGTGCCCGCCGACGGCGCCGAGCGGGTGCAGAGCAGCCAGGCCAAGGTGGGACCGTATGCGCTGCAGGACTTTTCGCTCTACCAGGTGTTGCGGCACGGCTTCCGGCCGTCGAAGATCGCCTTTCTGGCCTGGCATGCGTGGCGCGATGCCGACCTGGGGCACTGGCCGCTGGGCTATCCGCTCGAGGAGCGGCCGTCCTACTCGCTGTCCGAGATCCGGCACTGGTTGACGGTGTTCGTGCAGCGGTTCTATTCGTTCTCCCAGTTCAAGCGTTCGGCCCTGCCCAATGGGCCCAAGGTGTCCGCGGGCGGCGCGCTGTCGCCGCGCGGGGACTGGCGCGCGCCGTCGGACATGTCGGCACGGATCTGGCTCGATGAGATCGAACGGGAGATCCCGGCGGACTGACCGGCGATCAGTGCATCAGCCCGAGCCCGGGCACGAAGCGGCCCACGGCACCGGCGTAGGACCGGTACGAATCACCGTGCACCCCAGCCAGATACGGTTCCTCGACGAGGCGGACCTGCATCTCGATGGTGGCCAGCAGCAGCAGGAATCCGGCGATCGCGACGGGATTGGGCGTCACGAGTGCGATACCGAGGCCGAAGGTCAGCATGGCGGTGAAGATCGGGTTGCGGACCCGGCCGAACACGCCGCTGCGGACCAGATCGGTGCGCTCACCGGGATCGACCCCGATGCGCCAGGAGTCGCCCATGTCGATCTGCGCGTAGACGGTGCCGGCAATGCCCAGCAGTGCCAACACGATTCCGGCGGCCTGGATCCAGGGTGCGTGCAACCACGACACGGGCGCGACCACACCGGCCCACTGCAGCACGGGTGCGGCGACCGCGATCACCAGGGACAGCGCAAACCCGGCGCCGGCGAACCATTCGGTCGACCCGACCCGGCCGCTGACGCCCTTGAATCCGGTCGATCCGGTCCGGCGGTACTGAAGCCAACTGCGCCAACCGAATCCGAGCGTGGCGAACACCGCGAACAGTGTCAGGGCAACTATCGGCATGATCCCTCCTCGCAACAGTCGTGCGTGGGGGCCGGTGCGCAGCAGGTGTCGCCGCGCCAGGCCTGCACGCCTTCGTAGGCGGCCAATGCTGCCACGAACAAGGCCGCGATGGGGTCGGCCCCTGACCAGCCGAACAGGCTGTTGAGCACCAGGCCGACCAGCAGCACCGCCGACAGGTACGTGCACAACAGGGTCTGCTTGGAGTCGGCGACCGCCGACAATGATCCGAGTTCGGCCCCGGTGCGCCGCTGCGTCAGCGACAGCAC
>WBZP01005180.1_pt1 | contig 13326 bp, 14 predicted proteins | sample 5204301 | NCBI WGS metagenome assembly WBZP01 (sample SAMN12412401, study PRJNA552823) | activated sludge metagenome | isolation source: activated sludge from nitrification reactor of wastewater treatment plant... | place: USA: Pennsylvania | collected 2017
TCCGGCGAACTGGACGGCGCGCTTCGGGGAGGTGTTCGCGGCCTTCAGCGAATGGTGCGCGACCCGGACGAAGCAGGAGGTGTACCACGCCTGCCAGGAGCTGCGCATCGCGGCTTCGCCGGTGAACGACATGCGAGACCTCGCGAACGACCCGCAACTGGCGGCGCGCGAGTGGTTCGGGCGCGTGACCGCCGGCGGCCAGGCGTTCACCGGCCCCGGGTATCCCTACAAGCTGACCGGCACGCCGTGCGAAACGTCAGGGGACGCGCCGACCCTGGGCCAGCACAACGGCGAGGTCCTTTCGCCCGGGTTCGCGTGGGCGAATGCGGGTATTGCCGCACCACGGCACGCGCCGGCTTCGGGCAAGGGACCGCTTTCGGGGCTACGCGTGCTGGAGCTGACGGCGAACTGGGCCGGTCCGATCGCGGGGCGGCACTTCGCCGACCTCGGCGCGGACGTGGTGAAGATCGAGCTGCAGACGAAGCCCGCCACGCGCGCCCTGATCGCGCCGAACGACGACCTCTGGCCGGACTTCTACAACCGTGCGGCGTACTTCAACAAGTTGAACCGGAACAAGCGCGGGATCGCCCTGGACCTATCGAAACCGCGCGGGAAGCAGTTGTTCCTCGAAATGGTGAAGCAGGCGGACGTGGTGCTGGAGAACAACGCGGCCCGGGTGATGGGCCAGCTCGGCCTCGATTACGAGGCGCTTTCCGCGGTGAACCCGGCCATCGTCATGTGTTCGCTCTCCGGGTTCGGCTCGTCCGGGCCGGACCGGAACTACAGCGCGTACGGGAGCAACATCGAGACGTCGAGCGGCCTCGCAAGCCTGATGGGGTACGACGACCGGCAGTTCTTCGGCACGGGCAGCTTCTACGCGGACCCCATCTCCGGGAACCACGCCACGGTGGCGATGCTGGCCACGCTGTACGCGCGCGAGGCCACCGGCCGCGGCCAGTGGATCGACATGGCGCTGCTGGAGGCGGTGGAACCGTTCCTCTCGCAGGACTTCCTGCGCTATACCACCAGCGGGGTGGTGCCGACGCCGCATGGGGCGCGCTGGGGCGAGGACTACCTCTACCAGGGCACGTACCAGACGTTCGGGAAGGATTGCTGGCTCGCGGTTACGGTCCGCGACGAGGCCGACCGTGCCGCCGTGGACCGCGTGACCGGCGGTTCAGGCGAGGGCGCACTGGGGGCCTGGCTGACCACGCAGACCAACGAGGCGGCAGCGAACGCGCTGCAGGCCGCCGGCGTGCCGGCCGCGCCAGTGATGCAAAACTGGCAGATCATCGCGGACAACCACCTGAACGACCGGGGGTACTTCGTGAATATCCGCCACGAGTCGGCGGGGACGCGGCCGTTCCCCGGGTTCGCCTGGCGGTTCTCGGAGACGCCGGGGGTGGTCCGGCATGCCGCGCCGATGTTCGCCGAGCACAACAGGGAGGTGTTCCGGGAACTCCTGGGCATCGAAGGGCCGCACTACGAGCAGCTCGTCGCTGAAGGTGTGACCGGTGAGCGGCCGAGCTTCGCCGCGGTGCCTTCGCTGTGACGGCCGTGCTGGTGCTGCTCGGACACGCCGTCTCGCCGCCGCCGCTGCCGGAGGGGGCCATGCTGGTGCCATACCAGACCGCGCTCGACGCCGCGGTGGCGCTGCGCGCCAGCGACGCGCCGGCCGTGCTGGTCACGGACGGCCTCGACGCGGAGGACCTGGACACGCTGGCGGCGGCACTGCGCGAGCGGCAGGGTCCGTGCATCGAAGTACGCTACGGCGCGTGGGACGGGGAGACGCACTCGGCGGTTTCCGGGCTGTGCCGCGGCGTCATCTCCGGTTTCGGCGCCGATGGTGTGCGGCGAGCGGCAGAGTACCTGGCCGGGTAGGTTCACGACCGGGCGCGTCGACAGAGCTGCGTCCGGAAGGACGCAAGGGTCTCGCCAGCGATTCACGTTGCATCCTCACGTCAACAGAGCTGCGTCCGGGAGGACGCAAGCACCTCGACCAGGAAGCACACTGCATCCTTCCGGATGCAGCTCTGTTGTGACGGCTACTCGGAATCGACGGTGTGACGGGTGGCTTCGCGCTTCCCGTTCACGGCACGATGCAACGGAGCTGCGTCCGGGAGGACGCAAGGACCCGGCCGTAGCCATACGGCGCATGCCCGCGGCACACTGCATCCTTCCGGATGCAGCTCTGATGTGACGGCTACTCGAAATCGACGGTGTGACGGGTGGCTTCGAAGCCCTTCATCATCAGCAGGCGGCGGGGTTTGAGGCAGAAGAGGATGCCGGCATCGGTGAATACGGCCGCCATGCGGTTCTTCTCGGCAAGCTCGGCCAGGAGCGCGGCGTAGGCGTCGGCGTCCTTCGGCACTTCGACAGCGCGGCCTTCGATGACGATGCGGTTGAAGGCGGTCCAGTCGCCGCGGATGACTTCGCGGTTATCGATGAGGAACGAGACTTCGGGTGTGGCGGCGATGTTTCGGGCGTGCTGGGGGCGGGAGTTGCTGCCGAAGAGGACTTCGCCGTTTTCGCGCAGGTGAAAGAGGACGAAGGTGACGTAGGGGGTGCCGTCTTCGGCGTGGGTGGTGGCGAGGGTGCCGCCGGGTTGGCCGGCGGCGATGGCCGCCGCTTCGTTGAGGATTTGGTCGCGTTCCACGGTGGAGATTCTACGGTAGCGAGCGTTTCCGGGGCGTGTGGGCTGGCGAGGGTGGGGAAAGCGCGGCCGGGGGAGGGCTGACGCGTGGCGTTAGACGGGGTCGCGGCCACCCGCTTACTGCCGTGCGCGGTTCGGATGGGGCGGGCTGGCAATCCGCAATCCAAAATCCCCAATCCAAAATCGCTACACCTTGAGCCAGTAGAGGTGCTTGCCGCGCATGACCTTGGCGAGTTGGCCCTGCTCCCAGAGGTACTCCAGGTGGGCGAGGGTTTCGCCGACGGCGGCGCGCTGCATGTGGGGTTCGAAGTCCTTCAGCGAGCCAGTGGCCCACTTCACCCGCCCGGCGACTTCCCAGCCGGTCGAGCCGCCGGAGTCCACGCAGTTCAGCATCTCCGCGAGGCGCTCATCGTGGTGCCCTTCGATTTCGTGGACGCGCTTCTTCAGGTCGTGGATTTCGAATTCGTGCGCGGGGAGCACCACATCGACATCGAGGTCGACGAGCAGGTGGAGCGAGCGCATGTAATCGCCGAGGGGGCTGCCGTGCGTCTGCGTGTTGATGGAGACGTTCGGGGTGATGGTCGGCAGGATGTGGTCGCCGGTCATCAGGATTTTGCGGTTCGGTTCGTAGAGGCAGATGTGCCCCGGGGAGTGTCCCGGGGTCCAGATGATCTCGAAGTCGAAGTCGCCGGCTTTGAAGGTTTCGCCGCCTTTGACCTGGGTGTCAGGGGGCACGGCCGCGACCATGCCGATCATCCCCATCGAGCCGCGCGACATGTTCGGGCTGTCCATGGGCGGGACGCCGTTGCTCTCCATGAAGGTGGCCATGTCATCGACGAGGCCCTTCGGCGAGAAGTAGCGGGCGTTGATGACCTCGGCGTCCTTCTCGTGGAGGACAAGTTCGCAGCTCGAAATCTGCTTCAGGCGCCCGGCCATCCCGTAGTGGTCCGGGTGGACGTGGGTGATGACCAGCTTGTTGATTTCGGACGGATGCGAATGGTGTTCCTGCATCCCCTGTTCGAGGGCGGTATAGGCGCTGTCGGTGTTCCAGCCACAGTCGACGAGGACGGTGTCGTCGCCGTCTTTGATGAGGTAGGGCAGGACGTAGGGCAGGCCCTTGGTGACCCTGGGGTGCTCCTGGAGTTGCTTGCGGAGCATGCGGGCGTCTTCGATGGTGACCTGAGGGAACGGCGTGAGGAGCTGGTAGATGCCGTCGATGATCTTCATGCGGGCGAGGGCCCCCTGGCTGGGAAAGGCTCGCCGTCCCGCGCGCGGGTTGGCGGCTGCTGGCAATCCTACATGAGTTGGAGTGGAAAGGACTGAGGCGTGAGCTGGGAGCCTCAGCGGCTGAGGGCGATGACCGCCGCCCAGGCCAGGCCGCTGAGGAGGTGGTAGCGGGCGGTGGCTTTGAGGACGGGGTTCAGCTCGCGGCCGGACACTCCGGACAGGATGGGCCTGAGGAGCCGGACACCCAGGGCGGCTGATGCGACGACGGCAGCGATGGCGAATGCAACGCCGGAGAAGGTAGCCGCGGCCATCGCGATCCAGGCGACCGACAGCAACGTGATGAACCAGCGGCGCGTGCCAGCGTCCCCCATCACGACGCCGAGCGTGCGTTTGCCGGCGCGCCGGTCGGTTTCGATGTCGCGCAGGTTGTTGACCACGAGGATGGCGGTGACGGTGCAACCGACCGGGACCGCCGCGAGCACGCAAAGGCCGGTGATTTCGCCGGCCTGCACGAAGTACGTCCCGACGGTTGCGACAAGGCCGAAGAACACGAAGGTGAAGACGTCGCCGAGGGCGTGATAGCCGATGGGCCATGGCCCGCCGGTATAGACGATTGCCCCGGCGATGCTCGCGAGGCCGGCGACGACGATCGGCCAGCCGGCGACCGCAACCAGGTAGACCCCGGCGAGCATGGCCAGCCCGAACGCCGACCACATGCCAAGCTTCATCGTCGTTGGCGAGAGCAGGCCGAGCTGGGTAGCGCGCGGCGGGCCGAGCCGGTCGGCGGTGTCGGCGCCGCGTTCGAAGTCGAAGACATCGTTGGCGAAGTTCGCTCCGACCTGGAGGGCGAGCGCACCGACGAGCGCCGCCAGGGCCGGGAGCAGCTCGAAAGCGTGGTCGTGATAGGCAAGCGCCGTCCCGACGATGACCGGCGCGATGGCCGCGGTGAGGGTCGGCAGGCGGACCGCCATCTTCCATGCCTGGACAGCGCCCGGCCGGGATGCTGCCGCAGCGGTCACTTCCTCACCGCGCTGATCGACTGGATGGCCCCGAACATTGGCGAGCGTTTGCGGATCTCCTTGAAGCCGGCGTCCTGGAGCATGCGCACGAGTTCCTGCTGCGTCGGGAGATAGACCGCGGACTGGGGCAGATAGCGGTACGCCGAATCGCGGCCGATCCAGCCGCCCACGCGCGGGACCACGCGGTTGAAGTAGATCGAATGGCCGGCACGCACGGCGGCGTTCGCGGGGCGGTCGACTTCGAGCAGGCCGAGCCTGCCGCCGGGCTTCAGCACCCGCGCCAGCTCGCGCAGCACCGGGGCGATGCTGACGAAATTGCGGAGGGCGAAGCCAGAGACGGCGGCATCGAACGACGCGTCAGCCAGCGGCAGGCGGAGTGCGTCGCCCTGGAGCCAGGAGCCTTGCGGGGCGCGGGCGGAGGCGACTTCGAGCATGCCGCGGGAGAAATCGAGGCCGATGGGGGCGGCGCCGGCCTCCCGGCAGATGCCGCTGAAATCACCGGTGCCGCAGGCCAGGTCCAGGACCCGGTCTTCCGGGCCGATGCCAAGGCGGCGGACGAGCTCGCGGCGCCAGCGCTGGTCGGCGTTGAAGGTCATCACCCGGTTCACGCGGTCGTAGCGCGGCGCGATGCGGTCAAACATCGCGCGGACGGAGGCAGCTTTTTCTTCAGGTGCTGGAAGCACGCTCACAATGTGGGACATTTTCGTGCCCCGATTCGCTACGGGAAGTACGGACGCTGACTTCCCGCAAGCCGCCTGCCCCGGATTGTTCGCTACACAACCAAACGAACTCCGGGAGGGAGCAATGGTGAAGAAGTGGGCCCTCGTTCTTGTGGCCCTGATCGCGCTCGTGGCAGCGGTGGCCTGTGGCGGCGATGACGACGACGACGGCAACGCGAAGGAAACAGCCACCCCGGCTGCCTCGTCCCAGGCGACGAGCGGCGCAACCCAGGCGCCGAAAGAGCTGAAAGACGTGACGATCGGCTACATCCCGATCCTCATCGACGCTCCGTTCTTCGTCGGTATCGAAAAAGGCTACTTCAAGGCGGAAGGCATCAACGTGAAGCTGGAGCGGCTCGCGGGCGGCGCCGACATGCTGGTGCAGACCGCGGCCGGCAACTTCGACATCGGCGCCGGCGGCATCGGTGCCGCGGTGTTCAACGCGGCGGGCGCTTCGATCAAGGAGAAGAAGGAAGTCCCGTTCGAAATCGTGGCGCCGCTCCACTACGAGAAGCCACCGGTGACGACGCCGATCGTGGTGAGCAAGGCGCGCTACGACTCCGGCGAAATCACGAAGGTCAGCGACCTCAAGGGCAAAAAGGTCGCGATTAATGCCCGCGGCGCGAGCACGGAGTACTGGCTGGACCGCGCGCTCGCCAGCGGCGGCCTCGCCTATAAGGACGTGACGCTGGTAACGGTCGCGTTCCAGGACGTGGCGGCGGCGCTGCAGAACAAGAGCATCGACGGGGCAATGCTCGGCGAGCCGTTCGCGACCCAGGGCAAGGACCAGGGTCTGGTAACCGTGCTCAGCGACAGCTTCGTCAACGGCGACATGCCGACGGGCGTGTACTGGAACCGGGAGTGGGCGAAGAAGAACCCGGAGCTGGCGGCCGGCTTCCTGAGGGCCTTCCTGAAAGCGGTGGGCGACCTGGAGAACGGCGGCTGGCAGGACGCGAGCGTGCTCGCCATCCTCGAGAAGTACACCCAGGTCCCGGCGGACGTGATCAAGCGGAGCAACCGCCCGTACAACGACCCGACGGGCAAGCTGAACCTGGAAAGCTTCAAGAAGCAGGAAGCCTTCTTCCGGGCGCAGGGCCTGCTGACGTACGACGGCGAACTGGACTTCAGCTTGTTCATGCGCACCAAATAGGGGCCGCATGAACCACGGAGGCACGGAGAGCACGGAGGCTTCGAGAGGCCGCGGAGATCCCGTGCCCTCCGGGCTGTCGATCCGTGGGCTTTCCGTTTCGTACGGTGGGAGTTCCGGGCTGCGGGCGCTGGAAGGGCTCGACCTCGAGGTCGAGCCCGGCTCGTTCCACGCCATCCTCGGGCCGAGCGGCTGTGGGAAGTCGACGCTGCTGAAGTGCCTCGCGGGGCTGATCCCGGCGAGCGGCGGGACGGTCGCTTTGCCTGGCGACGGGACGGTTGCGTACGTGCCGCAGGGGAACTCGTGCTTCCCATGGCTCCGAGCGGAAGAGAACGTGTCCTACGGCATGAAGCTGCGCGGGGTGCCGCGGGCCGAGCGCGCCCGGCGGTCACGGGAGTTGCTCGATAGCCTGGGGCTTTCGGGGTTCGCGCGAGCGTTCCCGGCGCGGCTTTCGGAAGGGATGCGTCAGCGCGTGGCCATCGCGCGGGCGTTCGCCGTTGACGCGCCGCTCCTGCTGATGGACGAACCTCTTTCGGCGCTCGACTTCCAGACCAAGATCGCGGTGCAGGGCGAACTGCTGGCTCTCTGGCAGCAGCGGCGCTGCGCGGTCCTCTACGTCACGCACGACATCGACGAGGCCCTCGCGCTGGCCGACCGCGTGACGGTGCTGACCGGACGGCCGGGGCGCACGCGTGAAACGGTCGAAACGCCGTTCGCGCGGCCCCGGAACTACGCCGGCCTGCGCTCGGAGCCGGGGTATGCGTCGCTGTTCCAGCGTTTGTACGAAGGGTTGGCGCCGTGAGGGCCGCGCGCGTGCTGGCGGTCGGGCTGGTGTTGCCGGTGGCGCTGTTGGCGCTCTGGCAGCTTGCCTCCGAGCGGGATTGGATCAACTCGCTGTTCTATCCCGCTCCCTCGGATGTGCTGCAACGGACCTGGGACCAGGCCAAAGACGGGCGGCTGATCACCGATACGCGGGTGACCACCGGGCGCTTGCTCTGGGGATTCGCCCTTGGCGCGGCGCCGGGGCTGGCGCTGGGTATCGCGGCTGGCCTTTCGCGCACCGTGCGCGAGCTGACCTACCCGCTGGCCACCGCGCTCTACGTGGTGCCGCGCATCGCCATGCTGCCGCTCGTGCTGGTGGCGCTGGGCATCAACGACCAGGCGCGCGTCTTCATGGTTGCCTTCAGCGTGTTCTTCATCGTGTTCTTCAGCGCGCTTTCCGGCGTGGAGCAGGTGGAGCGCGGGTTCATCGAGGCCGCGCGGGCGTTCGGGGCGGGGCGGTTGCGGCTGGGGGTGACGGTACTTTTGCCTGGCGCGGCGCCGGCCGTGTTCTCAGGGCTACGGGTGGCGATGGGCTTCGCGTTGATCGTGATCGTGGGGACGGAGTTCCTGGCCTCGAACGACGGGCTGGGCGCGCGCATCTGGACGAGCTACCAGATTTTCGATTTCACCTCGATGTACGCGGGCATCATCGCGGTGACGTTGCTGGGGGTGGTGCTGGCGTGGGGGCTGCTGGCGCTGGAGTGGGTGCTCGTGCCCTGGCGGCGGCCGTAGGGTGAGCTGGTTTCAATTGCGCGACGCGGTCACGTACCATTTGCGCATGACGTCCGCCGCGCAGTCACGAATGGAATCCCAGGACGATTGGCAACCTCTGCCCGTGGAAGAAGCGAATCGGCGTATCCGCGAAGGGTTGGGGTCTCGGCCAGATCTGCCTTCGGGCGTGGAGTTTGTGCGTGAAGCCCGAACCTACTGGCGGGGTGTTCGCCGACCCCGTGGATGAGGGCATCCTCGACACAACGTTCTTCGTCGACGCCCTTCGGGGAGACGCCGGAGCCCGGGGACTGGTTGATCGAATCGTGGACAACAGTTTCCACGGCTACTGCTCGCCGATCACGGTAGTGGAACTGAGCGTCAGCCCGCGCTTCACGCCAATGGAAGATTCGTTCTTTCATGGCCTTTTCAGCCGGATGACCGAGGTGCCGTTCGACACGCGTGCCGCCAGGCTGACCGGGCTCTACTTGCGGCCGCTGCCGAGAGACCGTGCCGAGCGGCTCTTCCGCGACGCGATGATCGGATGCACGGCGACGGTGTCAGGCCTGACTTGCTACACGCGAAATGTGCGCGACATCTCAGTATTTGCGGCTTCGGTGCGGCGCTATTGACGGCCGCGGACGGGATGGAGAGGCTGGCTGACGCGTGGCGGTCGTGGTGAGTCGGAGTTCCCAGCGCTTACTGCGTGCGCGCCTCGGATGTGGGGCTGGCTATTCGCCGCCGGCGGGTGAACCACCGGAAAGGGCGCCAGCGGCCAGGCCGGCGGGCTGCTTCTCGGGGCGCGCGAAGAGGATGACCACCGCCGCCAGGTAGGTCAGCGCGGCGGTGACGGTGAACGGGACGGTGTAGCCGCCGGTCTGGTCGTGCAGCCAGCCGACGCCGATGGGGCCGATGCCACTGCCCGCCTGCCCGGCGAGCGAGATCAGTCCAAAGACGGCCCCAAACGACACCATCCCGAAGATCTCGCCGACGATGAGCGACTGCATCATGTAGATGTTGCCGATGGTCAGGCCGAAGATGAGCGTCAGCGCCCACGTCGCCGCGACGTTTTCGATGTGGATGATAAGCAGGATGGCCGTGGCCTGGACGACGAACAGGACGACGGTGAGCAGCCGCCGGTCCACGCCGTCGGCGAAGATGCCGACCACGAGGCGGGCGATGATGCTGCCGAAGGCCGTAACGCTGATCGTGAACGCGGCTTCGTTGCGCGAGCCGAGGCGGTCTTCGAGGAAGTTGACCTGGTGGATGATGTAACCGGTCTGGGCCACGAGGACGAGCAGGAAGGCGATGAAGATCGCCCAGAAACCGACGGTGCGCATCGCTTCGGTGCGGGACCACTGGCGGTACTGGCTTGAAAGCTCGGTGCGGCCGGAGGTGGCGCGGGCGGCGCCGGGCGGGTCGCCGTCAGGGCCAAGGTTCATCTGGCCGGGTTCGAAGACGACGACCATCAGGATGACCGGGATCGCGACGATGAGGACGAGCGCGCCGAGGATGGGCGTCGCGAGTTCGAGGCCGCCTGATTCGACGAGGGCGCTGGCGATTGGCGCGAGGATGACGCCGCCGAGGGAAACGCCAGTCGAGGAGACGCTCATGGCCAGCGCGCGCCGCCGCACGAACCAGCGGGTCATGATCGCGTTCACCGCGATGGAGCTGGACATGCCGAAGGCGACGGCGAAGATGAAGTAGACGAGGTAGAGCTGCCAGAGCTGGTCCACCAGGCCGATAAAAGCGGCGCTGATGCCGTTGATGACCGTGCCGATCAGCATGAACTTGTTCGGCCCGTAGCGGTCCACATAGGGGCCGACGATGGCTGACGTGAGCCCGGAGACGCTGAAGTAGATGGCCGGGGCAACGCTGACCTGGGTGTCGCTCCAGCCGTGCGCGTCACGCAGAGGCTTGAGGAAGATTGGGAGACCGTAGTAGCCGACGCCGACGCCGACGAACATGAGGCAGGCGCATGCGACGGCGATGTACCAGCCGTAGAACACCTTGCGCGGGAGGAGTCTCGCGGCGAGGGGTTCGCGGGCGGGATGGGCGGTGGTCATTCGCGGCAGTCTAACGGAATCCCGCACCGCCGGTGGCGGGCTCAGTCCAGGCAGTAGAAAGCCACGCGAAGAGCGTGTAACGAGCGGCACGGGCGTCCGCTTGCACCAGTACCCCAGCGGTCTGGGCAATGCTGGACTCTGCGATGACCATCAGCTTCGCCAGTCGAACCCAGGAGGGCCGCAAGAGGCCTGCTGACTGCCAACCGCCGAGGAACAGATCCCCGGGGCCGTTCACCGCCGCGGTTGTGATCCGTGCCAGCAAGAAGTCACCGTCGCCAGCATCGGCAACCACCAGTGCCGGGCGGCGTTTGGCGGCCAGCTGATTCGTGAACGGGAATGCGACTATCACGACATCGCCAGGCGCGAGCACCTGTCAGACCTCGTCGTAAATGGCGTCACTCTCGGCGTAGCCCTCGAAGAAGCTCTTCAAGGCCAGCCGGCGCCACATCTCATCTTCTTCGCCCTCCGAGCCGGCATCCTCTCGCAGGAAGACCACGACATCGACGACAGATGCAGGCGGAAGAGCGCTGGTGACTTCCGCCGGGAGCGCTATCTTGCCCGCATCGTCGAGCACTGCCGGGAACGAAAAGGTCTTCACCGAGCCAGTTTACCACTCTCCCATCGCCTTCGAAGACCGTCGCGGTCTTCTCCACGCAGTCCGGCCAACCGCGTCGTTGTCGCTCCGGGCTCGCTGGTTGTCTACCGCCCTTCGAACACCGGCGTGGTCTTTTCGACGAAGGCGCGGGCGGCGTTGAGGTGGTCCTGGGTTTTGCCGCTGGCAATCATGTTTTCGGCTTCACGCTGGAGGGTTTCGCTGAACGTGTGGGTGGCGCCGAAGGTGAAGTTATCCTTGATGCGACCGAGTGCCAGGGTGGGCCCGGCGGCGAGGCGTTCGGCGAGGGCCATCGTTTCGTCCATCAACGACTCGTGGGGGACGACCTTCGTGACGAGGCCGAGGTCGAGCGCCTGCTGAGCGCTGAGGATGTCGGAGAGAAAGTAGAGCTCCCTGGCCTTGAGCGGGCCAACAAGGCGCTGGAGCAGCCACGTCCCGCCGAAGTCGCCACTGAAGCCGACCTTCGCGAAAGCGGTGGTGAAGCGGGACTGGTCGCTGGCGACCCGGAGGTCGGCAGCAAGGGCGACGCTCATTCCTGCGCCGGCGGCGACACCGTTGACCGCGCAGATGGTCGGCTTGGGCATCTCCTGGAGGAGGCGGGAAATCTCTTCTTGCTGGCGGAGGGCTTCGACGCCGGTGAGCACGGGTGCGTTGCCGCTGCCGCCACCGCTGTTCCGGTCGGCCATGCCCTTCACATCGCCGCCGGCTGAGAAGGCGCGGCCCTGGCCGGTGATCACGACCGCGCGGATCGCCGGGTCATCGGCGGCGCGCTGAGCAACGCGGAACATGGTGTCCAGCATTTCGGGGTTCATCGCGTTGAGCGATTCGGGGCGATTGAGCGTCATGACGCCGACGGCGCCGCGGGTTTCGAACAGGACGGTGTCAGACATAGAGGTCTCCTTACTGCTGGACGAGGGTGATCTTGTTGCCTTCGGGGTCGCAAATCCAGGCGAGGGTGGGCTGTCCAGGCGGCTGGAAGGGATCGCGAAGGACGGCGCCGCCGAGTCTCTTCGCTTGCGCCAGCGAGGCCGGGAGGTCCAGGACCTGGATGTAGAGGGTAACGCCGGACTCGTCGTCTTCGAGCAGGTGGCCCGTGATGGTTTCCGGCGCGCCGATGCCGGGCGAAATCTGGCGGAGGCGTCCTTCGCCGCTAATGTCCCAATTGAACATCTTCGAATAGAACTCCGAAATCTTGCCAACGTCGCGCGCGCGGATCTCCCAGTGGACAACCGGGCGGGACCAATCCTCGGTCATGGCGATACCCCCGAAGTAGAACGGGAAGCATAACTGATAGTGCCGAGTGCCGAGGCCCGAGGCCCGAGAAACGACGAACGACCAACTTCGAACGACGCTGTGACGCGGGCCCGGTGCTTTGACCTCGTGCCGATCGCACTTCGTCGTTCGTCGTTCGTCGTTTGTCAGTGCTGGACTGTGGCTATGCGGCCGAAGCCTTTCGGTTCGCGGACGAAGGCGATGCAGCCCATGGCGGCGATCACGAGGATCACGCCGATCACGACGTAGACCGCGCTGATGCCGGCCAATCCGGTGGTGAAGCCGCCACCGAGCGGGCCAAGCATGAGCGCGAGCGACTGCATGCTGGCGGCGAGGCCGAAGGCGCTTCCCTGCTTGCCGTCGGGGGTGCTCGCGGCGATCAGGGCGTTCGTGCCGGGCACCATCGCGCCCTGGAAGAGCCCGACGGCGCCGAGGAGCAGCGCGAAGCTGACGGCGCCGCCGGCCAGCGCGACCGTGGGATAGAGGACCCCGGTGAGCAGCGCCGCGCCGGCCACGGTGTTCCGGTAGCCGAGCCGTTCGCCGAGCGGGGCAACCGAGAAGGCGGCGATGGTGCTGGTCAGGCCGATGACGCTGAAGACGAGGCCCGTGGCCGCTTCCTCTTTGAGGTTCGCGTGCCAGAACGGCAGGTCAATCTTCACGTGCTCATCGGTCGAGAAGTTATCGATGCTGATGGGCATGACGGGGCGGACGAACGTCGTGCTCAGCCAGAGGGAGAAGAGCAGGAGGAGCATCACCACAACCTGGCGTTCGGATACGACGGCCCGGATGTTCTCGCTGAAGGAGCCACCCTTCGGCTTCTCCGTACCCGGCGCGGCCGCGGGGTCTTCTTCGGCCGGGCGTTCCTTCACGAAGACGTACACCAGTCCGGCGGCGAGGACGTAGAGCGCGGCGCAGAAAATGAAGGACTCGCGGATGCCCAGCGTGGCGGAGACCACGCCGCCGATGACCGGGCCGAGCATATTCGCGGTGAACTGGCCGGTCTGCAGCATGCCGAGCGCGTAGCCAACCTTCTGGCGCGGGGTAGTCGATGCCACGAGCGCGGCGGCGGCGCCCATCGTC
>WBZP01005181.1_pt1 | contig 13326 bp, 7 predicted proteins | sample 5204301 | NCBI WGS metagenome assembly WBZP01 (sample SAMN12412401, study PRJNA552823) | activated sludge metagenome | isolation source: activated sludge from nitrification reactor of wastewater treatment plant... | place: USA: Pennsylvania | collected 2017
TAAGGATGCTGATATTATCCAGTACGATGGTCACGACCAGTACACCAATCCCAACGCAAAAAATCCTCAATAGTTCCTATTTGAGGATTTAAGGATATGAGGAGATACCCTCATTATCCTTTTTTGCTTTCCCCCATTGGGGGAATTTCAAGGGGGCTGCCTTTCCTCAAATCCTCATTTCCCCACTTTCTCAAATTTTACTCACTTCTTCTTTTAGTTGTTTTTTCTTTCTTATATTTGCCAATATTTGTCAAGACAATATTATTATAATGGCAACACAGTTTGGTGTACGAATTAGAGAACTAAGAACGAAGCAAAATTTGCTTCTGCGGCAGCTTGCTTCTCAATTGGATGTGGACACTTCTATTATTAGCAAAGTAGAACGTGGCGATAGGCAATTAAAGAAAGAGCAAATCCCATTATTGGCCCAAATACTTAAAGCTGATGTAGAAGAATTGCAAATCCTTTGGCTTGCCGACCAATTGTATAATATGGTTCAAGGCGAACCAATGGCAGACGAAGCATTGAAATCAGTATTAAAAAAACTAAAGTAGTATGCAGCAAATTCAATTAAATATCATTCCGTTTACACCAGTAGCAAGTAAAGGCACTTTCTCATTCTATGGTGAGAAGCAAAAAGGCTTTGCACCTATCTACTGGGGTAAAATTATGGAAAACTTCCCCGAAGGCAGAGAAGCAAAGCATAAGAATTACTATACTGATTTCCAAGCACCGAGAGAAGAGGCAATTACCAAAGAGATAAAGTTTGCTGATGCTATAAACTTTTCACTCCACTATTTCCGCCATTTGGTATTTAATTATTTCAAGAGTATTGAAGGGGCAATTGTGTTTCCTAATTATGTAGATGATATTGAAGTATGGTTTAAAGACCCGTTGCACAAAAACAAAGTATATCAGCTTTACAACAACTTTACTATAAAAGTCCAGTTCAACCAAGTTACTGCAAACGGGTATGAATTTGTAGTAGCCTACAATGGCACTTCTAAAATATTGCACAAAAGCATTTCTGAAATAGCAGATTTTGATACTACCAAATACAACCTTGTCAATTGTAACGGCACAGTGTATAAGTATGAGAAGATGCCAGAAGATTTAAGGCAAAACCAAGAAACACTGTACCCAATTTTAAGCAATACACTAAAGAAAGAATTTATCATTGAGAAAGAGGAACTGAAAAAGGAAAACCGTTTCCCAATCTACTTAAAGCATTTAGAGAACTTCTATAATACCTATCTCAATACAGATGCTTTTAAAGCAATGTTCAAGCTCAATAAAGATGGTTTCTACAAAGTACCCAACAACAAAGTATTTGAAACACACCAGAACTCAAACCTATTGGAGTTTAAAGGGGGTAAAACAGAAGTAAACCCAGGATATGGTATTTGGAAACACAAGCCATTAAAAGCATTTACCGAAGACCACGTTAAACTGTTTTTCATTTATCATAAAGACGATGGCGAATACATAAAAGACACTTTGTATGATTACTTTATAAACGGTTGGCATAAGCCTGTAAATAAGGTTGAAAAGCATATAACAAACCTTCAAAACTACATCAATCAAACCCTAAGCATAGATAAGTCTAAAAGAATAGTATTTGAAAACAAGGAAACTATTTTTGAAGAAGTAGCCGAGCAATTAAAAGAGTTTAACGATACCAGTTCAAGATTTGTGGCCATATACATTAGCCCAATATCAAAAACAGAAAAAGACCACCCACAGCACTTTGCTTATTACAAAATCAAAGAACTGTTATTGAACAAAGGCATATCATCACAGGTGCTTTACAAAGAGCATTTAAGCAAAGAAGATTTCTACTACTTCATACCCAATATTTATGTGGCTTTATTAGCTAAAATAGGCGGTATTCCGTGGCGTTTGGCAAGAGTAAAGGAAGACGAAATAATAATAGGTGTAGGAGCATTTAAACCACAAGGTTCAGCACATAGGTTTGTAGGCAGTGCCTTTTGTTTTAGTAATGAAGGTGTATTTGAAAACTTTGACTGTTTTAGAGAAGATGAAACCGATTTATTGGCAGGATCAATAAGCAATGCAGTTAAGAAATTTATAGAGAAGAACCAAACAGCCAAAAGGGTAATCATCCATTTTTACAAAGAAATATCCGATAAGAAGGAGTTGCAACCCATCCTTAAAATGTTAGACAATTTGGGTGAAAAGGATTTGCCAGTAATAGTAGTAACCATCAATAAAACAGATAGCAAAGAGTTATTAGGTTTTGATTTGGGCAGTCCGGGTAGAATGCCTCGTAGTGGTAGATATGTAAAAGTTGGGTACAATTCTTATTTGCTATTCAACAATACACGATATGCAGAGGATAGCAAGCTATTCCCGAAAGATTATCATTTCCCTATCAAGGTATCAATAACAGCCACAAAAGAAGAATTGGTAGAAGATGTAGAAGTAGTAAGAGAATTGATAGACCAAGTATATCAGTTCAGCCGTATGTATTGGAAAAGCATAAGCCAACAGAATTTACCAGTAACAACCAAGTACCCCGAAATGGTGGCAGAAATTTACCCTCACTTTCAAGAGGATAATTTACCAGATTTTGGAAAAAGTAATCTTTGGTTTTTATAATTTTTTATGAGCAATTTAGATTTAGAAAATAAACTTACTCAAAAAGGCATCAACCCCACAGCTATGCGTTTGTTGGTATTAGAAAAACTAAGCCAACAAAAAGCTGCCATTAGCCATAAAGAACTTATTGCCTTGTTTGACAGGGCAGATGCTACTACTTTGTTCAGAACACTCAAAACATTTTTAGAACACAAGCTCATACATACTATTGAAGATGGCACAGGCTTAATAAAGTATGCACTTTGCCAAGAAGGTTGTACTTGTAGCCCTAATGATTTACACAGCCATTTTTATTGCACATACTGTAAGAATACATTTTGCCTTATTGATACGGCAATTCCAGCTATAAGTTTGCCTCAAAACTTTAAGTTGCAAGAAATAAACTTAGTCTTAAAAGGTATTTGTGATAGTTGTTCCTAAACTTTGCAATCCAATTGCATCAAAACTATAGTATCTTTGCATCAATGAAAGCAATTGCATTCTTTATGGCATTCTATATATTGGTACTCAGTGCAGTGCCTTGTAATGATATGCACAATAAATGCAACTCTAAAAATACTAAAACAGAATTTACCCAAAACCACGACCACCAACAAGATAAAAATGATAATTGCACACCGTTTTGCACTTGTGCTTGTTGTAGTGCCTCTGTTGTAGCATTAGACTTTGCTCCTTTTCGTATCAAAAAACCAGCAGAGTTTTCAATAACTAAAAAAATTACTATCCGTAATTTTTCTTTCGTTTCCAATTACTTTGGCAACATTTGGCAACCGCCTAAAATTACTACTTCTTGTTAATGTATAACAGTTAGTAATTCTCTTCATTTCATTTTACTTGTAGCTTATTTGCCTTCGGCAAATGGCACTGTTATTCATTATTATGTATTGCTCAATTGGTTTTGGCATTCAGCCAATAATCAGTAACAATTAATCTTTAATAATAAAAAATAGTGTTAGATAAAATAATAAAATTCAGTATAAAAAACAAACTCATTATAGGCGTAATGACTTTGTTACTCATTATTTGGGGTGTTTGGAGTGCTTCCAAATTGCCCATAGATGCTGTGCCAGATATTACCAATAATCAGGTACAAATCATAACTGTTTGCCCCACATTGGCAGGGCAAGAAGTAGAACAGTTGGTTACCTTTCCTATTGAGCAAAGCATTGCCAACATCCCCAATTTAGAAGAAGTACGTAGTATTTCTCGTTTTGGCTTATCGGTAATTACAGTAGTGTTTAAAGACGAAGTAAATATTTACTTTGCAAGGCAACTATTAAACGAAAAACTCAAACAAGCCGAAGAAAGTATCCCAAAAGGCATTGGTAAGCCAGAGTTAGCCCCAGTAAGTACAGGGCTTGGCGATATTTACCAATATATTGTTCACCCCACCAAAGGCAACGAAAATAAATACACAGCCAAAGATTTACGTACTATGCAAGATTGGATTGTTCGTAGGCAGCTTAATGGCACTCCAGGTATTGCCGAAGTAAATAGTTTTGGTGGCGAATTAAAACAGTACGAAGTATCAGTAAATCCCAATCGCCTAAAAGCTATGGGTGTAAGCATTCCAGATATTTTCAAAGCATTAGAAAAAAATAACCAAAATACAGGCGGGGCTTATATTGATAAAAAGCCAAATGCTTATTTCATTAGGGGCATTGGTTTAGTTACCTCTTTAGAAGATGTTAAAAATATTGTAGTCAAAACCACAGGCAGCATACCAATTTTTATTAAAGATGTTGCAGAAGTAAAATTTGGTAAAGCAATACGCTATGGTGCTATGACCTTTAATGGTGAAGTAGATGCGGTAGGTGGTGTAGTAATGATGTTGAAAGGCGAAAACAGTAATGAAGTTGTACAACGCATCAAAGCAAAAATACCTACCATTCAAAAGTCGTTACCAAATGATGTAATTATAGAACCTTATTTAGACAGAAGCGATTTAGTAGCAAGAGCCATCAGCACAGTAGAAAAAAACTTAATTGAAGGTGCTTTAATTGTCATTTTTGTTTTAGTCCTTTTCTTGGGCAATTTTAGAGCAGGTTTAATTGTAGCATCTGCCATTCCTTTATCAATGTTGTTTGCATTAGGCTTAATGAATGTATTTGGTGTAAGTGCCAATTTAATGAGTTTGGGTGCTATTGATTTTGGTTTAATTGTAGATGGTGCTGTAATTATTGTAGAAGCCACATTGCACCATTTAGGTTTAAGAAAATCAATGAATAAATTGACACAGACCGAAATGGATAATGAAGTATTTGTATCAGCGTCAAAAATCCGTAGCAGTGCAGCCTTTGGCGAAATTATTATTTTAATTGTTTACATTCCCATTCTTTCTTTAATTGGGATAGAAGGTAAAATGTTTCGTCCTATGGCTCAAACAGTGGGCTTTGCAATCTTAGGAGCATTAATTTTATCATTGACTTATATTCCTATGATGTGTGCTTTATTCCTACCCAAATTAGTAAGCCACAAAAAAACATTTAGCGATAAAATGATGGATTTTTTCCAACGTATTTATCAACCTTTATTACAAAAAGCAATTCAACTAAAATATTGGTTGGTAGGTGGCACAGTTACCTTGTTTGTTGTTTCGCTAATTGTTTTCAGTCGTATGGGTGGCGAATTTATACCTACACTTGCCGAAGGTGATTTTGCCTTTCACTGCATTTTGCCACAAGGTAGTTCTCTCAGTCAAAGTTTAGAAACTTCAATGCAGGCTTCAAGAATTGTAAAGCAATTTGATGAAGTAAAAATGGTAGTGGGTAAAACAGGTGCAGCAGAAGTACCAACAGACCCTATGCCACCAGAGGCTACAGATTTAATGATAATACTTAAACCACAAAAGGAATGGAAAACTGAAAAGAGTTATGATGAATTGGCTGATGAAATTTCTGAAAAATTAGAAGCTATACCAGGTGTATTTTTTGAAAAAAGCCAACCCATTCAAATGCGGTTTAATGAGTTAATGACAGGCATAAGACAAGATGTAGCCGTTAAAATATTTGGCGAAAATATGGACACATTAGCTACTTATGCCAACAAAGTAAATACAGCCATTCAATCTGTGCAAGGTGCAACAGCTCCAATGGTTGAAAGAGTGAGTGGCTTACCACAAATCAATATTGAATACGACAGATTACGCTTAGCCAATTATGGCTTAACCGTAGAAGATGTAAACGATATTGTAAGCACAGCTTTTGCAGGTAAAAGCACAGGTGTTGTTTTTGAAAACGAAAGAAAATTTGATTTAGTAGTACGTTTAGATAGTACATACCGAAGTAGTATAGACGATGTAAGTAATTTAATGATACCTACTAATACAGGCAATCAAATTCCATTGGCACAAGTTGCCAATATTAATTTCAAAGTAGGTCCAGCACAAATAAGCCGTGAAGCAGGTAAGCGTAGAATAGTAATTGGCTTTAATGTAAAAGGAAGAGATGTACAAAGTGTAGTAAATGAAATACAACAAAAATTAAGTAAACAAGTTAAGCTACCATCAGGGTACTATTTTACCTATGGTGGCACATTTGAAAATTTACAAGAAGCCAGTAAAAGATTAATGATTGCTGTTCCCATTTCATTACTACTCATTTTTATATTGCTCTATTTTACTTTTCGTTCTTTCAAACAAGCCAGTTTAATTTTTACAGCCATTCCAATGAGTGCCATTGGTGGTGTATTTGCTTTACTATTTCGCAGTATGCCATTTAGCATAAGTGCAGGTATTGGCTTTATTGCTTTGTTTGGCGTGGCAGTATTAAATGGAATAGTGCTAATTGGCACTTTTAATCAATTGCAAAAAGAAGGTATTACAGATGTAATTAAACGAGTAATAGAAGGAACAAAAATAAGGCTTAGGCCAGTTTTAATGACAGCTACTGTTGCCAGTTTAGGTTTTCTCCCTATGGCATTAAGTAGCAGTGCAGGTGCAGAGGTTCAAAAACCATTAGCCACAGTTGTAATTGGCGGTTTAATAACTGCAACTTTCCTTACACTATTTGTATTGCCTTTACTATACATCATTTTTAATACTAAAATTTCATTGACAAGAAAACCTAAAATGAAAAAGATAACAACAGCAACCACTATATTATTTTTATTGTTTGCTATAAATACAAATGCTCAACCAGTTAAGCAAATAACAATTGATGAAGCAATCAATATAGCAATTCAAAACAACCAATCTGTAAAAGCAAGTAGTATTGATATTCAAGCCATAGAAAGTTTAAGAAAAACAGCAAATGAATTACCCAAATTAGATTTTAATACACAGTTAGGGCAATACAATAGCATTAAGTTTGACAATGCTTTTCAGCTATCACAAACCATACCTTTCCCTACATTGTTTGGTGCTAAAAAAGAGTTGATAAATGCCGAAGTAAAAGCAAAGCAAATACAACAACAGCTTACCATTTACGAAATCAAAAATCAGGTTCGCAGTCTATTTTATCAAATAGAGTATTTGCAATACAACAAACTAAAATTACAAAGCTTAGATAGTTTGTACAATGAGTTTATACGTGTAGCCAATTTGCGATACAAAACAGGCGATACAAAAAAAATTGAAATAAGCACAGCTGAAACTAAAAAGGGTGAAATCAATTTATTGGCACAGCAAAACCAAGTGTATTTACAAAATGCTTATCAAAGTCTAAAAACAATATTAAGTTCCAAAGACAGTATTACAATTGTGTCATCTCAAACTTATACGCCTTTACAAGTAAATAGTTTGATAGATAGCAATGCCATAACAAGCCACCCAATGCTACAATCTATTTATCAAAATATGCAAATAGCAGAGCAAACAAAAAATGTAGTAAAAGCACAAGGTTTGCCCGACTTCAAAATTGGTTATTCCAATCAATCACTTATAGGCTTTCAAAACATAGATGGTGTAGATAAATACTTTGGTGCAGGTAATCGGTTCAATGTAGTAAATATTGGAGTAGCCATTCCATTAACTTTTGGTGCTACCAAAGCCCGTATTAAAAGTTTAGAATACCAAAAACAAAGTTTGCAAACACAAGCTGAGTATCAAAACACATTGCTCAATACAAATTTGCTGAACGCTTTAACACAATACCAGCAAGATGTACAGCAGTATAACTATTACAAAATACAAGCCTTACCCAATGCTGACAATATAGTAAAAGCAGCACAATTAGGTTATCGTACAGGTGATATTACTTATGTAGAGTATTTGTATGCACTGCAAACAGCCACAGATATTCAGTTAAAGTACTTGCAATCCATTCAGCAAATCAACCAAACAGTTGTAAACATCAATTCAATAATCAATAAATAATTAAAAATATGGCATTCAATATAAGTAAAACAATAGGTTCAGCAATCATACTTAGTATATTGCTTTCAGCTTGTGGCGGTAAGTCAGAAAAAGATACCAATAGCCAAGTTGCTAAAGAAGAAAAAACAGAAGTAAAACCACAACTAAAGCAAGAAGCTACACCTACAATTGCAGCACTCACTACTGAGCAAATTAAAACTGTAGGTATTACTTATGGCACTGTAGAAATGAAAGAACTTACAGCTACCATAAAAGCAAATGGAAATCTTAAAGTACCCAACAATAACAAAGGAAATGCTACTTCTTTATATGGAGGCGTTATAAAATCTATCAATGTTCAAATTGGTTCATCAGTTCGTAAAGGGCAAGTAATAGCCACTATTGCAAATCCACAGTTTATACAATTGCAAGAAGAATACTTAACCACTGCAAGTAAAATAACGTTTGCAGAGCAAGAACTTACAAGGCAAAAAGAACTCAACGAAGGCAATGCAGGTGCAAAGAAGAATTTACAAAGTGCCGATGCCGAATTAAGAACTTTGCTTACTCGTAGAGCTTCTTTACAACAGCAAATACAGTTAATGGGCATTAATCCTAATAATGTTTCCAATAGCAATTTACAATCAGCTTTATTGGTAACAAGCCCTATTAGTGGCACTGTAAGCAATGTATTTGCAAAAATTGGTTCTTATGTAGATGTTGCCTCACCTGTTGCAGAAATTGTAGATAATGGATCATTGCATTTAGATTTGAATGTATTTGAAAAAGACCTGCCATTACTTAAAGTTGGGCAAACCATACATTTTACCTTAACCAACAATCCTACTACAGAATACGATGCAGTAGTATATAGTATTGGGACTGCATTTGAAAACGATAGCAAAACCATACCAGTACATTGCAATGTAAAAGGCAATAAATCAGGGTTAATTGATGGAATGAACATTACAGGTATTGTTAGTTTGAATAATGTAACTACACCAGCAGTACCTACCGATGCTATTGTAGAAGCCGATGGTAAATACTATATTTTTATAATAACAGATAAAGAACCCGAAGAACACCACGAAGAAGGCGAAACAGACCACAACCATAAAGAAGCCGAAATAGGGAAAGAAAAAGAGCCTAAAAACACTACCAACTTTGAAAAATTAGAAGTAGTGAAAGGCGTTTCTAATATGGGCTACACAGCCATCACATTTGTAAACGAAATTCCTAAAGATGCTAAAATAGTAACCAAAGGTGCTTTCTTTATCAATGCCAAATTAACCAATACAGGCGAACACGAAGATTAAAAAATAAAATTATGACTTGGTTGCAAATATATTTACCCATCTATTTATTGCTTTATATTCTTGTTGCATTTATAGTACCAACTTATCGTACTTATAAACAAACAGGCATAAATCCGATTACTTTTGGTAAAAATGATAATGCCCACGATTACATTGGGTTTATTATGAAAGTTTTGATAGCATTACTATTTTTTGCTGTGCTGATTTTTTCTTTTTCTCAAAGAATATATCAATATCTAAATCCTGTTCTTTATTTACAAAATTCTGTAACACAGGGTATCGGTATCGCCTTAATACACCTTGCTTTGATTTGGATAAGCATTGCACAGTATCAAATGAGTAACAGTTGGCGTATAGGAATTGATGAATTAAATAAAACTGCGTTAGTTACAAAAGGTATCTTTTCAATAAGTAGAAATCCCATTTTTTTAGGAATGATAATAAGTGTAATGGGTTTATTTTTCATAATACCAAATACACTAACATTTTGCTTAACAGTTACAACATACATTGTAATTCAAATTCAAATTCGTTTAGAAGAGGAATTTTTAGAAAGACTACACGGTCAAGAGTATATAAATTATAAAATTAAAACAAGAAGATTATTATAAAATGGAACATAAACATATCTACGATGCACAAGGCAAACAACTTTGTTGCACACTTGAACAAAAAATAAATAGCAACACATCAAATGTATTGCAGGGTGTAAATCCACAAAATGACCATAACCATACAGAGCATTCATCAGCAAAAAACAATCTATTAAGTGAGTTTAAGTTGCCTATAATTTCTCTTTGCTTATTACTCATTGCAATTGCTTTTGATAATTGGTTTCCTCAAACTTGGTTTAAAGGTTGGGTTCGTATTATTTGGTATGTAGTGGCGTATGCACCTGTTGGTTTACCAGTATTAAAAGAAGCCTTTGAAAGCATTGCTAAAAAAGAGATATTTTCAGAGTTTTTATTAATGTGCATTGCCACAATTGGGGCATTTGCCATAGGCGAATATCCCGAAGCTGTGGCAGTAATGTTGTTTTATGCAGTAGGGGAAGTGTTTCAAACATTAGCCGTAAAAAGAGCAAAGGCTAATATAAAAACTTTGCTTGACCAACGACCAGACGAAGTAACCATTTTAGAAAATAATCAACCCAAAACCATCAAAGCAGAGACAGTAAATATTGGTGATATTATACAACTAAAGCCAGGTGAAAAATTAGGGTTAGATGGAGAACTATTAACCGATAATGCTTCTTTTAATACAGCAGCACTTACAGGAGAAAGCAAACCCGATACTAAAGCAAAAGGCGAAACTGTTTTAGCAGGAATGATAAACCTCAACACAGTTGCACAAGTAAAAGTTACAACAGCTTACACCGATAGCAAGTTGAGTAAAATTTTAGAATTGGTACAAAATGCCACAGCTCAAAAAGCACCCACCGAATTATTTATAAGAAAGTTTGCAAAAATATATACACCAATAGTAGTGTTATTGGCAGTCCTCATTACTGCACTTCCTTATTTTTTTGTAGATAATTATGTATTCAGTCAGTGGTTATATAGAGCATTAGTATTCTTGGTAATCAGTTGCCCTTGTGCATTAGTTATAAGCATTCCGTTAGGTTACTTTGGGGGCATTGGTGCAGCCAGTAAAAACGGTATTTTGTTTAAAGGCAGTAACTTTTTAGACATCATTGCAAACATTCAAAATGTAGTGATGGACAAAACAGGCACAATGACCGAAGGAGTTTTTAAAGTACAAGAAGTAATCTTGAATCCTGAATTTAATAAAGACGAAATTCTGCAAATGGTTAATGCTTTAGAAAGTCAAAGTACACACCCAGTAGCTACGGCTATTCATAATTATGTAGGTAATGTAGATAGCGATATTAAATTAGAAAATGTAGAAGAAATATCAGGACACGGATTAAAAGCGTCAATCAACAACAAAGAAATATTAGTAGGAAATTTTAAGCTGATGGATAAATTCAGTATTGAGTACGATATTGACCCAACCACCATAGTTTACACTTTAATAGCCATTGCTTATGATAAAAAGTATGTGGGCTATTTAACCATTGCCGATAGTATTAAAGAAGATGCACAACTTACCATTGATAAGTTAAAAGCATTAAATGTAAGTACTATAATGTTAAGTGGCGACAAATCAAATGTTGTGCAGTTTGTAGCTAATAAATTAGGCATTACAAATGCTTTTGGCGATTTACTGCCCGAAGACAAAGTAAATAAAGTAAAAGAACTAAAAGCCAAAAATGAAACAGTAGCCTTTGTGGGTGATGGTGTAAATGATGCACCAGTAGTAGCATTAAGCGATGTAGGCATTGCAATGGGGGGTTTAGGAAGTGATGCCACTATAGAAACAGCAGATGTAGTAATACAAGACGATATGCCAAGTAAAATACCAATGGCTATAAACATAGGTAAGCAAACTAAAAAAATCGTTTGGCAAAATATTATTTTAGCATTTTCTGTAAAAGCAATTGTACTCATATTAGGTGCAGGTGGTTTAGCTACTATGTGGGAAGCTGTCTTTGCCGATGTAGGTGTAGCTTTATTAGCCATTTTAAATGCAATGCGAATACAACGGATGAGGTTTTAACCCCCCGACCAACCGCACAGAAAAGACGGCTTAGTGCTTTGCCAACTCACAAGGCAAACGCTTCAAAGCACTCTATGGTATTGCAGTCAGTTTTTAACTGTCATATTTTTTGTGGCTATGCTCCCCAAGCATTTGGCACATTGCCTGTTCCGCTTTGCTCCACAGCCAAAGAGCCAAGCCAACACACAGCATAGCAACAAAAAAACGCTACACTCCAACCACCACCACCGTTCCGCTTATGCCAGTATAAAAACTGCCTGAAGCTAAATAACATAATGTGGCATTATGTGTTCGCTACGCACAGCCTTTTGCCATCGCTTATGCAAGCATCCAACCGCACAGTCAGTCCTATAATAACATTATGTTAAATAGCCAATACCATAGCCATTTTGATAAAATGGAAGCCGTCTTTTCTCCCACCGCACAGCCCCCCAAAGCCACACACCCCAACCACCCTTTTCAGCGGTGCAGAAAAAAATAAAGCATTAGTTGTTGATGGCAATGTGCAATAAAAGGTTCATTCATTCCAGTTCCATTTCGTTACAGCGTTTCGCTTTGCTACACTACCTTCCACTACATTACACTTCCATTCATTTCACCATTTATTTTGCACCGCACAGCAAGAGTATTCCCTCATTCCATATTGCAAAACCAACCCTTTGCTTTCCGTGTCTTGGCTTTTGCTTTGCCTCCACTACATTGTTTTTTGTGTTGAAATAATTTACAAAAAACGCAATCACACACAAGCAAAAGCTACAAGCCACTCCAAGCACCTCCGCACTTTTTGCAACATTCCATTCAGTCATACACTTGCTTTTTCCCTACGCTACCACAGTATGGTATGCTTTATTTTTTCTGCGACATATAGCCCCAATCCAACGCACTAAAGACATTTCGTTTTTTGAATAGTGATTTTGATTTAAGCCAATCGGTTTTTATCAATGGAATTTTTATTTAAATCCTGAATACAGTTTTGAAAAGAGGATAAAAAAATAAAAATAAAAAGTGCAGCAAAATTAGGTGGCTCACACAAGCCCACGCTGATAAAAAAACCAAAAGACTACGGCATAATGAAAGGCAAATAATCTTTTATTTTTTATTGGTATTTGCCTTTCACCCTTCGGGACTTATTCCGTTTCCTTTTGGTTTTTTAGCCACGCCACCTATCAGAATGCTTTCTTTTTTTTTCTGTTTTTTTTCTTTGTCAAATTATATATGTGTTGCGGAGCGTAAGCGAAGCACAGCACAGGCAAGGGCAAAAGCAGATACAAACTTTAAAGCAAGTATTATGCACAGTCCAAAAATTCACACATTCAATCCAAAAAATCAAACAAGCGATTTTGATGTTTACATTTTATGCAAAGGTTTAAATAGTGGCAAACCACTTGAAAAGCCTTGCCCCAATTGCTTTGTAATTTCCTGCAAAAATTCAGATGATATGGATTTTTACAAAACCCTTTCTTTCGGCTTATGGAAAGC
>WBZP01005182.1_pt1 | contig 13325 bp, 8 predicted proteins | sample 5204301 | NCBI WGS metagenome assembly WBZP01 (sample SAMN12412401, study PRJNA552823) | activated sludge metagenome | isolation source: activated sludge from nitrification reactor of wastewater treatment plant... | place: USA: Pennsylvania | collected 2017
CGTGTCCTCGAACGCGGCGAGCCGTGCGCGCTCCTGGGCGACGACGGCCGCGGGCGCGCGGGCGACGAAGCCCTCGTTGGCGAGCTTCGCCTTCGCCTTGCCGATCTCGGCGCCGATCCGCGCGAGCTCCTTGCCGATGCGCTCGCGCTCGGCGGCGACGTCGACCTCGATGTGCAGCATCAGGCGGTAGTCGCCGACGATCTCGACCGGCGCGTCGGTCGCCGGCAGCTCGGCGACGATCCTGACCTCGGTGAGCCGCGCGAGCGCCGCGAGGTAGGGCGTGTACAGCGCCAGCGCCGCCGCGTCGCCGGTGGCAATCAGCGGGACCTTCTGGCCGGGACCGATCCCCATCGCGCTGCGCAACGCGCGGCAGGCGTTGGTGAGGTCCTTCAGTACCGCCATCCGCGCATCGGCCGCGGGCTCGACGCGGTCGAAGTCGGCCTGCGGGAACGGCTGCAGCGAGATCGACGCGCCCGACTTGCCGGCCAGCGGGGCCACCGTCTGCCACAGCTCCTCGGTGATGAACGGCATGAACGGGTGCGCGAGCCGCAGCGTGGCCTCGAGCGCACGCACGAGCACCGACCGCGTGCCGCGCGCCGCGGCGGCATCGCCCGCCGCGTCGGCGAGGGCGAGCTGCACCTTCGCGAGCTCGACGTACCAGTCGCAGTACTCGTCCCAGACGAACTCGTAGAGCGCGCGGGCCGCGAGGTCGAAGCGGTAGGCCGCGATGTTGTCGGCGACGCCGTGCTTCGCCTGCTGCAGCCGCCCGGTGAGCCAGCGGTCGACGAACGTCAGCGTCTTCGGCTGCGCATCGTCGAGGCCGACATCGCGACCGTCGACGTTCATCAGCACGAACCGCGACGCGTTCCACAGCTTGTTGCAGAAGTTGCGGTAGCCCTCGCAGCGGTTGAGGTCGAAGTTGAGCGTCCGGCCGTAGGTGGCGAGGCTTGCGAAGGTGAAGCGGACGGCGTCGGCGCCGAATGCCGGGATGCCGTCGGGGAACTGCTTGCGCGTGCGCTTCTCGATGCCCTCGCGCTGCTTCTCGAGCAGCAGGCCGTAGGTGCGCTTCTCGACCAGCGCGTCGAGCGTCACGCCATCGATGAGGTCGAGCGGGTCGAGGACGTTGCCCTTCGACTTCGACATCTTCTGGCCTTCCTCGTCACGCACGATGGCGTTGATGTAGACGGTGCGGAAGGGCACTTCGCCGGTGAAGTACACCGTCGTCATGATCATCCGCGCGACCCAGAAGAAGATGATGTCGAAGCCGGTGACCAGCACCGACGACGGCAGGAAGGTGTCGAGCTCGCGCGTGGCCGCCGGCCAGCCGAGCGTCGAGTGGCACCACAGCGCCGACGAGAACCAGGTGTCGAGGACGTCGGCGTCCTGCTCGAAGCGCGCCGGGTCGCGGCCGAGCTTCGCCCGCGCCCTGGCCCGCGCCGCCGCCTCGTCGCGGGCGACGTAGTGGTTGCCCTCCTCGTCGTACCAGGCCGGGATCCGGTGGCCCCACCACAGCTGGCGGGAGATGCACCAGTCCTGGATGTTGTTGATCCAGTGCAGGTACGTCGACAGCCACTCCGCGGGGACGAACTCGACGCGTCCCGGTTCGCCGTTCCGGGGACTCGGCACGCCGTCGCCCACGGCGGCGAGGCACAGGTCCTGGATCGTCCGCCCCGGGAAGTACGGGTGCGAGGCCGGCGCCGGCTTCTTCATCGCGACGAACCACTGGTCGGTCAGCATCGGCTCGACGACCTCGCCGGTGCGCCCGCAGCGCGGGACGATCATCCGGTGCGGCTTCTCGCTGACGAGGAGCCCCTCGGCGGCGAGGTCGGCGAGGATCGCCTTGCGCGCGACGTAGCGGTCCATCCCGCGGTACTTCGGCGGCGCGTTGTCGTTGACCGTCGCGTCCAGCGCGAGGATCGGGATCGGCGCCAGGCCGTGGCGCTGCCCGATCTGGAAGTCGTTGAAGTCATGCGCGGGCGTGATCTTCACGCAGCCGGTGCCGAACTCGCGGTCGACGTAGTCGTCGGCGATCACCGGGATCGTCCGCCCGGTCAGCGGCAGCGTCACGCGGCGCCCGACCAGCGCCGCATAGCGGGGGTCGGCGGGGTTCACCGCGACGGCCACGTCGCCCAGCATCGTCTCGGGGCGCGTCGTGGCGACGACCAGCGACCCGTCGCCATCGGCGAAGGGGTAGCGGATCTCCCACAGCCTGCCCTGCTCCTCCTCGCTGTCGACCTCGAGGTCGGACACCGCGGTGCCGAGCTTCGGGTCCCAGCTGACCAGCCGCTTGCCACGGTAGATGAGACCGTCCTCGTAGAGGCGCACGAACGTCTCCAGCACCGCGGCGGACAGCCCCTCGTCCATCGTGAATCGCTCGCGCGACCAGTCGCCCGACGTGCCCAGCCGACGCATCTGGCGGGTGATCGTCGAGCCCGACTCCTCCTTCCACGACCAGACGCGCTCGACGAACTTCTCGCGCCCGAGGTCGTGCCGCGTCGTTCCCTCCTGCTTCAGCTGGTTCTCGACGACGATCTGCGTCGCGATCCCCGCGTGGTCGGTGCCGATCTGCCACAGCGTGTTGGCCCCGGTCATCCGGTGGTAGCGGACGAGCAGGTCCATGATCGTCTGCTGGAACGCGTGGCCCATGTGCAGCGTGCCGGTGACGTTGGGCGGCGGCAGCTGGATGCAGTACGACGGCGCGCCGGGGCGGTAGTCGGGCTTGAAGTAGCCGCGCTCCTCCCAGATCGGATACCACTTGTCCTCAATCGAATGCGGCTCGAAGCTCTTGGCGAGTTCCATGGCGGGAGCGACGGCGCTGCGCGGCGTCGCCGGGGTGTTGGGCAAAGCGTGGAATTATAGCGGACCCCCCTGGCGCGACCCGGGCCGCGCGGTCAATAGCCCAGGTGACGGGCGAGCTGGTAGAACGCGAAGCTCGCGAGCCAGGCGAGCGCCACCGACCACGCCGTCGACAGCAGGGCGAAGGCGTTGCTCTTCGCCTCGGCGCGCAGCGTGGCGATCGTCGACAGGCAGGGCGTGTAGATCAGCGTGAACAGCATGAAGCTGTACGCCTGCACCCAGTCCATCCGCAGCGCGAGCTCGCTCGCGAGCGCCTGCCCCTCGAGCCCGAAGATCACGGCGAAGGCGCCGATCAGCACTTCCTTGGCGACGAAGCCGAAGATGAGCGCGACGGTGAGCCGCTCGTCGATGCCGATCGGCGCGAGCACCGGCTGGAACAGCCGGCCGAGCATGCCGGCGAGGGTCGCGTCGCCGCCCGGCGCCGCGCCGGTCGGCAGGTGGGTCAGCAGCCAGACGAGGATCACGCCGCCGACGATGAACTTGGTCGCCCGGCGCAGGAAGTGGCGGACCTCGAGCCACGCGCGCAGCGCGATCTGCCGCAGCGTCGGCAGCCGGTACGGCGGCAGCTCGAGCACGAACGGCTCGTCGTTGCGGAAGCGCCCGCGGAACACCACCGCGGTCGCCAGCGCCGCGGCGAAGCTCATCAGGTACAGCGTGAAGATCGCGAGCGGCGCCGCCTTGGCGGAGAAGACCGCCGCGGCAAGGAAGACGAACACCTGCAGCCGCGCCGAGCACAGCGACACCGGGATGATCAGCATCGTCAGCAACCGCAGGCCGCGCGAGCGCATGATCCGCGTCCCCATCGCCGCCGGGACGTTGCAGCCGAAGCCCATCAGCATCATCACGAAGCTGCGGCCGTCGAGGCCGAGCTTCGCCATCAGCGCGTCGGTGAGGAACGCGGCCCGCGACAGGTAGCCCGAGTCCTCGACCACCGCCATGAACAGGAAGAACAGGATGATCAGCGGCACGAACGCGGCGACGGTGACCAGCCCGGCGTAGATGCCGTCCAGCAGGAAGCCGCGGACGAGCGCCGGCAGGAACGCGAGCAGCGGTTCCAGCGCGGCGCCGCGCAGGCCCTCGAACGCCTTCTCCAGCAGGTCCTGCAGCGGCTCGCCCAGCCAGAACACGCCCTGGAAGAGCAGCAGCATCACCGCGAAGAAGACCGGCAGGCCGAGCCCGGGGTGGAGCAGCACGGCATCGAGCCGATCGGAGACGTGCGTCGGGAGGCGGTCGGGGATGTGCACCGTCGCGTGCAGCACCGCCGCCGCGTCGGCCTCGATCCGGTCGTCGGCGGCCAGCCGCGCGCGCAGCGCCTCGGGCTCGCTCGGCGCCGACGTCGCGAGCGACCGGGTCAGCAGCGAAAGCGCCTCGGCGTGGCCTTCGCCGCGCTTGGCGGCCATCAGCGCGACCGGCAGCCCGAGCGAGCGCGCCATCGCCGCGACGTCGATCCGGATGCCGAGCGCCCTCGCCTCGTCGGCCATGTTGAGCAGCACGGCGCAGGGCAGCCCCAGCTCGCGCAGCTGCAACGCGAGCGCGAGCTGGCGGTCGACCTGCGCGGCGTTGAGGATGATCGCGACCAGGTCGACGCGCGTCTGCTCGAGGAAGTGGCGGACGATCTTCTCGTCGTCGGAGAAGCCGTGCAGGTCGTAGATGCCGGGCAGGTCGACGATCTCGACCATCGCCCCGCCCAGCAGGATCCGCGACGCCAGCAGGTCGACGGTGATGCCGGGCCAGTTGCCGACCCGTGCCGAGGCGCCGGTGACGCGATTGAAAAACGTCGACTTGCCGGTATTCGGCATGCCGACGAGCGCGACGCGCTTCATCGCCCGCCGCGGCTCAAGTCCGCGCGACCTCGATGTGCCCCGCCTGGCGGCGCCGGAGGATGACGTCGGTGGTGCCCATCCGGATGTGCAGCGGCCCGGCGAGCACGCCCTTGCGCACCAGGCGTACCCGCTGCCCTATCCGCAGGCCGAGCGCGGCGAACCGCAGCCGCAGCGCCGCATCGCTGTGGATGGCGGTGACGGTGGCATCGTCACCGGGAGAGAGTTCGTGCAGCAGTGCCATGACCGACCCAATCGAGAATGATTCGCATTTTCCACGAATCGGCCGACGGCGGCAATCCAAAAGCTTGATCCGGAGCAAGAACAGGCAAATCACCGCGGCCGGTTGCCATCGGCACCACCGCCGGCGCACATCGTCGCGCGCGAACGCCGGCACAGCACTGTGGCATGATGGCGCGGCGCGCAGCGACCGGTCTCCGCCGGTGCGACACCCGCGCGCAGTCCCGCCTTGCCACCGGCGCCGGGCCCATGCCGGGCTGCAGCGGCCCCGCAGCGCGCGACGGCCGGGCGCCGGAGCTTCGATGCGCGAAACGCACACCACGTTCGAGATCGCCACCAGCGGCCGCGGTTTCGTCGACATCACCCCGCACGTCCGGCGCTGGGTCGAGGCTTGCGGTGTGGCCGACGGCTTGCTCACGCTGTTCGTCCGCCACACGTCGGCGAGCCTGCTGATCCAGGAGAACGCCGACCCGGGGGTGCGTGCCGACCTCGAGCGCTTCTTTGCGCGCCTGGTTCCCGACGGCGACCCGTTGTTCGAGCACGTCGACGAAGGGCCGGACGACATGCCGGCGCACGTCCGCGCCGCGCTGCTGCAGACCCAGCTGTCGGTGCCGCTCCTCGGCGGCCGGATGGCCCTGGGCACCTGGCAGGGCATCTACCTGTGCGAGCATCGGCGGCGCGGCCACCGGCGCGAGATCGTCGTCCAGGCGCTCGGCACGCCCGCCGGCGCGTGATGCCAGGCACGCTCGGCCCGGTGGCGGCCGGCGCGCGAGCGCTATCAGCTGCGCATCCGCGGTGGCCGCCGTGGCGCCTGCGGCCGCGCTTTGCCTCGGCGCGGCCGCTGCGCTAGCATCGACTGCATCGCACCGGCCGCCGCGGCCTCCGTCGCCGCCATCACCCGTCTCCCGGACAACCCGTGGTCGCCCAGCAAATCGCCGCGATGCCCCGACTGCAGCGCCGCCTGGCGGCGGTGCTGTTCAGCGACGTCGTCGAATCGGTGCGGCTGACCCAGCTCGACCCCGACGGTCACGTCGGGCGCTGGCGCGCGTTCGTCGCCGCGGTGGTGGCCGACGAGTTGCCCCGTGCGCGTGGCCGGCTGGTCAAGCACACCGGCGACGGCATGCTGGTCGAGTTCGAGAGCGTCGTCGACGCCGTGCTGTGTGCGCTCGCGATGCAGGCGCGCATCGAGCGCGGCAACGCCGGCCTGGACCGCACGCGCCAGGTCCACCTGCGGATAGGCATCCACATCGCCGACGTGATGGCCGACGACGTCGATCTCTACGGCGACGGTGTCAACCTCGCCGCGCGGCTGATGAGCCTGGGCGGGCCGCGGGAAGTCGTGATCTCCGCGGCGGTCCGCGACCAGCTCGCCGACGGGCTCGACGTCTCGGTCGAGGACCTCGGCGAACGCCAGCTGAAGGGTGTCGCGCGGCCGGTCCGCGCGTTCCGGGCGTGGCCCGTCGACGCGGTCCCGGTGTCCGCACCCGACGGTGCCCGCCATCGCGGCGACCGCCCGTCGATCGCGGTGCTGCCGTTTCGCAACCTGGCCCGCGAGCCGGAGCACGAGTTCCTGGGCGACCTGCTCGCCGACGACGTGATCGGCCACCTGTCGCGCCTGACCGACCTCATTGTCATCTCGCGGCTGTCGACGGCGCCGTTCCGCGATCGCCTCTACGAGCCGCGCAGCGTGGCCGAGGTGCTCGGCGTGCGCTACGTCCTGTCGGGCAGCGTGCTCGCGACGGACAGGCAGCTGCAGGTGATCGCCGAGCTGACCGAGGCCGACGCCGGGCGGGTGATCTGGTCCGACCGGATCCGCGGCGCGATGACCGACATCTTCGAGTTGCAGGAGGCGCTCGCCGTCGACATCGCGCGTCGCGTGGTTCCCTACCTGCGCCAGTTCGAGCTGCAGCGCGCACGCGCGAAGAGCCCCGACAGCCTGACCGCGTACGAGTGGATGCTGCGCGCGATCGACCACCTGCACGGCAGTTCGCGCCGGGACCTCGACGCCGCCCGTGGCATGCTCGAGGCCGCCGTCGCCGCCGACCCGTCGTACGCCGCGCCGCACGCGTGGCTTGCCCGCTGGCACGTGCTGCGCGTGGGCCAGGGCTGGTCGCCCGACCGTGCCGCCGACGCCGCCGAGGCGAACCGGCACGCCGCCGCCGCGCTCGCGCGGGACGCGAACGACCCGTGGTCGCTGGCGGTGCACGGCCTCGTCAGCGGCTATCTCAACAAGGACCTCGCCACCGCCATCGCGGATTTCGACCGCGCGCTGGCGATCAACCCCAGCGCGGCGTCGGCGTGGGCGTGGAGCACGGCGGCGTACGCCTGGCTCGGGCGCGGCGACGAGGCCGTGGCCCGCGCGCACCGGGCGCCGCAGCTGTCGCCGCTCGACCCGCACATGTACCTGTTCACGTCGCTCGCCAGCACCGCGCACGCGGTGGCCGGCAGCTACGACCAGGCGATCGAGCTGTGCCGCCGTTCGCTGCGCGAGAACCGGATGTACGCGAGCACCCACCGCCTGCTCGTCATCTCGCTCGCGCTCGCCGGCCGGCTCGACGAGGCACGCCTCGCCGCGGTCGACCTGCTCGGGCTCGAGCCCGGCCTCACCGTCGGCCGCTTCCGCGAACGTTATCCCGGCAGTGCCAGCCCCCATTGCGACGCCTTCTGCGCAGCCCTCGCGCGGGCCGGGATACCGGCGTAGCATGATTCGCCCGCGGCCGGCGCACTGCGGCCATCAATTCCAGGAGGGCATCATGGCGATACCTTATCGGAACGACGGCAGTGACGGCAGCGATGGCAGTGATGGTAGCGACGGCAGCGACGGCAGCGATGGCAGCGACGGCAGCGCGGGAGGCGTCTCCGGCGTGCGCGCCTACTCGGGGCAGCGGACCAGTCCGCTGCTCGCGCGGGCACTGGCGACCACACGCGGCGAGATCACGCGCGGCTACGAGAAGCTCGCCAGCGGACCGCCCCCCGGCGCCATTGCCATGGACCGGAGAATGCGCAGCTGGTCGCGCGACGTCCGCCTGCACCAGTACGAATTCCAGCTGCTCTCGGGCCTCGCCTTCGATGCCGCGGGATACCGGATCCGTCACGTCGGCGGGCACCTCGACCACAGCATTCCTTCGCCGACATACGAGAACAGCTCGGATCTGCTCAAGGCGGCGCTGCAGGAAGTGATCGACATGTCGGCGCTGCGCGCCGACAGGATCGACGAGATTCTCGCCCAGGTGACGCTGCCCTACGCGTTCTACGCGATGCTCCTCAACCTGCAGCCCGGACGCCACCGCTACACCTTCGAATTGCTGGCGGCGGCGTGGCGGTGCTCGACGATCGTCGTGATGCAGTTCAAGCACGCCTTCGGCATCCAGCGCCCGGCCGACCGGTCGCCACTGGTGCAGCCGGTGCTGCTGACGCCGGGGCACGGCGCCTATCCGGCGGGCCACGCCACCCAGTGCGCCGTCGCTGCGACCGTGCTGCGCAGGCTGCGCGGCATCGCCGGCGGCTCGCCGCTCGACGTGCAGCTCGCCCGGCTCTCCGAACGCATTCCGGAGAATCGCGTCGTTGCCGGACTCCATTACCGCGAGGACAACACGGCCGGTGCCGCGCTCGGCACGAAGCTGGGCGAGTACATCAATGCGCTTGCCGACCTGCAGGGCAAGACCCCGGACGACCCGTCGCTGACGGCGTTGCAGTGGCTGTGGCTGCGGGCGGCCGCCGAGACGAACTGACGCTGCCGTCGTGGCGTCGCGCCGCAGACGGTCACACCTGGTCGATCGTCTCGCGCAGGTGCGCCCTCCCGGCGCCGACGAGATTCGGCCAGATCGCAGGGTCGCCCTGCTTGTCCTTGCGCCGCGCGTCGACGGCGACGTATCGATTGGGAACGAGCAGCGGCAAACCCGGGCTCGCCGCAGCCGCGCCGTTGCGCACCAGATCGCCGATCTCGGCCGCGGTCAGCGCCTTGCCCGCCGCCGCGGCCCGCTGCAGCAGCAGCGCCACGATTCCCGCGACCAGCGGCGCCGCCGCACTGGTGCCGTTCATCCGCGCCGGGGACGCCGCGCGCGACGATGCGGAGAGGATGCCGCGACCGGCAGCGTCCTCCTCCGCCGGCGCGAGCACATCGGGCTTGACCCGGTCGTCGCGGGTCGGGCCGCAGGCCGAGTACCGGCACACCTCCTGTGTCGCGGTGTTGTACGCGCCGACGGCGAGCGCCAGCCGGCCCGTCGCATAGCTGCCGAGCGTGCCGCGCGCGGTGGCATCGTCGGGATGGAAGTGCGACTGCTGGCGGCGCGCGCCACCGGGCCTGCCTGACGAGTCACGGTCGATCCAGGCGTCGAACGTCGACCGCGTACCGGCAACCAGTTCCAGCCGCAGCGCCCACGTGCCGCTCGGTGCCGGGGAACTGGAATTCGGACCGGAGAGCGCCGCAGTCTGGTTCAGCACGACGACTATCCGGTTCAATGCGCTGCCCGCCCGCGTCCGGCGGTTGCTGACCGAACCGATGACGACGCCGTCGTAGAGTATCTTCCGCCGCCGCATGCCGAGATGCACCGGACCCGCCTCCGAACCATCGGGCGCGACGATGGTGACGGCGAGCTTGGCCCCGCGTTCGTACCAGACCTGCACGTCGTTGGGCGTCGGGTCCCCGGGCTTGAGGATCCATCGCCTCGTTGTCGTCGGAGCGCTGGCGGCCACCAGCGTCCCCTGCGCGTGACAGTCGGCCTGGAAGCCGTTGCCGGCAGCGACGACGACCGCCCGGTTCGGCGCCTGCCCGAGCCGCGCGTCGATCGCCGCCTCGACCGTCGACGAGCCGTCGTGCGGCCCGTGGTAGCCGCCGTAGCTGAGGTTGACGACCACCGGCCGGTTGCCGGCCTTGTCCAGGATGTAGTCCAGGCCCTCGATGATCGGCTTGTCTAGCGCGCTGCCGCCGTGCGCGATCGCGCCGGCCGGCAGCTGGACGAAGACAAGGTCGGCCGCCGGCGCGACCCCCGGCTCGCTCGCCAGCGCGCAACCGTTTCCGGCCGCGATGTCCATCACATGGGTGCCGTGCGAGGCGAGATCGGGGATGGGATAGGCGACGGCCGCGTAGGCCGCATCCTCGTCGAGCAGGTCGCCGCCGACCCGCGCCGCCGCGAGCGCCGCGTTGAGCGCTGCCTGGTCCAGTTCGCAGCCAGGCAGCGTCGGGTGCCGCCGCCACCCGCCGGCGGTATCGGTGCGCGACGGGTCGTAGAGTCCGAGGAGCCGGGTCGAGAAGGGGGCGCCCGGCTGGCGCGCCCGGATGAAGTTGCGGTGGGCGAAGGCGCAGCCATCGTCGATGATGCCGACGACGACACCGCTGCCGTCGAGGTACGGGTCGCCGGCGCGGCGCGGCACGCGGTCGATGCCCGCGGCCTGCTGTGCGTCGGCGTTGAACGCCTGCGCGGCCGCAGGGAGTTCCAGACGCACGATGGGACCGAGGCTCAGCAGGTCGGCGACGCGCTGGCGAACGCCGAACGCGCGCCCCGCCACGCGCTGGAGGTCGTCGGCCGCCAGCGCGAGCGTCGCCGTCACATGGCGCAGCGACTTGTCAGCGCGATAGGCGCGCGGAAGGGCGAGCCCGAGCTTCGCCAGCGCAGCGTCGAAATCGGCCTCGGCCGCGATCCCTTCCCAATCCAGCTCCAGCAGCAGCGGCAGCGCCAGCCCCGCACCAGCGGCGAAGTCGACGCCGGTGCGCCAGCGCGCCTGGTCGAGCTCGCCGGATTCCAGCAGGTGGATCACCCAATCGAGCGCGGGATCGAGCTTCGCCGGGTCCTGCAGCGGGCGATCGAGCGTGCACCAGCTCGCATCGACGGCGAGCGTGAGTCGAGGTGGCCGGTCGTCGCTTTGGATCGCCATCGTCACCCTCCTGGTTTCGCGCGCCGCCGCGGCTCAGAAGCCGTGAACAAATCTGCTGCGCCGGCGGATTGCTGCGTTGCTCACTCGCTCGCGACGATCTCTGCACAGCCTCTCAGCGCGTCGGCACCACGACGAACTGCTGCGCGTACGTGCGCTCGTCGATCCGCGGCACGTAGGCGATGCCGTTCTTCATTCCCCAGGTGACGACCTGATGGTGCAGCGGGACCAGGCCGACGTCGTCGATCGCCACTGCGACGGCGTCCTGCAGCAGGCGTTCGCGCCGGGCGTCGTCGACGGTGCGCAGCGCCTCGTCGAGCAGCGCGTCGAGCCGCCGGTTCGAATAGGCCCCGAAGTTGACGGTCCCCATGCCCTTCGCCGCGTCGATCGTCGCGAGCACCGAGCGCAGCGGCGACGAGACCTCGCCGGTCTGCGAACCCCAGCCGGCGAGCGCCATCGTGAACTCCTTCCGGTTGGCCCGCGGGAAGAACACGGTGAGCGGCATCGCCTCGACCCTGGTGTCGACGCCGACCCGCACCAGCATCTGCGCCACCGCCTGCAGGATCCGGTCGTCGTTGACGTAGCGGTTGTTCGGCCCGTGGATGGTGAGGCCGAAGCCGTCCGGATAGCCGGCCTCGGCGAGCAGCCGCCGCGCGCCCTCGGGATCGTAGGGCTCGACCTTGAGCGCCGGGTTGAAGCCGAACATCGGGCTGGGCACGAGGTTGGCGGTGGGCACGCCGAGCCCTTCCATCACCCTGTCGGCGATCAGCTGCCGATTGATCGCCTTGCTCACCGCACGGCGGACGCGCAGGTCGCGGAACGGGTTGGCCGGCAGCGGACGACCGGAGCGGTCGGTGGCGAACGGCGTCGTCTCGCGCCCCTGGTCGAGCGTGAAGTAGATGAGGCGGTGCGACGTCTTCGCCGCCACGTGGAAGCGCGGGTCGTTGCGCAGCCGGTTCACGTCCGCCGACGGGACGTTGTCGATCGCGTCGACGTCGCCGGAAAGCAGCGCCGCGAGCCGCGCCGCGTCGTTGGCGAGGAACTTGAACGTCACGCCGTCCCACGCCGACCGCTCGCCCCAGTAGCCGTCGTGGCGCGCGAGCTCGATGCGCTCGCCGCGGCTCGCCGCGACGAAGCGGAACGGCCCGGTGCCGTTCATCCCGCGTCCGCTCGTGAAGTCGCCGCTGGCGACGTTCTCGGTCGACCGGCGCGAGACGATGAACAGCGCCGACAGGTCGTTGAGCAGCAGCGGGTAGGGACTGGCCGTGCGCAACCGTATCGTCGAGGGATCGACGATCTCCTTGTCGATGATCGGGCGCGTGTACAGCGTGAACGGCCCCGGCGAATTCGGCACCGCCGCGGGCCGGTCGAGCGACCATGCGACGTCGGCGGCGACGAGCTCGGTGCCATCGTGGAACTTCACGCCGCGGCGCAACCGGAACTCCCAGGTCCGCTCGTCGACGAGCCGCCATGATTCCGCGAGCCCTGGCACGAGGCGCGAGTCGGAGTCGAAGCGGGTCAGCGTCTCGAAGACGTGCGCGGCGAGGTTGTTGTTCGACGCGAGGTTGTGGAAGTGCGGGTCGAGCGACGACGGCTCGGCCGACAGCGCGACGCGCAACGTCGCGGCCGTCGCGGCGCCGGCGACGAGCAGCAGGACCAGGCATCGTCCGAGGTGCACGGCAATGGAACGCATCACCGATTCTCCGTTGGCTTGAACCCGGGCCCGCCGGCACGCGGCAGCGCGCCGCGGGCGCCTGAACTGTACACCGGTTCCCGGCCGCAGCGCGCGAGTTGTCGATTCGTCGGCAGCGTTGTTGCCGAATGGTCCGCAGCGTAGTGTCGACCGCGCGCCTACGATCGGCAGCAGGTGGATGCAGCGGCAGCCGGGGGTTGCCTCCCGGCGACTTCCGGCAGCTGGATCCGCCACCGGCCAACGAACCGGGAGAGCGCGATGAACCGAAAGACCCTTCTGGCAGCAGCGCTAGCCATCGGCACCCTCGCAGCTATCGTGATCGTCGACACCGCAGGTTTCGGCGCCGGCGACGCTTCCTGCTGCGAACCGTTCATGACGTTGGCAAGGGCGGTGAAAGCCGGCGAGGCGCGCTCCGGGGACACCGGTGCCGCGACCGCCGCCGCCGTCCACATCGACGGCGCGCCGCTCGCGCGGTTCCCGTCGATCACCGTCACCGGCACCCGCCGGATCGCCGCTCGCGGCACCGATCGTGCCGACGAGACGGAACCCGTCGACGACGAACGCGATCGCGATCGGACGGCGGAGGACCTCGCCGCGCACGAGCGCGAACTGCGCACCGACGACCACGATGCGCTGCGCTGGCAGGGGCCCTGAAGGGCCCGGGCGAAGCGGGACTCAGCGGGCCGGGGCAGGCAGCCGCACGACCGGCGCCGGCGTCGCCGGTGCCGGCGGCAACGCCTGCGCGAGCCCGCGCCACTCGGCGTCGACGAGTTGGTAGAGCAGGCCGTTCGGGTCGTCCTTCAGCACGACGAACCGACCCTCCATCACGATCGGGTCGACGCCGT
>WBZP01005183.1_pt1 | contig 13324 bp, 12 predicted proteins | sample 5204301 | NCBI WGS metagenome assembly WBZP01 (sample SAMN12412401, study PRJNA552823) | activated sludge metagenome | isolation source: activated sludge from nitrification reactor of wastewater treatment plant... | place: USA: Pennsylvania | collected 2017
CCTCGCGCGGCAGGTGCCGCAGACGCGCGCCGAGGCGGCGGGCGGGGTTCAGGTCCACAGCGCCAGCCGCTCGAGCGCGGCGCGGCGGTGCGCCTCGCCGGTGCCCATCGGCAGCTCGTCGCCGGGCAGGCGCAGGCCCCAGGGCAGGTGGTCCGCGTCCGCGCCCTGCACCCAGGCGGCCAGCCGGGCCAGGCGTGCCTCGGTGCCAGGCCCCGCCGCGGCCGACCAGTCGAGCCAGAGCTCGCGCCGGCCGCCGCCGGCGGTCTCGCGGCTCACCAGCTCGTTGCTGCGCGCGACCTTCTTCCACACCACCTGGCGCATCGTGTCGCCGCGCCGCCAGGGGCGCACGCCGTCGAACTCGCCGCCGTCACGATGGCGCCGGGCGGACTCCTCGCCCGCGGCGGCGCTGGCCGGCGGAAGCGGCGGTGCCGGGGTCTCGGGGCGAGGCCAGGCCAGCAGACGCGCGGCCGGCCTCCACACGGTCCAGGCGCGGAACAGGCCGAAGGGGAATACCGTCTCGACCACCAGGGCCGGTACCAGGTACCGGCCGCGGCGGGGCGGCACGACCGCCAGGTGCAGGCTCTCCTGGCCGCCGGCGGCGACGTCGCACCAGGCCGATGCCTCGCCCGCGGCCTGCTGGCGCAGCCCGATGGCGTGGCGTGCGCGGCCCGGGTTCGCGACCACCACCTCGAGCAGCGCCGGATCCCCGGCGAAGCCGGGCGGCGGCGCCTTCAGGTGCAGCGTGAGGCCGCGCAGGTTGCCGTGTGTGAGGTGGATCGAGACGACGCCCACGCCGGCGAGAAGGAACGTGAGCGCGTAGCCGAGGTTGAGCTGGTAGTTGATCGAGGCCACCAGCATAACCACCAGCGTGAGCGCGAAGGCCAGGCCGGCGCGCGTGGGCAGGATGTAGACGTTGCGCTGGCCGAGCGTCCAGCTGTCGGTCGCCGGCAACCGGGCCTGCAGCCACCGGTGGAAGCGGGCCCGCAGCGAGCCGACCCGCCGGTCGGCAGCCACCTCGCCCGCGGCGGCTGCCGTCGCGGCCGTGCTGTCGGGCACGGTGTCGGCCGTGGTTCCGGCCGGGTTCGGCGCCATCACGCCAGCGGCGTCGCTTCGACCATTGCGCGCACCTGCTCCACCGGCCCGCGGCCGGCGCCGGCGACCGGCTCGAGGCGGTGCGCGATCGTCTGCGGCAGGATCGCCTGCACGTCGTCGGGGGCCACGTAGTCACGTCCGGCGAGCAGGGCCTTGGCGCGCGCGGCACGCAGCACCGCGATGCCGGCGCGCGGCGAGAGCCCCTCGACGAACCAGCGGCCCGAGCGCGTGGCGGCGATCAGTGCCTGCAGGTAGTCGAGCAGCGGCTCGCTGGCGTGCACCGCCAGCACGGCATGCTGCGCCGCTTCGAGCTCGGCCGGGATCATCACCGGCTGCAGCTCGCGCACGGTCTCGCGCCGGTCGCGCCCGGCGAGCAGCGCTCGCTCGCTCGCGCGGTCGGGGTAGCCGAGCGTGATGCGCATCAGGAAACGGTCGAGCTGACTCTCGGGCAGCGGGTAGGTGCCGAGCTGGTCGCTCGGGTTCTGGGTGGCGATGACGAAGAAGGGGTGCGGCAGCGCGCGCGTCTCGTTCTCGACGCTGACCTGCTGCTCCTCCATCGCCTCGAGCAGCGCGCTCTGCGTCTTGGGGCCGGCGCGGTTGATCTCGTCGGCCAGCAGCACCTGCGCGAACACCGGGCCGGGGTGGAACACGAAGCGGTCCTGCGCGCGCTCGAACACGCTCACGCCCACCAGGTCGGAGGGCAGAAGGTCGGCGGTGAACTGCACGCGCCGGAAATCCAGCCCGAGAGAGACCGCCAGCGTATTCGCGAGAGTGGTCTTGCCGACGCCCGGCACGTCTTCGATCAGCAGGTGGCCGCCCGCCAGCAGGCAGGCGATGCAGTCCTCGACCTGGGGCCGCTTGCCCACGACGACCGTGCTAACCTGTTCGGCCAGCTTGGCCAGCCGGGCTGTCAGACTTGCGTCCATCCGCGGCACCATACTCGAAAAGACCCGAACCGATCCGACGATGAATACCGTCTTCTACAGTCATCCCGATTGCCGCAGGCACGACATGGGGCCAGGGCACCCGGAATGCCCCCAGCGGCTGGATGCCATCACCGATCACCTGCTGGCCACCGGCCTGGACATCGCGTTCGAGTTCCGCGACGCGCCCAAGGCGACGCTCGAGCAGATCGAGCGCGCGCATACCGCCGGCTACGTCTCGCAGATCGTCGACCTGCTCGAGCAGATCCAGGCCCGGGACGAGCCACGCTACCTCGACCCCGACACGGTGGCCTGCCCGGCCACGCTCGACGCAGCGCTGCGCTCGGCCGGTGCTGCCGTCGCCGCCACCGACGACGTGCTCGGCGGGCGCGCCGGAACCGCCTTCTGCGCCGTGCGACCGCCCGGCCACCACGCCACGCGCGACGAGGCGATGGGCTTCTGCTTCTTCAACAACGTCGCGATCGCGGCGCGCCATGCACTCGACGTGCACGGGCTGAAGCGCGTGGCGATCGTCGACTTCGACGTCCACCACGGCAACGGCACCGAGGACATCATCGCCGGTGACGAACGCGTGCTGATGGTCAGCTTCTTCCAGCACCCGCTCTACCCCTACAGCGGCGCGGTGCCCAAGGCGACCAACATGCTCAACCTGCCGATCCCGCCGTACACGCGCGGCGGCGAGCTGCGCGAGCTGATCGAGGCGAACTGGATGCCGGCGCTCAACGAGTTCCGTCCGCAGATGATCTTCATCTCGGCCGGTTTCGACGCCCACCGCGAGGACGACCTCGGACAGCTCGGCCTCGTAGAGGCCGACTACGAGTGGCTCACCCGGCTGCTAGTCGACGTGGCGCAACGCCACGCCCAGGGTCGCATCGTCTCCTGCCTCGAAGGGGGCTACAACCTGGGCGCGCTGGCGCGCAGCGTCGCCGCGCACCTGCGCGTACTCGCCGATGTCCGCTGAAGGCCTGCTCCCCGCGGGCCCGCGCTTCCAGGACTTCGGCGAGCTGCTGGGTTCGCTGGTGCGCCCGGCCGTGCTGGTCGAGCTGGGCGTGCTCGTCGGCTGCCTGCTGCTGGCGTGGCTGGCGGTGCGGCTGCTGCGCGGCGCGACGCCACCGGTGCACTCGATCTGGTTCGGCGAGCGCGGCGTCGATGGCGTGCTGTTCCCGGTCGTCGCGCTGCTGCTGGCCCTGCTCGCGCGCTGGCTGCTGCGCGACCAGATGCCTGCGGCGCTGTTCCGGCTCGTGGTGCCGATCCTGCTCTCGCTCGTAGTCATCCGGCTCGTCGTGCGCGTGCTGCACGTGGCGTTTCCGACGTCGAGGGCGATGCGGGTCGTCGAGCGCAGCGTCTCCTGGGTCGCCTGGATCGCGGTCATCCTGTGGGTGACGGGTGTGCTGCCGCTGCTGCTGGCCGAGCTCGACGAGATCCAATGGCGGTTCGGCGGCGCGCAGGTCTCCGTGCGCGGCATCCTCGAGGGGGTCGTGAGCGCGATCGTCGTGCTGACGCTCGCGCTGTGGGTGAGCGCGGCGCTCGAGGAGCGGCTGTTGCAGGGCGCCGCCGGCAACCTCGGCATCCGCAAGATGGCGGCCAACCTGCTGCGCGCGCTGTTGCTGTTCGTGGGCCTGCTGCTCGCGCTGTCGACGGCGGGCATCGACCTCACCGCGCTCGGCGTGCTCGGCGGCGCGCTTGGCGTCGGCATCGGCCTCGGTCTGCAGAGGCTCGCCGCCAACTACGTGAGCGGCTTCGTCATCCTGGCCGAGAACAGCATGCGCATCGGCGACCTGGTGCGCGTCGACAACTTCGAGGGCCGCATCACCGACATCACGACGCGCTATACCGTGATCCAGGCGCCGACCGGGCGCGAGTCGATCGTGCCGAACGAGTTGATGGTGACGCAGCGGGTCGAGAACGCGTCGCTCGCGGACACGAAGATGCTGCTGATCACCGTGGTCCAGGTTGCGTACGGCACCGACCTCGATGCGCTGATGCCGCGCCTGCGTGACGCGGTGATGGCGGTGCCGCGCGTGCTTGCCGATCCGGCGCCGGGCTGCAACCTGACCCAGTTCGCGGCCGACGGACTGGAGCTGACGATCGGCTTCTGGATCCGCGACCCGGAGAACGGCCAGGTCAACGTGCGCTCGGACGTGAACCTGGCAATCCTGCGGCTGCTCGGCGAGTTGGGTATCGAGATTCCGTTCCCTCAACGCGTCATGCACGCGCCGCAGGCCCAGGCGCCGACTCCTGGATCCGCGGCCCCGCGCAACTGAGAGTCCCGGCCGGTGGACGCGGTCTGGCTCTGCGCACCGGTGCCGGGCCTGCGCGTCACGACCGCTGCGGGCGCGGTGGTCGCCGTGCGGCCGAACGCCGCGGCCAGCGCCTGGGGTCGCGTGCAGGGCCTGGCCGACGCCGACTGGTTCGCGCTCGCGGCGCAGGCGGCGCGGCCGGCCGGCGCGCTCGGCGAGGCCGTCGTCGACTTCGCAGGTCAGCCGGTGCGCGTCGTGCCGGTCGCGCTCGCCGACGGGCTGCTGCTGTGGCTGAAGCCCGATGCCGCGCCCGCCCCGCCCGAGGTGCAGGCGCTCGACCGGCTGCGGCAGGCCGAGCGCGCCACGCGCTTCCTCGACCGCGCGCTCGTCCTCGCGGGGGTATCGGTCTGGCGGCTCGACCTCGAGACCGGCCGGATCCACTTCAACGCGACCGGCTTCGCGGGCGCCGGCATCGCCCCCGATCCGGGCGGCGTGCCGATCGATGCGATCCGCGCGTCGATCCACCCCGACGACCTCGATCGCGTCGTCCGCGCGGCCGACGAGGCGATCGCGACCGACCGCGTGGTCGACGTCGTCGCCCGCTACCGTGCTCCCGAGGGCGGCTGGCGCACGTTGCTCACGCGCCGCGTGGCCGACCGCGACACCGCCGGCCGGGCAATCGGCCTGGCGGGGATCTCGATCGACCTGTCCGCGCAGCTGCGCGACCAGCACGAGCGCGAGCGCACGCGCTGGGCGATCGGCGCCGCCGGCGTCGGCGTGTGGGAGCGCGACGCCTCGGGCGCCTGGCGCTACTGGAACGGGGCGATGTACCGCAAGCGCGGGCTCGAGCCGACCGACCCGCGCCCGCTGGACGAACTGGCCCGCGCCGGCATCCCACCCGAGGACGCGGCGCGCCTGCAGCGGCTCTTCGAGCGCCATCTCGGCTCGGCCGAGCCGCTGCGCGCCGAGCTGCGCGTGGCCAGCGGCCCGGGCCGCTGGCGCTGGCTCGAGACGCATGGCCAGATGGTGCGCGACGCCGCCGGACGCCCGCTCGGCATGGTCGGCGTGAGCCTCGACGCGACCGAGCGCAAGGAGGCCGAAGCGCTGCAGCGCGAGAAGGAGCGCGTCGAGCAGGCGAGCCGCGACAAGTCGGCCTTCATGGCGCGCATGAGCCACGAGTTGCGCACGCCGCTCAACGCGGTGCTCGGCTTCGCGCGCCTGATCGAGGACGACCTGCAGGACCCGCCTTCGCCGCGCCAGCGCGAGCGGCTGCGCCAGGTGTCGAGCGCCGGGGCGCGCCTGCTGTCGATGGTCGATGACATGCTCGACCTCGCCGATGCCGAGGCGCAGGCCACACCGCCACAGGCGCGCACGCTGGCGGTGGCGGAGGTGCTCGACGATGCGGCGCTGTCGGTCCGGATGCTCGCGCGCGAACAGCGCGTCCAACTCGCGCTGCGGCGACCCGAGGCCGCGCTGCGGCTGGTGGCCGACCGGCCACGCGTGCTGCGCGCGCTCGGACTGCTGCTGCAGCATGCGCTGGCGCGCAGTGCGCCGGGCGCCCGCGTCGAGATCGAGGCCCGCGCCGCGGGCGACGCCGACGCACCGCGGGTCGTGCTCCTGATCCGCGACTTCGGGCCCGGCCTCAGCGCGGCCCAGCACCTCTGGCTGTTCGAGAGCTTCGCGCCCGAGGCGGCCGCCGCTTCCGGGGCGCCGACGGTCGCCGACGCGGGGCTGCGGCTGTCGCTCGCGCGCAGCCTGCTGCAGTCGATGCACGGGCAGGTGGAGGCGCTCGACGGCGTGCAGGGTGGCACCGAGCTGCGCGTCGACCTGCCGGGCGCCGCAGCCGAGCCCGAGGCCCCGCCCGCGCTCGACCTGCTGTGCGTCGAGGACAACCCGGTGAACCTGCAGCTCGTGCGCGAGCTCATCGCGCTGCGCCCTTCGATGCGGTTGCGCACCGCGGTCGACGGCGCCTCGGGCATCGCCGAGGCGTGCGCGTCGCCGCCCGACGTGATGCTGCTGGACCTGCAGCTGCCCGACCTGCACGGCATCGAGGTGATGCGGCGCCTGCGCGCCGAGATGCCGGCGGCACGCACGACCTTCGTCGCTCTCTCGGCCGACGCGATGCCCGACCACGTGCGCGCCGCGCTGGAGGCCGGCTTCGACGCCTACTGGACCAAGCCGATCGACTTCGGCCACTTCCTTGCCGAGCTCGATCGCATGGCCGCCGCGGCGGGCGGTTCGGCGGACGGCACCGGCGCGGGCGGCGACGATGCAGCCGCCGGAGCCTGAGGCAGCCAACGCCGGGTGAGGCTTTCAGGGGCGCGGCGCGGCGCCTGGGCGGCGCACCCCCGCGCCCGGGCGTGGCTTCCCGGCGGGACAGGCGATCACGGCGCGAGCCGCTCGCGCGCCCAGGCCGCATCGCCATGCCGGACGTACGCGAGCCGGTCGTGCAGGCGGCTGCGGCGGCCCTGCCAGAACTCCCAGCGGTCGGGCCGCAGCCGGTAGCCGCCCCAGTGCGGCGGGCGCGGCGGGTGCAGTCCGTGACGGGCGGCGGCCTTGGCCGCCTCGGCTACCAGCCAGGTACGCGACGGGATGGGCCGGCTCTGCGGCGAAGCCCAGGCGCCGAGCCGCGAATCGAGCGGCCGGCTGCGGTAGTAGGCGTCCGACTCGTCGCTCCCGGTACGTTCCACGCGCCCTTCGATGCGCACCACGCGTTCGAGTTCGACCCAGTGGAACTGCAGTGCCGCGAAGGGCTGGTGCGCGAGATCGCGCCCCTTGCGGCTCTCGTAGTTGGTGTACCAGACGATGCCCTGGGCGTCGAAGCCCTTGATCAGCACGACGCGCGTCGACGGCCGGCCGTCGGCGCCGACGGTTGCCAGCGTCATCGAGTTCGGCTCCGGCAACTGGCCCTTGACGGCCTGCTCGATCCAGCGCTCGAACAGCGTGAGCGGGTCGTCGGGAGCGTCGTCCTCGTCGAGCTCGTCGCGCTCGTAGCTCTTGCGCAGGGCAGCGATATCCATGATGGCAGTATAGAAAGGCGGGCAGGCCCCGGGGGCTTCCCTTAGGTGGAACGCCGTAGGTGAACCTCCCATTGGCCGGCGGGAGCATCCCCCGCATTCTCGGGTGCAACCTGGAAGCAACGCGACGACGGTGCCCGCGCACCATCCGCCTCCGTACCATGAGGTTTCGCCCTGCCATCATCGTGCTCGCCGCAGGGCACGGCACGCGCTTCAAGGCCGCGCGCCACAAGCTCGAACAGACGCTGGGATCCGGTGGCACGAACGGCCGCGCCGACGACCCGGCGGACGGCCCCACCGTGTTCGGATCGACCCTGCGCCACGCCGTCGAGACGCAACTGCCGGTGGTGGCCGTTACCACTGCTGCGCTTGCCCCTGTGGCCTGGCGGCATCTCGCTCGGCGCGATGTCGTCGTCCTCGCCGACGCCGAGGCTGCGCGCGGCATGGGCCACAGCATCGCCACCGGAGTTAGCGAGCGCTCGGGCGCGCCGGGCTGGCTCGTGCTGCCGGGCGACATGCCGCTCATCACCTCGGACAGCATCCTCGCGGTCGCCGCGGCCCTCGAGAACCAGACGGTCGTCTATGCGCAGCACCAGGGGCGGCGCGGCCACCCGGTGGGCTTCTCGGCCGAGATCTACTCCGAACTGGTGATGCTCTCGGGTGACGAGGGCGCGCGTCGGCTCGTCGCGCGCTACCCTGCGCAGGGCGTCGAGGTGCCCGACCCGGGCGTGCTCGTCGACGTCGATACCGTCGCCGACCTCGACGCCGCACGACGCGCGGCGGCTGCGGCGGCGTCCGGCCGGTGAGCCGCACGAACCGCGGGCCGATTCCGCCACTGCCGTCGGCCCGCAGCTAGGGCCGTGTGGCTTGAGCGAGCCGTGTCGGCCCCGGCGTCCGGGGAGCTCGCAGGCTATCAGAGCAGCCCGTCGCGGCACGCGAGCCCCATCAGCCGCTCGACCTCGCGGTCGCGCACGCCGTGGACACGAAGCGCGGCGGCGGTCTCGGCCAGGTAGTCCAGCGTGCTGCCGAATCGTCCGCGCGCGTGGCGCAGGATATGCAGGACCTCGGCATCGGGCAGCCGTGGCAGGCAGGCCTCGCTGCGTCGGCCGAGCGTGAAGGCGAGCGCCACGACCGGCCCCTGCGGGGTCCGGCAGGGCACGAGCCGCGGGTCGTAGACGCCGGTGGGCATCTCGCGCCCCCACAGGCGATCGAGCTCCTCGTCGGCGCGCTCCGGGCGCAGGCGGTAGACCACCCCGCGGCAGGCACCACCGGGCAGCAGCGCGAACACGAGGCCCGGCCGCTGCGGCGTGCCGCGGTTGACGCGCGAACGCATGCGCAGCGCACGGTGCCAGCCGTGCACGAGCGCCGGCCGATGCTCCGCGGCGTCGAACTCGGGGCGCCAGATCAACGAGGCGTAGCCGAACACCCACCACTGACGGTGCGCGCGCCAGGAGTGCCGCAATTCGACGAGCAGCGGCGCCGGATCGCGCACGACGAAGCCGGCGGGCGGCGCGCCCGGCGCGCCCGACGGTGTCGGTGCGGCTGGCGTGCCCGGCGGCGCCGCGTCTTCGCCGGTGGCACCGTTGGCACTGCCTGCATCGCCATCACCCAAGCGGCTGCCCCCCGATCCAGACCTCGCGCACCGCGAGGTCGCGGTCGAGCACCACGGCGTCGGCCCAGGCGCCCGGCTCGAGGCGGCCGAGGTCGGCGCGGCCGAGGTGCCTGGCCGCCAGCGTCGACGTGCGGCGGGAGGCCTCGGCGAGCCCGAGTCCGAGTTCGACGAGGTTGCGCAGCGCCCGGTCCATCGTCAGTGTGCTGCCGGCCAGCGTGCCGTCGGCCAGACGCACCGCCCCCAGGCACTTGTCGACAGGCTGGCGGCCGAGGCGGTAGCGGCCGTCGGGCATTCCGGTGGCCGCGGTACCGTCGGTGACGCAGTACAGCCCCGGAATGCAGCGCAGCGCCAGGCGGATCGCCCCCGGATGCACGTGCAGCAGGTCGGGGATGATCTCGGCGCGTTCGGCATGCGCGAGTGCCGCCCCGACCATGCCCGGCGCGCGATGGTGCAAACCGCTCATGGCGTTGAAGAGGTGCGTGAATCCGCTCGCGCCGGCACCCAGCGCCGCCATGCCGTCCTCGTAGGTGCCGTCGCTGTGGCCGATCTGCACCAGGAAGCCGGCGCGGCGCAGCGCGACGATCAGCGCGAGGTGCGCCGGCCGCTCAGGCGCGATCGTGACGAGCGCGATCGGCGCGATCGCGTGCAGCGCGAGCAGGTCCTCGACCGTGCCGGTGACGGCGAAGTCGGCCTGCGCCCCCAGCCGTGCCGGGCTGATGAACGGGCCCTCGAGGTGCACGCCGAGCACGCGCGCCATGCCTGGCTCGCGCTGCCCGCGTGCCCAGTGCGCGAGACCGGCGAGGGCGGATTCGATCTCGGAACGTGGTGCGGTCATCGTGGTGGCGAGCAGCGCCGTCGTGCCGTGGCGCGCATGGGTTCGCGCCAGATGCGAGACCGCGTCGCCGCCGTCCATCACGTCGTGGCCGCCGCCGCCGTGCACGTGCAGGTCGACGAAGCCGGGCAGCACGATGCGATCGGCGTCCCGGGCCGCGGACTCGTCGACCGGCACGCCGTCGACCGCGGTGATGCGCCCGGCGTCGTGGTGCAGCGTGCCGCGGACGAAACCCGCGGGGGTGAGGAGATGACCCTCGAGGCGCGGCATGGCTCGCGGTTGCTGCGCGCCGGCCGCGGGACCCTTCACAGGCCCTCGGGCCCTCAGGCCGTCTCGCGGCGCTCGATCAGCTCGATCTTGTAGCCGTCTGGATCGGTGATGAACGCGATCACCGTCGTGCCGCCCTTGACCGGCCCTGCCTCCCGCGTGATCGCACCGCCGAGCGCCGCGGCCTTATCGCGCACCGCCGCGCAGGTGGCGGCGACGTCGGGCACGCCGATCGCGATGTGGCCGAAGGCAGTGCCGAGCTCGTAGCCGGGGACGCCGTGGTTGTAGGTGAGTTCGATCTCGGCATGCTCGGGGTTGCGCCCGTAGCCGAGGAAGGCGAGGTCGTACTTCTGCTCCGGACGTTCGGTGGTGCGCAGCAGCGTCATGCCGAGGGCCTCGGTGTAGAAGTCGATCGAGCGCTGCAGGTCGCCGACGCGCAGCATGGTGTGGAGGATTCGCATGGGCCGGATTGTGCGCGCGTGCCGGGATTGCGCACAGCTCTCAGACCGGCACGGTGTAGTTGAGCGTCATCCGCCCGCCGTCGACGACGACGATCTCGCCGGTGACGTAGCTCGCGGCGTCGCTGAGCAGGAAGGCGACGACATCGGCGATCTCCGCCGGCTCGCCGAGCCGCCGCATCGGCCTGCGGCTCAGTATGCGTGCACGCGCCTCTTCGCTCGTCAGGACCGCGCTCCGCGCCAGCTCGGTGGCGATCGTGCCCGGCGCCACGGCATTGACGCGCACGCCCTGGTCGGCCAGCGCGAGCGCCATCACGCGCGTGAGCTGGTTGATCGCGCCCTTGCTCGCGTTGTAGCTGGCGATCGTCGGGATCGCGAGCTTGCCGTTGACGCTGCTCATGTTCACGATCGCGCCACGCGCCGGGCCGCGGTTCTGCACCAGCACGCGCGCCACCGCCTGACCGGCAAGGAAGTGCCCCTTGAGGTTGACGTCGAGCACGGCGTCCCAGTCGGCCTCGGTGATCTCGAGGAAGGGCGCCGCCTTGAAGATGCCGGCATTGTTGACGAGCCCGTCGAGGCGGCCGAAGGCAGCGCGGGTGGCGGCCAGGGCCGTGTCGACGTCCGCCTTTCGCTCGACACGGCAGGGGCAGAAGAGGGCGCGGCCGCCGTCGGCCGCCAGCTCGGCGGCAAGCGCAAGGCCGGCCGGCTCGGCGATGTCCCAGATCGCCACTGCGGCGCCTTCGCGCGCGAGGCGGCGCGCGCAGGCCTCGCCGATGCCCTGGGCCCCGCCGGTGACGACATAGGCCCGGCCTGCGAGGCCGAAGCGGATCGACTCGCTCATCGCTTGCCCTCCCGGTCGAGCCAGATCGCCATGCCCTGCGCGTTGAGCTGCAGGTCGAGTTCGAGCAGATCGGTGATCGCCGCGCGCGACATCGTGCAGCCGTGCGCGGCCAGCTTGTCGCAGTAGATCTCGAGCTGGCCGCGCTTCAGCGCCTCGTGCCGGTCGGGACTGGCCTGCTCGCGCCGGCCGAGCGCCACCAGCGCGTCGATCATCCCGACCAGCTGCGCGCCCAGGCGTGGCACGTTGCCGACGCGGCCAAAGTGCGTGAGGTAGATCCAGCGCGGTTCGGCGGCGAGCAATCGGCGCACCGAGTCGATCAGGACGTCGGGCTCGAACTGCACCGGCGTCGTCGTCGGAAGCATCCAGGCACCGCGGTCGGAGTCGAACTCGCGGTAGCTCAGGCCGAAGGTGTCGCCGGTGAACCAGCCACGCGTCGCCTCGTCCCAGACGCAGTGGTGGTGCTTCGCGTGGCCGGGCGTGTCGGCGAAGACAAGGCGGCGGCCGGCAAGCTCGATCGTCATGCCGTCGGTCGTCGTGTCCACGCGCGACGCGTCGACGGGCACCACCTCGCCGTAGGAGCGTGCCATCTCCTCGGCGCCGTAGATCTCGGTGGCGCCCTGCCACAGTGCCGAGGGGTCGATCATGTGGCGCGCGCCGCGCGGGTGGATCAGCAGACGCGCGGCCGGCAGCGCGCGCATCAGCGCGCCGGCGGCGCCGGCGTGGTCGAGGTGCACGTGGGTCGGGATCACCCAGTCGACCGCGTCGCGCGCGAGGCCGAGCGCGTCGAGCGCGCCGAGCAGCCGCGGCAGCGCCCGGCCGGTGCCGGTGTCGATGAACGCGGCACGGCTGCCGTGCACCACCAGGTAGGCGGCGTCGAAGCGCGGGCGCACGAAGCCGGTGTCGATGGCATGGATGCCGCCGTCGAGCGGCTCGAGCCAGGAGGGAAGGTCGGCAGCGGGCGGAGGGGCGGGCTCGGGCATGGGCTGATTCTGGCGGATCCGCTGCGCATGGAGGAGCGGGGTCGAAATGGTTCAGTTGTAAAGTATCTGACCGGAACAGGGAGGCTCGGCACGGGCTTCCGTGCCCGCGCAGCGAGGGAGGGGACCATGCGAATCGTCTGCATCGGCGGCGGCCCTGCCGGCCTGTACTTCGCGCTGCTGATGAAGCAGCTCGATCCCTCGCACCGCATCACCGCGGTCGAGCGCAACCGCCCTTACGACACCTTCGGCTGGGGCGTGGTGTTCAGCGACGCCACGATGGACAACATGCGCCAGTGGGACCGCGAGACCGCCGACGCGATCGAGGTGGCGTTCAACCACTGGGACGACATCGAGCTGCATTTCAAGGGCGCCTGCATCCGCAGCAGCGGGCACGGCTTCGTCGGCATCGGTCGCAAGAAGCTGCTCAACGTCCTGCAGCGCCGCTGCGAGGCGCTGGGGGTCGAGCTGGTGTTCGAGACCGACGTCGACAGCGACGCCGAGTACCCCGACGCCGACCTCGTGATCGCCAGCGATGGCATCAACTCGAAGATCCGGCAGAAGTACGCCGAGGTCTTCCAGCCCGACATCGTCACCCGGCCCAACCGCTACATCTGGCTCGGCACGACGCGCCTCTTCGACGCCTTCAACTTCCTGTTCGAGAAGACCGAGCACGGCTGGTTCCAGGCGCATGTCTACAAGTTCGACGACCAGACCACCACCTTCATCGTCGAGACGCCGGAGCCGGTGTGGAAGGCGCATGGCCTGGACCAGGCCGACACGGCGCAGTCGATCGAGTTCTGCGAGAAGCTGTTCGCCAGGCACCTGCAGGGCCACAAGCTGCTCTCGAATGCACGCCACCTGCGTGGCTCGGCCTGGCTCAACTTCCAGCGCGTGCGCTGCAAGACCTGGCATCACTTCAACGGCCGCAGCCACGTGGTGCTGATGGGCGACGCGGTGCACACGGCGCACTTCGCGATCGGCTCGGGCACCAAGCTCGCGCTCGAGGACGCGATCGAGCTGACGCGGCTGTTCCGCGACACG
>WBZP01005184.1_pt1 | contig 13322 bp, 3 predicted proteins | sample 5204301 | NCBI WGS metagenome assembly WBZP01 (sample SAMN12412401, study PRJNA552823) | activated sludge metagenome | isolation source: activated sludge from nitrification reactor of wastewater treatment plant... | place: USA: Pennsylvania | collected 2017
ACTCGCGATGTCCGGCGAGCGCAAAGTGCCGTTATTTGGGCGCGATGTGGAGTCGGTTCGCGTCGAGATTGGCCGCGTCCTCCCAAACCAACTCCAGCATCTGATTTCGCAGAATACGGGGTCGTTTCAGAACCCGGACTTTTCCAACTATCGCTTCACTCCAGAGAACATCACCGAGCGGTTTTCCGACGTCATCGACATGCCCAACCTCGGTCACGGCAAGGCGCAGTATGCGGCGGTGAACCTGGGTAAGTACTTCGACCAAAAGGGGCAGAGCCGACTCGGCCTGTTCTTCCTGAAGGTCGAGAGCTGGGATCCGCACAAAAAGGAAACGACCGGACAGAGCGATCAGCGGCTGATTTTGCTGACCGACCTGGGCGTACTGGTCAAAGACAACGTGGATCACTCGCACGATGTGTTTGTGCAGTCGCTCAAAACCGGCGAGCCGGTCAAGGGTGCCGAGGTCGAGGTGATTGGCAAAAACGGTGTGGCGATTCAGACCGCCGTCACCGATGCCGAAGGTCACGTCAGCTTTCCGAAGTTAAGCGATTTTGTGCGCGAGCAGGCCCCGCTTGCCTATCAGGTATCGAAGGGCGGCGATTTGTCCTTTCTGCCGTATGGGCGGCATGACCGCTATCTCGATTTTTCGCGTTTTCCCATCGAGGGAATCCACGACAGCGAAAAGCCGCAGGGCCTGCAAGCGTACCTGTTTTCGGATCGTGGTATGTACCGTCCTGGCGACGAGATTCGCATCGGTCTGATCGTCAAGAGCCAGGATTGGAAGCAGAAGCTTGGCGGGGTGCCGCTGGAGCTGTCGGTCGACGATGCACGCGGCGTGACGGTGCGGCGCGAAAAAATCCGGTTGTCTGACGCGGGATTCGAGGAAATCCGCCATCAGACGCTCGATGCCTCGGCGACGGGCACCTGGAACGTCAATGTCCATATCGTCAAAGATGGCCAGGCGGGCAGCCTGCTGGGTTCGGTGGCGGTGCGGGTTCAGGAGTTCCTGCCGGATCGGCTGAAGATCTCGGCGCGGCTGAGCAAAGAGTCGCTGGAAGGGTGGGTGTCTCCCGATGGACTGAAGGCGCGGGTGCAGCTCCTGAACCTGTTTGGCACTCCGGCGGAAAATCGTCGGGTCAAGGCCTCGCTGATGCTATCGCCGACGCTGCCGAGCTTTAGCAAGTTCCGCGAATACCAGTTCTTCGATCCGATGCAGGCCAAAGAAGCGCTGTCGGAAAATCTCGAAGAAGGGGAGACCAACGAAAAAGGTGAATCGGAGTTCGAGCTGCCGCTGTCGCGCTTTGCGAGCGCCACCTATCGACTGCGGTTTGTCGCCCAAGGCTTTGAGGCAGAGGGTGGTCGCTCGGTCGCGGCAGACACGCAGGTGACGGTGTCACCGATGGACTACCTACTTGGTTACAAACCGGACGGGGATCTTGGCTACGTAAGCAAGGCGAGTCGACGCAGTGTGCACCTGGTGGCCGTCGGTCCGCAGGGGACTTCGGTGGCGAAACCGGCCGTGCGCACCATGCTGTTCGAGCGTCGCTACCTATCGGTCCTGATCAAGCAGGACAACGGTACCTACAAGTACGAGTCGGTGAAGAAAGAGATGGTCGTCGAGGACAAGAAGTTGTCGATACCTAGCGGCGGTGTGACCTATCCACTGCCGACGCAGCAGCCGGGCGACTTCTTCCTCGTGTTTAAGAACGACAAGGACCAGGTTCTCAACCGAATCGAGTTTTCCGTCGCAGGTGAAGGCAACCTGACGCGCTCGCTCGAAAAGAATGCCGAGCTTCAGCTCAAGCTCAAAAACCCCGACGTGTCAGCGGGTGAAGAGCTGGAGATGCAGATCAAGGCTCCATACACCGGCGCCGGGCTTATCACCATCGAGCGCGATCGCGTCCGAGCCTACAAGTGGTTTCACACCAAGCAGAACGCCTCGATTCAGAAGATCACGGTGCCCGACGATATGGAGGGCAACGGCTACGTCTCGGTGTCGTTTATTCGAGGCATCGACTCGAAGGAAGTCTTCATGGCCCCGCTGACCTACGGCGTGGCCCCGTTTAGCATTTCCAAAGAGAAGCGCACCGCCAAGATCACCGTGAACGCGCCGGATTTGGTCAAGCCGGGCGAGCCGTTCAAGCTGCGCTACCACACGGATCGTCCGACGAAGATCGTGCTGTGGGCGGTCGATGAAGGAATCCTGCAAGTCGCCAAGTACCAGACGCCCGATCCGCTGGCGTACTTTTTCCAGAAGCGGGCGCTCGAGGTCAAGACCGCCCAGATTCTGGACCTGCTCCTTCCCGAGTTTTCGCGCTTGCTCAAAGCGGCACCGGGTGGTGACGGCGATGGCTCGGCCCTGCGCAACCTCAATCCGTTCAAGCGGCGGCGCGACAAGCCGGTGGCGTACTGGTCGGGCATTATCGATTCCGACACGGAGGACAAAGAGGTCACGTACCAAATTCCCGACTCGTTCAATGGCACGCTGCGGGTGATGGCCGTGGCGGTGGCTTCGGATGCAGTTGGGGTGTGGAGCAAGAAGGCCCTGGTGCGCGGTGACTTTGTACTGAGTCCGAATGTGCCCACCGTGGTGGCACCGGGCGATGAGTTTGAAGTCTCGGTCGGCGTTGCCAACAACGTGGTGGGTTCGGGAGCAAGCGCCAAGGTGACGGTGCAGCTCCAGACCTCGAAGCACCTTCAAGTGACCTCCGATGCCGCGCCATCGCTGAAGATCGGCGAAATGCGCGAGTCGGTGGCGCGCTTCAAGCTAAAGGCGACGCAGGTGCTCGGCTCGGGGAACATGACCTTTGTGGCATCGTTTGGCGGGAAGTCGGCCAAGTATTCGATCGACTTGTCGGTACGTCCGGCGGCCCCGCTCTACACAACCACGCAGGTGGGGCACTTGCCACCGGGTGGGGGACGGACCCAAGTCGCGGTTCCTCGCGAGATGTTTGCGGAGTATCGGGTGCTATCGGCGGGCATTGCGCCGCTGCCACTCGGGCTATCGCAGGGTCTTGCGCAGTACCTCGAGAAGTTCCCGCACGGCTGCACCGAGCAGCAGGTCAGCCAGGCCATGCCTGCGCTGATTGGTCGCTCGCGTCCCGAATTTGGCATCAAGGCCGATGCAGCGGAGCTCTCTTTCCAGAACATCGTTTCGACGTTGCGCTCCAGACAGAACGACGACGGCGGCTTTGGTCTGTGGGCAAACCCCAATCAGGTCAATGACTTTGCGTCGGTGTATGCGACCCACTTCCTGCTCGAAGCCAAGGAGCGCGGACTGCCGGTCCCGCCGGAGCTACTGAAGAAGAGCCTGGCGTTTTTGGATGTCCTGGTCAGCCGCGAAACCAGCTCGCTCAGCGAGGAGCGGGTGCGTTCCTATGCGGTGTACCTGTTGACGCGCTCGGGTGTGGTGACGACGCAGGCGGCGATGAGCGTGCGCAAGCGGCTCGAAACCCAGTACAAGGGCTGGGGCGAGGATCTGGCCGGGATTTACCTGGCTGCGACGCTGCAACTGCTGAAGCAAACGCGTGAGGCGCAGCGGATCATTGGGGCCGTCAACCTGGGTCAAATGAAGGACAGCGCGTCGGATTACCAGAGCTACTACGACCCGCTGATCCGCGACGCGCAGGCGCTGTACATCATGGCGCGGCACTTCCCGGAGCGCGTCAAGAGCCTGGGTGCAGATGCCCTGCTATCGCTGGTCGAGCCGATCTCGAAGGGTCGTTACAATACCCTGTCGTCGGCGTACTTGATTCTGGCGCTGGATACCTACGCACAGCTTGCTCAGGACCAGACCGATGTCAGCCAGCTCGCGATCATCGAGGTTTCGTCCTCGGGGAATCAAAAGCCGCTGACGCTTCCGGCGGGCCTCTTGCCACAGACGATGTTCTCGGCCGATGCGCGCAAGCTGCTCGTCTCATCGAGCAGTCCGCTGCGAACGTTCTATCAGGTGACCCAGTCGGGCTACGACCTGCGCGTCTCCACCGACGTGGTCAAGCAGAAGCTCGAAGTGCTACGCGAGATCGTCGGCAGCGACGGCAAGCCGATCAAAGAGCTAAAGCTTGGCGACGAGGCAGAGGTTCACATCAAGCTGCGCAGTCTCAATAAGAACGTCACGCTGTACAACCTGGCCTTGGTGGACCTGTTGCCTGGTGGCTTCGAGGTGGTGATCAATCCTCCCGCCGAGAGCAGCGACACCGATGGCGACGGCGATGAGGGCGACAGCGATCGCGGCGACAGTGATGAAGAAGGCAGCCATGAGGGCGACGGTGAGGGCGACGGCGAAGGCAGCCATGACAAGCCCGAGCGCTCGGCCAAAAAGACCTCAGCGGCCCCATCGCAACTGCCGATTGCCAAGGATGGCTCGACGTGGACGCCGGAATATGGCGATGTTCGAGAAGACCGCGTAGTCCTGTACGGCAGTGTCGGTCCAGAGGTCATGGAGTTCATCTATGCGATACGGGCAACCAACGCGGGCTCGTTCGCCGTGCCGCCGCTCCAAGGCGAGAGCATGTATGACCGCAGCGTCATTGCTCGTTCGGCCGGCAGTAAGATTCGGGTAGTCAAAGAGTAGTGGATGTCGTCGACGAGCGGCTTTTCGACCGGCAACTACGAGAGCCGCCAAATCACTACGGAGACATGGCAAGATAGGCGAAATCTGGACTGTGGTTTTGGTTCTCCACGGGAGCACTGAGTGCTGTGGTCCGATCCGAGAATTGGTGTAGAGGGAGTTGTACAAATAATGGGTTACTTCTTAAAACGATGGGCGTTAGCGGGGGCGATGGCCTTGGGGGCACTGTGCACGCCCAAGCCAGCGGTGGCACAGGACGTCAAGACCGGCTTCCAGATCAATCGCTACGAGCCGACGGCAGCCGGTGAATGGTCCTTCTGGGTCGATCACCCCTGGTATTCCTCGACGCGTTACTTTGCTGCGGGAATCACGCTCAACTACGCCCACAACCCGCTGGTGTTCGGTCGGACCGATGCCACGGGGTCGTTCAGCCAGACTCTCTCGGTCATCGAGCACCAGCTTATCGGTCACGTCGACCTGGCGGGATCGTTTCTGGACCGCGTGCTCATTACCGCAACCATGCCGATCGTGCTCCTTGAGCGCGGGACTCCGGCGGCGGGCGTGGCTCCGGCGACCGGCGTGGTGATCTCGGACCCCCGCGTGGGTTTGTGGGTTCGCCTATTTGGTCAGCCCTATCGCAGTGCCGTTTCGATGAGCATTGGTGCCAACGTCTGGATTCCGCTGCGCGCCTTTGCCGATGGCTCCAGTGCCGTCTCGAACGGTTCGAGCGATCAGTTCGTGCGCGTGATGCCGAAGCTGTCTCTCAACGGGCTGTCGCATCACGTGATGTGGTCGTTTACCGCCGGCTTTCTATACCGAGCCCCCGCCAAGATCGGCGATGCCTCGGTTGGCGACGCCGGTAGCACCGTTGGCTCAGAGCTTCAGCTCGGGGCGGCCATCGCCTACGCCAACACCGCTCGTCGCTTTGCAATCGGACCCGAGGCAATCTTATCGACGGTCGTGCTGGGAACCGCCGACGCCAAGCCGTTTGGTGGCGACTACACCAGCCTCGAAGTCCTGCTCGGCATCCATTACAACATCGCCAAGATCCTTCAGCTTGGTGTCGCCGGTGGCCTTGGTCTGCTCCGCGAGCCCGGCACCCCCGATGGCCGCGTGCTGCTCCGCCTGGCGTATGCCCCGTGGAAAGATTCGGACGACGATCGAGACAAGGACGGCATTCCCGACAAGTCCGACGCCTGTCCCGATCATGCGGGCATCTCGACCGATGATCCCAACACGCACGGCTGTCCCGATCGTGACCGTGACATGATCGTCGACAAGCTGGATCTTTGCCCCGACGTTCACAAGGGCAAGACGCCCGATCCGGCCAAGCTCGGCTGCCCCGCTGGCGATCGGGACAAAGACGGAGTGCTCGATACCGATGATCTCTGCCCCGACGTTCACAAGGGAGAGACGCCTGATCCGGCCAAGCTTGGTTGCCCCGCTGGTGATCGGGACAAGGACGGCGTCGTCGATACTCAGGATCTCTGTCCCGACGTTCACAAGGGAGAGACGCCTGACCCGAACAAGCTCGGATGCCCTGCTCCCGACAGGGATGGCGATGGCGTGCCCGATCCGAAGGACATCTGCCCGGACGTGCCCGCTGGCCACAAACCCGATCCGGCCAAGCTCGGCTGCCCGCTGCCCGATCGCGACAAGGACACCGTCGTTGACCCAGAGGACGCGTGTCCGGATCAGCCCGGCGCGCCCAACTCTGACCCGAAGAAGAACGGCTGCCCAGGCCTGGTCCGCATCGAAAACGGCCAGATCGCCATCATGGAGCCGGTGTTCTTTGCGACGAACAAGGACGTGATCCTCAAGAAGAGCTTCCCGGTGCTCGACAATGTCGTCGAAGCCCTCAAGGCTTCGCCGTTCATCAAGAAGATCGAGGTAGGTGGACACACCGACGATCGCGGCAAGGCCGACTACAACCGTGACCTGTCTGGTCGTCGCGCCAAGAGCGTCGTCAAGTACCTGGTTGACCACGGCATCGCTGCCGAGAAGCTATCGGACAAGGGCTACGGTCCTGACAAGCCGATCGCCAACAACAAGGACGCCAAGGGCCGCGAGCGCAACCGCCGCGTCGAGTTCGTCATCCTTGACCCGGTCCAGCCGCAAGGCGTCCAGGTCAAGAGCGCAGCCGACGTAGCCCCCCCCAGCTCACCCGATCAGTCCGACGGCAAGGGCAAAAAGGGCGGCAAGGGCAAAGCCGAACCCAAGGCCCCCAAAGCCCCCAAGGCTCCCAAAGCCAAAAAAGCCGCCAAGTAACTCCCCCCAAGTCCCCGAGCAGTGGGGCCGACCGAAGAGCCTTTTTTCGGTCCGCCTGCGGAACGATAAAAAAGTCTCGCAGGGAAGGGGGGCCCCGCTGCGGGGCCCCAGCCCACAAACTTCCGTCGAGAACTCAGCTTTAGTTTTTCCCTAGACGACCGTCTTCCTCGGGACGGTGAGGGAAACGGGATCAGCCCGGAGCGCTCAGCATCCTCTTCAGGTTTCAAAAAAACGCACGGCGATCGGGATTTGTACTCGTCACCTTCAGCTCAGATCGGACCGATCGCGATCGCTTCAGTATCTAAAGGTCGGCAGCCGTTTGGTTCGACCAAGGCCTAGTGGACCGACCACCTCGCTTCAGCAAGCTCAGAAAACAGTTTTGCCAATTGAGCCCGGATGCCCAGCAACTGTGGCGCGGCCAACGACCCAACCGATCGGGGACAGCTTCATCCGGCGCATAAGCTGAGCTTGCAGCGGTCATCCACCTTGCACTTGGCTGACGTATGACTTGGCTCTGGGCGCAGCATTTCATCCCTTTCGCTTGTGGACCGCATGCTTCGATAAGGCCAACATCCGCCACGCCTAAAGAGGTAGTTCCTTATGCTTCCACTCAACCCCATTCGTAAATGGCACAGGCTCTCTGCCTTTATGGCAATTGATTGATATACGAACATCTGGATCCAAAGCCAACCTGCCATCAACCCCGCAAATTACTATGTTATATATCCCGGTGCCAGGTAGGTGATCGTATGGCAGATTGATTGGTATTCGCTTTAGCGTTCGCGTTCGGTTGCTACGCGCTACTGACCGTGCCGGTGCAACGCGAATGGACTGGCGATGCGTGGGTTGGGAACGTGAACGCGAGCGCGGTCATAAGCGGCGACCAGGGCGACAATCGCGCCCGTACGCGAGTTTTCGCGTTCACGTTCGCGTCTGTACGTGGTGCTGATTGAGGTGACCGCGAGCTGTAACCTCTGGAAGCTGATTGTGAAGTTCGCGAATCAGACCACAGTTTCTGCGCGGTGCTTGCTTCAAAACGTGACCGCGAGTGGACTTCACATGGGCGTGCTTCGCGAATCAATCTATTACGCGAAATGAACAGTGGGGGCCGCAGCGCGAGCGGCAACGCGAATGAACTGGCGATGCGCGGGTTGGGAGCGTGAACGGCGGTCGTGAACGGTGGCCAGCTCTTATCGGCCTGCCTGATCTGCACCGGCTCATGCCTACGTTGCCTTACAACTCAAGCCCAGGATGACTCATGAACGTGTCGTGTGTCGCGGTTGAGTCCGCGATTGATTCCCGACATCGCGTCCGTACGCGAGTTTTCGCGTTCATGGATGTACGCAGCGCTATGTGAGCGGCCAGTGAGCCGCCAACTCTGGCCGCTCGCGGTGCAGTTCGCGTTGTAAACCACCGTGTCAGAGCGGTGCTCGCTTCACAACGTGAACGCCAACGAAAGGAGTTCGGGAGTGTATCGCAAGCCCATCCGCTGCGCAAAGTGAACCCTAGTGCCAGCAACGCGATCTGCAACGCGAGTTCGCTGGCGTTGCGCAGGTTGGACACGTGGCCTCGAACGCGACAGAACGCCAATCTCGTCTCGACCCGCAGGGCTGACCAGCCAGATGCGCCGTGAAGAGTCAACCAGTCGTCAACAGAACCATCAGCTAGTCGTTAAATAGTCGTCAACAGAACCATCAACCGATCATCAACCAGCCGTCGTTCAATCATCAAACAGTCGTTAAATGGCGACCATCTTCGTCGAGAACAGATGAAACCGTGCAGCGAGAACGGAGTCGTCAATTTGGTGGCGATGCGCGTGCAGAACGGCTTGGCTGCGCGACTCCCTAAGTCGAGGTGATCTTGCAGCCCTCGCCGCTTCAGATCGGTGCCGTTCGGTCGGAACGCTCATTGGTGTGATTGCAACGCCAAGCATGGCGGCACTGATCAACCGACCGCACCTGAAGGCGGGCGATCGATCACCAAACGGAAACGGTTGGCGTTGCAAGGTCTCGAGCTCCGACGTTCTGCGTTGCGAAATTTCGCGTTGCAGAATTTCGCGTCACAAGTCCGTGGCGTTTCGCGTTACGATCACGCGGATGAAGTGTAAACGCCATCCACTCTGTCCACATAACGTGCCCGAAGGCTCACGAGCAGGAACGCTGTTCTGCGGTAGCACCTGTCGCTCCGCCGCCTATCGTGCGGATAAGCGGCGCAAACGAGACGATCCATCGACCAGCACAAAAGCCAGCGCCGCCAGCGGTGGTAGGAAGCGAAAGGTAGGCGCACCTGCGACTCCTAGACTTGCGCGAGCGAAGACTCGACCGGCTCCGCGCGGGATGGCGATGGAACGGCAGCTCATCAAGCAGGCTCCATATACTGCGGTGGGATACCGGTTGGTGCTTCCCATGCGGCAGAATGAGGACGTACCTAGGCTGTCTCCTCCTATTGAGATATCGGGACAAGTGCCAAGCTGGCGGCTCCGTCCATTTCAAGCTCCCGACGACATTCGACTGATTGATAACCAAGTGTACCGAGTGCTGTGGACAGGTCCATCTGGCGAGATCATTCCGCCGAACCAGAACGGGAACCTTCCCGGTCTGCTGTTCCAGTTGAGGGTTCCAGCGCTTGAAACAGAGACTACTTCGGCAGACATAGAAGCAGGAACACCGACTCCACCGGAATCGTTGTCTGTACCGATTGAATTACCCAATCCACCGATTCCCATAGACGACATGGATGCTGAAGTTCCGTCCACGATCGAGCAGTCGGCACAAGTCATCACTGAAGTCGACGAAATGGATGCACCGTCTGTTGATAAGGAGGAGCCTGCCACGCTCGACTGGGTACCCCCAAGAGAGTGGATCGCAGACTTCAAGAACAAGGCGTTTCGAAATGCACTCCTTTCTATCGAGGGAGTTTGGGAATTGTCTCCCGCTCTGCATGAGGAACCTAATCCGGTGTTGGTGAATGGACCCAACGCCTATCAGCGGTTCCGTGCGCAGCTTCATGGAGAGATCGCGGAGCTGGTTCGCGAAGTGGAGTCCAAATTGGCTGGTGAGACGGCCACTGCTCTACTCGCGGAACGCACCGAGCTCTTCATCAAGCAACACCTATTCAAGGCGATCGATCGATGGGATCTGTTACTCGGGAGGACCGATCCGGAATCGCCGAGTCAGGAGTCGATCGGCGGACTCGCGAAACAGGCGCTCGGCAGAGTCCACTGCGCACTCCTTCTGTGGCTAGAAGGAATGGGAATCACGGCGTTTCAGCCACGACATCAGCAGTTCAACGCGATGCTCCATCACAGACACCGCCAACTCTATTTCAACACGATTCCTCCTGGCTACATCCTTCGCGTGCTGCGCTCTGGCTACCTTCGCGATGGGAAACTGCTACGTAGGGCGCATGTAATCGTAGCGACGTAGCAACTGCCGTCCTGAGCTTGCTCATTCCCTTGACGTTAGCAATGACGGAAGGGAGAGGAACGCTGCTCTGATCTTGCCGAATCCCGTTCATTTCGGTGTCTCACAAAAGCGTGCTGGCGGAATTGGTCTTCAGCTACCGTGACATGCTCACGGAGTGTTGAACAGCCAGTCCTGGATCGTTTGGAGAGCCTGCGGCTCCGTCAACACTTGCGATAGGGTACCGACCCACTTCACCAGTGGGTATTTGCTGGGATTGCGAACATCAAAAATGTCGTACTCGTAGGCTGTTTTGGAATCATTGATCCGCTCGTCGAGGGGACGGCCGATGTTGCTATCGACCAGCGCCTTGCCCAGTGCCCAGCAGGTCTCTTCACCGGTGGTGGTTCCGATCACCTCACTCCACCACTTGGGCCACTTGTCGCGCGAGATCTCCAGCGAGATCAATCGGGTGCCATTTCTCCGTTCGAGTAGGACGACATCAATCATTTCTGGCGGGAGCTTCGCAAACCATGACCGCAGCTCGGCAGCATCGGGAAACGGACGACTAGCGGTCAAACAGGTTACGGCAATTCGCTGGGCGACTCTTGACTTGAGGCACCCATCAAAAGGCACGGGGCCACTCCATGTCTCACGCAGAGAGCGGCGCACTGGCTCTGCCGACACGGCTGGTTCACTTCCAGTTGACGTTGGACCGTGTGGCTGCTCATCAGAGCGCAAGCGGGGTTGCAACCACAGCAGCATGAGCACGACCCCAAGAGCGCCGATCAGCAAGGCAGCTCCCTTACTACGAAGTAGCCAACTGGTGTTGACGGTGGTAGGATCTGCCTGAATCGTAGGAGGCCTAGAGGATGTTTCGGAGCGAGATTCCTGCGGAGTGGACGGTAGAGAAGACGATGGCACAGACTCGGTAGGAGTCGACGCCTCTAGGACAGACAGTGCACGAATAAATCGCTCACAGTTCGCAAAGCGACGTTCTGGATCCGGTTGCAGTGCCTTGGTAATCGCTGCGGCGATGAGCGGATCTACTCCAGCGATCTGTTCGAGCGGAGCAAAACGACCTTCGACGATCTGGTGCATAATCTCGTAGTCGCTGTCGCCATTGAAAGCCACTTGGAGTGTGGCCAGCTCATAGAGTGTCGCACCAAGGGAGAAGATATCTGATCGAACCGTGACCTCCTTGGCGTGCCGAATCTGTTCAGGGCTCATATATGCGAGCGTGCCCATGCGCGCGTCAGCGTGCGTTGACCCCTTTTTGTTGACGAGCTCTCTGGCCGCATCGGTCACTTTGGCGATTCCGAAGTCCGTTACTTTGGGGTGATGCCCACCACCAGTTGGCTCTAACAGAATGTTGGCAGGCTTCAGATCTCGGTGGACGATGCCTTGTCTATGTGCCTCTGCCACAGCCTCCAGAACCGGAACAAACAGAGCGCGGATCGTGGCGGCAGAGGGCGGTTTACTGAGGCTTCGGATATAGGTCTCAAGATTCGGACCCCTCACCAATTCCATCACAATCCCAGCCACCTCGGGGGTAGAGATGGTATCGGTCACGCGAACGATGTGGGGGTGATGGAGCTTGGCTCCGATCATGGCTTCGCTTAGAAAGCGCGCTCGCAGCTCGGAGCGTTCTCGATAGGCGGGCTCAAGTACCTTGAGGGCAAACTGAGTCTGGAGCACAGCGTGTCGTACTCGGTAGATCCTGGCCATGCCTCCGCAGCCAAGTTCTTGCTCGATAACGTAGTTACCAATCTGGGCACCAGGACTCAACATGCCCGAAACGCTACTGCGGCAACGGTCTCGAGTAAAGCTGTGCCGAAGTGAGCGTGAGTTCGTGGCGCTTGCGTTTTGTCCGCATCGGCGAAAGGATGGGCGCGAACTGATGCCGAACTCAGAGCCCCCACCCACTGTGTCTTCCGCTGAGTTTTCGTCTCATTCATCGGGCGATACTCAGTCGTTGCCAGTTGGGTTGGTGGTCGGAAATTACGTCGTGGAGTCATTCATTGGCGGTGGCGGGATGGCTCAAGTATATCGAGTGCGCCATTCAGTTCTTGGGACACGCCACGCGTTGAAGGTGCTGGACGCTCGTTACCGCGGACTATCGGAGGTGCGACAGCGGTTCTTGAGCGAAGGACAGATTGCCGCGCAACTTCACCACCAAAACGTCGTTCGAGTGACCGATGCGGTCGCGACGACCGAGGTTGCTGGACTGGTCATGGAGTTGGTGGAGGGGCCGACTCTGGATGACTACATCGCGGCTCGGGGCAAGCCGCTTACCTGGACCGAGGTACGCGAGCTGTTCATACCCGTTCTCGATGCCATTGCCGAAGCACACCGACAAGGCATCATTCACCGGGATATTAAGCCTGCCAACATCCTCCTTTCCCATGAGCACGGTCGGTCAGTTCCCAAAGTGACCGACTTTGGAATTGCCAAGATTCTGCGGGCTCTGCCGGGTGATGCCGACGCAATCGCTCGGGGACAGACACGCGCCGATTCCCGAATGGGAACCCTCGCTTATATGAGCCCCGAGCAGGTCCGGGGAGCCAAGGATGTTACCGCGCTGTCGGATGTCTTTTCGCTCGGCGCAACCCTGTATGAGCTGTGTACGGGCGATCTTGCTTTCGATGGAAACAGCGACTACGAAATAATGAGCGATATCGTCGCGGGAAGGATTCGTCAGCCCTCGAAGCTTGGTGAATTGGAGCCAGTTTTGGGAGCTGCGATCTGCAAGGCTCTTTCTGTAGCGCCGAGTGATCGCTTTGCCTCATGCGAAGAGTTTGCGCTTGCGCTAATGGTCAGATCGACTCAGCCGTCGATACCGCGCAGCGGCTCGGCAGCCGCCAGTGTGCATGCACATCATGTGCAGACACCTTCTGGTGCTTCGTCGGTTCGGCCTTCAACCGGCGCTCCTGGATCAACCCACGCGGTCACGTCAGATGCGTTGGTCCGGCGCTGCCCAATGTGTAACGAGGAGATCTTGGCCTCGGCGCGCAAGTGTAAGCACTGCATGGAGTACATTAATCCAGTTCTAGCCAGGTCGGCAGCCCATGCACCAAGCGCTG
>WBZP01005185.1_pt1 | contig 13320 bp, 11 predicted proteins | sample 5204301 | NCBI WGS metagenome assembly WBZP01 (sample SAMN12412401, study PRJNA552823) | activated sludge metagenome | isolation source: activated sludge from nitrification reactor of wastewater treatment plant... | place: USA: Pennsylvania | collected 2017
CTCGCCCTTCGCGCCTTCCCACCGCGCACATCAAAGCGGACAGTTTATGTGCTACTAAACCGGACAGATCTATTTGTTGCTAACAGGATGACATCAACCGGCTTGGATGGAGGCGCAAGGTTCAGCCATCATTCAGTTCCAGGCGGCTATGCTTCTCCCCGACATCGAGACGAAAGCCGTGGCGCTCGATGAAGACGGCATCCATATCAAACAACAACACCAAGAGGATCATCCGATGACCCAGTTCAACACCTCCATGCTGGCCTCCATGCTCTGTCTGGCGCTGGCCGCGCCGGTACTGGCCCAGGAGCGGGCGGTACAGAGAAACGTCAATCAGCAGGAACGCATCCAGGAGGGGCTGCAAAGCGGCGAGCTTTCCACCCGCGAGGCGGCCAAGCTGGAGAAGGAACAGACCCGCGTCGAGCAGATGGAATCCAGGGCGTTGCGGGATGGGAACCTCAGCAATGCCGAAAAGGTGCGCCTGGAGGCGGCCCAGGATAAAGCGAGTCGGGATCTTTACCGCGAAAAACACGATGCCCAGCAAGGGAACCCGAATTCCGCCTCCTCCCAACGCATGCAGGCGGATGTGCAGCGCAACATCAACCAGCAGAAGCGCATCGATCATGGCCTCGAAAGCGGTCAGCTCACCAATAAGGAAGTGGCGGCCCTGGAGCATGGTCAGGCCAAGGTGACACGGCGCGAGGCTGTGGCCGGGGCCGATGGTCATGTCGGACCACATGAGCAGCGGGCGATCCAACACGCGGAAAACCGTCAATCGGCTCACGTCTGGAACAAGAAACACAACGCCCATAACCGTCCCTGAGCGGGAGTCCTGGCGGCGGGGCCGCTACGCGCGCCCCACCGCCGTGAGGGCCAGGACCGCCCCACGGGAAGAGGTGAAGCGTGTATGCTTGCAGCTTGTGTTGATTCCAACCAGGAACGATGAGAACCATGTCCGGCCACATCCCCGTCAGCCCCTATTTCGATATCAAGAAGGACATTCACGGCAACCAGTTCATGGAGGTGTATCTGCAAGGCATCGCCTTGCTCAGGCTGGTGTTGACCAACAAGGGTACCGCCTTCACCCAGGAGGAGCGCATCGCCCTGGGGCTGGATGGCTTGTTGCCGCCACAGTACAACAGCCTCGATCAGCAGATCGAACGCCTGTACCGGGGGTATCGCCGGGAAATATCACCCCTCGCCAAATACCAGTTTTTGCGGGCCTTGCAGGAGCGTTCCGAGGTGCTGTTCTACGGCCTGTTGGAGAAACACCTCGAGGAGATGATGCCCATCGTCTACACCCCCACGGTCGGCGAGGCGGTGCAGGAATTCAGCCATCGCTATCAGAGCCCGCGCGGCATCTCGCTGTCGCCTATCAACATCGACCGGGCGGTGAAGGTGATGCGCAACTACCCCTGGAACGATGTGCGCATGATCGTGGCGACGGATTCCTCGGCCATCCTCGGCCTCGGCGATCAGGGCTACGGCGGGCTGGCCATCGCCATCGGCAAACTGGCGCTCTACACCGTCGGCGGAGGGGTGAGCCCCTTCCACACCATGCCGGTCAAGCTGGACGTGGGCACGGATCGCCTGGATCTGATCAACGACGACTTCTATCTCGGCGTGCGGCAACGTCGGTTGCGGGGTCCGGATTATCTGGAGTTTCTGGATAAATTCGTCGACGCCGTCTATCTGCGCTGGCCCAATGCGGTGATCCAGTGGGAGGACCTGTCGAAGGATGTGGCCTTCCGGGTGTTGGAACGCTACCGTGACCGTATCCCCTGCTTCAATGACGACATCCAGGGAACCGGGGCGGTGGCCCTCGCCGGCGTGCTCTCCGCCTGCGCCCTGAAGAACGAATCCCTGCTCGATCAGCGCATCGCCATCAGCGGGGCGGGGGCCGGTGGCGCGGGCGTGGCCTGGGCACTGATCGAGGGTCTCAAACGCGCCGGTCTGAGCGATGAGGAGGCCAGGGCCCGGTTGTTCCTGCTCGATTCCAAGGGGCTGTTGATCAAGGGCCGCGGCATGGAGTCCTACAAGGTTCCCTACGCCCAGGACCCGGCCGCCATCGCCGGCTGGAACATCCTGGGGACGGTCCCCACCCTGCAGGAAGTCATCGAGAACGCTGGTATCACCGTGTTGCTGGGGCTGAGCGGACAGGCCGGCTCGTTCAAGCAGTCCATGGTGGCCGCCATGTGTCGGAATACCCCCAGGCCCATCATCTTCCCGCTCTCCAATCCGACCTCCTCTTCCGAAGCCCTCCCGGAGGATCTCATCCACTGGAGCGAAGGGCGGGCCATGGTGGCGACGGGATCGCCCTTCCCGGATGTCAGTTATCAGGGAACGATGCACAACATCGGTCAGGGCAACAATGCCTTCATCTTTCCCGGTCTGGGCTTCGGCGCCATCCTCTCCCAGGCCAGCCGGATCACCGACTCCATGGTGCTGGAGGCGGCCTATGCCCTGCATGATTACACCCTGGAGCATCATCTCGGTGCCGGGCGTTTCTATCCGCCGGTGAGTGAGTTACAGCAGATCAGCCTCAAAGTGACGCTCCGGGTGATCCAGGAGTCCATAAAGGAAGGGGTCTGTCAGCGCAAGAACAAGCTGGAGGCCCTGGATCTCCGGGACTATGTCTCCAGCCGTTTCTGGAAGCCCAAGTATCTGCCCGTGGTGTTGGGTGAACAGATCCGCGGGGTGTATTGATCCGGGCCCGAGGTAAGGCGATTTCTGTCAAAAAATATACCCGCCTGCTGGTTTGTTCGTCCGCCTTCGGCGTTACGCCAGCCGTTACAGAGCCTGCTCTGCGCCGGCTGGCGCGCCTGGAAGGCGAACGAACATCCCGCGCATTCAGGTCTGTCTTTTTCCGGCAATCGCCTAAATCCCGGCTTGGCAGAAGCCCGGTCGGGATGGCGTCCTGGCGCGGATTCTCCCTCGTCCCATGAACCGTGGAGCCGTGGCGGCGGGCCATGAAGGTACGGCCGAAGCCGCCGCCATCATCCTGGAGGCGGGCGGCAACGCCTTCGACGCCGCGCTGGCCGCCCTCTGCTCGGCCTGTGTCGTCGAGCCGGTGCTCTGTTCCCTGGGTGGCGGCGGCTTCCTGCTCGCCCGTCAGGCTGGAGAGAAGCCGCGTCTGTTCGATTTCTTCGTGCAGACGCCCAAGCGCAAGCGTCCCGCCGAGGAACTGGAGTTCTACCCGATCCAGGCGGATTTCGGGGTCACACGGCAGGAGTTCCACATCGGTCTCGGCACTATCGCCGTCCCGGGGATAGTGCGCGGTCTGTTCGACATCCATCAGCGGCTCGGTCGCTTGCCCATGCGCACCCTGGTCGAACCGGCCATCGGCCAGGCACGTCTTGGTATCCCCATCAATCGCCTCCAGGCCTCCATCTTCCGCATCGTCGAACCCATCTATCTGGCCACGTCGGACGCTAGGAGGGTCTATGCCAGTCCGCTCGATCCAGGCCGGTTGCCCCGGGAGGGGGAGCGATTCTGTCAGCCGGAGCTGGCGGACAGCCTGGAGATCCTGGCCATCGAGGGGCCCAGACTCTTCTACGAAGGCGAGATGGCCAGGATCTTGGTCGAGGCTTGTCGCCATCGGGGCGGGCATTTGACCCTGGCCGACCTCAAGGATTACCGCACCATCGACCGCGAGCCGCTGACGCGCCTGTATCGCGGGGCGAGGATCTGCACCAATCCGCCACCCTCGGCGGGGGGGATGCTCATCAGCTTTGCCCTGGCCTTGCTGGACGCCGTGCCGCTCGGTGAGCTGGCGTTCGGCGCGCCGGAACACCTGGGACGACTCGCCCAGGTGATGGAACTGACCAATCTGGCCCGCGCCGAGTCGGCGCCGGCGGGGGATCTGCTGCGCCAGTCACGGCTGGACAGCTTTCGCCGTGCCCTCGCCGGGCATCCCCTCAGCCGTCGGGGGACGACCCACATCAGCGTCATCGACCACCAGGGCAACGCCGTCTCCCTCAGTCTTTCCAATGGCGAAGGCTGCGGCTGGTTGATCCCGGGCGCGGGCATCATGCTCAACAATATGCTCGGCGAGGAGGATCTCAACCCGGGAGGCTTCCACCAGTGGGAGGAGGATCGGCGGGTCGCCTCGATGATGGCGCCCACCCTGGCCATGGACGCCGACCGCCTGATCGCCCTTGGCTCGGGGGGCTCCAACCGTCTGCGTACCGCCATCCTCCAAGTCCTGTGCCACCTGATCGATTTCCAACTGGATGCCGAGGCGGCGGTGACCAGGCCGCGTATCCATGTCGAGCGGGGCCTGATCAATATCGAACCCGGTTTCTCGTCCGCCACTGTGAAATCACTCTGCGCCGCCTATCCCGAACACCAGCTCTGGTCCGAACCCAATCTGTTTTTCGGCGGCACCCATACCCTGGTCCTGGATCGAGCCGGCTTCAGCGGCGCCGGCGATCCCCGTCGTGGCGGGGTGTTCAGACTGGCATGAGCCGGGTTGGCGTGCCCCGGGCGGCAGGCGGACGGATACGGAAGGTTCAAAAGACCCCTCCGGCTCTGTTAGTGTTGCACCTTTTCGTCATCACCCGCCGGGGAACGCGATCTCCCGGCCCTTCCCCCAGCCCATATATCCCGGAGTGACCATGTTCCCAAAGCTTTTCTCTTCCCAGCCTGGCCGCCTTGCCGTAGTCGCGTCTCTGCTTCTGTTCGCCGGGGGAATGAACGCCAGTCAGGCCCAGGAGACCTCAACCACAAGCCAGGATAACGCGATCGCGGCCACCCTCCCGCTTGGTGCATCGGACCTGCCGTCCGGTTCGGGTTTCTGGGAGCGCACCTGGGACGGCAGCAAAGCCATCTGGAACAAGGGCTCCAACGATATTTACCTCTCCGGCCTCATTTGGCATGCCCCCTATCATTACGACTCGGATCGCCGTAGCGAGTTGAACGAAGCGGCCTGGGGCGGTGGCTTCGGGCGCACCCTCACCGATGAGCGCGACAACCAGCGTAGCTTCTATGCCATGGCTACTCAGGATTCCCATTTCAAACCCCAATACATGGCCGGCTATACCTGGATGGCCCGCTGGCCGGTGGCGGACAGCAGCGTCAAGCTGGGTGCCGGCTACACCGCTTTCCTCATATCCAGGGAGGATTACGGCAGCTATGTCCCCTTTCCCGCGGCCTTACCTCTGCTGAGCGCGGGGACGGATAAGTTTGCCGTTTTCGGTACCTATGTGCCTTTCTCCGACGTGGGCTTTTTCTTCGCTCGGTTCAGCTTCCGCTGAGGCGACGCCGTCAATGTTCGCCCTTGGTCCGCAGGAGTCCGGCCAGCCGATTTCCCTGTTTCTGCGGGCCTCCCCGGGGAAAGAGTCGATGCAGGTAACGGTTGCCGCCCTTTTCCTCGCCCCAGAGGTGGCGGAAGTGCTTGATCATGTCTCGCACCGTGGCCTGGCTCCCCTGTCTGGCATAGTAGTCGCGGAGGAAACGGATCAGTTCCCAGTGCTCGGCGTCCAGGGTCAGCCCTTCCGACTCCGCCAGGGTGCGGGCGAAGGCCTCCGACCATTCCGCGGGGTTTACCAGGTAGCCCTCGCTGTCGGTGAGGATCTCCCGTCCCTGGACCCTGAGAGAACGGGTGCTCATGGAAGGGTAGGCGTTGCTGCCGGAGGGAAAATCCCCCGGGGCGCCGGCGGAGTCATCCTCGGACTGGGTGATCGACCAGAGCCCGATGCGGATCTCCCCGTCCAGACGGCCGTGATAGCGCTCCACACCCGAGACCAGGACCTTGCCGCTGGTGGAGGCGATATCGAAGCGGGCCAAGCCGCTGCGGTCGGTGACCACGGGGGTGGTGACGCTGCCGTCCGCATCCAGTTCCAACACCACCGGAACCCGTTTCATGGGTTCCTGGGTGACTCGCATATAGACCATGATATTAACCATGAAGGCCCCTCTCGAAAGCTTGACCGTAGCCGCACGGCGGGTAATACCTATTAAAGTGCTAGGTAATGGACTGGAACATATCTCCGGAGAGGTAAGCTTGGGCTTGATCCGGATCAAGGCCAGAACAGGGGCATCGTCTCCCAGGGAATCGCTGATGAAGCTGGAGCCAAAGCGCTGGGCGGATGGGGGCCGTCTGGGATGACGGCCTGAAAAGACCTGATTTCGACATCCCCCGGCGCCGGGCCTACAATCTCCCTTCCTTGCCTCCCAAGAGGCGCCAGGCTTCGCTCTCGTCGGGTGGAACCAGTGGCCAAGCGCGGTCGCCAGCCATGACTCCATGGGGGAGGCGCGGCGCCTCCATCCACCCCCGGGATCGGCTCGAATCAGTGCTGAAAATCCCCCTTGTTCATAACCTTGTACCCAGGAAGAGATGATGAAAACGATACTCGCCGCTGTGCTCCTCTGTGCTTCCGGCTTCGCCCAGGCCAACTCCGAATGCGATAAACCCCGCAACGATTTCGACGACCTCTATTGTTTGAACAAGGTGTATCAGGAGGCCGACCGGGAGCTCAACGAGAACTACAAAAAGCTGGTCGCCAAACTCGATGAGAATGGGAAAAGGGTGCTCAAGGAAGGGCAATTGGCCTGGATGAAAGACAGAAACAGGCGTTGCTCGCGACATGAGGTGGACGTCTTCCTGGTCGATATGGAATGTGCCACCAACACCACCATCAAACGTTCCCAATTCCTCCAGGACCGCCTGCGGGAGTGCGTCAGTTCCGGTTGCCAGAACAGCAAGCTGTGAAGCGGATAGCGGGATCGCCAGCCTGACCCGAGGTGGAGAAGCGCATGACTTCCTATTTATCTACCAAACCCATCCCCTCCGAGGAACGCCTGATCCAGGCCCTGGATGTTCCCGACCTGGCGAGCGCCCAGGCGCTGGTCGATCGCTTGGGGGACTCGGTACGTTTTTACAAGATCGGGCTCGAACTCTTCATGTCCGGGAGCTATTTCGATCTGGTGGCCTGGTTGCGGGATCGCGGCAAGCGGGTGTTCTGCGACCTCAAGTTCTTCGATGTCCCCGAGACCGTGGCCCGGGCGGTGCGCCAACTCAAACATCGGGGGGCGGATTTTTGCACCGTCCACGGTAACGACGCCATGCTGGCCGCCGCCGCCCGGGAGAAAAACGGCCTCAAGGTCCTCGCCGTGACCATGCTGACCAGCCTGGATCGGGGCGATCTGGATGACCTCGGGTTCCAATGCGACGCCGAGGCCCTGGTCCTGTCCCGGGCCCGCCGGGCCCTGGCGGTGGGTTGCGATGGGGTCATCTCCTCCGGGCTCGAGGTCCGGGCCTTGCGGGAAAAGCTGGATCACCAGCTCATCGTCGTGGTGCCGGGGATACGTCCGGTGGAAAATCGCCCGGTCGATGATCAGAAGCGTACCGTGGACGTGCGCCAAGCCTTTCTCAACGGCGCCGATTACATCGTGGTGGGCCGCCCCATCCGCGATGCCGAGGATCCCAAAGCCAAGGCCGAAGCCATCCAGCGGGAGATCGCGGGGCTGTTTGGCGGCGGGAACCCCTGAGCCAGGGATCGGCCATCATCTGGGATCCAACCGATCACCAAGCCCGGAAAGGGGAGGGGGCACGGAGGCCGTCGCTCTTTCCAGGCGGGCGCAGTCTCGGCGCTCGGTGACCAGGGATTCCATGACCCCCCCGGCGGTGAGAGTGAAGCCGGGGGAAATACGCTGTCCGGCGCTGTTCAGGCCCTTGGCGGTCCAGGTGTTGCAGGTATTGAGGAGGTGGTATCCGCCGACGCCGGCGTAAAACTGGGCCTCCCCGTATATCCCGGCAGCCAGCGGGAGGATCCGACCGCCTTCATCCTGTTGAAAGCTGTTGGCGAGAAATGTCAGCAGAGAGGCCAGCTCGGCTGAGGAAACGCAGGTGGCCATGACTTCGCTGTAGGGGAAGCTGAGATAGGGTGAGTCGGGCACGGCCACGACGTGAAGAACGGCGCCTGAGGACCAAAACATGGCTTGCAGGCTGAGTCCGGTAGTGATTTCCTTGGCTTGATAGAACCCTTTGTCACCCCAGCCGATTTCATAGAAAGCCGGGGTGCCGAAACGTTCCGCCAGTCCGGGAACCCTGAGGTTCAATGCCGCGGCTGGTATGACCAGACCGGTATGCCAGCCATGGCTCACCACGTAAATCGATCGCTCCGGCGGGGTGTGGCTTTCACCGGGCTCGACCACGGATGGCAGACCAGAGCAGCCACTGACAAGGAGCGGCATCAGCACCAGCCGCCAGCTTCTTATAGCCTGGATGATGTCCGGATACCGACCTTCACCCTTTATCATCGACTTGTCCGGTTCTCCTGTCTTTCACAACGCCGAGAATCTTGATAACTCGCTGACCCTTCCCGTGGCCCGAGCGTCGGCTATCCCCGGATCAAGTCCGAGGAGGCGCCCACAGCCCGCATCGCGCCCGGGCCTGGGGTCTTGTAGCCGATTTTTCGTTCTCTATTCGAGAACAATGACGCTCTTAAAGAGATATTGTTCTCTCCAGAAGAACGAAAATGGCCATTTTCAGCCGAGGCCCGGAAGGCTGAGCCGTAGCCTACTCGGCTGAAGATGGGTTCACACCCATCCTACCCGGCTGGGGCGACCGCGCCTCTCCAAAGCCGGCCCACCCCGGATTCGGGCGACTCTCTCCATGGCGGCTGTCGTCGCCGTCCGCTACAACCCCCATGTCAAGGCGCTCTATGACCGACTCTTGGTGCGGGGCAAAAGCAAAATGGCCGCCCTCGGGGCCGCTAGGCGCACTCGGCCAGCTCGATGAGTCCACCGGGATTTTTGGCCGCTACCTTGGCGTAGAGGTCATAGAGGGCCGCCTGCAGGGCCTCTTCGATGACTGGATGATAAAAAGGCATACGCAGCAGGTCCCCTACGCCGAGTCCCTGTTGGATCGCCCAAGCGAACAGGTGGGCGAGGTTCTCGCCTCTTGGGGCAATCATCTCGGCGCCCAGGAGTTGACCGCTGGTCTTGTCTCCGTACACACGCAACATCCCTTTGTTCTTACCCATGATCAGTGCCCGTCCGACGGGGGCGAATTTGATCTCGCCGACGGCGGTGGTCTCCGGGTCCAACTCAGACCAGCCCATCCCCACCCGGCAGATGTTGGGATCGCAGAAATTGATTATTAAGGGCGTCTTGCGCCTGAAGGTGCGGATCCGCTCATGGGTGGCGTTGTAGCCGGCGATGCGGCCCTCGTCCCCGGCCTCGTGCAACACCGGGCGGTCGCCGGTGACGTCGCCGGCGATGAAGATGGGCAGATCCCCCACCTGCATGGTGTTGGGGTTGTAACGAGGGAGGCCGCGGGCGTCGAAGGGGATACCGATCTCCTCCAGCCCCAGGTTGTCCAGGTTGGGGCGTCGTCCCAGGGCGGCCAGCACCTTGTCCACCAGCAGCGAGCGCTCTCCGGCCTGGACCCGAAGTTGATCGCCTGCCGCCTCGATCCGCGCCGCCTGTCCCAACCAGAGAGGGAATTCCTTGCCCAGGATGTCCAGGGCAACGCGGGCGACCTCCGGGTCTTGGATACCGCCGATCCCGGTCAACTGGTCGATGCCCGTCACCTGGACCCCGAGACGGCTCAGGGACTGACCAAGTTCCAGGCCGATGGTGCCCAGGCCGATCACCGCCAGGGATTGGGGCAGATCTTCTTGTTCAAACAGGGTATCCGTGGTGAGCACTCGCTCGCCAAACACCTCCCAGGCCGCCGGCACTATGGGACCTGAGCCGGTGGCGATGATCACCCGCCGGGCGGCGATCCGCTGCCCTTCCACCTCGATCAGGTCGGGCGCCAGGAAGCGGGCATAGCCCTGGATGAATTCCTCGCCCATGTTGTCGGTACTGTTGCCGAGCACCCGGTCGACGAAGGTATCCCGCAGATCCTGGACATGGGCCAGGGCCTCGGGGATGTCCAGGCTGAGATCCTCATGGCCGTCGACCCCGTAGCGACCCAGATGGGTGCGACAGTGGTAATCCTCGGCTACCTGGATGAGGGCCTTGGAAGGCATGCAGCCGACCCGGGCGCAGGTGGTCCCCAGCTCGCCGCCATTGATGAGGACGAAACTCTTGCCCGCCCGACGGACTTGGCTCAGGGCATAGAGACCGGCGCTCCCGGCGCCGATGATGGCGACATCGACCGCTCTATCTGGCATTTCTGGGGTTCTCCTGGAATCTGAGAAGAGGATGGCGGAATCTGTAGCCCCTGGCCCGTGCTCTCCGGGCGCTGTAGAGGAGCGCCCGATGAGCCATGCGAGCCAGGCGGGCTTGGGCATGATATCCGACTCTTGCCGATGGGTTACAAAAAACACATCAAGATGATTTCTGCTTGGCGAACCAGCTCGGTCATCCCGTCTATTTTGAGGAAAAATAAATACTTGTACTCTATCTTTGGTATGGGGACGCACTGATCCAGATCGACGACGCCTCTTTGGGCGGCCAGCGAAGCGGTGGAAAAACCGGACGCGGTTCGGAAAACAAGCTTCCCTTCGCCGCCGCCGTGTCGGTGACGGACGAAGGCCATCCCAGGTACGCTGAACTGTCTCCATCCCAGGCTTTGTCAGCCAGGCCATCGCCGAACCGGATACCGCCGGAAACTCAGCCGCGCCCATGGCTGGGAGCCGGACAGCGCCTACGGCACCAAGCCGCTGTGGCAGGCGGAGCGCGGTAGATTGGGTTGCCGCCGTTTGGCAACCCAATCTTGCGAGAGCCATCAAGATGTTTTGGGTTGGCGATACGTCCGCCAAGCCAACCTACAGAGCTGCTTCCGTCAAAACACAGATCCGTCAATAAACAGCACCAGACTCTCCCGCAACAGTCTTGTTTCCCCTCGCCGAATGCCAGAAAATTCCCGATCCTGTTGCCCGCCGCTGTATTCCTATGCCCCTTCTGGTTCTCGGACTCAATCATAAAACCACCCCGGTGGCGATGCGGGAGCGCCTGAGCTTCGGTCCGGACATCATCGTCGGCGGGCTGCGCAGTCTCCAGCAGCGGCCCCTGGTGGAGGAAACGGTCATCCTCTCGACCTGCAATCGCACCGAGGTCTACGCCTCGGTCGACGAAGGGGGGTTGGAGCAGGTGCGTCGCTGGCTGAGCGAGTTCCACGGGCTGCAAGAAGACCGACTGGTCCCCTATCTCTACGTGGAGGTGGACAGGGCGGCGGTGGAACACCTGCTGCGGGTCGCCTGCGGTCTGGATTCCATGATCCTTGGCGAGCCCCAGATCCTCGGCCAGGTGAAATCCGCCTTTCATACCGCCTGCGAGGCCGGCACGACGCGCAAGCTCTTGCAACGATTGTTTCAGCACGCCTTCACCGTCGCCAAGGAGGTCCGCACCGACACCGCCATCGGCAACAGCCCGGTGTCGGTCGCCTTCGCCGCTGTCTCCCTGGCCAAGCAGATCTTCAGCGATCTGTCCCAACTCACGGTGTTGCTGATCGGGGCGGGGGAGACCATCGAGCTGGCGGCGCGTCATCTGGCCCAGATCGGCATCGGTCGGCTCATCGTCGCCAATCGCACGGTGGAACGCGCCCATCTGCTGGCGAGTCAGTTCAACGGTTATGCCATCGCCCTCACCGACCTCAGCAGCCACCTGCCGGAGGCCGACATCCTCATCTCCTCCACCGCCAGCCCGGTACCCATCCTCGGCAAGGGGGCGGTGGAGAGTGCGCTGAAAAAGCGCAAGCATCGCCCCATGTTCATGGTGGACATCGCCGTACCCCGGGATATCGAGGCCGAGGTGGGGGACCTGGCGGATGTCTATCTCTATACGGTGGACGATCTGCAAGAGGTGGTGGAGGAGAATCTGCGCTCCCGGCAGGAGGCGGCGAAACAGGCCGAGGAAATCATTCAACTCCATGCCGAAGAGTTCATGGGCTGGATGCGTTCCCTGGATGCCGTCGCCCTGATCCAGGGCTACCGCCATCAGGCCGAGCGGCTGCGGGACGAGGTGCTCGAACGCGCCCAGCGCATGTTGCAGAGCGGCAAGTCGCCGGAGGAGGCGCTCCGCTTTCTCGCCCACACCCTGACCAATAAGCTCCTGCATGCCCCCAGCGCCAGGATCCGGGAAGCCAGCATCAATGGCGAAAATGAATTGTTAATGGCCGCCAACACCCTGCTGCGGCTGGGTCCAGGCCGGGAAGAGACATGAAGACCTCGATCAGAAACAAACTTGACCGACTCGCCGAACGTTTCGAGGAGGTCACCATCCTGATCGCCTCGCCCCAGGTCCAGGCGGATCAGGCCCAGTTCCGCAACCTCAGCCGGGAATATGCCCAGCTTTCCCCGCTGGTGAACTGTTACCAGAAGTATCGTCGTATCGAGATGGATATGGCGGCGGCGGAAGAGCTGCGCCAAGAACCCGAGATGGCGGAACTGGCGGATGAGGAGGTGGCCACTGCCCGGCGTCAGCTGGAGGAACAGGAACCCGAACTTCTGAGCCTGCTGCTGCCTCCCGACCCGGACGACGAGCGCAACGTCTTCCTCGAGGTGCGTGCCGGCACCGGCGGGGCCGAGGCGGCCATCTTCGCCGGCGATCTCTTCCGCATGTACTCCCGCTATGCCGAGACCCGGGGCTGGCAGGTGGAGATCCTGAGCGAAAGCCTGGGTGAACACGGCGGCTACAAGGAGATCATCTCCCTCATCAGCGGTCGGGGGGCTTACTTTCGCCTCAAATTCGAGGCCGGCACCCACCGGGTGCAACGGGTGCCCGAGACCGAGGCCCAGGGCCGCATCCACACCTCCGCCTGCACCCTCGCCATCCTGCCCGAGGCGGCGGAGATCGACGCCATCGACATCAATACCGACGACCTCCGAATCGACACCTACCGATCCTCCGGCGCGGGCGGACAGCACGTCAACAAGACCGAATCCGCGGTGCGCATCACCCATATGCCATCGGGGATCGTGGTGGAATGCCAGGACGAACGTTCCCAGCACAAGAACAAGGCCCGAGCCATGTCTTTGTTACAAGCGAGATTGTTGCGTCGGGCGCGGGAATCCCAGGTCGGCGAACAGGCCCTGTCCCGCAAGCTACAGGTGGGGAGCGGCGATCGTTCGGAACGCATCCGCACTTACAACTTTCCCCAGAACCGGCTCACCGAGCACCGCATCAACCTCACCCTTTATCAACTGGATTTGGTCATGCAGGGGCAACTGGATATGGTGATCGACCCGCTACATCGGGAATATCAGGCCGAGCAACTGGCCGCCCTGGCCGACGCCGAAGATTGATTCACCCAGCCGGGAGTATCGGACGTCTGCTGCGGGAGGCGACGGAAGCCCTCGCCCTCAAGCTCCCTGAGGTGGATACCCGGCTGGAAGCCGGTTTGTTGCTTTGTCACAGTCTGGACCG
>WBZP01003832.1_pt1 | contig 13311 bp, 16 predicted proteins | sample 5204301 | NCBI WGS metagenome assembly WBZP01 (sample SAMN12412401, study PRJNA552823) | activated sludge metagenome | isolation source: activated sludge from nitrification reactor of wastewater treatment plant... | place: USA: Pennsylvania | collected 2017
ATCGCCCCGCCGATCTGCGCTCGTTCGCGGAGGCCGACATTATGTCGTGGGCCGATGCGATCATCGCCGCGACGCCCGCCGAAAGCGCGCAAATGCTGTGGCTCTATCGCGCGCCGCGCCGCAAAATCCAGGTGGTGCCGCCGGGCGTGAATCTGGCGCGCTTCCGGCCCAAATCGCCCGCCGACGCCAAGCGCGCCATTAGCCTGGAGAACGATTGCAAGATGCTGCTCTTTGTGGGGCGCATCGAGCGACTAAAGGGCATCGACACGATTTTCCAGGCGCTGGCGATCCTCAAAGAAACCGCGCCGGAAGTCGTCCGCAAGATTTGTCTCAGTATTATCGGCGGTGATCCCGACGAAAAACCGGGCTATAATGCGGAGATGGATCGCTTGAAGGCGCTGCGCCTCGAAATGGGCTTGGACGATGTGGTTATGTTCCTGGGGGCGAAAGATCAGGACACCTTGAACGACTATTACGCCGCCTCAGAAGCCCTGATTATGCCCTCGGACTACGAGAGCTTCGGTATGGTGGCGCTAGAGGCGATGGCCTGTGGCACGCCGGTGATTGCCTCGGAGGTGGGCGGGCTGGCCTTCTTGGTGCGCGATGCCGAAAACGGCTATCACGTGCCGGTGCGCGAACCTGCGGCGCTGGCAGCGCGCATCCGCGATCTGATCGCACAACCCGAAAAACGCGCCGAACTCGCCGCCAACGCGCTCAAAAGCGCCCAGGAGTATTCGTGGACGGCGATTGCGGATCGGCTGCTGGCAATCTTCGGGGGCCTCAAAACCCCGGCGCAGCGGGCGGCCTCGGCGCAGTAAAAAAATAGAATCGAGGAATAGCCTTATGTCATCGATAAAACAAGCGCGCATGGCGGGTCGCATCCGCGAAATTCTCGCCACGCTGCTGCTCACCGAAGTGACCGACCCGGCCCTCGCCGGGCTGACCGTCACCGAGGTGAAGCTCGATAAAGACCTTGAATATGCAGAAGTTTTTGTGAACGCGCTCGGCGAAGAAGGGCGCGTCGGCGAGATCATGGCGGGCCTCAAGCGCGCCAATGGCTTTTTGCGGCGCGAGGTCGGCAAGGCGGTGCGCACGCGGCGCACCCCCGAACTGCGCTTTCACTGGGACGAGTCGTTTGAGCAAGGGCGGCGCGTCGAAGAGGCGCTGGATCGGCTCAACGACGACGACTCCGCGCCCGTCGAACAAGACTCCCAGGAGGATGAAGCGTAAATGGATTGGGCCAAAGCAAAAACGCTGCTCGATAATGCGCAGCGCGTCATCATCCTGACCCACGTTTTCCCTGACGGTGACGCCATCGGCTCGCAGTTGGGGCTGGGGCACCTGTTGCAACACATGGGTAAAACGGTTCACCACGCGGTGGACGGTGGCTTGCCGGAGGATTTCGCATTCCTACCCGGCGCGCAGAGCATTCATGGCGACCTGAGCGGCGCGCAAGCCGATCTGGTGATTGTCTGTGATTGCAGCGACGAACGGCGCAGCGGCGAGGTCGGCAAGGCGGCGCGTGCGTTGGGCCTGCCGCGCATCAATATCGATCACCACATTTCGAATACGCTGTTCGCTGATGCGAATTTGGTCAACCCCGAAACCGTTTCGACCACCGAGAGTATCCTCGATTGGCTCGATCAGCTTGGCGGAACGCTGACTCCCGACGCGGCGCAGTGCTTGCTGTGCGGCCTCATCACCGATACGCTGTGCTTCCGCACCAGCAACGTCACCGCGACGACGTTGGGCAAGGCGCAGCGCCTGATGGCGGCGGGCGGCGATTTGGCGGGCATCGTGCAGCGCACCGTTAGCCGCATCTCGACGAGTATTATCCGCCTATGGGGGCAGGTGATGCCCACTGTGCGCGCGGAAAATCACGTCATGTGGGCGAAGGTGTCGAAAGCCGCCGTGCAAGCCTCCGGTTCGCCGGAAGGTCGTGACGGTAGCTTGCCGAGTTTGCTGCTGCAAGCCGACGACGCCTACATCACTTGCGTTTTCACCGAGGAAGATCGCGGCATCGACGTAAGTTTGCGCGCCAAGCCGGGATTTGTCGTCTCGGATGTGGCGGTCAGCATCGGCGGCGGCGGTCACAAGCTGGCGGCAGGCGCACAGTTGGCGATGTCGTTGGACGAGGCCGAAGCGCATGTGATCCCACTGCTGAAAGCCGCCGTCGCGAATGGGAAGCTGCTGTTCGATTAGGCGTCTCTACCCACCGTTTCCGCCACCGGGCGCAGCACGCTGCGCCCCTACAGGTAACGTGATTCCGGTGTATGGGTCGGGCTTGCCCGACCCACAAGACTCTATCGACTGCGATAGAGGGATTTAGGAAAGGGCTTTCCAAGATAATTAGCCCAAAGTGAGGATCGCTGATGAACCTGCAACAACTGTTCCACGAAATTGATCGGCTGTCGCCGGAAGACCGCGATAAACTCAGAACGTATCTGACTGAACCGCCGCCAACAGAAACGCCCCGCACGATCAACGGCTGGATCAACGGCTGGATCGCTGAACTCGAATCCGTTGCGAATGCGTTTCGGGGCGATTCATCCGATGAGGAGATGCGAGAGATCGTCGCCGCCATCACCACCAAAAGCACGCCCTCGGAGCGTCCCCACGCCGGAATCGCCTCGTAGGGACGCGCTTCTGCGCGTCCGCCAACATAAGGTACAGCATAAGGTACATCAAGCATGTTTGGTTTCCTCGCCATTGATAAACCGCTCGGCCTGACCAGCCACGATGTGGTCGCGGCGGTGCGACGCGGCACGAAAATCAAGCGCGTCGGGCACGCCGGGACGCTTGATCCGCTGGCGACGGGCGTGTTGGTGGTGTGCATCGGCACGGCGACCCGCCTCAGCGAATACGTGATGGCCTCCGATAAAGTCTATCAGACCACCATCCGGCTGGGCGTCGAAACCAACACCTACGACGCCGAAGGCCAGGTCGTCGCCACCGCCGACACCGCGTCCCTGACGCCCGAAGTAGTCAGCGCGGCGCTGATGCGCTTCAACGGCGAACAAGACCAAATCCCGCCGATGTACAGCGCCATCAAAAAGGGTGGCAAAAAGCTCTATGAACTGGCCCGCAAGGGCGAGACCATCGAGCGCGAGGCCCGCCGCGTGACCATGTATACCCGCCTGCTGTCGTTGAGCTTGCCCGACGTGGAAATCGAGATTACCTGCTCGGCGGGCACCTATATTCGCAGCGTGGCGCACGACCTCGGCGCGGTGCTGGGCGTCGGCGGGCACTTGGTGGCGCTGCGACGCACCCACAGCGGCGCACTCAGCGATCCCATTGCTTGGGAGGCACTCACAGCGAGTTTCGCGGCGGGCGATTGGGCGCGCTATTTGCTCAACGAACGACAGGCCATTCCCGGCGTGCCCGAACTTCCGCTTTCGGCGGACGAGGTGCGCGAAGTGCTGTATGGGCGTATGATTCGCGCTATGGGCAATATAAGCAATGCGTATGAGATTTGTCGCGCTTACGCCCCGGATGGTACATTCATTGCCATTCTGGAACGTCGCGGCGAGCAGTGGCAGCCCGCCAAAGTGTTCGCGCAGAACAACCAAGAACAAGAGGACGACACGTGACCGATTATCGTAAGGGAATGGAAAAGACTCGCGGCGGCTTTTTCGGGCGCATCCGGCAAATCTTCGGCGGCGGCTCAAAGCTGACGGAAGAAACCTGGGACGAGCTTGAAACGCTGCTGATTCAGTCCGATGTAGGCATGACCACCACCACGCTGCTGATGGATCGGCTGCGGGCGCGCGCCAAACGTGAGGGGATCAGCACGCCCGAAAAGTTGCAAAAGGCGTTGCGCGAAGAACTGCGCAAGCTCTTGAAGCCGCCGACGCCACTGAACCTGACCGGGCGCGAACTCTCCGTCATTTTGATCGCGGGCGTGAATGGATCGGGCAAGACCACGACCATTGGCAAGCTGGCGTTGCGGCTGGTGCGCAACAACCGTAAGGTGTTGTTGGCGGCGGGCGATACCTTCCGCGCGGCGGCGATTGAGCAGCTTCAAAAATGGGGTGAGCGCGTGAATGTGCCGGTGATTGCGGGGCTGCCCAACGCCGACCCGGCGTCGATTGTCTTTGATGCGGTGACGGCGGCCAAGTCGCGCGGGCACGATGTCCTCATTGTGGATACTGCCGGACGCCTGCAAACCAAATATAACCTGATGGAAGAACTCAAGAAGATCAAGCAGGTGATGAGCAAGGTTGTGCCCGACGCGCCCCACGAGGTGTTGATCGTCCTGGATGGCACCACCGGGCAAAATGCGCTGAGTCAGGCGAAAGGCTTCACCGAGACGGTGCAATTGACGGGCGTGATCGTCACGAAGCTGGACAGCACCGCCAAAGGCGGCATGTTGTTCGCCATTCAGCAGGAACTCGGCTTGCCGATTCATTACGTCGGCTTGGGTGAAGGCATGGACGACCTAATTTTGTTCAATCCCGACGCCTTTGTGGATAGCCTCTTCGAGGAATAACCATTGGCGGATAAAATCACGGCGCTGATCGACAATCTGACGGCCCATTATGGCACGCTGCATGGCGTCGTGATCAGCCCGAACGGGGAACGCGCGATGGTCGGCTTGCCGGATGCCACGCTTAAGCTGTTCGACGTTGAGACAGGGATGCTCTATCGTTCGTTGGCGGGCTATTCCGGGCCAGCGCGCGGCGTGGCGGTGCATCAGGTCGGGGCGCTGGTGGCGGTTGCCAGCGTCGAAAGTACGATTCGCGTTTGGGATGTTGGGATCGGGCAACTGGCGTTCACCTTGCGCGGGCACACTGACCGCGTGCGCGATTTACTTTACGCGGACGAGACCCTAATTAGCGCCGGATCGGATCGCAAGGTCAAGACTTGGGACGCCGCAACAGGCACGCCCCTGTACAACGTCGATGTGAACGTCGATCAAAATGTGCGCAGCGGCACCAAACCCTCGCTCAATAGCGCCGCCCTGAGCCAGGACGGGCAAACGCTGATCACAGCGGGGGCCGAAGGCGCGATCAAGGTCTGGCAAAGCGCTGATCAGCAGATGATTCAGCACCTCGACGGGCATACCGGCGCGGCGATCAGCGTGCGCTTTCATCCCGACGGCGCGCAATTTGTCAGCGGCGGGCGCGAGGGGCTGCTCAAGTTGTGGCGCTGCACGGATCGCGGTTGGAGTGCCGCCCAAACGCTGGATCGCCATCAAAAGCCCGTGATCGTGGTGGCCTATACGACCGACGGCGCGTACATCCTCAGCGCGGGCGACGACCAGCAAATTATCCTGTGGGACGCGCAGCGCGGCGACGCCCTAAGCGCCATCGAGACGCAGCACGCGCATCGCACGCCCTTTGTGGATTTGGCGGTCAGCCCGACGGGAACGTTGTTGGCAAGCACCGCCCGCAACGGCACGATTTGCCTGTGGGCATATACCGGAGGGCGCTTGCAGGGGCCGATCCGCACGCTGCAAGGCACCGACGCGCCCGGTCAATTTATGCTGGGGCTGGCGTTTAGCCCCGATGGACAGACGCTTTACAGCGCGACGGGCTTCGGCAGCCTCAGTGCTTGGGATGTGGAGCGCGGCACGTTGCGGTTCCGCCTCGCTGCGCCGCCCGATCAGCCGTTGCGGGCGGAATTCAGCGCCGACGGGCGATACATCGTCGGGGAAAGCGACACCGGCGCGATCAAGGCTTGGGACGGGGTGACGGGCAATCCCATCGCGGCGGAGGACCCCGAAGTTCAGGCGCTGATCAACGCTTTCCGCGTGCGGCGGAAATAGGGTAGACGCGGGCGAGGCAGGCCCCTCTACCGTTTACGGGAGATGGGCCGGGGATGAGGGTTAAGCCAGCAACGTACAGGGAGGCATTGACTTGTGACTGACAGTAAGAAAACGGTGGCTGAGAAGCGAAAGTACAGCATTTTAGATGTTCAATCCGCCAAAAACGTTGCAGCCATTTGGCTTAAGCAGGCAGAACTCCAAAATGCCGTTGAATTTGGGTTGCCCGAAATTGATGACCGCTATCATATTTGGCGCGTTCCCTTGATAAGCAAGTTGGGTGCTAACCCATTAGGTGAGGTGGTTATTGACGCCCGTACATCGCTCATCATCGAAAGTAAATCCACAAGTCCCGCTGTATTAGAAGCACGACTCTTGGGACGTGAAGCTAGTGTCGATACCAAAGGTTCGCTTCCGTCGCGACAAAAGGCTGCTGTAAGTTACGAGATTTCCAATCTACGTAATACGCTGGCCATGGGCGATTGTGAACAGGTCTTGCAGGAACTTCCTGCCGCAAGTGTTGATCTCGTCTTTACTTCACCGCCCTACTATAATGCCCGCCCAGAGTATGCGGATTACATCACCTACGAAGAATACTTGCTGAAGCTTCGCAAAATTATCTACAACATTCATCGCGTCTTATCCGAAGGGCGATTTTTCGTGATGAATATAGCGCCCGTCCTCATTCGTAGGACGAGTCGTGATGAAGCATCGCGTCGAATTGCCGTGCCGTTTGATGTCCATCAGATTTTTGTCCAAGAAGGCTACGATTTTGTGGACGACATCATCTGGGAAAAACCGGAGGGCGCTGGTTGGGCAACAAGTCGAGGCCGGCGTTTTGCAGCAGATCGCAATCCCTTACAGTATAAGACCGTGCCTGTTACCGAATATATTCTGGTTTATCGCAAACATACGACCAAGCTAATTGATTGGAATATTCGCGCGCATCCCGATCAGGCGGCGGTGGCTGCCTCGAAAATCAGTGATGATTACGAGCGTACCAATATCTGGCGCATCAGCCCCACCTATGATAAACGCCACCCTGCCATTTTCCCCGTTGAACTTGCTGAACGAGTGATCAAGTACTACTCGTTCAAAAATGAGGTGGTCCTCGATCCGTTCGCAGGCATTGGAACGGTTGGCAAGGCCGCCGCCAAGCTGGATCGGCGCTTTGTCCTCATCGAGCAAGACCCCGACTATGTGAATATCATTCGATCAGAGACGAAATTATGGCTAGGCAAAGATGCGCAGCACATTCTCACCCTGAATTGTCCGCCCATATCGGTTGAAGACACCTTGTTTTAGGAAAACCATAATGACGTATGATGAAACTCCCTTGCCCTCTATTTCGTTATCGGATTTGTTCCCACCAGAGATGACGGAGCTTCTAACGGCTAGTGGAAAAAATGTAGTCAGGCGGATTGGCCTAGATGGTGTACGTAGTGTCGTACTGGATGTGCTGACAGGGCGTAATATCCGCAATTCAACTGAGATGTTGACCCGACGTCGGCTAATTGCTGTGAATTTGGCTACGGTACACACCTTCTTGAAAGGGTCAAAAATAGTTGACGATTTCATTGAGCAACTACCCTATATCGCCGCCAACGTACTTAGTGCATCTAGCCCTCGTGCAAAGAAAATGGACCGTTGGCTTGCTCAATGGTTACTTGGTTTGACGGACAAAGGGGTACAAAACATATTACGCGATAACCCTCAACTATTGGCAGAGTACCGCGATAGTTATATCAAAGCTTGCGATGAAGTTATCGCCCAGCAAAGCGAAGAGAACCGCGAACTTAGGGGGACTCTTGGCATTGATCAAGAAACAAGGGCGGATATCGATTGGCGCTTCATGGTCTATCTGCTGAATACCATTGGTGCCCAAACCCTTACTATTCGGGGTTCTGAAAAGTCGGCCTACGGCAAGATTTTCGAGAAACTTGTGCTTGGTACGCTCATGCACTTACTGGGGTTCAAGTTCCGCAAGCCTGGGGAAATTGAAAATCCGACCCGTATCTTTTGGTTATCCACCAATGAGGATAAACGCGAGAGCGACGCCACCTTGCTTTATGAGGCTGGCAAAGGCGTTCGCTTTGATATTGGATTCATTGGGCGCGGAAACAGTGAGATCTCGCTTGATAAGGTAACTCGCTATCAGAACGAGATTCAGTTAGGCCCTGACCGTTGGTACATGGCAACCATCATCGTCGTCGACAGGATTGGGGCATCCAGCAAAATAGTACAACTCGCGCACCAAATTGGCGGCACGATTGTACAGATGAGTGCAGGCTATTGGCCTCAAAAAGTGGCCCAAAAGTTGAACAGTCTTTTCGGGTTTGAACACCCTCTGGTAAGCATGGAACACTCAGCAATAGGCGAGTATTTGAAAACCGAAATACAAAATGCGCCATTGGAAGCATTCATCGATTTTGCCATTGATAACGAAGCGTGATCGCGACGCCCAAGCCGCATCGGACGCGAAATCTCGCCTCGGACAATGCTCACGGTTTCACGGTTCTGCCCAACACAGCCTTCGATACTTCAACCGCGCTGCGCTGCGCGTCAAGCCAGTGCCCGCCGCAGATACGTACTGTCGGCGTCGGCCTCATAGACGCGGAAGCCAAGCGACTCGTAGAGGCCAATCGCATCTTGCCAACCCGTCGTCGTCTCGATCCAGATCGACTCCAGGCCACGCGCCGCGCCGACCTGCATCAGGTGCCGCACGATCTGCTGACCGATCCCCCGGCGGCGATAGTCCGCGTGGACGGAGACGCGCACCATTTGCCCCGTCCTACCCGGATCGATGATTAGCGCCCCGGTGCCGATCAGCACGCCTGCCGCCTCGACCACGACGAACGCATGGCCCTTGTCCACATAATGCGCGGCGATGTCGTCCACGTCAGGGTTCAGCGTCTCGTCAATGAAGCCGAAATGCTCGCCCAACCCGGCGAGAATTAATGCACGCGCCGCCGTTTGGTCGTGCGGCTGAAAGTCGCGAATCAGGAGTTCGGGCATTGGCTTTCTCTCATTTTTAGAACGCTCTTTCGATCAAAGAAACCCTATTCTAACCAATTTCAAAGCTTTTCCTGTCTTGACTAGAACATAAGTTCAAAATATACTGTACATTGCCCTCAAAGAAGGCTGGTCTTCGCGCCGATGCGGACATTGGGCGCGTGGCTCAGTTTGGGGGCGAATGGCAAGTTCAATTATCAGGGTAGGGTGTTGTTGTGACCCGTCGCGATGAAATCTACGACGTGCTGTTAGCGTTCGTGGGACGCTATCGAAGCACACCGGCGCTGCATCGCCTTTGGCAAGAATATATGCAGCAAAAACAGCGCAGTATGGCCTATGGGGTCTTTCTGCGCCATATCCAATCCCTCGAAAAAGAGGGACGCCTCCGCCGTGAAGACGGCATCATCATTCTGCCCGACGACACACCGCCGGCATAGATCGTCCCAAAGCGTGCTTATTGAAGTTTCTATGACACTTAGAGACTTAGATTTTAGGCAAAATTCGACCCGCGCCACAGCGCCACAGCGCCACAAGTGGGTGGCGCAACGGGGTGCGCCATCCAACTTGCGGTTAGGCCATCACTATCGACGCGGACTGAGCGATAGCGAGTCCCTCACTGAGCGAGGACACAATCGTCAGATGGGTAATGCGTGTTACGCGGATAAAAATAGCCAAAATAGAACGTGCAAATGGATTTTCGACTACAGCAATTGTCTGCTCTACGTTCGGCGGCACAAAGCGCATGGCGCGCCGCAAGTGCTGAAAAGCCGAGCCTTGCGGCATGATGGCGTTACCGGGATTGTGGATCACATAGACGCGCTGCGGCGATTGTTTCACCATTTCCCAACCGAGGTCGACAGCAGCATCATATTCATCCCATGAGCGGATAGGCGGTGTGTAGCGGATAATCAATATTGTTTGTTCGTCGTTAAGCCAAGTCGGTGTAATTGTCATGGGGTATTCCTCCATACCCAAGATGGGCGGCATTTCGTCGCCCCATGGATATAGTCACCCTAACCCTAGCAGTCATTACAACCTGATTCGACGGCCCCAAAATTATGTGTGAAATTATTCACTAATTGACTCGAGTCAAAATTGACTCGTAGACCCCATAACAGAACAGATGTATCATTATTATCAAGGTGAGACGGTGCGCCCTCATCCACAGCGCGCTCGAACGCAGCGATGAGAGGTCAAGCCGGACGGTCAGCACCGCTTCTCACCTTAGTAGTCGATGATGCGGTTTCGAAATATGGCGCGCGGACGCCCAAAAGGGCGTCCCTACGGGTAGCTTCTGGAGGTAGGGACGCGCTTGTGCGCGTCCGCTATTGGGTCTGCCTTGCGTAGGGGCACAGCGTGCTGTGCCCGACAACAGGCGAACAGCGAACGGGCGGGGCAGGCCCCGCCCCTACACCAAACCGTATTTTGTAGGGGTCGGGCCTGCCCGACCCACCGCCCTAAAACGATCCGCACCATTGGATTTCTACCAATTGACGCCCTGAAGGAGGCCAAATGGATCAGATTAGCGCGTTGCTCAAATTGGCGGATTTCAGCGTTGCGGCGCTGGCGATCACCGCCCTGTTCATGCTCATTAACGTACTCAACCGCATCATGGAGCAATTGAACCGCCTGCGCGACATCGGCGAAGGCCAGACCGAGGCGATTTTCAAGCTGACCGACGAACTTCACACGATGCGCGCGGCGGCGGGTCGGCGCGGCGCGGAAATGAGCGAGGTGAAGCATGGCCCGATCTACGAAAGCGAGAGATAGCGCCCCTTCGATTGAACTGCCGGACTTCTTGCGCGTGACCCTAGAGGCCATCAGCGCCGACGATTGGCGCGGCATCGTCCAAGTCACGGTCAAGAAAGCCCTAGAAGGCGACGAAAAAGCGCGTAATTGGCTCTCGGACTATGCTTTGGGCAAGCCCATCGCGCGGACGCCAGCGCCGCCGCCGCCCGACCTAACGCCTATCGACATCCGGTGGCCCGATGAACTTCTTGAGACTGGTTGAGGCAAGTTGAGGAAGTGCGTATGGAATCGCTCGAAAGCATCCGCCGCATCAACCGCCCGCGAATGCACGCCGCCCAGCGCGAAGTTTTCGAGAGCCGCGCCCGTTTTCGGGTGGTGTGCGCGGGCCGACGCTGGGGCAAGACGCTGCTAGGGGCGTGGCTGTGCGTCGAGTGCGGCATGGCGGGCGGGCGGGCCTGGTGGGTGGCCCCGCATTATCCCATCGCCGAGATCGGCTGGCGCATGATCAAATGGCTGGCGGCGCGCGTTCCGGGTGTCACCCTGCGCGAATCGGATCGCAGCCTGACGTTCGAAAAGACGGGCGGCAGAATTCAGGTTAAATCTGCCAGCGATCCTGACAGCTTGCGCGGTGAGGGGCTTGATCTGGTCGTCATCGACGAGGCGGCCTATGTCAAGGCGCAGGCGTGGACGGAAGCGCTGCGTCCGGCCCTCTCGGATCGGCGGGGACGCGCGGTGTTTATCAGCACGCCCGCCGGGTTAAACTGGTTTTGGGGCCTGTACCAGCGTGGACTCGATCCGGCCCAGGCCGATTGGCAGACGTGGCGCTTTCCATCGGGCGCGAACCCGTACCTCGCTGCCTCGGAAATCGCCAGCGCGCGGGAATTGATGCCCGCCGATTTGCACGCTCAGGAATATGAGGCGACCTTCATCGAGGACGCTAACGGCACCTTGCGCGGCGTCGCCGAAATCGCCACCGCCGAAGCGTTGAGCGGGCCACTGAAGGACGATGAATACGTGATGGGCGTCGATCTGGCCCGTCTGCGCGACTCGACGGCGATCAGCATCTTCAGCACGCGGCGCAATACCGAGGTCTATCTGGATCGCTTCAATCAGGTGGCTTGGGCGCTGCAAGTTCAGCGCATTCAAAGCGCAGCGGAGCGCTTCGGCGTGCAAAAAATCGTGATCGACCAAACTGGCTTGGGCGATGTGGTGGTCGAGCAATTGCGGCGCGAAATCAGCAGACGTGGCGGGGCGCTTCCGGTCATCGGCCTGACGCTGACGGCGAATACCAAGCGCGATGTGATCGAATCGCTGGCCCTGGCGATTGAGCGGCGCGAAATCAACCTATTGAACGATCCGCTGGCGCTGGCCGAGGCGCAAGCCTATGCGCGGGAGCGCCTGCCGACGGGCCGTTTCCGCTATAACAGCCCAATTAGCGACGATACAGTCATTGCGCGCGGGCTGGCCTGGTGGGGCTGTCAGCGGCGCGAAAGCGCGCAAGCCGAGGCCGTCGCCAACCCGTTTTTCGGGTAGCGGCGCACCAAAGTGTGCGCCTGTAAATGACGGGGTAAATAACGGGGTTCATGCCCCGACACGGCGGGTGATGGGTAGCCTATTCAAAGAGGGCCTTCAGCGCAAGGCTGAAACCTGGCAATAGCTCATCGCCGTCGAGCGTTCCGTTTTCGCGCAGGATCGTCGGCTGATCGCTGTCACTACGATGCACGCTGACTTTGTGACGCTGCGGATCGACCACCCACACAAGGTGCACGCCGTCCGCCAGATAATGCTCTACCTTGTCATCGATCTCACTGTAGCGATCATAAGGCGATACAACTTCGATGGCGAGATCGGGAACCAGCACATAGGGTTTAGTTTTCCAATCGGGGGTACGCGAGCCTTTGACCCAGGTGCCGCTTTCTGTATTCTCTTGCACCACAAACGGGGTTTCGATAGCGACAAAACCGAGTTGGTTGGGCTGCGCATAGGCTCTCAGCGAATGGTAGATATGCTGTGCAACCCACTGATGGCCTGCGACATTGGGACTCAAGGTGATGACCTGCCCATTGGTCAGTTCGAAGGGCTGCCGGTGATATTGCTCGATGAAATCCGTCAATAACATGCCCAGGCGGGCAGTCTGCTCGACCATCGCATCTTCCTTTCAACGCGCCACCGCTGATGTGTCCCGCTTCTGTGTCCCGCTTCCGGGTGTGTTGGCTGCTGATTATATACTGCTTCTATTCATTCCGTACCCTCAGCAGGTCGGCATCAGCGGAAACTCTCGGATAAGTTCGAATATCTCGCCGAGGAGCTTGCTCCGAGGGGAACTCATGCCGAAGGCATTAGTCGGGATATCGGCGTGTTCATCGGAACTAACAAGGTTAGTTCGGATAACAACAATTATCGGAACAAATGATCATTTTTGCCCACTACGGGTCAAAGGAGGAAAGCGCCTATGCCGCCTGCTTCACACGGCTATCAGCCCACCGACGACGGGCTGCGCCGCGCCGCCGACGCCGAACGGCAAGCCCGCGCGTCGATGATGGCGCGCGCCTGGGACTATTACGAGGGTCGCCACGCCCGCCCGCTGAAAGTACGTTCTGGCGGGACGGACAACAACGTCATCGTCAATCTGATCGCCCTGCACGCCGATCACACTGTCGCCTTCGCTGTGCCCGATTTTCCGACGCTGGAGCTTGACGCGCTCCACGATACGGAAACCGAGCGGCAAATCCGCGCGTTGTGGCGGCAAGCCGGCGGTGCAAACTGGCTTGCCACGTTGATGTTGG
>WBZP01005187.1_pt1 | contig 13311 bp, 11 predicted proteins | sample 5204301 | NCBI WGS metagenome assembly WBZP01 (sample SAMN12412401, study PRJNA552823) | activated sludge metagenome | isolation source: activated sludge from nitrification reactor of wastewater treatment plant... | place: USA: Pennsylvania | collected 2017
GCGATGGCTGCTTGCGCCGGTGTCGTTCCAGTTATGGTTTATCCGCAGCCTGTTCTTTTATAACATGTTATACCCTTTGTTAAAAAAGGCCGTTCTTAAATTTCCATTACCCTGGTTTGTGATCTTATTCATCCTGACGATCCTGAAATTTGGAATATTATTCTTTGAGGCCCAGGGCATGCTCTTTTTCTCTCTGGGGATCTGGATCTCAAAAAGCCATTTCCCGGTTGAACGGAAACCCGTTTGGGTTAGTACAACGTTGTGCTGGCTCATCTTTGCCGGACTGGCATTCATTAAAACATGGATGGCATTTGAATTTGATGAATACAATTTTACCACCGTACTCACCATGTCAACCCTTCATTACATATCCATTACCAGCGGCATCATCGCGGTATGGTATAGTGGAGATAAAATGGTGGCCTGGTGCATGTCTAAGAAATGGTTTACCTGGATAGCCTCATTTTCGTTCATCATTTATGCCCTGCACGTACCCTTGTTGCCTTACCTGACCAGGATTTTTTATATTTACCTGCAGGGCTTCACCTATTACAGGTTGTTTACCTTCCTGGTTGTTCCGTTGATCATTCTGCTGATTTGCATTGCCGCAGGCGCAATCTGGCGGAAAGTATGGCCATCTGGTTACCGGGTGGCAACCGGCGGCCGGGGTTTTTAAGGTTCTTTAACATATTTATGTGATTGTTTTTGCTGTGCTTCAGGTTTACATTTGTAAGGCTACATTCCACATACATCAAATTTATCGCTATGATCAAGGTGCTGATTTATGAAGATAATGCCCAGCTAAGGGAAGGACTAACCATGCTGATCAATGGTTCAGACGGCTATGATGTGCTGGCATCCTATCCCAATTGCATGAATGTGGTTGATGAAGTGGAAGCTTTCAGGCCCGATGTGATTTTGATGGATATTGATATGCCGGGCGTCAATGGTATCGAAGGGCTTAAAAAGATCAGGGAAGTGGACCCCGAGGTAAAGATTCTCATGCTAACGGTATTTGACGATAATAAGAACATCTTTCAGGCCATCAGTCATGGTGCAAACGGGTATATACTTAAGAAAACCCCACCGGCCAGGCTGCTGGAATATATTGCGGAAGCCCAAACGGGCGGAGCGCCTATGACGGCTTCAGTGGCCACACAGGTATTAAAAATGTTCTCTTCCATGAACAATGAAAAAGGGGAAGATTATAACCTGTCGGACCGGGAAAAGCATGTTTTGCAACTCCTGGTTGACGGCTACAGCTATAAGATGATTGCCAGCGAGATGTTCATTTCCATCGATACGGTCAGAAGCCATATCAAAAAAATCTACGAAAAACTGCATGTGAACAGCAAAAGCGAAGCTGTAGCTAAAGCGTTCAAAGACAAGATAGTATAAAGCCGGAACCCGGTTTTTCACCCAAGCCTGCAACCTGATCTGAAACCACCTGCCACGATTTTTGACCTTCCCACACATCATTTTTTCACATATTTATGTGATTGTGGGGTAGTTGGAATAACAATAGTTTTGGACATATTAAAACTGTATTATGAAGAATAAAGTGATTTGGCTGCTGATGATCATGATGATGGCAAACCTGGCTGCTCAAACGTTTTGCTTTGCTTCATCTAATTCCCAAAGCCTTCAACCCAAACAAAAGAAAACGGCCGTAACCCAGGTGAAGGCCAAATCCACTACTTCCAACAGTAAATACTGGGTACTCGGGGCATTGTTTAAAGTGTAAAAACCTCTCCTTTGATAGTCTGCATATCTTTATCGGACCGTCATGTCTGCAATATTTTTCCTCTGATAATAGGATCATAGAACCTTACCCAAAAAAAACAGCCGTTCTCAGAACAGCTGTTTTTTTATTCGGGGGATACTTAAAGTATCTTATGTGTTTACTCAATATGCAATGATCCTTTGTTACAGTTTTTTTACTTCAATGGATGCAGGCTTAAATTTTGATTCCAACAGTACAGTACAAATTCCGTGCATCGGATGGGAGTATGCCTGGTCCGGGATATCCTCCTGATCGCCTGGTAAAATACTTTTTATTGGACAGGTTATTGACACCGGCCCTGAAAGTATACCGTTCATTCATCCGGTAAGTGGCCGAAACATCAATGATGCTGTATGCGGGAATGATACCCGTCTGACCATTGGCTGATGCCACCGCCGTATTATTGGCATCGCTGAACATACGACTGGTATGGCTGATCTGGGGTGTGATGGAGAATCCCTTGAAATAGTAAGTGAACCCGCCCCTGAAAACATGCTCCGGTGCATTTTCCACCCGGTTGTTTTTTAGATTGCTTTCCACCAGGGTATTCCCTTCTTTCTTGACAACGCTAAAATTTCCATAACGGGCATCGGTGTACGAATAGGAAGCAAAGAGGCCGATACTGCCCCAGTTGGTCTTCTTCATCCAGGCTTTTACCGGGTTAAATTCAATCATGGATTCAAATCCGCGGCTCCTGCTGTTGGCTACATTGGTCCGGTATTGATAAGTGCTTCCATCAGTTCTTTCCTTTGTTATGGTTCCGATGCGGTTGTTGTATTGCAGCAAAAAGAGGCCTGCATCAAACTGGAGGTAATTGGAAATCTTTCCCCTGTAGCCGGCTTCAATACTATAGCCCCGGGCGTCCCGCAGGTTGGGGTCGATCAGGTCTGTGGTAGGAGAGGCCGTCAGGTCGGAGAAGAGCATCGGTCTGTATGCCTGGGTAAAGTTGGCATATATTTCCGTTGAAATGGATGTATGGTATTCTGTGCCGATACCGAATAAGATAAAATTTCTGGAGCGTCTTTCGCGGTTGATCCGGTTGGCCGACCCGTCTGGGTTGAAACTAAGCCTGCCATCGGCCAATGTACGGAGATGTTCAAAACGGAAGCCGGGTACGATCAATAGCTTATCGTTTATGCGGAACAGGTTTTCGGCAAAGAAGGCCATATTCTCCGTTGTCAGATCTACATCGGTGGGGAAATCTCCATCGATGCTGTGATCATAATCCGATCCTGTGGTACCTTTCCCGTTTTTCAACCGGTCGGTTTTTCCTTTAAAATATCTGATGCCTGCAGAAAGGGAATGTTTCATTTTCCCGATCCGGTAGTCGGATAGGGATCTCAATTCTGCGCCGATATTTCGGTATTTGTCGATATCAACCTGGCGATGCTGGTATTGAAGCGTGTTGGCATCAATGGTATCCGGAATGGTTATAGCTTTCAGGTAACCGACACTGTTACGGTCTCCGGTAAGGCCAAACAATTTAAGGTCAAGCCGGTTCGACCGGTTGAATTGATAAGTGGCGGAAAGTGCCGCCGTATTCCAGGCTATATCAAACCAATTGCGGGCACGGAAGCTTTGCTGCGCATCAGTTGCCCATTGCGTATCGGTTAATCCTCCCGGTTGTTGGCTCCTCATATTCCAGCGCATCAGTTCAAACCCGAGTTTAAGTTTTGGCGAAACCTGGTAATTAACAGAAGTGAAACCGGTACGTACTTTATACCGGCCGTTCTCTCTCCAGCCATCGGCTTGGCGGTGATCGTAAAATCCATAATAATGAACCTTGTTCAACTGGCCTCCAATGGCCGTATAACTGTTGAAAAGGCCAAAACTTCCTGCAGTGTTTTGTGTTTCCAGTTCAATGGGTTTTTGAATGTCACTTCCATCACGCAGAATGAAATTCAGCATGCCGCCAAATTGCGGACCGTATTGAAGGGCACCGGCACCCCGAACGATCTGTAACCGTTGAACGGCCTGTAACTGCGGGGTATAATAGGCTTCGGGGTATCCAAAGGGATCGGATGAAATATCATATCCGTTTTGTCGCACATTGAATTCCCAGCTCCGGTTCGGGCTTAAGCCACGTGTTGCCATGCCGATCTGTATGCCACTACCGTCACTTTCCCAGGTATGGATACCGGGAACCTTGGCCATGACCTGCCTCATATTGTTCGTTACGATATTGGCATTCAGGTTATCGATGATGATGAGTGAATTCTTTTTTCCGGCAAAAATGCTGGTGCCAACGATTTCCGGCATCTGGTGAACATCAGTTTGGCTGTTACGGCCGATCAGTGTGATCTCGGAAAGATATACTGGTGGTAGTTGGGTACTGTCTGATTGTTTGACCTGCCCATCGGTTTTTAGCGGGAGTAACGATTGGCAAATGCAAAGTACGGTCAATGCGGGGATGATCTTTTTCATGCCGCAAAAGTGCCGAGGGAATGTACAATCTCACTGACGAATCGGGAAATTGAATTACGAATAAGGAAAAAGAGGGATCAGATTGCCGGTTCTTACGAGGCGGCCAGGCTTTCCCTGATCTTGCCGGTAAGGTCTGTTTCAATCATCCGGCAGGCGATATGGATCATATTCTTGAATGCGGTGGCATGCGAGATGCCGTGTCCGATGATCACTGGTTTGGAAACGCCCAGGACAGGCACGCCACCGTATGTTTCAAAATTAAAACGTTCAAAATGCTCGTCCTGTATTTTCCGGCGTGTGACTATGTCATAAATGCTCTCAGCAAATTTGAGCACGACGTTTCCCGTGAACCCATCACATACGATCACGTCGGCTTTATCGAGCAGCACATCCCGGCCTTCTATGTTCCCGATGAAGTTGATCTGTTTGTTTTCTTTCAGGAGGGGATAAGCGGCCTGTGCCAAAAGGTTCCCTTTGCCTTCTTCTTCCCCGATATTCAGGAGACCTGTTCTGGGGTTATCGGTTTTGAGGATATGCCTGGCGAATAATGATCCCAAAATGGCAAACTGGTTCAGGTTTTCCGGTTTGCAATCGGAGTTCAGGCCCACATCCACCAGTAACCCCAGGGAGCCGTTCTCGCGGGGCATATAGGCGCCGATGGTTGGCCTGGCTATTCCTTCGATGGCTTTGATACTGTATAAGGCTCCCACCATCATGGCACCCGTATTTCCGGCGGAAATGAACGCATCGATCTTTCCGGTGGCCAGCAAATGAAATCCTATGGCTATGGAAGATTGCTGTTTTTCTTTCAGCGCTTTGGTGGGATGTTCGTGCATCTCAATGACCTGCGGGGCGTGAACCAGGCTGTACTTACCTTCCGGGAGCGAATGGCCTGTCATTTGTTCTGTGATGGCATCCTGGTCGCCGATCAGTACGAGGTGTGCATCATGGCCATTATCTGCCAGGAATGCTGCGGCACCTTTGACGGCTTCAAGCGGGGCGTAGTCGCCACCCATCATATCCAGCCCGATTTGGATCATAGAGAGGTCATTGATGGTAAATGAAAAATTCCAAAACCAGGATTGAAGTTATTCAATCTTTAGTCTTGGAATCAATTATTTTCAGAAGAGACAATTATGCTTTCAGCGGAGCTTTTTCAGCAACCAGTTTCCCTTTGTAAAACAGTTTGCCTTCGCTCACATGAGCGCGGTGGCGAACGTGGATCTCACCGGTGGTGCTATCGGTGCTCAGCGTGGCTGCTACAGCCTTATAATGCGTCCTTCTTTTTGCGCTGCGTTGTTGTGAATGGCGCCTCTTGGGATTTGGCATATGTTCGTTTTTTTATTGTTTGTTTGTTATGTTATCTTGTTCTGATCAGTTTTCCTTGTACTTATCCAGTCCTTTCCACAGTGCATTGGCATTGTGTTCCTGCTGGCGGCTTTCCATTTCCTTCAGCATATTCAGCACTTCCTGGTTACATTGTGGGCCTCCCATTTCCGATTCGCTGCACATCCGCTGCATGGGTACGCTGAGAATGGCAAAGTCGTACAGGAAATCACTTACATCCAGGTGGCTTTCCGTTCTTGACAGGTAAAAAACGTCCGGGTCTTCTTCCTGTTCGTTCATTTCCTCGGCGTTGTCAACCAGTTTTACCAGCGTCTTGAATTCGTCCCAAAGGTCGATCATCAACGGGTTACCACATCGGTCGCAGGTCACCTGGGCCTTGCCGCCAACCTCAAACGTCAGCAACATGAAAGAGCTGTGCTTTTCCAGGCTTAGTTTGACATGAGCCTGGGCATTGACAAAGTCTTTGGCCCCCTTTTCTGTAAAGAACTGATCGTTTAAATCGTATTCAAACTGGTGAACTCCCGGCTTCAGACCAACGAATGGTATTTCATATTCATGCCTGTTCGCCATGGCGTTCAGTTTAAAGGAGGGCAAAGGTAAGCCTTTTTTGTTATTTTTTGTGTTTCTGAGGCCATTTTTATCTGTTGTAAAGCCCCGTAAACCGGCTTTGCCGTATTTTAGCCCGATGATCAAGGTTCCTGGGTACCTGAAATTGGCCGGGTGGCTGCTGGTTTGTATCGTGATTCGCCTTTATGCAGGGGATCAGGCCCGCGTGGAGACGGGTTACAGTACAGGCCTGTTTCCCAAGATATCCGCCGTGCTACGTAACCTGACGGGTTTATTGCCCTTCAGCCTGGGGGATATTTTGTACGGTTTGGTAATTATTTGGTTGATAGTCAGGCTATTCAGTAAAGGAAGGATATGGTTTCAAAAGCGAAGAGGGGAAGCCGCACCGGGAAGCCGATCCGCTTGGTGGTACCGATTACTGGTACGGGTATGCGCGATCTATATCATTTTCAATCTTTTTTGGGGTATCAATTATAACAGGCAGGGCATTAGCCGGCAGTTGGGTTTTACCGTCAGTGATTATACGGAAAATGAACTTAGGACATTGAATGGATTGCTGCTGGAGGCCATCAACCGGGAAAAAGGCCTAATCGTTCAAAAGGAACATACTGATTTTGATAAGCGAGCACTTTCAGGGGAAGTACAACGATCGTATGAACGGGCGGCCCGGGAATACCCTTTTTTGCAGATCAGTCCGTTTAGTTTCAAATCATCCTTGTGGGGATGGCTGGGGAATTATACCGGGTTTACCGGGTACTATAATCCCTTCACCGGTGAGGCCCAAGTCAACACTACGGTTCCTGCTTTCCTGCAGCCTTTTATCGGGTGCCATGAAGTGGCCCATCAATTGGGTTATGCCAAAGAAAATGAAGCCAATTTTGTCGGTTACCTGGCAGCCCGTTCATCCACAAACCCGGCCGTGAGGTACTCCGCCTATCTCGATCTGTTCACGTATGCCAACAGGAGTTTGCAGGCGGTGGATTCTGCCACAGCAGGGCAGTACCGAAGGGCTTTGTCGGAGCCGGTTAAAAAAGACATCGATGAATGGATACGTTTTAACCGCAACCACCAGAGTGTACTGGAACCCTTGATCCGCTGGGCATATGGAAAGTATTTGGAAAACAACCAGCAGCCTAAGGGTATTTATAGCTATGATGAAGTGACGGCTTACCTGATCGGCTATTACAGGAAATACGGGCATATCTGAAACGGTTAGACGAAGATATGTTCCGGTTCATGAGCCGCTTTCAGAATTGTTTCTTCCCTTCGGTCAGAATGCATTTTTCCACATCATGCTTTCTACGGGTTTGTCTGGCTGGCCGCTGTATTTGGCATTTTTCTTGGCATTGTATTTCACCTCGATCTCGCCTTCAACGGGGAAATAGATCAACTGACCGATCGGCATGCCTTTATAAACACGAACGGGTTGTTTTACGGAGATCTCCAACGTCCAGTTTCCGCAGAATCCCACATCACCTTTGCCGGCGGTTGCATGAATATCGATCCCCAGCCTCCCGGTAGACGATTTTCCTTCCAGGAAAGGCACATGGGCATGTGTTTCGGTGTATTCTTCCGTAACGCCCAGGTAAAATATGTTCGGCATCAGTACGATGCCTTCATCGGGAATTTCAAAATGTTTGATGTGGTTATGTTTTTTGGCATCCAGTTCAAGGTCAACATAGGTGGCCAGGTTTTTTCCCAGGTGAACATCATAACTGTTGCTGCCCAGGCAATCACGATCGTAAGGCACGATTTTGATTGTTCCTTTTTCCATTTCTTCCAATATCCTTTTGTCGCTTAATATCATCGGTTAACAGGTTATTCGTTACTTTGTAAAAATATCGTTTTCCATTTTTCAACAACGTGAGCTCATACACAGATGCCGCTGGTTTATCAACAAAATATCAACGCAACAACCAGGCTGGGCCTGTGGCATATTCAGGAAGATGAATCATTTTTTTTGCGGGAAGTGCCGCTTAGCCGCCAAATCACGCATCCGCACAAACGTTTGCAGCACCTGGCGGGGCGCCTGTTGTTGAAAGTACTCTTTCCTTCTTTTCCGCTGGACCTGATCAAAGTGGCGGACACCCGAAGACCTTACCTGGAAGATGATGCCTTTCATTTTTCCATTTCGCATGGTGGGGATTATGCTGCCGTACTGGTCAGTACACGGTTTCGGGTTGGCGTGGATATTGAAATACCGCAGGAAAAGATCAGCAGGCTTAGTGGTAAGTTCCTTGGAAGCAAAGAACTGGCCGTGATCAGTGCATGGCCGCTGGATGAGATTCAAAGACTGACCCTGGCCTGGAGCGTGAAGGAATCGTTGTTCAAATGGTATGGCCAATCAGTGATCGATTTCAGGGAGCATCTTCTTATTGAGGAGGCTTCCACGGAGGGTCACACATTCCTGGCATCCTGCCGGATTCAAAAACACGAACCCCGTCACCTGGTGGTCAGGGGGCAATGGCAGGAAGGATGTATCCTTACGCATGTGGTGAGTTAGTTCTTGCGTACCGGAGCCTTTTTTATTTCCACTTTCCATTCATTGCCGCTTGACACATGGTATGTGTTTGCAAAACTGCCTTCATTTATGGCAAGGGATAACTGCATAAGGCTGTTGAAATAGGCCAGGGGTTTGCCTCTGGGTACAGCGCCGAAAGTTGTTACGTATGGCATGATCCCCTGGTAGATCCTTTTACCCTTGTGAAATATGCTCACCTGTACGTTTTCGCCGGGTTTGACTTCCAGTTCCCAGAACAGTTCCTGTGGAATATTCGTCCATACGTTACCGTATTGTATATCAAGGATGGGGATGGTGCCTGTGATCATCGGGCCTTTCATGTCTGCTGGCTGATAGGGAATGGATACCACCGTTTGAGGCAATGGCGGGCCTACCTGGTCAAACCGTATGACGCCGGATGCAAGCCTGGCCGCCGTATATGCGTACACATCCCTTCCATGAAAAGTATACGAATGTTCCGAACCTTTTCTGCGGTTGACCGCTTCATCGATCTCCCTGATTTCACTGATGCCTGCCGAAGCCGCCACGAGGGTCAATGTGCCATTGTCGGGTGTAACGATATAATGGCCGCTCTTTGTTTTCAATACCACCGATTTACGGTTGGTTCCGACACCCGGGTCAACAACGGAAACAAATACTGTTCCTGTGGGCCAGTAGTTAAGCGTCTGTTCCAGGCGATAGGCCGCTTCCCAAATATTAAAAGCGGGAATGTCATGTGTGAGGTCAAAAAGCTTCAGGCTGGAATCAACGCCCATGGCCACGCCTTTCATAGCCGATACGGCGCCGTCCTTCAGTCCAAAATCAGTTTGAAAGACCACCATCTTATTGGTTACCTGTGCATGCCCGGCAAGGGTCAGCACCCAGCAGGAGAGGACCAGTAAACATGTCCGGTAAAGTTTGTGGACGTTTGTTGTCATTTTCCTTAATATTTGATTTCCGAATGTACCGTTTTGTATGGAATTGATCAATAAAAAGGCCGGTCATGTTTGTGACCGGCCTGCTATGGTATATGATTGAATGATCAGAAGTTGAGAGACAGTTTCGCAAATAGCTTTCTGCCATTATATCCCATCTGAACTGGTTCCCACGGGCCTCCCGCTTCGTTGTCGAATGATTGGTAACGGGCAAGGGTAACTGCTGCGAAATTCGGATGTACATTGAACACGTTATCGGCGCCAACAAAAATGCTGGCTTTTTTAGAAAACCGGAACGACATGTAGAAATCCGTTGTGATCTTGGGATCGTAGCGGAATTCTTCCCTGAGAACGTTAACGCCGTCGCTGAATCCGTCGATGTCAACATAAGGGTCTATTCCTGTAAAGCTTCCGGAAATGGCCGGGTCGCCGGGGCCGCCTGTTCCAGCCTGGCTTGCAAGCCCCGTCCAGCCGAAGCCCAGGGAAGATTGCAGGCCAAAATAGTTCAGGTGTGTTCCAAAGCCCCACCTTTTTACGCCATATTCGAGTGTAAGGGTTCCTTTGGCTTCAGGAGCGGAGGCAAGCAGGAATGCCTCTTCGCGGTCGCTGAAAAAGGTCTTGCGGTGGCGATAGCTGTCATCAAGTGATTTGGGTACGTTTACCTTATCCACTTTCATTTTCTGGATATTACCGGCCAGCTGAACCTTAAAGCTCTCATTGCGCCATTTTGTGCTGTAATCGATCACAATGTCAACGCCGGTATTGGTGGTGTTCACGGAATTGGCAAAGAACTGGGCGGTTTGTACGCCGAGTTCTGTCAGTTTATTGGTGAATGCACTGGGCAGCGTATTGTCATCTTTGTCAAACAGTCCGGATAAAACGATCCTGTCTTTAACCTTGACCATGTAACCATCGATGGTGATGGTCAGGCCTTTGATCGGCTTATATGCAAACCCGACGCTGGCATTGGTTGATGTTTCTTCTTTCAGGTTGGGGATCCCTGCGGCACGCGTCACTTCATCGCCATTGCGGGCGATGCGGGATTGTACCAACTGACCGCCGCTGAATGAGGTCAGCGTATTGCTGAAATTGATCTGCTGCAGCGAAGGTGCGCGGAATCCTGTACTAACGGAACCGCGTATGTTCAATTGCTTGTTCACGAGATAGCGTGTTGCCAGTTTGTACGTTGCCAGTGAACCGAAATCGGAGTAATTTTCAAAACGCAATGCTCCGTCAACCAGCCATTCTTTGGTAACATTCAGTTCCGCATCAACATAGGCGCTGAGGTTGGAGCGTGATTTTTTGATCACGTCATTCGGGCTGAAACCGGGGAATCCCTGTGAACCGGGGGCCTGGCCAAAAGAGTTGGGATATCCCGCATAAGAGGCTTCCTCTCCTTCATAAATCGTATAATATTCATACCTGTATTCAGCACCGAATCCGAGGTTGAGTCCCTGGGCCACTTTCTTGAAAGATTTTGTCAGGTCGAGATTGACGGTGTTTTGCAGGAAGTTAAATCCGCCATCGTCAAAATGTGTCTGGCGTTTCGTATTGTTCACGATGATGGATGACACATTATAGGTTTGGTCGCCGTAGTAATGGAAATCGTTGCGGCCAAAAGTGTTGCTTACATCCCAGTTCCAGTTGTTCCTCAGTGAGCCGCGTACGCCGGCAGACATGGAAACATCCTGGATCTTGCTTTGGATGATGGGGTTATAATAGATTTCCCCGTCATCTGCCACCTTCATGATGGAAGGGTCGAAAACCAGGTCGCCGTTGGCATCAACCGGGAAGCGGTCGGGGCGGCCACTGTAATTTCTCGTGTAGGCGTAGGCGTCAGATTTTTTATAGTTGTAACCGCCAAAAGCGTAGACGGTTGTTTTTTTATTCTTCGAAGGGATCTCCATGTTGATCATGGCGCCGAATTTATCCAGCGATCCGTCGCCGAAAGCCCTGCGGCTGCTGTTGAGCGGAAGCGCTTTGTAATTGGTGGCCACATTGGTATCGGCTACCTGGCGGAAGGTTTTGGCTTGCTTCTGGTACTCGAGTGAAAAATTGATGAACCCGCCGTTCTTACCGAGAGGCAGGCCGTTATTCGCCATCAGCGAAACGGTTCCGCCATCAATGGGATTACTGGAATAATACTGATTGGATTTACGGGTGCGATAGGCGTTATACATATCATCATAATACCCGGCCCATCCGGTTGTGATCTGCCAGTTCCTGACATCTTTCTTCAGGATGATATTCATGACGCCGGCCATGGCATCCGAACCATATTGGGCGGAAGCGCCATCGCGGAGGATTTCGATCCGGTCAACGGCTGCCTGGGGGAATGCGTTCAGGTCAGCACCTGAGTTACCACGGCCGCGTGTACCAAAGAGGGCCACAAATGCCGTTTGGTGGCGGCGTTTACCATTGATCAGCACAAGGGTTTGATCGGGTCCGAGCCCACGCAGGGTTCCCAGGTCGATATGGTCGGCGCCATCCGCACCTGTTTGTTTATTATAGTTAAAGGAAGGGGCTGCCATATTCAGGGTCGACATCATGTCCATCCTCGCAGTAGGCAAACCTGCCTGGTTGATCTTAATGACATCAACGGGCACGGCTGTTTCTATCTTGGCTCGACCCGTTCCGCGCGATCCAACCATCACCACGTCGCTGAGATCAACGGTACCCGGTTGCAGGCTTATCGTAACCGCAGATTCAAAACCCAGTTTGAGGGAGGTTGACTGGTATCCGACACTCGATACCTCAATCACATCACCATTATTGGCGGTAACCTGGATAATACCTTCGGTATTGGCAGAGGCGCCTTTCTTGGTTGATTTGATCTTGGCTGAAGCGTTAGCGATCGGTTGGCCCGATTTGGCATCTTTTACGGTGATGCTGTAAGTTTTCTGGGCAAATAATGGAGCTGCGACGAAAATAAGGCACAGCATGAAAAGAAGTCTTTTCATAAACAGTTGTTTGGTGAATGAAGCAGCAAATATATCAATGTATCTATTGCTGCGTAAATTTTAATTTGATTGCATTGTAAACCAGTTAGTTGCCAGAGTTTAATTGGCAGGTACCAGGGTACTCATGACGGCAAAATGATCGGAGGCGTATCGGCCATTCCAGGTTTCAGAAATGTTTGCATGATTCAGCACTTTCCATGGTCCGTGAAGGAAGATATAATCAATGGGGTGCTGGCTAGTTTCGGCGGGGCTAAAATTATTGAAACTGCCGGTGGGGCCGTAATGCGCGGTGACGGATAATGACTTACTGTCCTGCAGATGCAGAGGATCAGACGGGTTAAGGATAACCTGGATGGGTTCATCCCATGGTTCTGCATTAAAATCTCCGGTAACCACTACAGGAGATGTGCCTGCGATCTCCCGGACCTTTTGAAGCAGTAGCCTGGCGCTTTCCCTTCTCGCTGTTTTTCCCATATGGTCGAAATGGGTATTGAATGCTACGAAACTGACATGGTTTTTCAGATCGGTAAGCCGGGCCCAGGTAACGATCCTGGTGATAGCGGCATCCCAACTTTTGCTTCCCGGGATCTCAGGGGTTAGTGATAACCAAAAGGTTCCTGAAGCCGAGGCGGAGAAACGGGTTGTATCATAAAATATCGCGGAATATTCGCCTTTTTCTTTTCCGTCGTCGCGGCCTCCGCCAACATACCGGAATGCCGGCAGTCTTTTTTCCAGGTCTTTCACCTGGTCATGCAGGGCTTCCTGCACACCCAGTAATTGTATTTCGTGAAATAG
>WBZP01005188.1_pt1 | contig 13309 bp, 11 predicted proteins | sample 5204301 | NCBI WGS metagenome assembly WBZP01 (sample SAMN12412401, study PRJNA552823) | activated sludge metagenome | isolation source: activated sludge from nitrification reactor of wastewater treatment plant... | place: USA: Pennsylvania | collected 2017
ATATTAAAATAATCTTTGGGGCTGTCATTTGACCGGTTCTCCGTTATCTATCTATACATTGAACAGTGGGATTGTACTTATATTCAACTGGTTGCAGAACAACCTAATCTGACAAAGTAGAACTAAGGCATGCGGCAATGCCTGGAAAGGATTCATTCCACGACCACCTGGGCTTGACCGAAACCGAGCTGGGACAATTGCAGACTCAAGGCATCACTCTGTTCGACGCTGGGGATGGGGCCTACCTGTACCCGATAGAGCGGTTGTTCCATCCTGACGGTCTCCTGGATGCGAATGGTATGGGGCAGCTCCTGCTCGAGACGCCGACGCACCCGATCGGCGTTGGATTTGCTGCCAAAGGCCCCAACCTGCAAGTAGACCCCAGGCGATTGCGTGGGTACGGGTTCCACTGTCGGCGGTGCCGTCTTGGCAAGATAGGTTTCCGGTTGGCGGGGATCGATCGCCCGGATCTCGACCAGACCGGTACCCTCCGCCAGAATCCCCAGTTTGGCCGCGGCGACATAGGAAAGATCGATGATCCGGTTGTCGTGGAAAGGTCCCCGATCGTTGATACGCACCGTGATTTGCCGACCATTGCCGAGGTTGGTGATCCGGGCATAGGTGGGGAGCGGCAGGCTGCGATGGGCCGCGGTCATGGCATAGACATCGTAGGGTTCGCCACTGCTGGTCCGCTGTTTGTCGAACTTGGTGCCGTACCAGGAGGCGATTCCCCGTTCCACATGGCCTTGACTGGTTTTCAGGGTGTAATAGCGTTTGCCGAAGACTTCATAGGATTCCGGGTTGCCGTAACGGCTGAGGGGTTCGACCCGGGGTATGGCATCGGGGATGGCGTCGAGATCTACCTGACCCGTCGGGGCGCCGTCCCGAATCTCCTTCACGGGGGCTCGGGAAGAGCAGCCGACGACCAGCCAAAGCAGCGCCAGGATCAGCGCCCAGGGATTAGTGTGCCGCCGCCCCATCCACGGGTCTTCCACGCAGGCGCAGGATCTCCTCGCTCAACTGATAGGCCGCCATGGCATAGAGCGGGCTTTGGTTGTACCTGGTGATGACATAAAAGTTGTGTAAAGTCAGCCAGTATTCCGGCCCCGGTTCAGCCTCCAGCGACAACAGGTTAACCAGGGTCTGAGCGGGAAGCCGCTGTTCCTTGGCGATACCTTCCTGCTGAAACTGCTGGAGCCTGGAAGCGGGAGGCACGGGTTTCCTGCCGGCCGTGATCAGTGGCTGGTGCGCGGCTGTGACGCCGGAGGCCTGGAAGGCCACCGCCTCTCCCGCCTTCCAATGGTTCTGGGCGAAATAGTTGGCGACGCTGCCGATGACATCCGCATTGCTCTGCCAGAGATTCCGCCGTCCATCACCGTCAAAGTCGATCGCCAGCCGTCGATAGCTGCTGGGAATGAACTGGGGCTTGCCGAGGGCGCCGGCGTAGGAACCTTTGACGCTGAGAGGGTCAAGCGCCTCTTCTCGCGACAGCAACAGAAATTGTTCCAATTCCGAACGGAAAAAAGCCGATCTGGGTGGATAGCCGAAGGCCAGTGTGGTCAGGGCGTCAAGGACCCGGTGTTTCCCCGTGTTGGCTCCATAACGGGTTTCCACCCCGATGATGGCGACGATGATCTGAGGGGGGACGCCGTACTTGACCCTGGCCCGCTCCAGGGTGGCCGCATTGGCGTTCCAGAACTCCACCCCCCCCCGGATCCGCTCCGGGGTAAGGAAAATGGCGCGGTACTCATGCCAGGGCTTGGCCTCGGCCGGCTTGGTCATGGCGTCGATGATTTCCTGGCGATAACTCGCTTGCTCCAACAAGGTCCGTAGCTGTTTGCGGTCCCATTGGTACTTCACCGCCATGTCGTTGACAAAGGTATTGAGCATCGCCTCATAGGTCGGCGGGGTGGCTACGGCCTGGGTACAGGCGGCCACCAGCGCCAGGGAGAGGATACCAGCCAGTGTGCAGAAGATTCTGCGGAAGATATCAAAGCCGGTAGGCATATTAGGTCGGCAAGAGTTTTCGATGCGTGTGAATGGACATGAGGATACCGAATCCAGCCATGATGGTCACCAGGGAAGTGCCGCCATAGCTTATCAACGGCAGCGGGACCCCGACGACCGGCAGGATCCCGGAGACCATGCCGGTATTGACGAAGATGTAGACGAAAAACACCAGGGTCAGGCTGCCGGCCAGTAGGCGGGCGAAGCTATCCTGGGCCTGGGTGGCGATATAGAGCCCACGCAGGATCACGAACAGATAGAGCCCCAACAGTAGCAGTATCCCGATCAGGCCGAGTTCCTCGCCCAGCACGGCAAAAATGAAGTCGGTAGAACTCTCGGGCAGAAAATCCAGATGGGATTGGGTGCCGTACAGCCAGCCTTTGCCGTACAGCCCACCGGAACCTATGGCAATCTTGGACTGGATGATGTGATAGCCCGTCCCCAGGGGATCCTGCTCCGGATTGAGCAGGGTGAAGACCCGTTGCCGTTGATAGGTCCGCATGGAGAACCACAACAAGGGCAGGGCCGCCGCCGCCAGAAAACCCAGCAGGCCGATGAGTCGCCAGCTCATACCGGCGAGAAAGAGGGCGAAAACCCCGGCACTGGCCACCAGGAGCGCGGTGCCCAAATCCGGTTGCTCGGCGATCAAGACCGCCGGCAGCACAAACACCAGACCAGCGATCATGACCCGCGGCCAGCGCGGAGGGAGCGGCTTGGCCGAGAGCAACCAACTGATCATCAAAGGGACGGTCAGCTTGGCGAACTCGGAAGGCTGGAAACGGATAAAGCCGATATCGAGCCAGCGTTGCGCCCCTTTGCCGATGACACCGAAGAGGGTGACCGCCGCCAGCATGAGCAGGGTGGCGCCGTAGAGCCAGGGGGTGAGACGGTGCAATCTGCTGGGCGGGATCTGGGCCAGAAAGAGCATCACGCCATAGGCCAGCGCGAAACGCCAGAGCTGTTTGTTGACCTGGGCCAGATCCTGGCCGGAGGCACTGAAAAGCACCAGCAGACCAAAAGCGGACAAGAGAATGAGTCCGGTCAACAAAGGCAGATCGACATGGAGCTTGGTCAGGAATCCGATCGGGTTGGGTCGGGGTGACTCGAAGACCGAGGGGGTCTGGCCTAACATGGACGGCCATCTCCCGTTCTCCCCTGGGTAGGTTCATGGCCATCGCCTTGAGTCGGCCAAGCCTTGGATGGGTCGTCGTTGATTTCGCGGTTCATTTCATCTCTGCCTGGAGGCGGGGGCTTGGGTCGCCCGTGAATACCAATTTTTAGGCGATTTCCGTCAAAAGAAATACCCGTCTAGATCGGCCCGGATGTCGCAAGATGGCTCCCGGGCCTCGGCTTGTGTAGCCGGTTTTTCGTTCTCTTTTCAAGAACAATAATGCCAATAAAAAAGACATTGTTCTCTTGAAAAGAACAAAAATGGCCATTTCCCGCCGAGGCCCGGCAGGCTGAAGGATGGCCCGGCTCGATCCGACTCAGTGTCCCTGGGAGAGATATTTGTCCATGACCCGGCGGGCGATGGGAGCGGCCACCGCGCCTCCATGTCCGCCATGCTCGACCAGTACCGCCACGGCGATTTCCGGCGCATCGACCGGGGCAAAGGCCACGAACAGGGCATGGTCACGCATTTTGAAGTCGATCCTGTCCTCGTCATACTTTTCGTCCTGGCCGACAGAAAATACCTGGGCCGTTCCGGTTTTCCCGGCAATCCGATACGCGCTGGTACGTATGCGTTTGGCCGTGCCCCGCTCGCTCTCCACCACGCCCACCATGGCATCGATCACCCGCTCCCAATGGTTGGCCGCTAATGGACCTATGTTGATAATCTTGGATTCAGTAAGCCTGAGTTCTCCATCCGGACCAGGCTCGTGGACCGCCCGGACCACCCTGGGTTCAATGTGTTTTCCACGCGCCGCCAGGGTGGCGGTGGCGCTGGCCAGTTGTAAGGGGGTGGCGAGGAAGTAACCCTGACCTATGCCTGTGATCAGGGTTTCGCCTGGGTACCAAGCCGATTTTCGATGACGCAGCTTCCATTCCGGTGAAGGCAGGAGTCCGGGCAATTCCCCGCTGACATCCACCCCGCTTCGCCGCCCGAAGCCGAACTTGGTCAGAAAGCCATGCACCCCGTCGATACCCAGATTCTTCGCCAGGTCATAGAAATAGACGTCACAGGACTGGATGATGGCCTCCTGCATGTTGACACTGCCGTGCCCACCCTTGCGCCAGTCGCGATATTTGTGTTCCTGCCCGGGGAGTTGATAGTAACCGGGGCAGTATTTGTGCTGGGCCGCGGAAATCACCCCGGCATCCAATCCGGCCAGGGCCATGAAGGGCTTGACCGTCGAACCCGGTGGATACTGTCCCCGCAGCACCCGGTTGTAGAGCGGTTTGTCCTCCGCGGATTGGAGCGCCGCATAGTCTTCGACACTGATGCCTTCGACAAAGGGATTGGGATCGAAGGAGGGTTTGCTGACCATGGCCAGCACGCCACCGGTATTGGGATCGATGGCGACGACCGCACCGTTGTAATCGCCCAAGGCGGCGGCGGCCTCTTGCTGCAATTCGACATCGAGAAAAAGCAGCAGATCCCTGCCGGAGGTCGGCGGCTGGGACTCAAGCACCCGCAATAAACGCCCCTGGGCATTGACCTCGACCTCCTGCCAGCCCACCCTGCCGTGCAGGGCGTCCTCATAGTATTTCTCGATGCCGTTCTTGCCGATATGGGTGGTGCCGCTGTAATTGGAGGTATCGATCTCCTGAAGTTCCTGTTCACTGATGCGGGCGACATAACCGACGACATGGGCGGTGTGGCTGGCCAGTGGGTACTCCCGCACCATGGAGGCTTCCACATCGAAACCGGGAAAACGGTGGCGATTCACGGCAAAACGCGCGACTTCCTCTTCCGTGAGACGCAGTCGCAAAGGGACCTTTTCAAAGCGCCGATACTGTTGTTTCAGTCGCCAGAAGCGCTTGAGGTCGGTATTGGAGATGCTGATCAGCGATTTCATCGCTTCAATCCCGGCCGCCAGCTCGGGGACCTGGGCCGGAGTCACCTCCAGATTGAAGGCCGGGAGATTCTGGGCCAACTGAACGCCATTGCGGTCATAGATCAGACCGCGCCCCGGCGGCAGGGGTACCAGCTTGACCCGGTTCTCCCTGGAGCGGGTGGTGTAGTGATCGTGATCGAGGACCTGGAGTTTGAACAGGCGCAGCATCAGTAACCCCAGGAGGAACAGCATGACCAGAAAGGCCACTATCGCACGACGGAGAAAGATCCGGCTCTCCCGCAGATGATCCTTGAAGGTGAAGCGATCCTCGCCAAAAAAAGAACCTTTCTGGTCGTTCGCCATCGCCTTGGGTCATTCCGCGGAAAGTGGCGTCTCAGGCCGGGGTGGCCATAAGGAGATCCTGGCGGTTCCGCGGTGACCCGACGACGGCCCGGAGCGGATTCGACATGAGGGACAGGATGGGGCGAAACCGCTCAGAGCCTGTGAAGAAATCGTCGCGAGCGACCGGAGTGCAAGGCGAGAATGATGCGAACGACGAGACATATCAAGTAGATAAGCGAGGAGTGAGCGAGTGAGCAACGAAGCCATCCGGCCGCGCAGTAGATTTATTCACAGGCTCTCACCCTGGCTTCCATGAGACGCCGGTCCAGGGTGCATCAGGAGAGCGAGAAGTTGCGGCGCAGATCGCGCAGGATAATAAACAGCCAGGGCCAGAGCAGGGCGCCGATGATGGGAGGCAGCCAATACCACAAAGACGGCGCCGGTCGCCCGGAGAGGCCCATGGTCCATAAGGCCAACAAGCGATCGGCGAGCAGCATCATTAGGACAGTCAGGGCCTGCTGCCACAAGGGAAAGATGCGGATACGCAGACAAAGCTTATTGGCCAGATAGGCCACCACGCTGAGCCCAAGGGCGTGCTGCCCGAGCAGGGTTCCCGTGAGCACATCCAGAATGATGCCCAATGACCAGCCGATACCGACACCGATCCGCTCCGGCATGGCGATACACCAGTAGATCAGGACCAGGGTGGCCCAGGGTGGTCGAAGGGATAGTGCCCACTCCGGCAGGGGGAGGATGTTGAGCAACAAGGCCAGGACGAAGCTCGTTACGATGATCAGGGGGTTGCGATACAGCATGGCGATCATCTCGAATGACCTCCGGCGGGCTGGGACGCCGCGACGGGCTTGGTGACGACCCCGCTGCCCTGGGCGATTGGCGGCAGGTTGGCCGAGAGGGTCCACACCAGCAGTACCTCGCGGCTGCGATCCAGTTGGGCATCGGGTCGGGCAATGACGGTGGCGAAGGCCTGCCCGGTTTCATACTTGACCTCGGTGACGGTAGCTACGGGATATCCCGGGGGAAAGGGGCCGGCGAGGCCGGAGGTCACCAGACGGTCATTGACGCGGATGTCGGCTTTTTGGGGAACATAACTGAGTTCGATCTCGTCGATCTGGCCGGTGCCGACGGCAATAGCGCGCAGCCCGTTGCGCAGGACCTGCACCGGCAAGGCGTGGCTGGCATCGGTGATCAGAATGACGGTGGCCGCGAAGGGCGTGACATGGACCACCTGCCCCATCACCGCATGGGCATCCAGGATAGGCTGGCCGACGAATACCCCATGCAGGCTGCCCTTGTTGATGATGACTTCCTGTTTGTAAGGATCGAGGTCGATGGACAGCAACTCGGCGATGAGCACCCGATCGCCGACCTTGAAGGAGGAACCCACCAGATCCCGCAAACGCATGTTTTCCGCTTCCAGGGCCTCGAATTGTTGCAATCTGGCCTTCAACAGTAGGTTCTCCTTGTGCAAGCGGCTGTTGTGCTCCTCCAACAAACGGCGACTGGTGAAGGATTCCACCAACCGGGTCCCGAAATCCACCGGCAGACTGGCGACATACTGCACGGGATAGGTCACCACCGCGAGAACGGAACGCACCGCCTCCAGGTGACGATACCTGTGATCCAGTACGGCGAGCAGAATGGAGGCCAGCACCGCCGCCACCAGGCGGGCGTTGAGGGAGGTATGTCGGGCAAAGATGAGTTTAATCGGAAGTCCACCTGATGCGGGGCCGATCGGACGCTGAAGCCTGGGGCGGAGGCGACTCCACCTCCCTTGGTCGACTACTCCAGACTGAAAAGATTCCCGCCGCGTTCGTCGATCAACTCAAGGGCGCGGCCACCCCCCCTCGCTACGCAGGTCAGGGGATCCTCCGCCACCACCACCGGCAACCCTGTCTCTTCCTGGAGCAGGAGATCGATATCCCGCAGCAGGGCGCCACCGCCGGTGAGAACGATGCCGCGATCCGCCACATCGGCGCCGAGTTCAGGCGGTGTCTGTTCAAGAGCGGTCTTGACCGCGCCCAGAATACCTGACAGAGGCTCTTGCAACGCCTCCAGGATCTCATTGCTGTTGAGGGTAAAGCTGCGCGGTACGCCTTCCGCCAAGTTGCGCCCCTTGACCTCGATCTCCTTGACCTCGTTGCCAGGGTAGGCGGAGCCGATCTCGTGCTTGACCCGCTCGGCGGTCGCCTCGCCGATCAGGGTGCCGTAGTTGCGGCGGACATAGTTGATGATGGCGTCGTCGAATTTGTCGCCGCCGATGCGCACCGAGTTGGCGTAGACGATCCCGTTGAGCGAGATGATGGCCACCTCCGAGGTGCCGCCGCCGATGTCCAGCACCATGGAACCTCTGGGTTCGTCCACCGGCAAACCGGCGCCGATGGCGGCGGCCATGGGTTCATCGATCAGGTAGACCTCGCGGGCTCCGGCTCCGGCGGCGGATTCCTTGATCGCCCGGCGCTCAACCTGAGTGGAGCCGCAGGGGACACAGATCAATACCCTGGGGCTGGGGCGGATCAGCCGGCTTTCGTGCACCTTATGGATGAAGAATTGCAGCATCTTTTCGGTGACGGTGAAATCGGCGATCACGCCCTCCTTCAAGGGTCGGATCGCGGTGATGTTGGCGGGCGTCCGCCCCAGCATCTTCTTGGCGGCGAGACCGACCGCGGCCACGGACTTGGAGCCGCCCCGGCTGGGATCGTGCCGAATGGCGACGACCGAGGGTTCATCCAGCACGATACCCCTCCCGCGTGCGTAGATAAGGGTATTGGCGGTACCCAGGTCGATGGAGAGATCGTTGGAAAAGATCCCGCGAAAGCGTCTGAACAACATCTGGTTGATTCGATCCCAAAGAGTGTGGAGGCAGGAGGGGACTCGCCGTCCGCTGGCGCAAGAAGAAAAGACAGCCTTGCCTGATCATCAAAAACAATTAATCTAGCAACCGAGCGGGGCTTGGGCAAGTAACAAGCGCTCAGGGCCGGAAATGAGCGCCGATTTTGCCGCCTGCCCGGGTTCCCCCGCCTCCACGAGCGAATTGATGGAAGGCATCCCATGTCCATGAGTCCCAATGAAGTTTTTCGTATCGCCCACCTGGCCAGACTGGCCCTGAGCGAAGAGGAGGCCGGGCGTCTCACCCGGGATCTGTCGCGGATCCTCGACCTGGTGGCGCAGATGAACGCGGTGGATACCCGCGGCGTAGAGCCCATGGCCCATCCCTTGGATATGGCCCAGCGTCTGCGCGAGGACAGGGTGACGGAAGCGGATCAGCGAGATCATTTCCAACGGGTCGCTCCCCAGATCGAAGCCGGTCTCTACCTGGTGCCCAAGGTCATCGACGAGGGCTGAGGCTTCACGATCCGGGGCGATCCCCGGGCGAACACCCGCAAAGGATGAATGATGGCAATCCATGAAATGAGTATCTCTGAGCTGGCGGACGGCCTGCGGCAGGGAAGCTTCTCCAGCCTGGAGTTGACCCGGCACTTCCTCCATCGCATCAGCGAGCATGATCGGCAACTGAATGCCTTCGTCAGCCTCTGTCCGGAGTCAGCCCTCCAGGCCGCGGAGGTTGCCGATGCCCGGCTGCGTCGGGATGAAGGCGGGCTCCTGACCGGCATCCCCATCGCCCACAAAGACATCTTCTGCACCCAGGGGGTGAAGACGAGCTGCGGCTCGCGGATGCTCGACAACTTCATCGCCCCTTACGATGCCACGATCGTCGAGCGGCTGCAGGCGGCCGGCGCCGTGATGCTGGGCAAGACCAACATGGACGAGTTCGCCATGGGCTCATCCAATGAGACCAGCCATTACGGGCCGGTGCGCAATCCCTGGGATCGGCAACGGGTGCCCGGCGGCTCTTCCGGCGGCTCGGCGGCGGCGGTGGCCGCCCGGCTCGTGGTGGCCGCCACAGGCACCGACACCGGCGGTTCCATCCGCCAACCGGCGGCGCTCTGCGGCATCACCGGACTGAAACCGACCTACGGGCGGGTTTCCCGTTATGGGATGATCGCCTTCGCCTCCAGTCTCGATCAGGGAGGGATATTCACCCAGAACGCCGAGGATGCCGCCATCCTGCTCCAGGCCATGGCGGGCTTCGATCCGCGGGATTCCACCTGTGTCGAGACCGAGGTCCCCGACTATCTGGCCGCCGTGCGGGCCGCCGGCGGGCGATCGATGCCGGGCCTCCGCATCGGCGTGCCCCAGGAATACTTCGGGGAAGGGTTGGACACCGGCGTGGCCGCCTCGATCCAGGAGGCGCTGGAAAGTTACCGTCGGCTTGGGGCTGAAATCAGGGACATCAGCCTGCCCCACAGTTCGATCGCGGTACCGGTCTACTATGTGGTGGCCCCGGCCGAGTGTTCCTCCAACCTGGCCCGCTATGACGGCGTGCGTTTCGGCCATCGTTGCGCCGATCCCCGGGATCTGGAGGATCTCTACAAGCGCTCCCGCTCCGAGGGGTTCGGCGCCGAGGTGAAACGCCGCATCCTGATCGGTACCTACGTCCTCTCCGCCGGCTATTACGATGCCTTCTACCTCAAGGCGCAACAACTGCGGCAACTGATCGCCGGCGATTTCCGCCGGGCCTTCGCCGAGGTGGACGTCATCATGGGTCCGGTCTCCCCCACCACCGCCTTCCGGCTCGGTGAAAAGGCCGAAGATCCGGTCACCATGTATCTTTCGGACATCTATACCATCGCCGTCAATCTCGCCGGGCTGCCGGCTCTATCCATTCCCGTGGCCCCGTCGGGTGGCCTGCCGGTGGGATTACAGTTGATCGGCAACTATTTCTGCGAAGAGAAGCTGTTGGCCATCGCCCATCGTTTTCAGCAGGAGACGGATTGGCATCGGCGGAGACCACCGGCCTTCGTCGAGCCATCCATGGGCTGAGACCATGGGGCCACGCCTTTATCCGCCAACCGGGGAGCGACATTGATGCAGTGGGAAACGGTTATCGGGCTGGAGATCCATGCCCAGTTATCCACCAGGTCCAAGATCTTTTCCGGGGCCTCCACGGCCTATGGGGCCGCGCCCAACACCCAGGCCTGCGCGGTCGATCTGGGACTGCCGGGCGTGCTGCCGGTCCTCAACGGCGCCGCTTTGGGCATGGCCGTGCGCTTCGGGTTGGCCATCGAGGCCGAGATCGGGCGACGCTCGGTATTCGCCCGCAAGAACTACTTTTACCCGGACCTCCCCAAGGGCTACCAGATCAGCCAGTACGAACAGCCCATAGTGCGCCGTGGTCATCTGGACATCCTGCTCGATCAGGGCGAACAGAAGTCGATCGGCGTCACCCGCGCCCATCTCGAAGAAGACGCCGGCAAGTCCCTGCATGAGGATTTCCATGGCCTGAGCGGGATCGACCTCAATCGGGCCGGCACCCCCTTGCTGGAGATCGTCTCCGAACCGGACCTGCGGTCGGCCAAAGAGGCGGTGGCCTATGCCAAAAAGGTCCATGCCCTGGTGCGCTATCTGGATATCTGCGACGGCAACATGCAGGAAGGTTCCTTCCGTTGCGACGCCAATGTCTCGGTGCGCCCCCTGGGGCAGGCGGCCCTGGGTACTCGCGCCGAGTTGAAGAATCTGAACTCCTTCAGGTTTCTCGAACGGGCGATCAACTTCGAGGTGGAACGCCAGATCGATCTCCTGGAATCCGGCGGGATCGTGAAACAGGAGACCCGGCTCTACGACCCGGAGCGGAACGAGACCCGTCCCATGCGTTCCAAGGAAGAGGCCAACGATTACCGCTATTTTCCCGATCCGGATCTGCTGCCGGTCCTCATCGACGAGGATTTCATCGCCGCTGTCCGGCAGTCCATGCCGGAACTGCCGGACGCCAAAAGGGAGCGCTTCGGCACCCAGTATGGTTTGGGTGCCTACGATGCCCTGACCTTGACGGCGACCCGGGAACTGGCCGACTACTACGAGGCCATGCTAATGACCGGCGGGATGGAGCCCAAGCTGGCGGCCAACTGGGTGATCACGGAACTGACCGGCGCCCTCAATCGCCAGGGGTTGGAGATCGGCGCCAGCCCCATCGGTCCTCAACGACTGGCGGGACTGCTGCGGCTCATCCATGACGGCACCCTGTCCGGCAAGCTGGCGAAACAGGTGTTCGACGCCATGTGGGAAAGCGACCAGGAGGCCGTCGATGTGGTCCGCGCCCAGGGGCTGCAACAGATCACCGATGCCGGCGCCATCGCCGCCATCGTCGAGCGGGTGATCGCCGAAAATCCGGCCCAGGTCGAGCAGTATCGTGCCGGCAAGACCAAACTCTTGGCCTTTTTCGTCGGTCAGGTGATGCAGGCGACCAAGGGCAAGGCCAATCCGCAGCAGGTCAACCAGGTGGTACAGGATAGACTCGATCGCTGAGCGCGTTCTCGGAGCTTGTGAAAATTTCCGCCGCGCTTGCCAATACCTTGTCGCTCGTTCGCTCAAGGCGGCGCTCGCGACGAAATGTTTCACCAGCGCCCAGTCCCACAGACCACGACCAACAGGAGGCGTGCGCAACATGAAGACTCATCAGAACCAGGGCCTATTCAAACTCACGACGCTCGCCGTCGTTGCCGCGCTGACCGTCGCGGCCTGTCAGACCAGGGATCCCGTGACCGGGGAAACCCGGGTCGACCGGGCCGCCACCGGCGCCGGGATCGGCGTTGCGACTGGAGCGGCGATCGGCGCCCTGGCCGGCGGCCGCAAGGGCGCCCTCATCGGGGCCGGGATCGGCACCCTGGCCGGCGCCGGTGTCGGCTATTACATGGATCAACAGGAAAAGCAGTTGCGGCAGGAGATGCGGACCAGTGGCGTGGAGGTCAGCCGCAGCGGCGATACCATCACCCTCAATCTCCCCGGCGGCATCACCTTCGCCACGGATTCCAGCGATATCTCGGCCGATTTCTATGCCGTGCTCGACTCGGTGGCCAGGGTGCTCCGGGAGCACGAAAAGACCTACGTGGACGTCATCGGCTATACCGACAGCACCGGCTCCGCCGACTACAACCAGCGCCTGTCGGAGCAGCGGGCGGCGAGCGTGGCCCGCTATCTCGAAAGCCGCGGCATCCTGCCCCAGCGCCTGCTGGTCAAGGGCATGGGACCCACCAACCCGCTCGCCAGCAACGCCACCAAGGAAGGTCGGGCGCAGAATCGCCGCGTCGAAATCAAGTTGAGTCCCCTGGTCTAAGGCGATTGCCGGGGAGCCCCAGCGGCGACCCGGGCGATGTGATGACAATTCCTGTTCGGTGTTCCCTCATTGTCGGCTGAGGGCCGGGCCTTGGCTGAAAACAGCCACTTTTTGTTCTTTCTAGGAGAACAATAGCCTAACCATGAGAGCCATTGTTCTCTTTTGAAGAACAGAAATCCAACCCAAATACCCCAGGCCCGAAAGCCGCTCGTTGAGGGAAGACATCCTGTAATCCCGCCGGCCAAGGCGGGTCGGGTGCCAACCCCTCAACCGAGGATGAGGGAACATCAAACGGGAATGGGCATTAGTTTTTTCCCCGCTCCAGTTTGGGGACCTTGAAGCCGCTGATGACCAGGATGTCATCGGTCGGATAGCCGTCGACCAGGGGCATGAGGCGGTCGTCGCTCTGCTGGATGGCGAGATAGGCGGTGGTGCCGTCGGCGCTGAAGAGGAGCCCCGTGGGTTCGGCGCTGCTGTCTTTGGCGGACATGACCTTGAGACAGGCGTCGGTGATAAGGTCCCGGTCGCCGCCGTCGGGAAGGCAGGCGAAGACGTCGCCGTTGGCCCGGTCTTCGGTCACATAGAGCAGGCCGCTGCCGGGTTGAAAGGCCAGGTTGTCGAAGGAATTGAAATCCCGGTCGCCGAGAATGAAGCGGTTGACCCGGTTGGGCCGATCCAGCATCCCCTGCACCCGCTTGAGCAGGGCGAAGGTCTGGGTGTCGTCGTAGCTGGCGTTGCCGGTGCGGAAGATGCCGACCACCTTCAGGGT
>WBZP01005190.1_pt1 | contig 13305 bp, 17 predicted proteins | sample 5204301 | NCBI WGS metagenome assembly WBZP01 (sample SAMN12412401, study PRJNA552823) | activated sludge metagenome | isolation source: activated sludge from nitrification reactor of wastewater treatment plant... | place: USA: Pennsylvania | collected 2017
CCCTCGAATGGCGGCGACCGGAGCGTAGCTTCCCAAGAACCCGGCAGCTTGTTAAACCCGCTCGCCATCGGGCTTACAAGCCAGTATGAGACCATGCACATGGCTTAACTTAACGGCATTGGGTCTGTCCCTTCTTTGCTCTTGCTTCTTGTCCCTCCCCTGAATCGCTTTTCCGGCGGTCGATCCTGTCCTGGAGGAACCAAGTGAAATACCCGTCATAGCGCACTTGCAATTCGGGCCGCTGCCAGTCGTCCTCCCTCACCACGCCCCGGCAAAGCGGGCTGCCGCAATGGCATGCCATCGAAAAGTAGCTGTCCGAGTCCGGGCTCGAATTCATCACCATCGCGTAGTCGTATGCGATTTCCTCGTTTGTGGCGATATCGCGTAGTGCTACGAGGAATATTTGCCCCTTGAACCCGCAGTTCGGGTCGCAGCTGTGGTTGATCCAGTGCTGCGGCATGCGGGCGAGATCGTCCGGATTGCGCGGGCCGATGGAGAAACGGTCGGGGAGTTCGATGGGCTTGTCGGCAACGATGCCGGTCAGATGGTTTTCATCGTCGATCGTCAGGATGTAACCGCCCATCACCAGCAGAATTTCGTCCTTGGCAAGCGCAGTCCTGGCAAAAACACCCTTTCCATAACAGTCGGTCTCGCGAATTTCGAGGGACGGATGCATCCACGAAAACATAGCTTGCGGCTTCATAAAGGCGCTCCAGAAATGGCAATCCACGCATGTTCCGCCGCTGACATGCCGGTGAAGAGCAGCACCGACCAATAGCCGTTGCCGATGGCCAGCGAGAGCATAAAGATGCGCCAGTCGCGCGCGCTCATGCCGTTGTATTGGTGCGCGCCCTGGCGCAGGTAGGCGACGGTGACGAAGGGGTCGGTCCACACCGAGAAAGTGAATACGCCCTTACCGTACTTGCCGGCATTGCCTACGAAGAGTGAAGCCGAGGCAAGCGACTGGCTTTTTAGGTCAGGCGTTTGAGTGCGCATATCAAGTGACCTTTTTGAAGCTTAACCGGTGGCGACGCGCATATTCGATGAGGTAGTCGTTGATGAGGGGCGGGTAGCTCCACCAGTAGAAATCCTCGGCGTCGGTCTGGTTGTCGGGAAAGGAGCGCACGATCATCGGGCGCAACCCGAAATCCCGCGTGACCCGCTCGAAATTCGGGCGCACCACCTCGTCGGTGAACCAGTGTTCGGTCTTGCGCTGACGCCGGTCAACGGGTTCGTCATCAGTAACGAAGGTCTCGAAATACACCCCGTGGGCAATAGCATGGGCAAACAGCGGGTAGTAATAGTCTGCCGGTTTGCCGATGGCGCGATACCACGCGGTTTGGTCAAGGATTTCGACGCGCAAGGCGAGGCAGTCGAACAGAGTATGGTGAAATCCGGCCAAGGTTTCACCGGTGGGCAGGATGATTTCATCGAGCGCCCGGTTTTCCCACTGCTGTAAGTTGAACAGACGAAGCCGTAACCTGTCGTCGCCAACGGACAGCCTCGGCCGGCCGAGGCCTTTTTTTCCCTCGTTCAGGCAGGTGAAACGATCACCGAGATATTCGATCCCAAGCGGCGCGGCACCCAGATAGGCCGCACAGTAGTTAAACAGCATGAAGCCATTGTCAGGGCTGATCATCTGTCGAAGAAGAGTGGCACGTGGACGGTCGCGAAACGCCTCCATGAAGTGCTCTCCCAGCGCCGATTCGACGGCACTTCTCAGACCAGTGTCGTTCCATCGTCGGTGCAGTTCGCTGCGTGCCTCGTCGAGAGACATATAAAATCCGTGGCTCATCGCGCGTGCCGCCCCTTCATTGCATGGCTTCCGTAATGACTGTCCACGCATACTCCGCCGCCGACATGCCGGTAAACAGGGTCACGCTCCACAGGCCGTTACTGATGGCCAGCGAGAGCATGAAGATGCGCCAGTCGCGCGCGCTCATGCCGTTGTATTGGTGCGCGCCCTGGCGCAGGTAGGCGACGGTGACGAAGGGGTCGGTCCAGATCGAGAGGATGACCAGCAGCGCGGCGTCGCCCTTGTTCACGGCCCATCGGAGCGCGCGGGCGAAGTGGCTGTCGCCGGCATATTCCTTCAACGCCTTGATGGTCTCGATGCCCAGCCAGTCCTTCTTCGCCCAGTCGTAGAACAGCAGCGTGGCCCAGCAGATCAGGAAGGAGAGCAGGGTCATCATGGCGGCGCCGTACAGTGGGCCGAGTTGCCAGATCACCCAGGGGTAGAGCACGTAGTCGAAGCCATTGGCCATCAGCGAATTGCCGAGCAGGCCGATGCCGAGGATGGCCGCGCGTTCCCGATAGCCGGGGAGGTTTACCGCAGCCATCCCCACTCCTTCAGCCGGGCGGCGTCCGTGTGCATGAAGCGTTCGCCGATGTCGGTGCGATGAAATTTGTGCGGCAGCACGATCTGGTCGATCAGCCCATGGGCGGCGGCGCGCGCGGCCTTGACGGTCCTGCCGGTGCCGCTGACATGCAGCGCGAAGCCGGTGTCGGTGGCGACGCGGTATTCGTCGCCGCCCCGATCGTGCCAGACTTCTTCGAGATGCAGGTGCATCCATGCTTCCGGTGTCGGCGGCGTGCGGAACAGCAGCGGCGTGTTGCGCGCCGAGTGCGCGAAGCGGCCCTGGTAGGGGAAGGGCGGCACGGCGACCAGCACGATGACGCCGAAGCGGGCGCGGGGAACGAACGACGCGGCTTCGCCGCGCGCCAGCGCCAACAGGAAGTCGCCCCACTTGTGCGTGGTCATGGCCATCTGCAATCGCAGGGCGGGGAAGCCGAAGCGGGCGGTGATCTCCAGCGGAAACACGCCATCGGCATTGACGACGCAGTTGACGTCGATGTCGCCGCGAAAGCCGATTGCGGCGAGGTGCGGTTGCAGCTTGGCCAAGGTGGCGCGGTAGAGCGGCTGGTCCTCGCCGGCGAACCACATCAGGGTGCCCATCTCCCAGGTCTTGGGGCCGAGGTTGCCGGTGCACAGGTCCTTGTGCTCGACGTTGATCTCGACCGGCCCGACCCAGTCGCGGCCGTTGAAATAGCGGGCGACGCCGATCTCGATGCCGTCGCAGCGCCGCTGCAACTGGATGGGGCCGACCCGCCGGCAATGGCGGCGAAGATAGGCGACGACATCGGCGCCGTCTTCCGTCTGCCCGACGTAGGTGAGGGCCTTGGCGGCGTGGCCATTGTGCTTGACCACCCAGGGGCCGGGATGGGACCCGGCATAGGCGCTGGCCGCATCGACGTCATCGAAGGTCTGTTCGGGCAGCACCGGGATGCCGACCGCCGCCATGATCCGGCTAGCATGGGCGCGGTCGTCCTCCAGCCGGTCGCCGCCGGCACTGCCGCCGATCACCTGGTAGCCGTCGCGCCGCAACTCGTCCTGCCACTCGCCGTGGCCGGTGCCGTCGAAGACGATCAGCCCGTACTTGCCAACCCAGGCGATGCCGGTACCGGCATCGCGGCAACGTCGCACGATGCCCCGGTAGCAGGTTTTCAGGCGCGGATCGGGACAGTGCATGCGCACGTCGTGGCCTTCGTCCCGCAGCCGCCGGCAGAGGTCCATGGCGGACAGGTCGTCGGAGATCAAGAGAACGCGCATCGGCCTCAGGTGATTTCGTGCGGCTCGAGCAGTTCGATCAGGGCGACGAATTTCTCCCGGCTGCACGAGGACAGCTCGCAGTAGGTGCGCCCCTCTTCCGGGAAGGTGTGCAGGGCGAAATGGCTTTCCGCCAGGATCCAGACTGCGGTGTAGCCATGCGGCTCGAAGCGGGCTTCGGCAAAGCCGATCAGCCCGAAGCCGGCCCGCAGCAACATCGCGTCAAACCGCTCGCGCAGCCAGTGCGAATCGGTTTCCCCGATCCAGGAACGGTGATTCCAGATGCGTGCTTTCATGTGTCGGATGGTTTGGATGCACTGGTCATGACGAAGGGCTTTATGAATAACGTAACAACGAGTTACGTATATTACTTGCTTAAGTGGTAATCGAGAAGAAGAGTTACGTCATCTGCGTAACTTTGACTCATGGAAAAAGCCAAGACCGAATTTGCGCAACGCCTGCACGATGCATTGGCGCGCGTGGGGGTGCCGGCCAAGCCGGCGGTCATCGAGAGGGAGTTCAACCTGCGCTACTGGGGTCATCCGATTACCCTGCATGGTGTGCGTCGCTGGTTGCGCGGCGAGTCCGTCCCGACGCACGACAAGCTGCTGTGCCTGGCCGAATGGCTGGGGGTCGAGCCGCAAACCCTGCGCTATGGCGACGAGGTGCCAAAAGCGGTGCGCGAGCGCCGCAAGCGCTGGGATGAAGGCATTGGCTATGAGGAACGGGAAATCTTCGAGTTGTTCCTCAAGCTGCCGGTGCCGCAGCGCAAGGTGGCGCGCGAAGTGATCGTGGCGCTGGCGCGGGCGAACGGGATATTGGCGATGGCGGGTAACGGTTGACAATGGGAACTGCCAGGGTCAGCCCCGATTACCGAACGTAAACAGCGATTCACCCCGATTGCGCTGGATGGCGAACGCGGGAATGCCGCGGGCGGCGGCGCCGGCCAGTCGGCGTGCACCTCCCGGTTGGCGCGGGCGGTCGCGGCGCGGTCGATGCTCAGCGCGTCGCGCATCACGTAGCTGTAGCCGTGGCTGGAAATTCCGGCGAACAGGCGCGCGGGCCGGTTGTCACGGTCGACCGGGGAAATCGCCTGTTTTTCCCGGTCGATAGCCCCGCGGCCGTTGTTTGCCGCGCCCGTTTCCTAGCCGCCGCTCAATGCCTGCACGATCATCAATTCGCCGTCCGCCGGCAGGGGCGCAGCAAGGTCGGTGACCGTCTCGTTGCGGTGAAAAAGGCGGATATGGCGGCGGATGCATCCCTGCTCGTCGACCATGCGGAAGCGGATGCCGGGGAACTGGCGCTCGAGATCCGCGAGCACGGCGGCGACTGTGTCACCCGTCGCGTCGACCCACAGCCGGCGGGTGTAGGACTGCAGGGCGCTCGGGATGAGGACGCGCATGGGCGGGGTGGTCCCGGAGGACGCGTCAGCCGGGGTAGGCGGCTTCGAGCGCGTAGATTTCCGGCAGGTGGCGGGCGAGGTTTTCCCACTGCCGGCCCTCATCGCGGCTCAGCCACAGTTCGCCGCTGGTGGTGCCGAAGTAGAGGCCGACGCTGGCTTCACGGTCGGCCGCGAACGCCTGCCGCTTGATGGTCCACCAGGCTTGGCCGTCGGGCAGGCCGGCATCGTGGCGCTGCCAACTGGCGCCGCCGTCGTGCGTCGCGTAGACCGCCGGGCGCCCGCCCGGGCTGGTGCGCGGCCAGACGTCGGAACCGTCCATCGGGCATACCCAGGCCGTCAGGTCGTCACGCGGGTGCGCGACGAGCGGGAAGCCGATGTCGCCGACCTCCGCCGGCAGGTTGCGCCCGATCCGCTCCCAGCGCCGGCCTGGCCGGTCGAGCCGGTAGATGCCGCAGTGGTTCTGCTGGTAGAGACGGTCCGGGTTGCCGGGACAGAGGCGGACGCAATGCGGGTCGTGGAAGCTTACGTCGCCGGGGTCGAAGCCGGTGACGACCTCCATGCCGTCGACCAGCGGCGCGAAGGTGGCGCCGCCGTCGCACGATTCGTGCACGCCGCCGCCCGATATGGCGAAATACAGATGCTTCGGGTCGCGCGGGTCGACGATCAGCGAATGCAGCTTCGGTCCGTCCGGCGTGCCGTCCTGCACGGTGCCGAACCATTTGCGGTACTGCGGATCGTCGTTGATGCACGAGAACGGGGCCCAGGTGTCGCCCCCGTCCGCGCTGCGGAACAGTCCCTGCGGCGAGGTGCCGGCGTACCAGACGCCCGGCTCGCTGCTGTGGGCGGGCGTCAGCCAGAAGGTGTGGTCGACCGCGCGTGCCGCGAGGCCGTTGGCGGCCGGACCGAACGCCGGGGGGCGCGCGGCTTCCTGCCAGGTCCGGCCGAGATCGGTGGAGCGGAAGATCGTCGGGCCGAGATGGCCGGTCTTGGCCGCCGCCAGCAGCGTGCGCCCGTCGCGCGGGTCGAGCGCCAGGTGGTTGATGATGTGGCCGAGAAAATGCGGGCCGTCGACCCGCCACGAGCGGCGCGCTGCGTCGCCGTGATAAAGCCAGGCACCCTTGCGAGTTGCCACCAGAAGGACCGGACCGGCTTGCCGCGTGTTCATGTTTCCTCCCCGTCGTCACGGCGACGCCCGCGCGTCGCATCGTCCCTTCGACGGCCGCCGGACTCAGTGGTTCCTGAACACCGCCTTGCGCTTCTCGACGAAGGCGGCCTTCAGTGTCTCCTCAAGCAACTGATCGGCGGGGATCACGCGGGCGACGAGACCGGATTTCTCGGCCTCGGCGGCATCCATGAAGCGCGCCGTCAGGCACAGGTCCATCGCCTTGGCCTTGCCCACCGCGCCCTACGAGCACGTGGTCAGATGTGAGGCCATCGCCCATCACGCAGACGGGCGTCACCTGCGGGAATACGACGAAGGATTCTGCGGCTCGGCTTCCCAATCTCTGTGCTGGACAACTCAATCCAGCCGCAATGGCCCAAGGCGTATTGGCCGGTCCGCCAGCAGCGACTCGAGGCGCTGTGCCGTGGCAAGAAGGTCTTCGACCAGTCCGGCCGTCATGTCCTCGAAACCGTCTCCTACCGTCTTCGTAAGATAGAAGTGGCCCTCGTCGGAGCGGTAGATGTACCCGCGCTTGGCAAGCAGCACGACCTTGCGGCGGACTGTTTCACGCGGCAGGCCGCAGGCTTGGGCAATCGATAGCGCATTGCAAGGCCGCATCGCCGTCGTGCGCTGATTGGGGTTGTGAAGGATATTCTCCGGGTTCTGGTGGTCGGCCAACCACCGTTCGACGTTGCGGTGAGCTATCTCCCCAAGTACGATGGCCGCGACCATGTCTCCGTCGAAGGCGTGGTAGATGCTGCTCAGCAGCGGCACGGTAAACTCTGACAGCGCCAGAGAAATGCGCGCACGGTTCGTTTCATAACCAGGTCTCTCCTTAACCATCTGTCGAGATCTCCAGAATCTGCCACCCGGAACCGCCAAATGTATCACGGGGCATCGTGCCTACCCATTTTCGGTAGCGATGTCAGCCGGCGGCGCGATATACCTCCCTTCGCGCGCGAACCGATGCAGTCACGCGTGTTACGACCTCGCGTCTTCGGAAAGGCCGGTGACATGAACGCATAGGCGTACTGAAAGCCCGCGGCAGCGAGCGTTGGTCCTCCCCGATGGCGGGGCTGTCGCCGGCGAGTTGCTCCATACTTGGGTGTACAAGGCCGAGCCAGTGCGGCAAGGCGCCGAAGCCACGCTGAACAAGCAGTTTCACACGCACTGTGCTGACTTGATGTTGGCGAGACGTGACTTCGGAGCCCGCAAGGATATCGGCGTGGTGCTGGTGGCAGTGAAGTGCTTCTTCTGAATCGTACCGCGGCCTGAGCAGCGCTGCGCGTCGGCCCGACGCAACGTCAACCCACTTTGTGGCATCCGAGCCGGCCCTACAGGCCGACCCGCCGCATACCTTCAGCGCATCGCCGTCGTCACTGGCTGCCCATGCGCAGCGTGCCACCTTCCTGGCGCGGTTTGCACTCCTTGAACGTGGCCATGTGCGTCGTCACCGCGTCCTGGATCTGGCCGCCCAAGGCCACGCCCATCTTCATCGCCAAATCATTGCTCTTCTGCCCGTCATGGCGCTCAAACGGGTCCATGCGCAAGTTGAAGACCAGCGAGCTTTGCCTGAAGTAGTCGAAAAAGCCCTCACGGGTCATTGTGTGCGTCTTCCAAGGGCCGATCCGCACCGCGGTGAAGTTGTTGCCTTCGTAGTAGAAGTGGACGTTGCGCGCCGAGGGGGCGTTGCTGGTCCAGTGTGCGAGGTTGTCGACGCCATCGATGCAGACCTTGTCTCGCGCCTTGAGCTTGCCGCGCACGTCGCCGTAACCGGCGGCCGACGCCAGCGTGGTGAACATGTCTTCGTGGCTCTGGATGCCGTTGGAAACCTTGCCGGCGGCGATCTTGGCCGGCCAGCGCACCAGCATCGGCACCCGCACGCCGCCTTCCCAGGTGGTAGCCTTCTCGCCACGGAAGGGTGTCGAGCCCGCGTCCGGCCACCAGGAGACCATCGCCCCGTTGTCAGTGGTGTAGACGACGATCGTGTTGTCGGCGATCTTAAGGTCGTCGAGCAGCTTCAGAAGCTGACCTACGTGGCCGTCGTGTTCCATCAGTCCGCTGCCATAGATGTCGAACTCGCTCGAGATCTTGCTCGCGAGGTGGCGCGATTCCGGCTTCAAGTGCGTGTAAATATGCATGCGGCTTGGATTGAACCAGGCGAAGAAAGGCTGCTTCGCCTGCGCCGCGCCGGAGATGAACTTCTTGGTGCGGTCGAGGAACTCCTCGTCGACTGTCTCCATGCGCTTGGTCGTCAGTGGCCCGGTGTCCTTGATCTTCTGCTTGCCGACCTTGCCGAAGCGCGGGTCGACCGTGGGGTCATCCACGTTCGTTGCGACCGTGTCGAGTACGCCGCGCGGGCGGTAGCGGGCGTTGAAGCCCGGCTCGCTGCGCCACATGCTCAGTTCCGGCTCCTCCTCGGTATTGAGGTGATACAGGTTGCCGTAGAACTCGTCGAAGCCGTTTACGGTTGGCAGGTGCTCGTTGCGGTCCCCGAGATGGTTCTTACCGAACTGCCCGGTGCGGTAGCCCAGTTCCTTGAGGAGCTTGGCCAGTGTCGGGTCGCGCTGGTCGATGCCCACCGGCGAGCCGGGCAGGCCCACGGTGTGCATGCCGGTGCGAATCGGCAGCTGCCCGGTGATGAAGGCTGCGCGCCCTGGTGTGCAACTGGGTTGTGCGTAATGGTCAGTGAAGAGAATCCCCTCGCGCCCGATGCGGTCGATGCTGGGAGTGGGCACCATCATGCCGTGGCTGTAGATCCCGACGTTCGCGTAGCCCACGTCGTCGGGCATGATAACCAGGATGTTGGGGCGTACCGGCTGGGCCAGGGCGGATGATGCCAGTGCCATGACCAGCAGCGGTGCCCACAGCATCGATTGCATTAGCGTTCGGGGTGTTCTCATCTCGCTATCTCCTTGGGGTTGTCTAGAATGTCGTCCAGCCGCCGTCCGTGGCCCAGCAGGCACCGGTGATGTTGGAGGCATCGTCGGACAGCAGGAAAAGGATCACGGCCGCCTGCTCCCACGGCGTGGACATGCGGTTCTTGGAGTCGCAGATCGCCAGCAGGCTGAGCGGTTTGGCGAATGCCACGTTCGGTAGCTTCGGGCCCTCCGCGGCGGACTGTGCCTTCTCGGCCTCGATCTGCATCACCTTCTTGTAGGCGGCATCGGTCATCGGCGTTTCGGTGCCGGCCATGTTGACCGAGTTGACACGAATGCCGTAGGGCGCGTAGTCGATGCCCGCATTGCGCGTCAACCCCGTGACGGCGTGCTTGCTGGCCACGTAGGCCGGGTTGCCGGCTAGCCCGATCAGCCCGGCGATCGAGCCGATGTTCACGATGGCGCCGCCGCGCCCCTGGGCCAGCATCTGCCGCAACTCGCTGCGCATGGCCTTGAACAGGCCGCCGATGTTGATGTCCATGACGCGCTCCCAGTACTCGTCGCCGGCCTCGTGGATCGGGGCGAAGACGAGGCCGCGCTGTCGCTGCAGATCCACGGCGTCGGCCGGGGGCACGCCATCCATCACGCCTGCGCCGTTGACGACGCCGTCGAGGCCGCCAAACGCTGCGACGGCCTCTTCGACCATGCGCTGGCAATCGTCGTTGCGGCGCACGTCGACCGGGACGAAGATTGCCCGTCCCTCTCCGGCCTCGATGTCGGCCAGGGTTTGTCGCCCCTCGGCCTCCAGGTAGTCGGCAACCACCACATTGGCGCCCTCGCGGGCCGCGCGCACAGCCGTGGCGCGGCCGATGCCGCGCGCGCCGCCGGTGATCAGCAAAGTGCGACCGGCAAAGCGGCCCGCGAAGGTCTGGTCGGGGTCGACGGGCCGGATGTCGCGCGGCGCTGGGTTTGGGGCAAGAGGTTGGTTCATTCTGGCATCTCCGTGGAGCAAAGTGGGGTGGCGGATCGAATGTGTCTGCGGCTGGCTCAGAAGTTTGCGGTTAGGCCGAGGCCAAAGGTGATCCAGGGCTGCAGGTCCTGCGGCGCGGTGGCCTTTAGACCATCGCCGGGGATGCTGTGTGAGACGAATGCGGTCGCGACCAGCTTCGGATTGAAGACGCGGGAATACTGCAGGTAGATCTCATCGGAAAGCCACCGCTCGGGCACGCCCAAAATGATCTGGTTGGCGGTGAAACGCGCGCCCTGCCCGAACTGCACCGCGCTGTTGATCTGATCGACCGACGCGCGCACGTACTGGAGCTGCACGATATCCTGCGCCGAGAGGTAGGCGTCCATAATAAAACGCTGCGCGCGCAGGTTGGCGTTGAGCCACGAGTATGCACCGTTGGCGCCGAACCACCAGTTGTTGAGACCGTTGCCCCAGAACAAGGGGTCGAAGCGCTCGTAGGTCGCCGTGGCCGGGTCGTCACCCGAGAAGCGTGCAACGTGATAGCTGAACTTCGGCGCGAAGGGCCACTCCTTCGCCCACCAGCTCACGCCGAGCAGCCACGCGCCGGCGCGCATCGGGTCGCGCTGGCCGTCGGTGCGCGTGATCTCGTTGCGCTGCTGCACGAACTCGGCGCGCAGCCCCAGCGCCGGCAGTTCCGGGATGAAGCCGGCGAGGTCGGCCCAGCCGTGCCAGGTGTCCAGCCCCTGTCGGCCGTTCTGGATGTAGGCCACAGGCACCACGTCGCCCGGATAGATGGCCTGCGAGCGCGGTACGGTCATCCAGGCCAGGCCGGCCTTGCCGGCGGCCTGACGCGCCCATTCGACAGCCAGGCCCTGCACGCGCGTGCCGGTGTAGGCCGCCGGCGCCTCGTCGGGCTCGAGCACGAAGGCGGTGCCGGTCCACTCGCCGAGTCCCAGGTGCGCGAGCAGGCTGTTGCCCCAGACCGAGCGCTTGGCCGAGGCGCCGCCGCCCCAGGTGTAGCCGTTGCTCGAGCCGGCGGTGAGCAGCATGCCGGTGCCCAGCGTGAACGTCTGCCGGCCGAAGGACAGGTCGTAGCGCCAGTCACCGGCCGTGCCGCGAACGCCGAGCATCGCCGACCCGAATCGGACAGCACCCTGGTCGCTGTAGTCGAACGCGTCGGAGCCGAGCGTCTGCGTCGCGGCGACCGACAGCGCGCCGTAGGCCTCGTGATCGCCATCGAGACTGAAGCTTCCGTCCAGTCTCGGTTGTACCCAGAACTCGGCGAAGCTGCGGTTCTTGTCGAAGCCGGGCGATGCGGTAGCCGCCAGATTCCACCACGTACCGCTCATCGCGTAGTAGGCGCTGTAAGTATCAATGCCACCGCGCAACTCCAAGGCCCCGAACGATTGCCGCCACCCCGCGCCAGCATCGTCCTGCGCGACCGCGACCGACGCGGCCAACACTAGTGCGAGGGCGGCAACTGTCAGGCTAGGCAGGCGCGGAGACCCGGGGGAGTGGACAATCGAATTCACATTAAAGGGTAGTCTATCGTCGGCAAGGGCAACGACTGTCGTTTGGTTACGGGCTTTGTACCCATTTTGGGTACATATGCAGTGTCACGCGCGCGATCCACCAACCCCCCAGCCACCCGTTACCCACTGTGGGTACAGACAATCGAAGAACCCGGTGATTCCTGTGCAGACACCCCTATACAATGACCTCATTTTCCGCAGCGGGAACAGCTGCCGCTGCATCGTCCAACAAGAAGGATTCCACATGCGTTTGCCTTTGCTCGCCATTTCGATTGTCGCCCTGTTGCCCGTTGTTGCCGCTGCTCAGACCGCCAACCCCGCGCCGGCTCCCTCGCTCGCAGAGCAGGAGGACCAACGCTTCGAGGATGCGATCCGCAATTTTGGCTTCCTGTCGGGCGCCGCTTACCAGTGCCTGCCCGAGGTCGACCGCGCCACGCATGACCGCGAGGTCCTCAAGGCCTATTCGGGCCTCGTTCGCCTATTCGGCAGCGATCGCGCCTTCTTCTATGCCGCCGCCTTCGGTGCGGGTACCAGCATGAGCATCGACAAGAAGAAGTGCGTCAGCTATATCGAAGACTTCAAGGCCGCGATGAAGTCAAGCGGCCGCGGTCAGTGAGGACGGGGAGGCGGCGACCATGATTAAGACCATCTGCGGCTGGGGCCGTGCCGCCGTGTACGCCGTCGCGCTCGCCGCGGCCCTCGCGGCTGCCCTGCCGGCCGAGGCCTCGAACTGGGGGGCGCGCCGCGAGTTCCGCGAAGGCCAGCGGGAGATTGCACGAGAGCGCCGCGAAATGCGTCGTGAAATCCTGCGTGCCGACTCGCCGAGGGAGGCGCGCCGCGAGTTCCGCGAAGGACAGCGGGAGATCGCGCGAGAGCGCCGCGAAATGCGGCGCGAGGTCGGCCGCGAGTTGCGCCACGGCAGGTGGAACCGCGACCGCGCGGGGGAGATTGTCGCCGGTGTGGCGTTGGGGGCGGTAATCGTCGGGGTCGCGCGCGGCGTCGCACCAACCCCGCCTTCGACGGAACTCTGCTGGTTCTGGACCGATTCCTACCAGGAGCAGGGCTACTGGGATCGCTGTGGCGGCTACTGAGCCGCGCGCCGAGGACACGGACGACGAGTTGTCTTGGTCATTTGCACTCGACAACGAACACCGCTTCCAAGGCGTTGTTTCGCATAGGCATTTTGTATTCTGACTTCGCGTTTGCGTCATCATGCACGTCGGGTGACGGTATCCCACCATGTGGTCTAAGACCTGGACGTGTCGGGTTTGCCGTGGCAGCCCTGCCGGACTACCACGGAGGGCGCGATCGGGAGGACATCGGTGACCTCCGTTAATGCTGGGTTCGAGAACTTAACCTTCGTTGAAGAACTGACCGTCCGTCGAGGACAGGATGCAGCTTTCCGAGCTGCCTGAAAAGCCCGGCGCCGACTACGGGAACGTGGATAGCCCACAATTCTCCTGGCTGCCCCCATCTTCCGAAATGGCCGGATGATCGAGCCTCTCCCGCGGTCAACCCGAAATTCCGGCCGATTTCGCAACCGCCGGATTCAGCGGTTCCGGAAGTTCGCCTTGCGCTTCTCGACGAAGGCGGCCATGCCTTCCTTCTGGTCTTCCAGCCCGAAGCTGGCGTGGAAGGCGCGGCGCTCGAAGAGAAGGCCTTCGTTGAGCGATGACTCGAAGGCGCGGTTGACCGATTCCTTGACCATCATCACCACCGGCAGCGAGAAGCCGGCGATGACCGCGGCGGCCTT
>WBZP01005191.1_pt1 | contig 13305 bp, 8 predicted proteins | sample 5204301 | NCBI WGS metagenome assembly WBZP01 (sample SAMN12412401, study PRJNA552823) | activated sludge metagenome | isolation source: activated sludge from nitrification reactor of wastewater treatment plant... | place: USA: Pennsylvania | collected 2017
GGTCCGATCTGGCTGCCCGGCGGCAGCACGAAGACGCGCTCGGTGACGCTGGGCCGGCCCTTGGCATCCAGGAAGCTGATCAGCGCCTCGCCTACGGCGAGCTCCATGATGGCGGTGGCCATGTCGCCGATGGCCGGGTTGGCGCGCATGGTTTCTGCGGCAGCCTTGACCGCCTTCTGGTCGCGCGGCGTGAAGGCGCGCAGCGCGTGCTGCACGCGGTTGCCCAGCTGGGCCAGCACGGTGTCGGGCACGTCCAGCGGGTTCTGCGTCACGAAGTACACGCCCACGCCCTTGCTGCGTACCAGGCGCACCACCAGCTCGATGCGTTCGATCAATGCGGCCGGCGCGTCCTTGAACAGCAGGTGCGCCTCGTCGAAGAAGAACACCAGCTTGGGTTTGTCCAGGTCACCCACTTCGGGCAGCATCTCGAAGAGCTCGCTGAGCATCCACAGCAGGAAGGTCGCGTACAGGCGCGGCGCGTTCATCAGCTTGTCGGCGGCCAGGATGTTGATCACGCCCTTGCCGTCGACCGTCTGCATGAAGTCGCCGATGTCCAGCATCGGCTCGCCGAAAAACCGGTCGCCGCCCTGTTCCTCGATCTGCATCAGCCCGCGCTGGATGGCACCGATGCTGGCCGCGCTCACGTTGCCGTATTCGGTGGTGAAGTCCCTCGCGTTGTCGCCCACGTACTGGAGCATGGCGCGCAGGTCCTTCATGTCCAGCAGCAAGAGGCCGTTGTCGTCGGCGATCTTGAACACCAGATTCAGCACGCCCTGCTGCGTCTCGTTGAGCGCCAGCATGCGGGCCAGCAGCAGCGGGCCCATGTCGCTGACCGTGGCTCGCACCGGGTGACCCTGTTCGCCGAACACGTCCCACAACGTGGCCGGGCACTGCAGCGGCTCGGGTGTGGGCAGGCCACGTTCCTTGAGCAGGGCGGCCAGCTTGGGGCTGATGCTGCCGGCCTGGGCGACGCCGGTCAGATCGCCCTTCACGTCGGCCAGGAAGACCGGCACGCCGAGCTTGCTGAAGCTCTCGGCCAGGGTCTGCAGCGTGATGGTCTTGCCGGTGCCGGTGGCCCCAGTGACCAGACCGTGGCGGTCGGCCATCAAGAGCTCCAGGACGCGGGCAAGTGAATGGCCGCCAGTCTAGTGCAGTGGTGCAAGCTGTCTGCAATTCAAGCGCGAGTTGGCCTGAATGACCTTCTGCCGGAGGTCAGCGGCGTCTGTTGTCCAGACAAGTGCCTGATGGGTTGGCGACGGCGGGCACTTTAGACACATCGTTCCTGGAGCGCAACGCGGGAAGCTCGCCCTTGGCGCGGCGTGGACATGACTAGCATTGCGCGCTGGTTTCGGGTGTCATTGGTCGGCGAATGAGGCTGCGATTGCAGATCGGAGGTCGCTTGAACTACTACCAGGGCTTGGCGGCCGACTACTCGCGGCCGGGTTTGGTGCCCGCCGAATTGCAGCAACGGTTGATCGCTGACGGCCAGGCGTATGCGGCCCTGAAGGAGGCCGATCTGCCGGCTATCGGCCCCGGCTACACGCAGGCCGAGATCGAGGTTGAGAATCGCGCCTGGTGGCCAACGCACTGCGAGGCATTGCGCCAAGGGCGGGGCGACATCCTCGGCGCGGAATACCGTGACGATCTGGTCTACTTCTGCCAGGACGGCCCGTTCTACGGGATCAAGGAGCAAGCCGCACGCGAGAAGGACTGGTGGGCGCTGCTCGCACAGCCGGGTGTGACCATGTGCTGGCCGATCGTGATGTTCTGGAGCGAGTTCGTGCACTTCGAATGGAAGTGCGTCGACGATGTGAGCAACGAGACCGTGGCCAAAGGCAGCGTCTGCTGGGTGCGTCGGGGGCACCGTGGCGGCTGCTACTTCAAGAGCGAGCAGCTCACCTTCTACCGAAACGTGTCGGCTTCGCCCGCTCTGCTCGCCCGCATACGCAACAGCACAGGGGAGGCCCAGTGAGCACAAATGACTTCGGCATGCCGATCGTCGAGGGACGCGTCGGTGAACCGATCAAGGGACGCATCGGTGTCCTGATCGAAGAGCACTTCGATCAGACGGAGTTCCTGGCTTTCAACGCGTTTTTCCCGGCGCACGGTTATCAGGTCGAATACATCAGCCATCTGTGGGGGAACGACCACCTGGTGTTCCGGCCCAATCCCGACGACGGTGTGATGAAGGTGGCCGCCAGCGTATCCACCGAGATCGAGGCGGTAGGTCCGACCCGCTACCGGGGTGTGATCCTCATCGGTGCCTACGCGATGGATCGTCTCCGGTACCAGGCGACGATGCAGCCGGGTCAACCGAACCGGGCGCCCGCCGTCGACTTCCTTCGCGCCGCGCTGCAAACCAGTGGCTTGAAGATCGGCACGATCTGCCACTCGCTGTGGCTGTTCTGCGCCGACCGTTCGCTGCTCACCGGGCGACGGGTCACCTGCGCCAGCAACATCGTCTGCGACGTGGAGAACGCAGGCGGGCAGGTGATCTACGACGCTACCCAACCGGCGGCGATCGTCGTCGATGGCGACCTCATCACGGGTCGCCATCCCGGCGTCGTCGATCTCTTCCTGGCCACGTTCCTCGAGGAGTTGGAACGGCCGGCGGGGACCGGGGCGCCGTACCGCGTGCTCGCCGACAACGCCCTAGTCCCAGCTGCGCTGACCATCGCCGAGGAGCCCGACCAGGAAGTCGATGCCATCGTCGTCGGCAGCGGCTTCGGTGGGTCGATCGCCGCCCTGCGCCTGGCCGAGAAGGGGATCGCCACGGTCGTGCTCGAGCGAGGACAACGGTGGCAGATCACCGACCGTGAGGACACGTTCTGCACCTACCGCGAACCCGACGGACGGGCTGCTTGGCTGCGCAACCAGACGGTGGTATTCGATCCCAAGCCGATCAGCGTGCACGCAGGGATCCTGGACGAAACCATCGGCGACGGCATCACCGTCTGGACTGCAGCCGGCGTGGGCGGCGGATCGCTGGTCTACAACACCGTTCTCCTCCAGCCGAGCCGCCAGAACTTCGAGAAAGTGATGCCTTGCGAACTCAGCTACGACGAGATGGATCGGTTCTACCGCCGCGTCGAGTCGGTGATGCAACCCGAGCGGATTCCACAAGACGTTCTTGACACGGACTACTACTTGTCCACCCGCCTGTTCATCAATGAAGCCGAGGCGGCCAAGTTGCCGTACGAGCGGATCAACGTCGCTTCATCGTGGGAGGCAGTGCGCCAGGAGATCGGCGGAAAGAAGAAGCCGGCAGCCATCGCCGGTGAAATCTGGTACGGGATCAACAGCGGTGTGAAGAAGAGCCTCGATCGCAACTACCTGGCGCAGGCAGAAGCCAGCGGCAAGGTCGACGTCCGACCGCTGCACGTCGTCACGAGCATCGGTGCGAATGGCACGTCCGGTTTTGTCGTCCGCTATGCGCGCATCGACGTGAACGGCAATGTGCAAGGCCAGGGGCAGATGCTTTCCCGCCGGCTGTTCCTGGCTGCCGGATCGATGGGTACGACGAGCCTGCTCGTGCGGGCCAAGGGGCGTGGCACCCTGCCCGCATTGCACGATCAGGTCGGCCAGCAGTGGGGCAACAACGGTGACTCCTTTGCCACCCGGCAGATGGGACGTTTCACAAACGGGGGCCAGGGCGGGCCGGCGAGTGTCGCCGTGTTCGACCAAGACAACCCGGTGTGCCCTACCACGTTGATCGTCTACCCCGAGTGGGACGCCGCCGACGACACCCTCACGACACTGGCAATGGCCACCAGCGACACGTTTGGCGAGATTCGCTACGACCGCGTTCTCGACACCGTGAGCGTGCACTGGCCTTCGGGCGATCCCAAAGCGCAACGCACCACCACTGCCGCAAGCGACACCTACAAGCGCCTTGATCCACGCGTGGCCGCCGCGCCCGGCGGCGGTGTCACGGCCCACCCGCTCGGGGGCGCGGTGATGGGGAAGGCCTGCGATGCGTATGGTCGTGTGGCCGGCTATAAAGGTCTTTACGTGGTCGACGGATCGCTGATCCCCGGCTACGCCGGCGCGGCCAACCCCGCGTTCACGATCGCTGCCGTCGCGGAACGCTGCATGGAAAAGATCCTCCAGGACGACCTGGGCCAGTAGGGTCGGCCCATCGACAACCACACCAAACAGGAGACGAGCAATGCACACCAGCTACATGAACGACCTGACTGTCATGGGAAGGGTCCAGTCGATCGACACCGCCACTGCGAGCCTTGTCGTGAAGGCGCGCAGCGGAGACACGTTTGAGGCCTTTCTCGGCACCAACGCGGTCATCTCAGTGCTGACCAACCTCGACGGGCAGAACAACGACCCTTATCGCAACAGCCCTGGCGCGGCGAGTCTGGGCGACAACCTCGCGCGCTACGTCAGCGTGGGCCAGTTGGTCATCGTCGAAGGGCTGCAGATGGAGGACGCCGGCCGCTCTCGCTACGAGTGCCGGACCGTACACGTCCTCTACAACGCCGAGGGCTCGTTCCTGTTTGAGACGCCGCAGTGGTGGATCAACCAGATCCAGCACTTGTGCAACCAACTCATCGGCGACATGTGGGGCGACGGCGACGATTTCGACTTCACGAAGTACCGCACCAACGTCGGCATCACCGGAGCGCCGGCGACCGACGGGCTTCAGGAGATCGAGACGCTCGGGCGCCTGCTTTACGGCTTCGCCACCACGTACATGCTGACCGGCAACGAGCGCTACCTTGCTGCGGCACGCGCCGGGGTGGCGTTTCAGCGTCAGTGGTTCCGCACCTTGAGCCACGACGGTCGTTTCCTCTTGTGGTCCTCGTGGAAGTCCGGCACCGACACCGGCATGGGCTCGCTCAGCGGCGACGACACCGGCACGATTCCGGCTTACGAGCAGATCTACGCCATCGCCGGGCTTACCCAGTTCTACCGCGTGACCCTTGACCCCGAGGCCTTGCTCGACATCAAGCGTACGGTGGCCAGCTTCGATCGCTTTTTCCTCGATACCTCGGGCTTCGACGGCTACTTCTCGCATCTCGACCCGTCAACCATGACGCCGGACTCACCGGCCCTGGGCGAGAACCGCGCCAAGAAGAACTGGAACTCCACCGGTGACCATATCCCTGCCTATCTCGTCAACCTGCTGATCGCGCTCAAGCCGCTTCCTCGCCGGCCCGACACCGAGGAATTGCACGCGTTCGTCGAACAGTGCGAGCAGATCCTGCGCCGCTGTGCCACGCTGATCGTGGAGAAATTCCCCGACCCGGACCCCAGCGTTCCTTACGTGCAGGAGCGCTACTTCCGCGACTGGAAGCCCGACACCACCTACAGCTGGCAACAGAACCGGGCGGTCTGTGGGCACAACCTGAAGATCGCCTGGAATCTGACACGCGTGGCGCACCACTACCAGCCCGACGACGAGCCTTTCGCAAGGCGCCTGGTCGATCTGGCAAACAAGCTCGCCACCTCGATGGGCAAGCTGGCGATTGACCAGGTGCGCGGCGGGCTCTACGACTGTGTGGAGCGCAAGCCTACGAACGGCATGTTCATCCAGTTCGCGTGGTGGAACACCAAGGACTTCTGGCAACAGGAGCAGGCCATCCTGGCCTACCTCATTCTGCACGGGCATACACAGTCGAAGGACTACTTGGACTTGGCGCGCGAGACCATGGCGTTCTGGAACGCGTTTTTCCTCGACCACGACACCGGGAACGTCTACTTCCGCACCACGGGTGACGGCGCGCCGGTGCTCGCCGGGGCCGGGTACCGTGGCCAGACCAATCACGCGAAGTCCGGCTACCACTGCTTCGAGTTGGCCTACCTGGCTCATATCTATGTGAGCACTTTTGTGAGCAAGAGGGCGTTCTCGCTCAACTTCAAGCCCGATCGCAACTGCGGTCAGACATCGGTCAATGTCTTGCCCGACTTCCTCCGCAAGGACATGGTAAAGGTCAAGCGCATTGCTGTGAACGGGATCGACCGCGATACGGTGGACCCAGGCAACTTCAAGATCGAACTGGCGCCCGAAGAGGTCGGTGCGCACGTCGTCGTCGAGTTCGAACCGCTGGCGGCAGCTTGAGCATGTACCGCTGGACGCAACAGGAGGGCACCCCCTGGCCACTGGGAGCAAGCTGGTGTCCGGAAGAAAAGCAGTTCAACCTGGCGCTGCACGCGCCCTTCGCCGACTGCGTTCAGATCCTCTTCTACTCGGCAGGTGATCAAGGCTCACCCGTTCACGTCGTGCCGCTTGACCCCTTGGTCAACCGGTCGTGGTCGACGTGGCACTGCCGGCTCGACGCGAGCGTCGTCGCGGACAAGGGGATCGTCTATTACGCCTATCAGGTCCGGAATCCGGGTCAACCGGGTTCGGACTGGGACAAGGTGCTGCTTGATCCGTTCGCCCGTTCGGTCTTCTTCCCGGCGGCCTTCGACCGAGTGGCTGCCTGCAGGCCCGGGTCCAACGCCGGACGGGCGCCGCTCGGCCACCTGCCGATGCCGGACAGCGCGTTCGACTGGGGCAACAGCGTGGCACCCCGGCACGAATCCGACCTCGTCGTGTACGAACTGCATGTGAAGGGCTTCACGATGCGCGACCCGTCGGTGCCCGCGGCTCACCGCGGCACCTATCTCGGCATCGTCGACAAGGTTCCCTACCTGAAGGACCTCGGCGTCACGGCTATCGAGCTTCTGCCGGTTTACCAGTTCGACCCGACCGAAGGCAATTATTGGGGCTACAACCCGCTCAACTTCTTCTCACCGGTGGAAGCCTACGCGTCCGTCAAGGGCCAGCAGTTCAACGAGTTCCGCCAGATGGTCAAGGCCTTGCACGATGCGGGCATCGAGGTCTTCCTCGACGTTGTGTACAACCATACGACCGAAGGCAACTTCAATGGCCCGACGTACAGCTTCCGTGGCATCGCCAACAACGACTACTACATGATGACGGAGGACCGGCGCAACTACTGGGACGCGTCCGGCACCGGGAACTCGCTTTGTGCCACAGAGCCTATCGTGCGCCGGCTCGTCCTCGAGAGCATGCGATTCTGGGTGAATGAGATGCATGTCGACGGCTTCCGGTTCGACCTTGCCACGGTGCTGACGCGCACCGACGCAGGCGGGGTGAGCACGGAACAGTCCCTCATCCACGAAATCGACAGCGAACCGGTGCTTTCCGGTGTGCGATTGATCGCGGAGCCGTGGGACACCGGCGGGGGCGCCGCCGGCTACGAACTCGGCCAGTCGTGGCCCGGGCACCCGTGGCGGCAATGGAACGGCAGCTATCGTGACGTGGTGCGCCAGTTCGTGAAGAGTGATCCAGGGCTGATCAACACCTTGATCACACGGATCTACGGCAGCGATGACCTGTTTCCCGATTCGCCGGGGAGCTCACGGCGAGCGTTCCAGAGCGTGAACTTCCTGACCTGCCACGACGGGTTCAGTCTCTACGACCTCGTGTCCTACAACGACAAGCACAACCAGGCGAACGGCGAAAACAACCGCGACGGCAACAACTCCAACCTGAGCTGGAACTGTGGCTGGGAGGGCGATCCGGCCCCCACCGACGTGCAGGCCCTGCGGCGGCGGCAGGTGCGCAACTTCTTCACGCTTCTCATGCTGTCGAACGGCACGCCGATGTTCTGTGCCGGCGACGAGTTCCTCAACACCCAGCAAGGCAACAACAACCCCTACAACCAGGACAACACAACGACCTGGCTCGATTGGTCATTGCAGCAGAAGAACCAGGACATCTACCGGTTCTTCCAGCAGATGGTTTCGTTCCGCAAGGCCCACCCGTCCATCGGCCCAGGCCGCTTCTGGCGATCCAGGGTTAGCTGGCATGGAACCGAAGGTGCCCCGGATTCCGGTGCTGATTCGCGCTCACTCGCGTTTTTCCTCGACGGCTCATCGCTGGCCGACGACGACCTGTACGTGATGGCCAATGCTTATTGGGAACCGCTGACGTTTCGCATCCAGCAAGGAAGAGCGGGCGAGTGGCTGCTGGTCGTAGACACCAGTGCCGCGGCTCCGGACGATTTTCGCGAAGCGTCGAAGCGGGTTGCAGTGACGACGCTGGACTACACGGTCGCCGCACGCACGGTCGTGGTCTTGCTCAGACCGCGCCAGGCGACGATCTGACGCGTTCAAACCATTCTTCCCGCGGCTGCTGGTGACGGGCCAGGGTCAGGACCACCGTGATCTACCAGATCTTCCCCGAACGATTTGCCATTGGTGCGCCGAACGACGCGCGCAGCAAGCTGGCTCAACCCGCCTATCAGCGACCAGGTTACCTGCGGCACCTCACTTGGGATGAGGCTCCCCAGGGGGAGCACGACTTCTTCGGTGGCGACCTGCAGGGCATCGTCGACCACCTGGACTATGTGCAGGATCTCGGCGCGACCGCGGTCTACCTCACGCCTGTCTTCACGGCGCATACGAATCACAAGTACAACACGGCCGACTTCTCGGCGATCGATCCGATGTTCGGTGACGAGCATACGTTGCAGGCGCTGATCGATGCACTGCATCAACGCGGGATGCGCCTCATCATGGACGCCGTGTTCAACCACGTGGGCAAGGATTCCGACTGGTTCACACGCGCGCTTCGCAAGGAAAGGCCCTTCCGCGACTTCTTCACCTTCCTGCCCGGCGGCGACTACGAGTGCTGGTGGGGTTTTGACACGCTCGCCGAACTGCGGCTCAACAACCCGCTCGTGCAGAAGCTGCTCTGGAGAGCCCAGGACAGCGTACTGCAACGCTGGCTCGGGCGTGGCCTGGACGATTGGCGCTTCGACACCGCACTCGATCTCGGGCTGGAAGTGGCTGCGGACATCAGGCGGACCATCACTCAACGCTACCCTCGCGCACGCCTCATCGGTGAGGTGATGTCCTTCGGAGCCGACTTCTGCGTCGGGGACCGGCACTTCCACGGGGTGATGAACTACTGGTTCCGCAGCGCGGTCCTCGGCTGGTTCGCCGGCACGGTTTCGACCCGCGCGCTCAAAGTCGCGATCGGCGACTACTACACGCGCTACGGCCACGACGCCGCGCTGCGCTCATGGAACGTGCTCTCAACGCACGATACCCCGCGCCTGCGCTCGCTCCTGCCCGACGATACGGACCGCGAGCTGGCCCTGGTCCTGCAGTTCACGCTGCCCGGGGAGCCGGTCGTGTACTACGGCGAGGAAAACGGGATGCAGGGCGCGGCCGATCCGGACAACAGACGCCCCATGGTCTGGGACGAACAGAGCTGGGACAAGGGCACCCGCAGCATCTACCGGCAGCTCGTCGCCATCCGCGCGTCCCGCCCGGAGCTGCAGGCGGGTCGACTGATCATGCTCGCCGACTACCTCGACGATGCCACCGATGCTGTGGCGTACATCCGCCACACCGATGTGCCGAACCAGGAGGCGCTCGTGGTCGTCAATCGCGGTGCCCACCCGCTGCGACAGAGGGTTCTCCTTCCGCACTCGCACTTCTATCCGACGCTGGGCCTGAAGAACTTGCTGCCCAAGGGCGGTTCGTCTGATCAGATCCAGTGCGAGCAAGCCAGTGTGGTGCTGGACTTGCCACCGCGGACCGCAGCCATCTACGTCCCGGACGACAAACAGCCGAACTACTCGTTCTTCAAGTCGCGGGTCCTCGACGATCACTGGCCCTGATCAGGTTCGGCCAAGGCAACCCGCTTGCCGGGGGTTCGCGGTCAGGCGCTCGGCGTGGCGTCCACGATGGGAGGCCCTGCTCATCGTGCAAGGACTTCCGCACGCGGACATAAGCTGGCGTCCTCCCCAACCGTGGCTCGCCAAGCCCCGGCTTGTGAGTGGCAGGCGATCAGGCCGTCGGCAGCTTGTAGTCGCGGAACTGCTCGCGAAGCTTGTTCTTCTGCATCTTGCCGGTGGCGCCCAGCGGAATGGCGTCGACGAAGGTCACGTCGTCCGGTGTCCACCACTTGGCGATCTTGCCTTCGAAGAAGGCCAGCAGTTCCTGCTTGGATACCTCGGCACCGGGCTTCTTCACCACGACCAGCAGCGGGCGTTCGTCCCACTTGGGGTGGCGGGCGGCGATGCAGGCGGCCATGGCCACCGCCGGGTGGGCCATCGCGATGTTCTCCAGGTCGATGCTGCCGATCCACTCGCCGCCGGACTTGATGACGTCCTTGCTGCGGTCGGTGATGTTCATGAAGCCGTCGGCATCGATGCGCGCCACGTCGCCGGTGGGGAACCAGCCGTCCTGCAACGGGTCGCCGCCTTCGTCCTTGAAGTAGCGGTTCAGGATCCAGGGGCCGCGCACCAGCAGGTCGCCCGAGGCTTCGGATCCGAAGGGCAGTTCCGTGCCTTCTTCTCCGACGATCTTCATGTCGACGCCGTACACGGCACGACCCTGGCGGGCCATCACCTCGTAACGCGCCTGGGTGCCCAACGCCTCGTGCCTGGGCTTGAGCGCGCCCACGGTGCCCAGCGGGCTCATTTCGGTCATGCCCCAGCCCTGGATGACCTTCACGCCGTAGTCGTCGCCAAACTTGCGGATCATCGCCAGCGGGCAGGCCGAGCCGCCGATGACGGTGCGATTCATGGTGCTGAACTTCAGCTTGTTGGCCTCCACGTAGGCCAGCAGGCCCTGCCAGACGGTGGGCACGCCGGCGGACAGCGTCACGCGTTCGCTTTCGAACAGCTCGTACAGGCTCTTGCCGTCCAGACCCGGGCCGGGGTAGACCATCCTGGCGCCGGTCATGCAGCCCACATAGGGCAGGCCCCAGGCGTTGACGTGGAACATCGGCACCACCGGCAGGATGGTGTCGTTGGCCGAGCAGTTCAGCGCATCGGGCAGCGCCGCGGCAAAGGTGTGCAGCACGGTGCTGCGGTGGCTGTAGAGCACGCCCTTGGGGTTGCCGGTGGTGCCGCTTGTGTAGCACAGGCTGCTGGCAGTGTTCTCGTCGAAGCTGGGCCAGCGGTAGGCATCGTCCTGGCCCTCGATCAGTTCTTCATAGCACAGCAGGCCGGGGATGGTGGCCGCGACTTCGGGCGCCGGCATGTGCGCCCGGTCGGTCATTGCGATGTAGTGCCGGATGGTACGGGCACGGCGCGCCACGGCCTGGATCAGCGGCAGGAAGGTCAGGTCAAAGCACAGCACCTGGTCCTCGGCGTGGTCGGCGATGTAGTTGATCTGGTCCGGATGCAGGCGCGGGTTGATCGTGTGCAGTACCGAGCCGGCCCCGCTGACCGCGTAGTACAGCTCCATGTGGCGATAGCCGTTCCAGGCCAGGGTGCCTACGCGGTCGCCCAATGCCACGCCCAGCGCCGTCATCGCCTTGGCCAGACGGCGTGAGCGACTGGCCAGCTCCTTGTAGGTGGTGCGGTGGATGTCGCCTTCGACACGGCGCGAGACGATCTCGCCTTCGGGGTGGTGCCGCTCGGCGTGAACGAGCAGGGAGGAAATCAGCAGCGGTTGCTGCATCATTTGGCCGATCATGGGAATCCTTCTGACGACACAGTGATGGGACAGCCATTCTGATCCCGGACCGCCGGTGCGCGCCAGCCCGGTCCGACCAGTGGGCGTGTTTCAGCCGGCGAGCAGTTGCCGCGCCAGGCGGTTGTGCGCGTGCACCAGGCGTGGCAGCTCCAGCGTGGCCAGCTCGCCGTCCCGCACGCAGACGCGGCCGTTGATCACGTTCAGAACCACCCGCGGCACGTGGCACAGCAGCAAAGCCGCCACAGGGTCGTGCAGACCGCCGGCCAGGCCGACCGTGTTCAGCGGCCAGGCAACCAGGTCGGCCGACAGGCCCGGGGCCAACGCGCCGATGTCGTCGCGGCCCAGCACACGCGCCCCACCTAGCGTGGCGATCTCCAGCATCTCGCGCGCGGTCATCGCGGCGGCGCCTTGTCCGACCCGCTGCAGCAGCAACCCGAGTCGCGCCTCGGCCAGCAGATGACCGCTGTCGTTGCTGGCCGATCCATCCACGGCCAGCGCCACCGGCACACCGGCATCGCGCATCGCCCGCAGCGGCGCGATGCCCGAGCCCAGCCGCATGTTGCTGCCGGGGCAATGCGCCACGCCGGTGCCGCTGCGCGCGAAGGCCTGGATGCCGGCTTCGTCGAGCTTGACGCAGTGCGCGTGCCAGACGTCCGGGCCCAGCCATCCCAGTTCTTCAGCGTACTCGGCCGGCGTGCAGCCGAACTTCTCGCGTGTGTAGGCGATGTCGCTGTCGTTTTCGGCCAGGTGGGTGTGCAACCCCACCCCCCGCTCGCGCGCCAGCAGGGCCGCATCGCGCATCAGACCCCGGCTGACGCTGAAGGGCGAACAGGGTGCCACCACGATGCGCTGCATCGCGTGGCGCTCGGGGCGGTGAAAGGTCTCGATCAGGCGTTGCGTGTCCTTCAGGATGGCGGCTTCGTCCTCCACCAGGTTGTCGGGCGGCAGGCCACCCTGGCTCTGGCCGACGCTCATGGCGCCACGCGCGGCGTGAAAGCGCAGGCCGATTTCCGCCGCGGCCTGCAGCGTGGTGTCCAGCGTGCAGCCATCCGGGAACAGGTACAGATGGTCGCTGCTGGTGGTGCAGCCCGACAGCATCAGCTCGGCGGCCGCCAACTGGGTGGACACGTGCAGCATCTCGGGGCTGAGCCGCGACCAGATCGGATACAGCGTCTGCAACCAACCGAAGAGCGTGCAATCCTGGGCCGCTGGGACGGCCCGGGTCAGCGTCTGGTACATGTGGTGGTGGGTGTTCACCAGGCCCGGCATGACGAGCTGGCCGCGCGCGCTGATCACGACATCGGCGGTCTGCGGCAGTTCGGCAGCCGGCCCCACGGCTTCGATGGCCGGCCCGAGAATGAAGACGCTGCCGCCAGCGATTTCGCGCCGCTGCTCGTCCAGCGTGAGCAGCCAGTCGGCGTCGCGGATGAGCAGGGTCTGCATCGTTCAGCGGCCTGGGCGCGCCCGCTGCTGCCAGTAGCCGAACTCCTCCTGGTGAACCTCGACGTCCTGGAACACGACGTCCACGGCTTCGGGCGACCCTCCCAGCACGTGCACCGTGGCCTCGGTCAGCGCGGCGTCCAGCGCACGCTGGTGTTCCAGTGTGCGGCCGGCGAAGAGTTCAACGCGGATGGTGGGCATGGCTCCTCCTGCTGGCGCATCCTGCCACAGGTGGACTTCAGTTCGCCGGCGCTCCGGCCTCGAACCAGCGGCGGACCAGCGCCCGCTCGGCGTCGCTCATCTGGGTGGCGTTGTTCAGCGGCATGACCTTGAGCACCACCACCTGCTGATAGACGTTCTGTGCGTGCTGGCGGATCAGCTCCGGGGTGTGCAGCGCCACGTTCT
>WBZP01005192.1_pt1 | contig 13298 bp, 10 predicted proteins | sample 5204301 | NCBI WGS metagenome assembly WBZP01 (sample SAMN12412401, study PRJNA552823) | activated sludge metagenome | isolation source: activated sludge from nitrification reactor of wastewater treatment plant... | place: USA: Pennsylvania | collected 2017
TCTGAAGATTGCCTGAACCTATCCCACCAGTGGCAGGCGAATGCGGATCGCCGCCCCGCCCGCGTCGCTTTGCCCGATCTCCAGCGTCCCGTTGTGCAGCTCGACGATACGCCGGGCGATTGAGAGGCCCAGCCCGGAGCCTTCCGCGCGCATCGCCCGCGCCGCTGTCCCCCGGTAGAACCGGTCGAAGGCGTGAGCGCGCTCAGTCTCCGTGAAGCCCACGCCGCTGTCGGCGACTTCCACCTCCACGTCGCTGTCTCGCACTCCGGCGGTCACCGTCACCGAACCGCCGTCCGGCGTGTAGTGGGTCGCGTTCTCGATGATGCTCGCGAACAGCGCATTCAACTGGTAGCGGTCGCCGGCCACCGGGAGCACGCCCTCGATGGCGCTGCCGATGCGCAGTGCCGGTTTCGCCGCAACCGCGCCCTCCACCAGCCCACGCAGCACCCCGTCCACTTCCACAACCTCCCAGGTTGCCGGGTCTGACGGAGCATCGCGCGAGAGCAGGAGAAGCGCGCTGACCGACTGCGACATCGCCTGCACGGCTGCATGAGCCTGGGCGAGCGCGCGGCTGCGCTCTTCGCCGCTGCCCCCGGCGTCGAGCGTTTCGAGGGCGCCCTGCAGCACCGCCAGCGGGGTCCGCAAGACGTGCGACGAATCCGCGAAGAATGCGCGCTCCCGCGCGAGCGCCTGGCGCTGGCCTTCGACCAGCTTGCTCAGCGCCTGGCGAAGTTCCCGCGCTTCCTCGCTTCCGTCACCCTCCGCGACCAGGGGCACGCGAAACCCGGACGAAGACGCGGCCAGCGCTTCGTCCGTGAGCGTCCGCAGCGGCGCCACCTCTTTGCGAATGAGGATGACGGACCCCACGACGCCGACGAGCAGGCCGAAGCTTGCCGTGCCTACCAGGATGCCGCCGAGGTCGACCAGGCGCTTGTCCGTGTCGGGCACGGCGCGCGCCACGATGATGTACGCGGTTACCTGGCCGTCGTTCAGCAGCGGGTGCCGGATGAGCCGCAACTCCTGCCGCTGGAACTCCACGGTGTGGAAGCCGTCCCGGGTCAGCGGCTCCGGGCTGTGCGGGCGGTATGGGATGCGGTTCGCCTGCAGGTTGGACGAACGGGCGGTCACGTGGCCCTGGAGGTCCTGCGTTTCGAGGAAGGTTGCCGCCGTCGAAAACTCATCGAGGACGGCCCCTGTGTCCGTCCTGCCTTCGAGCCGCGCCGCCGCCGCCTCCGCGATGTCGCGCAACGCGGCGTCTTCGCTCCCCGTGTACTCATGCTGATCGAGGAAGAGCGCCAGCGCCACGATGACCACCAGGACCACCGCCAGCATCGTGACGAAGAACAACGTGAGCCGCGTTGCCAGCCTCTGGGGGAAGATCACCGCAGCACGAAGCCAATTCCCCGCACGGTCTGGATGATCCTCGGCTTGCTGCCCGCTTCCAGCTTCTGACGCAGGTTCGCCATGTGCGCATCGAGCAGGTTGTCGTCCACTTCTTCTTCCAGGGGCCAGATGGCCGAGGAAATGATCTGGCGCGTCACCACGCGGTTCGTGCGCCGCGCCAGGAAGACGAGCAGGTCGAACTCCGTGGGCGTGAGGTTGATGCGTTCGCCCCCCCGCCGCACTTCGTAGGCGTCGAGGTCGATCTCCAGGTCCTGGTACTCGATCCGCGGAGCGTTCGGCGCGCTCCGCCGCAGCACCGCGTCGATCCTCGCTACGAGCTCCGCCATCGCGAAGGGCTTGACCAGGTAGTCGTCCGCGCCGGCCCGCAGGCCCTCCACGCGGTCACTCACCGAATCGAGCGACGTCAGCATGATGATCGGCGGGCCCTCCATCTCCCGGAACCGGTAACACAGGTCAATGCCCTCGATGTCCGGGAGCAGCAGGTCAAGCACGATCAGGTCCGGCCGGGCCGTTGCGAAGGCAGCCAGCGCCGCGCGCCCGTCGCCGGCGGTGACAACCTCGAAACCCGACCGCTGTAGGCCCATGCGCACGTTCAGGAGGATTTCCGGGTTGTCTTCAACCACCAGGATGCGCCGTTGCGGCGCCCGGCCGATGCTCGTCACGGCAGCGCTCCGCACTCGCCGGGGGTTACGCGGTACACCACGTACTGCACGTTACGACGAATCACGGTCGCGCATCTCTCCTCCGCCATTGTCTCGAGCAACGAACCCTCGTTCGTCCCGAAGGCGCGCTCGTAGTTCGAGAAGATCATGACGTACTCGACGGAGCGGCTCTCGAGGAAGGTCGCATACGCGCGTTCACTCGGCCACGAGCGCCGGTCAATGCTCTCCGGGAAGAACTCCGAATCGAGTTGCGCACCCGCGCGCACCAGCTGGTACATCCCCACCTTGCCATCTCCGGCGCGCAGAATCCGGTAGGTCGCGCCTGGTTCGAAGTCGGTACTCCGGGTGAACGCGGCAACCTGCCGGTCCGGCTCGCGAAAAAACAGTCCCCAGGCGAACGCATTGTGGCGCAACGGCACGAGGAGGAGGTTGAGCGCGATGAGCGCGCCCGCGCAGCCGGCCAACCAGCCGCTGCGCCGAGGATTGGCCACGGCAATCGCCGCCGGTACCGCGAACACCAGCGCGCGCCAGGCCACGGTGCCCACCAGGTTCGCCGCAATCGTCGCGCGGCTCGCGTCCTCCACGACCGGCGAGGTCAGCACAACAATCGCCGCCGGCAGCGCGATCGCTACCGATATGACATAACAGATGGTCAGCTCCTGCCGCCGCGCTGGCTGCTTCCAGCACGCCAGCACCACGGCAGCCAGCACGATCGGCATGAGCACGGCGGGGTGCGTGGCCTGGGCGGCCCCGGCGAGCACCACCGCCGTCACCTTTCGCTCCCGTCGAAAGGCCCAGACCGCGAACAGGAAGAGCGCCGCGGCCCACGAGAACGGCATCTGGAACAGGATGAACATCTCGACCAGTACCGGGTTGGCAAGGACGCACGCGGCCGCCAGCGGTTTGCGCACCTCCGGAAACGCGGCGAATGTGCCCGCAATCACGCCGGCCGCGCCGACCACCATCCATGCCGTCGAAACCCAGTCGCCGAGCCATGGGTGAAGCAGCGCGGCGAGCGTCCAGGGGATGAATCCGTAGGGGTAGGCCTGCGCGTCTCCATGCAACAAGGCCGGCAGCGTCCAGGGAAGCCAGTGGTGCTCGCGGATGTGCTCCGAAATCAGCCAGACGTGGCCGTAGTTGCTCAACGAGTCATTGCTGACCACGATGCGATGCAGCAGAAACAGGCTGGCCGCGGCGGCCCACGCCGCTATGAGCCCGCCCAGCACAATCTGGGACGCCAGGGAGGCCCTTCCGTTCACCGTGGCCAAGGTTCTCACGAAGCCGTCTCGAACAACACGTGCTGGGGTCGTCCTCATTTCCGTGACGGCCCTGGCCGTCGCGCTGCCGGTCGCCGCGGTCCGCCGCTCGCCGATCCACGGGGCGCCGCTGCATGTGGTGCTTTGCGTGCTCCTCGCTCTCGTTGGCCTCGCGGTTGGCACGCGGGTCAGCGCCACGCTGACGGCGGCCGCCGGGGCCGGGGCCGCGGTGGTTACCGCCTGGCTCTTCACCCAGACCAGCTACCCCGGCGCCGTCGATGTCCTGGCGGCGCCGTTCGGGCTGTTCACGGGTCTAGCGGCCGCGCCATTCCTGCCGGCTTCGGCCCGAAGGCATGCGCGAGCCGCGCGGCCGCTCCTCCAGCCGGCCGCGTTCGGGCTGACTGCCATCGTCCTCGGGTTCGCGGTGTTCTGGACCGGCTCGACGAACCCGCGCGTCGAGTGGTTCGGCGAACTCCACAGTCACGGCAACCGCTCACAGAACCTTGTTGCCATAACGTTCGACGACGGCCCGAACCCCGACGGAACGCTCGCGGTCGCGCAGATCCTCGACGAGCACGGCGCGAAGGGCACGTTCTTCGAAGTTGGCAAGGCCGTCGTCCAGCGGCCGGACATCTCGCGCGCCCTCCTCGATGACGGCCACGTCGTCGGGAATCACTCTTACCTGCACGATGCGGTCCGTTACCTCGACCCACGCTACCCCGAGCTTGACCGGGCTGAGCGGACGATCGCCGAAAACACGGGCGTGTGCCCGGCGCTGTTCCGGCCGCCGCATGGGACGCATACGCCCTTCATGTCCCGCGCCGTCACGAGCCGCGGTATGAACCTGGTCACCTGGGATGTTTCCGCCCAGGACTGGGTCGAAAATGACCCCGCCCGCCTGGCGGCGAACATCCTGGCGGAGGTCAGGCCCGGTTCAATCATCCTTCTCCACGATGGCCTCGACGGGAACATCCCGGCCGACCGCTCGGTCGTCGTCAAGGCCCTCCCGGCGATTCTCGATGGACTCAAGGCGAGGGGGCTCACCCCCGTCACGCTCGACGCGTTGCTCGGCGTCCCGGCCTATCTGCCGGATAGCCAGTGCGCGCGCTACCGCTAACGATCCACGCCTTTACCGGCGCCGCCCCGGGCATGAGGCTGGTTCAGATTATCTTCAGAGCCCGGGCCTAGCCTCGGTTCGATGTGGTGGAAACGCAGGTCGCCTGACTGCCAGCCGGACCGGGTTGGCTCCTTCGAAGAGCGCTATGCCATGGCCCGCCGGTTCGGCTCCAACGGCCTCTCCTTCCTCGCCCTCTACGACGGCTGGGAGTACTTCGCACCACCCGGCAACCCCGGATTCGTCGCCTTCGAACGTCACCGCGGCGCGGCGGTCGTCTGCGGAGACCCGGTTTGCGCTCCCGAGCACGAAGAGGTCACGCTCGCGGCCTTCCTCGCGTTCTGCGCCCGCGAAAAGCTGACACCGGCCTTCGCCAACGCCACGCCCCGGTTCCTCCCGCGCTACGCCGCGGCCGGCCTGGCCGCGATCAAGGTCGGTGAAGAGCCGCTCTTCGACGTGGGCTCGTGGGCCCCGCGCGGCGACCGCGCGAAGAAGGTGCGCTCCGCCGCCAACCAGGCGCGCAAGAACGGCGTCACCATCGAGGTGCTCCCCACCGGCGCCACCCCCTCCGCTGCCCTCGAGCGAGATGTCGCCGCCGTCATCGCCGAGTGGCGCGCCACCCGTAACGTCAAAGCGCTGGGCTTCACCCTGCGCCTCGCCCCGCTCGCCCATCCCAACGACAAGATCGTCGTCCTCGCTCGCTCTGGCGGGCGGCTCGAAGCGTTTCTCACCTGTGTGCCCTACGACGACGGGAAGGCCTACTACCTGGAAGACCTCGTGCGCCGGAAGTCCGCCCCCACCGGCGCCACCGAGCTCCTCGTCATCGAAGCCATCGCTGAGGCCGGCCGCCGCGGCGCGACCGTCGCGAACTTCGGCCTCGCGCCCCTGCGGGGCTGCCGGGTTCAGCCCGGAGGCAGGCGCTTCGTGGGCTGGGCGCTGGACTTCACCTTCCGCCGTCTGAACCTGTTCTACCGTTTCCGGCCGTTGGAACACTTCAAGTCGAAGTTCGCCCCCAGCCGCTACGAACCGTCCTACCTCGTCTATCCGCCGAACCGCCTGCCCCGCGCCGCGGTTGGGCTCCTGAGCGCGTTCACCCCCGGCGCCGCCGGGCCTGTTTCTACCGCCGTCTCCCGCTTGCAGAAGAAGGACGCCCAGGGCGGCAGCGTGTTCGACCTGCCGATCGCGGCGGTCAGTGCCGCAGCGTCCGCCGCCCTGCTCGGCATGCTCTGGCTCGCCCCCGGCATGCCCGTCCACGCCATTCTTCTCGCTCTGCGCCCCATGGTCTTCGCGGAAGGGCTGGCGCGCGCTCACCTCTTCGTGGACCTCGTGCTGCTCGCCGCCGGTGGCAGCTGGTGGGCGTCCGCTCGCCGCCGGTAGCCCGCGCACGCCCTTGCCGCGCGGCTCGCTGCCGTCACACAATCCCGCACCCTGAACCGAACGGCGCCCCGCGCCGGGAGTGCGTACTGTGCCCGAAAACCGCCAGGTCATCATCGCCACCCTGCCCGCTGGCCCGCTCGATGTCACCAACTTCGAAGTCCGACCGGCCCCCTCGCCCGAGTGCGGTGAGGACGAAGTGGTCTGCCGCACGCTCGCGCTGACCATCGGCGCCGGCCAGCGTGCCGGACTCCAGGGCAGCGCGAGCTACGCGGGCGCGCCGGTTTCCGGCGTGGTCATGGGCGGCACCGGAGTCGCCGTGGTCGAGGACTCCCGCGCGCCGGGCTTCGCCCCCGGTGACGTCGTGACGGGCCCGACGGGCTGGCAGGAACGCTCCGCCCTCAAGTCCCGGCACCTGCGAAAAGTAGACGCGTCATTGGATCCGGCGCTCCACCTCGGGCTCTTTGGCACGAACGGCCTAACCGCTTACTTCGGCCTGCTGGAGGTTGGCCGGCCCCGGGCCGGCCAGACCGTCGTTGTCTCCGCCGCCGCAGGGTCGGTTGGCCACATCGTGGGGCAGATTGCGAAGCGCGCCGGCTGCCGGGTGGTCGGCGTGGCCGGCTCGGAAGAGAAGTGCCAGTTGCTCGTTGACGAACTCGGCTTCGATGCCGCCGTCAACTACAAGACCCCCGAATTCCGCGACCAGTTCCGCGCGGCGACGCCGGACCGCATCGACGTGTACTTCGACAATACGGGCGGCGCCATCCTCGAAAGCGCCCTGTTCCGCATGAACACCTTCGGCCGCATCGTTTGTTGCGGCGCAGTCTCTGCCTACGACGGCGCGCCTCCCGCGGCCGGCCCTCGCGGCGTCCCCGGTTTGCTGGTGAACAACCAGGTCCGCATGGAAGGCTTCCTCGTCTTCCGTTTCGCCGACCGTTACGACGCCGCGCGCGAGGAAATGGCCGGCTGGGTCGCGCGCGGCGAGCTCAAGCCCCGCGTTTCCGAATACCACGGCCTGGAACAGGCGCCGCAGGCCTTCGTCGACCTCCTCGCGGGGCGCACCGTCGGGACCACCGTCGTACGCGTCAACTGAGCGGATTTCGGCGGCAATCGCCGGCCGCTTGATGTGGCAGCCGCAGTCGTACGGGAGCAGAAATGATCACCAATCCCGACAAGTTGCTCTTCCCCGCCGACGGCATCAGCAAAGGAGAACTGGCCGCTTACTACGAAGCCGTCGCCCCCGCGATGGTCCCGCTCATCCGCAATCGGCCGGTCACCATGGAGCGTTTCCCCGCAGGTATCGCCGCCACCGGGTTCATGCAGAAGAACGTCTCGAGTGGCTTCCCCGCCACGCTCCAACGTGTCGAAGTCCCGAAGAAAGACGGCGTCGTGAACTACCCGCTCGTTCGGGATGCCGCTGACCTTCTCTGGATGGTCAACCAGAACTGCGTGACCGTTCACGTCTGGACCTCGCGCGTCCCGGAGCTTGAACGGCCCGACCTCTGCGTGTTCGACCTCGACCCCGCCGAAGACGACCCGGCGACGCTGCGGGCAATGACCCTCGCCGTGCGCGATCTGCTCGCCGAGGTTGGCCTCCGAAGCTGGGTGAAGACCTCGGGGTCGAAGGGCTTCCACGTCGTTGTCCCGCTTGATGGGAGGGCCCGGTTCGATGCGGTGCTGGTGTTCGCGCACGCGGTCGCTCTCGTCCTGGTCGAACGGTTCCCGGACCTCCTGACCCTCGAATTCCTGAAAGCGGACCGTGCCGGCCGCATCTACATGGACATCGGCCGGAACGCTCCTGGCGCCACCGTGGCGGCCCCCTACACGGTCCGCCCGAAGCCCGGCGCCCCGGTGTCGGCTCCGTGCACCTGGGAGGAAGTTGAGAGCGGTGCGGCCACTCCGGCGGCGTTCGCTCTGCGCACCATGCCGGCCCGCCTCGCCTCCGTGGGAGATCTGTGGGCAGACATGTCCGGCCAGTCCCTCGACGGCCCAACCGAGAAGCTTCAGCGCCTCGGAGCGCGGCTCGAAGTGCCGGTTATCCGGCGCTTCGGCAACCGTCGTTGACGGTTCGGGCCAGGCTCAGGCCAGAGCGGCGTCTTCACCTTCAGCGAACGGCGCATAGGCCGGGAAGTCCACGTCATACGCTGACTCCGGGTTCTTGCGGACGCGCCTGTCCAGCCGGGTTACGTCTTCCCCGACGAGAATGCGCCAGCGCCCCGCCTTCACGCCGTCGAGGATGATGCTGGCGGCCTTCGCCGCTGTGGTCGGCGCCATGGTCTCGAACCGCTTGATCATCGCCTTCTGCGCCTCCAGCAGTGCCGGCTCGTCCATCTCCATCGCTCCTGGCATGCCCATTGCGGCGAACCGTTCACGCATCTGTGTCTTCTCCGCTTCCGTCAGCGGCGCGTCGTCGCCCAGGAGCACCCGGCGCGAGTTCAGGCCGATAGGCGTGCCGACGCCGCCCGGCATGACGATGTGCGCCTTGAGGTGCGGGGCGTTGTTGCGGAAGTCCGTGATTAAGGCTTCCGTGAAGCCTTTCACCGCAAACTTCGCCGCGCTGTAGGCCGTGTGCGTGACGTTCGGCATCAGCGCCGCCCAGAACCCGTTCGCGCTCGACGTGTTCACGACCGCGCCTTCCTCGGCCCTCAGCAGCATGGGCATGAACGATCGGCAGCCGTAGTACACGCCGTACCAGCAGATGTTGAAGACGCGGTCCCACTCCTGGCGCGGCGCGTTGACGAAGCTCGCGCCGCCGCCGATGCCGGCGTTGTTGAAGAGCAGGTGGATCCGGTCAGTCGCGTGGTCGCGCGCTACCTCCGCGGCGAAGTGAAGCATGGCCTGCTCATCCGCTACATCGGCGATGTGCGTGCTGACGCGAGCCCCCGGGGCGAGCCCATCGGCCTCGCAAAGGCGCTTCGTCTCGGCCAGGTTATCGCTCAAGACGTCGCACATGGCCACGCTGGCGCCGGCCGCCACCAGTTGGCGCGCGAGCTCGCGCCCCATGCCCGTTCCGCCGCCCGTGATCACCGCAAGCTTCCCGTTGAAGTCTTTCACCGCGCTCCCCCTGCTTTTCGCGCAGCATAGGCGCGGGGCGCTCTCGCTCACCAGCCCGCGAGCCTGCTGTACAAGCGGCCGGCGCCTCCTCGATCCTGGTTCGAGTCTCCTCCGCGCTCAGGTAGTCCCCTCCGGTTCCCCGGTGTAGTATCCCGCGCGATGCCGGACGAACCCGTTGGCGTTCTGATCATCGGTGCGGGCGCGTCTGGCGCGGCGTTCGCATGGAGCATTGCCGAGACCGGCATGAGCGTCCTTTGCCTCGAGCAAGGGCCGTGGGTGAAGCAGAGCGAGTACCCCGGCAACACGATGGACTGGGAGTCTCGCGGCCCCACCGAGTGGTCACCGAACCCCAATGTGCGCAACCGGCCCACGGACTACCCGGTGAACGATGAGGCATCCGCTATCTCGCCACTGATGTTCAACGGCGTCGGCGGCAGCACCATCCTCTGGACCGCTCACTTCCCGCGCTTCACGCCCGCTGACTTCCGCGTCAGGAGCCTCGACGGCGTCGCCGAAGACTGGCCCATCTCCTACTACGACCTCGAACCCCACTACGCGGTGAACGACCGGATGATGGGTGTCTCCGGCATCGCGGGAGACCCGGCCTACCCCTACCACGAACCGCCGTTGCCAATGCTGCCCTTCGGCAAACTCGGCGAGACGCTGGCCGGCGGTTTCGAAAAGCTCGGCTGGCACTGGTGGCCCTCGGACGCCGCGATCATCTCGCGCGAGTACGAGGGCCGCGCCCCGTGCATCAACCTCGGCACCTGCGGGTCTGGCTGCGCCCAGGGCGCCAAGGCCAGCACCGACATCACCTACTGGCCCGTGGCGCAGCGGCGCGGCGTGCAACTCCGCACGAATTGCCGCGTCAAGGAGATCACCCTCGGCGCCGATGGGCTCGCCGACGGCGTCCTCTACTTCGATGAGAGCGGCACGCTCCAGGAACAGAAGGCCGAAATCGTCGTCATCGCCTGCAATGGCGTCGGCACGCCCCGGCTCCTGCTCAATTCAAAGAGCGAGCGTTTCCCGGATGGCCTCGCGAACAGCAGCGGGCTCGTCGGCAAGAACCTCATGTTCCACCCCGCCGCATTCGTGACGGGCGTCTTCGACGAAGAGTTCCACAGCCGCCGCGGGCCGGTCAGCGCCACGCTCTGGAGCCACCAGTTCTATCACACGAACCGGACGCGCGGATTCGTGCGTGGCTTTTCGTTTGAAGCGGTTCGCGGCTTTGGCCCAGCTCAGACGGCAATGATCGGCATGGCCTACGGGCGCATCCCCTGGGGCCTGGGCCACCACGAGGCCTACGCGAAGATGTTCGGCCACACCGCGACGTTCGTCTGCCTGACGGATGACCTTCCCGAGGAAACGAACACCGTTACGCTCGACCCCGTCCTCAAGGACGGCAACGGCATCCCGGCCCCGAAAGTCAGCTACACGCTCAGCGACAACACGAAGAAGATCCTGGCGTTCGCCGCCGAACGGGGTGACGAAGTGATGCGCGCCGCCGGCGCCCACGACGTCATGATCGACCCGCTGATGCGCAACGCCGGCTGGCACCTGATGGGCACCGCCCGCATGGGCCGTGACCCTCAGCGCTCGGTGGTGAACGAATGGGGCCGCTCGCACGACGTGAAGAACCTCTTCATCGTCGATGGCAGCGTGTTCGTCACAGGCGCCGCAGTGAACCCGACCTCCACTATCCAGGCTATCGCGCTTCACACGGCAGCCAACGTCAAAAAGAACCTCGCGAACCTGTTTGATTGACATGAGCCAGGACACCGCCGCCACCGCTGACCCCGGCTTCGTTCGAGCCATCCTGAACCTGGTGATCCCGCCGGAAGGCGGGATGTCCGGCGCCGGCGACTTGGGCCTCTGGCCTTCGGTAGCGGCGTCGCTCGGCCAGAACCCCGCCGTCTTCGCCGCATTCACCGCCGCCCTCGATGCGGTGCGGCGGGCCGCGCTCGAACGAGATCCGGGCGGGCTCGCCGCGCTCTCGCCGGCGGCCGCCGCGGAAGTCGTCCGCTCGTCGCTCGCCGCCCATCCGGAGGTGATGCCTGCGCTCTTCCGGCTTGCGGCCATGGCTTACTACCAGCAGCCGGCCGTCCTTGTTGCCCTTGGCGAGCCCGCGCGGCCGCCGTTCCCCGAGGGGTTCGAGCTGGAGCCGATCTCGCCGCAGTGGCTTGCGATCCTGGAGCAGCGCGCCCAGCGCCGCTGACCGGGCGACGCCTCCAACCGGCGAAAAACGGGAACTCTGCGTAGGATAGCCAACCGTGCGGGGCCGCCCGTTCGCCCTGCCGCAGCACTCGATTTCAGGGGACTCCCGTTCCGTGGCTTTGCAGAAACTTCTTGTCGCCAACCGCGGCGAAATCGCCATCCGGATCATCCGCGGCGCCGCGGAAATCGGACTCAGCACCGTCGCCGTCTATTCCTCCGACGACGCCGATTCGCTCCATCGCCGTAGCGCGGACGAAGCGTTTGACCTGGACAAAGACGGCGCCCAGGCCTACCTCGATATCGCCCGGATCATCGAAGTCGCGAAGACCAGCGGCTGTGATGCCATCCACCCGGGATACGGCTTCCTGAGCGAAAACCCGGAGTTCGCCCGCCGCTGCGAAGCCGAGGGCATCCGCTTCGTCGGCCCCCGCGCGGAAATCCTCTCCCTCTTCGGCGACAAGGTGCGCGCCCGGGAGCTCGCCCAGCGCGCCGGCGTGCCGGTCCTCCGCGGCTCGGACGGCCCCGTGACGCCCGAGGAATCGCGCGCGTTCTATGAGTCGCTCGGGCCCAACCAGGCGATGATGCTGAAAGCCGTTGCTGGTGGCGGCGGTCGCGGTACCCGCGCGGTCGAATCGCTCGACGACGTGGAGCCGGCCTACAACCGCTGCCGCTCCGAGGCCCAGGCCGCGTTCGGCAACGGCGATGTCTATGCCGAGCAACTCGTGCGCCGCGCCAGGCACATCGAAGTCCAGGTCATCGGTGACGGCACGGGCGCCATCAGTCACCTCTGGGAACGTGAGTGCAGCCTTCAGCGGCGCTTCCAGAAGATCGTCGAAGTCGCCCCGAGCCCGGGCTTGCCCGGCGGCCTGCGCCAGCGCATCACCGCAGCGGCGGTGCGCGCCGCCGAGCTGGCGAAGTACGACAACCTCGGCACGTTCGAATTCCTCGTGGAAGCCACCAGCCTCACCGATCAGTCCGCGTTCTACTTCATCGAGGCCAACGCTCGCCTCCAGGTCGAACACACCGTCACCGAGGAAGTCCTCGGGCTGGACCTCGTCCGCATCCAGCTCGAGCTCGCTTCCGGCAAGTCGCTGGCGGACCTTGGCCTGCTCCAACCGGACGTGCCCAACCCGCGCGGGTTCGCGATGCAGGCTCGCGTGAACATGGAGCGCATGGAGGCGAACGGCACGACCCGCCCGGCGGGCGGCACGCTCACAGCCTTCGAAGTCCCCTCCGGTCCTGGCCTCCGCACCGACACTTTCGGATACTCCGGCTACACCACCAGCCCGCGTTTTGACTCGCTCCTGGCCAAGGTCATCGCCCACACGCCGTCTCCGAGCTTCCCCGATGTCGTGGCCAAGACGTACCGGGCGCTTTCCGAGTTCCGGGTTGAGGGCGTCGCCACCAATATCAGCTTCCTCCAGAACCTCCTCCTCCGCCCGGAAGTGCGCGAAGGCGCCGTCCACACCCGCTTCGTCGAAGAGACCGTTGCCGACATGCTGAGTCCCGCGGCGCCCCATCCCGTCTTGCACTTCGAAACGGCGGCAGCGCCCGCGGCCGAGCCGGTCGAGCCGGCCCGGCGGCTGGCCGGTGTGAAGGTGGACGCGCGCGATCCACTCGCCGTCCTGGACTACGGCCGCGGCGGAGGCGGGGCCGCCCGCCAGGAACCGGCCGCGCCCGCGCCCAGGACGTCAGCCCCGCCAGCGAATGGCGCTCCCGAAGGCACTTCGGCGGTCGATGCGCCGCTCCAGGGGACCATCGTTAGCATCGACGTCTCCGAAGGCGACCGGGTCCGGGCCGGCCAGCAGCTCCTGGTGATGGAAGCGATGAAGATGGAACACGTCATCGCCGCGCCCTTCGCCGGGCACATCCGGGGCCTGACCGTCAGCGCCGGCGACACCGTCTTCGAAGGTCACCCGCTCGTCTACATCGAAGCCAGCGAAAGCGACGAAAGCGACGACGGCGAACAGGCCGAAGTCGACCTGGGCCTGGTCCGGCCGGACCTCCAGCTGATCCATGACCGCCACGCCGCCGCCCTCGACGAAGCCCGGCCGGACGCCGTTGAGCGCCGCCGCAAGACCAACCAGCGCACCGCCCGCGAGAACGTCTCTGACCTCGTGGATGATGGCACCTGGGTCGAAACCGGCTCGCTCGTCCTCACACCGGCCACCGGCCTGCCCATGGAAACCGTCATCAACAAGTTCGCGACCGACGGTATGG
>WBZP01005193.1_pt1 | contig 13297 bp, 12 predicted proteins | sample 5204301 | NCBI WGS metagenome assembly WBZP01 (sample SAMN12412401, study PRJNA552823) | activated sludge metagenome | isolation source: activated sludge from nitrification reactor of wastewater treatment plant... | place: USA: Pennsylvania | collected 2017
GCCCTCGACGAGGCGTCCCGGCAGTTCGAAGGATTCGGCGCCCTCGGGCTCGCCGCTGACGCCGCCGCGCACGCCGCGGGCGAGCACGACCGGGCCGGTGCGCGCGCGAAGGCGCTCGAATCGTCGTCCCGGGCACAGCGGCTGGCCACCCGCGGCAGTGTCCACACGCCCGCCCTGGGGGCGCTCGACACGCCCCTGCCGATCACCGAGCGGGAACGGGAGATCGCGACACTCGTCGGCGACGGCCTGACCAACCGGCAGGTCGCCGACCGGCTCGGGGTCTCCGTCCGGACCATCGACGGGCACCTCTACCGGATCTTCGGCAAGCTCGGGATCGACGACCGCGACCAGCTGGCCCAGCTGATCCGCGCCGGCCGGCACCCGGGTGGTCGTTGAGGTAGGTACCTACCCCAACGCGGCGGGCTGACCAGGGTAGGACGGCCCAAAGCCCAGACAGCGATGCGAAAGCGCTGAGAAACACCTGATAACGAGCCCCGAAGCGGTGATTTCGAGGCGCAACGGGCGATTTCGGGCCGCGCCGGCCGCCGCCGATCACGCCTTTTCGGGTAGTCGCCTACCCTAGCCGCGCTGGCCGCGACCTCCGGATACTGGATATCAACAGCGGCCCTCACCGAGGCGGGCCGAGAAAAAGAAAGGCAGGCCACCCGATGGCTACCACCACCCTGAACCGGACCGTCACCGCCGCACTCCACGCGGACGCCGAAGCCCATCCGCATGAGATCGCCGAGTCGGCGCTGTTCGACATGATCCTGCGCGCCGAAGGGCTGCAGATCGACGGCTTCGAAACCGATACCGTCACCATCGCCCACGCGGCGTAACCGCGTCACGCGCATCGCGCTCCGCGCGAACAGACGGAAAAGGCCCCTACTCCATCCCGGAGAGGGGCCTTTTCCGTCTGTTCGTCAAGTCGGTCAGACCGAAGCCTTGAGCTCCTCGACCTTGTTCAGCTGCTCCCACGGCAGATCCACATCCGTGCGGCCGAAGTGGCCATATGCCGCGGTCTGCGCGTAGATGGGGCGCAGCAGGTCCAGATCGCGCACGATCGCACCGGGGCGCAGATCGAAGACGCTGGTGATGGCCTTCTCGATGCGGGCCGGGTCGACGGTCTCGGAGCCGAAGGTCTCGACGAACAGGCCCACCGGGGCGGCCTTGCCGATGGCGTAGGCGACCTGCACCTCGACCCGCTCGGCCAGGCCGGCGGCGACGACGTTCTTGGCCACCCAGCGCATCGCGTACGCGGCCGAGCGGTCCACCTTCGACGGATCCTTGCCGGAGAACGCACCGCCGCCGTGCCGGGCCCAGCCGCCGTAGGTGTCGACGATGATCTTTCGCCCGGTCAGACCGGCGTCACCCATCGGGCCGCCGACGACGAACGTGCCGGTCGGGTTCACCAGCAGGCGGAAGTCCGAGGTGTCCATCGTGTCGTGGCCCAGGTCGGCCAGCACGGTGTTGACGACCTTCTCGCGGATATCGGGGGCCAGCGTCGACTCCAGGTCGATGTCGGCGGCGTGCTGGGTGGACAGCACCACGGTGTCCAGCCGCACCGGCGTATTTCCCGAGTATTCGATGGTGACCTGGGTCTTGCCGTCCGGCCGCAGGTAACCCAGGATGCCGTCCTTGCGGACCTTGGTCAGCTGCCGGGACAGCCGGTGCGCCAGCGCGATGGGCAGCGGCATCAACTCCGGGGTGTCGTTGATGGCGTACCCGAACATCAGGCCCTGGTCGCCGGCACCCTGCGAGTCCAGCGGGTCCTTCTCGCCCTCGACGCGCGCCTCGTACGCCGTGTCGACACCGACCGCGATATCCGGGGACTGCGCGCCGATGCCGATGTTGACACCGCAGGTCGCGTAGTCGAAGCCCTTGTCGGAGTGGTCGTAGCCGATCTCCTTGATGCGGTCCCGGACGATCAGCGGGATGTCGGCGAACGCTTCCTTGGCCGACGTGGTGACCTCACCGATGACGTGCACCTGGCCGGTGGTCACCGCCGTCTCGACCGCGACGCGCGACTTCGGGTCACCCGCGAGCAGCGCATCCAGGATGGAGTCGCTGATGGCGTCACAGATCTTGTCGGGATGTCCTTCGGTCACCGACTCACTGGTGAACAGCCGACCACTCACGTTGCAGTTTCCTTCCGGATAAGAGGCAAATCTTCGTTCATCGAAGCACAGAGCAGAACACGGGACGTCAATCGCCCCGGACGATGCTCGCGATCGCATCCACAATACGGCTGGCCATCAAAGTCTTCGACCCGAGCTCCAGCGCAGCCTCGGTACCGTCGGCCGACAGCAACCAGCCGGCGTTGTTGTCGACCTCGAACGCGCGGCCGTCGCCCACCGCGTTGACCACCAGCAGATCGCATCCCTTGCGGCGCAGTTTCGCCCGGGCGTGGAACAGGACATCGCCGTTGGCGTCGCCCGTTTCGGCCGCGAAGCCGACGATCGCGCGCATATCGGGCAGTTGACCGGCCGCCCGGGACCGCACCGCCCCGGCCAGCACGTCGTCGTTGCGCAGCAGGTCGATGGAGCTGGGTTCGCTGTCGGCACCCTTTTTCATCTTCGTGGTTGCAACGTGAGCGGGCCGGAAGTCGGCCACGGCGGCGGCCATCACGAGGACGTCGGCGTCCGGGGCGTGCTTGGAGACCGCGTCGGCCAGCTGGGCGGCCGATCCGATGTGCACCACCTCGACGCCGGCCGGATCGGCCAGCGCAGCGGTGTTGCCCGCGATCAGCGTCACCTCGGCGCCGCGCTGAGCGGCCACCCGGGCCACCGCGTAACCCTGTTTGCCCGAGCTGCGGTTACCGATGAACCGGACCGGATCGAGGGGTTCGCGGGTGCCACCGGCGCTCACCAACAGCCGGATCCCGGACAGGTCGTACGGCAGGGCGTCGCCGCGCTCGAGCAGCAGCTCGGCGAAGGCGGTGATCTCCTCGGGCTCGGGCAGCCGGCCCGGACCGGTGTCGGCGCCGGTCAGCCGGCCGGACGCCGGTTCGAGGACCACCGTGCCGCGGCTGCGCAAGGTGGCCACGTTGGCGCAGGTGGCCGGATGCTGCCACATCTCGGTGTGCATCGCGGGCGCGAACAGCACCGGGCAGCGCGCGGTCAGCAGTGTCGCGGTCAGCAGGTCGTCGGCGCGGCCGGCGGCGGCACGGGCCAGCACATCGGCGGTGGCGGGCGCGACGACGACGAGATCGGCCTCCTGGCCGATCCGGACGTGCGGAACCTCATGGACATCGGTGAAGACCCCGGTATGGACCGGGAAGCCGGACAGCGCCTCGAACGTGGCGGCGCCGACGAACTTCAGCGCCGATTCGGTGGGAACCACCCGCACCTGGTGGCCCGCCTCGGTCAGTTGGCGGACGACCGAGCAGGCCTTGTAGGCGGCAATGCCGCCGGCGACGCCGACGACGATGCGCTTACCGGTCATGGGCGGCGCGGTTCCCGGCTACTCGCCCTCGGTGTGCTCGAGGAGGTCGCCGTGGATCTCGCGCATCGCGATGGACAGCGGCTTCTCCTGGAGGCCCGGCTCGACCAGCGGACCGACGTACTCGAGGATGCCGTCACCGAGCTGGTTGTAGTAGTCGTTGATCTGGCGGGCGCGCTTGGCGGCATAGATGACCAGCGCGTACTTGCTGGACGCGCGGTCCAGCAGCTCGTCGATCGGCGGGTTGGTGATGCCCAGCGGGGTGTCGTAGGAACCGATGCCTTCGGCTGCCGAATCGGCGGGCAGGGTGTCGGCGTGCGAGTTGGTCACAGTGCGGTTCTCCGGGGTCTCTCGAATTTCGCGGGCGGTCTCAGGGGCAGTTCTGGTGGGCCGTCTCAGGGCCTGGGCGGCGGTTCCGGGCGCCGTCACGGCGCGTCGGACGCAGTTCCCACCAGCAAGGATACCAATTCAGCGCAGGCAGACTCCAATTGGCTGTTCACGACGACCACGTCGAAGTCATCCTGGGATGCCAATTCGGCGCGGGCGGTGGCCAGCCGGCGTTCGCGCACCTCGGGAGTCTCGGTGCCGCGGCCCACCAGGCGCGCTTCCAGGGCTTCCCAGCTCGGGGGCGCCAGGAACACCGCCACCACCTCCGGCAGGGCCGCCTTGACCGCCCTGGCCCCGGCGAGATCGACCTCGATGAGAACGGGGCGACCGGCGGCCATGGCCTGCCGAACCGGCTCCGCAGGGGTGCCCGAACGATGCAGACCGCCGTGAATTTCCGCCCATTCGAGCAGTTCACCGCGGTCGATCAGATGGGAGAACGCGTCCGGCGTCACGAACTGGTAGTCGACACCGTCGATCTCACCCGGGCGGGGCGCCCGGGTGGTCGCCGAGACGCTGAAGTACAGGTCGGGGACGCGTTCGCGCAGACAGCGAACGACCGTCGACTTCCCGACCGCGGAGGGACCGGCCAGCACAACCACCCGGCCGTGCCGGTCCGGTCCCCCGTCAGCGATCGCGGACCTCTCTTAGGAGGGGTCGAACTTTTCCAGCAGGGCCTTGCGCTGACGATCGCCCAGGCCGCGCAGGCGGCGGGTGGGAGCGATCTCCAGCTCGGTCATGATCTCCTGGGCCTTGACCTTGCCGACCTTGGGCAGGGCCTCCAGCAGAGCGGAGACCTTCATCTTGCCCAAGACCTCATCGGTCTCGGCGTCCTTGAGGACCTGCTTGAGGTTGGTGCCGCCGCGCTTGAGCCGATCCTTGAGCTCAGCCCGTGCACGACGCGCGGCAGCAGCCTTCTCCAACGCAGCTGCACGCTGTTCGTCGGTCAACTGGGGAAGTGCCACGGTTCCTCCGTCTCATTGCGATTTTCGGTGCTTGTTGGGGTGTTCCCGCCGAAGGCTATCGGCTCCCTCGGACATTCCCACCGCAACGCTGCATCGATCTTTACTTGTCTCGGCCGGGGTACTCCAGCCAGCGACGACGACCGTACCCAGGCTGACGGACGAAATCTAACCCCACCCCCTGCTTTCCTCGGCGAAGACCCAGCGTGTAGGGCTCCGGGAAATCCGTCGACGCTCGCGCACCCGATTGCGCCAACAGGACCCGAGTGACGCCGCGCGCCACCGCCGGACACGCCAAACATACAGTTCAGAGGCTATTTAGTAGGGTTGCCGGGCAACTCCGCCGAACGTGCCGGGTCGCCGTCGCGGGCGCATCGGGACGTCCCAGGACGGCCGCCGAATCGGCCCAAAGTCCCCGCGGCGTGTCGCGCGTGTCGGCATCGGCCCCGATACTGCTGGAAGTTCTCAGGTTGTCGATATGCCTGGCACAGGTTCGGTCCTTAGGTTGGGTACCGATGCGGCTGGTTCAACCGGCTCCCCCCAACCGGCAGCCAACCGCAGATGTGCGCCAACCCCCCGACCCGGCGCGCTGCAAGGGCCGACGGAGCTTTGCTCCGCCGGCCCTTTGCACGTCTGCCACCCGGGCCCATCTCCAGGCCCGATCCCGTTGTTACCAAACGGTTTTCGTCTCGTAGTTGCCTCGTACCCGGATGCACAGCCGGCGCCCAGTGCGGGCAGGGCGCCGACCTAGAACCGGCCCATAGCGTCGCTCGATGTGGGGATGGACCCCACGAATTAGACCGAACGGAGTGACCGGATGAACATCAGGCGCATCGCGTGCGCATCGACGCTCACCGCAGGAATCGGACTCGCCGGACTGCTCGGCGTCGGCATCGGCACCGCCGGCGCCGATCCCGGCCAGCCCTGCGGCGCCCCGAACGCCCCGCAGTGCCAGAACCATGATCCGCACGGTGATCAGGGTCGGCCGGGCAATCAGGGCCCGCAGTGGCAGCCCGGCGCGCCGGTCGACTGGCAGCACCGCGGCGTTGACCAGGGCCGTCAGGATCACCAGCCGTTCACGTGGAACGGCCAGCGCGTCGAACCGCTGCGGGCCGGCAACGGCGATGGCTGGGGCTTCTGGTTCCTGGGGCAGTGGATCCGGCTCTGACGCCGGATTCCCACGTCAGGCGAGGTGAGCCACCGCGTCGCGCAGTCGTTCGGCGGCTGCGCGCACGGCGGCCACCTCGGGTCCGGCCCACAGCACCTCGCGGGACACCGCGGGCAGCAGCTGGCCGGGGCGCGCGCCGCCCAGGCCGGCCAGGGCCTCGGGACGGCCGCCCTGGGCTCCCACTCCGGGCACCAGCACCGGCCCGCCCAGATCGCTGACGTCGGGCACCTCGGTCAGAGTGGCGCCGACGACGACGCCCACCAGCCCGGGATCGGCGGCGTTGACGGCTGCCGCGGCGTCCACGACGGACTGCGCGACGGTCCGGCCGTCCGCCCGGACGGCACGCTGGATCCCAGCGCCCTCCGGGTTGGAGGTGGCGGCCAGCACGAACACACCGCGGTCGTGCGCCGCAGCGGTGTCCAGCAGCGGCTGCAGCGAGCCGAAGCCGAGGTACGGCGAGGCCGTCACCGCATCACACGCCAGCGGGCCGTCGGCCGCCCACGCGGCGGCGTAGGCCGCCATGGTGGTACCGATGTCGCCGCGTTTGGCGTCGGCGAGCACGAGCACACCACTGGCCCTCAGTTCGGCCATCGCGCGCTCGAGGACGGCGAAGCCGGCCGACCCGTACGTCTCGAAGAACGCCACCTGGGGTTTGACGATCGCGAATCCGGCGAAGGCTGCCACGCACACGTCGCAGAACGCGGCCAATCCGTCGGGGTCGGCCGTCAGCCCCCACGCGGCGAGCAGTTCCGGATGCGGGTCGATCCCCGGGCACAGCGGCCCGCGGCTGGCGACGGCGGCCGTCAGCCGGGAACCGAACCCACTCACGGCCGGCGGTCCAGCGCGTGATGCAGTTCCTGCAGCGACTGCACACCGATGTCGCCACGGATGCCGGCCTCGATGCCCTGCACGGCCGCCGAGGCGCCCTGCACGGTGGTCACGCACGGGATGTTCATCTGCACGGCGGCCGAACGGATCTCGTAGCCGTCGATGCGCGGCCCCGAGTTGCCGTAGGGCGTGTTGATCACCATGTCGACCTCGCCGGCGCGGATCGCCTCGACCGCCGAGACGGCCGGCCGGTCCGGGCTCGGCTCCTCGAAGTGTTTGCGGACCACCTCGACGGGAATCCCGTTGCGCCGCAACATCTCCGCCGTGCCGTCGGTGGCCAGCACTCGGAAGCCGAGGTCGGCCAGGCGTTTGACCGGGAACACCAGGGAGCGCTTGTCCCGGTTGGCCACCGACACGAAGACGGTGCCCGAGGCGGGCAGTGAACCGTAGGCGGCCGTCTGACTCTTGGCGAACGCACTGCCGAAGTTCGAGTCGATTCCCATGACCTCGCCGGTGGACTTCATCTCCGGACCCAGCAGCGAGTCGACGTTGGAACCGTCGGCGCGGCGGAACCGGTGGAACGGCAGAACGGCTTCCTTTACCGCGATCGGCGCATTCGGGGCCGGGGTGGCTCCGTCACCCTCGGCGATCAGGATGCCCTCGGCACGCAGCTGGGCGATGCTCTCCCCCAGCATGATCCGCGCGCAGGCCTTGGCCAGCGGCACCGCGGTGGCCTTGGAGACGAACGGCACGGTCCGGCTGGCGCGCGGGTTGGCCTCCAGCACGTAGAGGACGTCGTCCTTGAGCGCGTACTGCACGTTGAGCAGACCGACCACGCCGATACCGTGCGCAATGGCCTCGGTGGCCCGGCGCACCGCGGCGATGTCGCTGCGGCCCAACGTGACCGGGGGCAGCGCGCAGGCCGAGTCGCCGGAATGGATCCCGGCTTCCTCGATGTGCTCCATCACGCCGCCGATGTACACCTCGGTGCCATCGCAGAGCGCGTCGACGTCGATCTCGATGGCGTCCTCGAGGAACCGGTCGACCAGCACCGGGTGTTCCGGCGACAGTTCGGTCGCGCGCTCGATGTAGCCCTTCAGATTCTCTTCGTCGTAGACGATCTCCATGCCCCGGCCGCCGAGCACGTAGGAGGGGCGCACCAGCACCGGGTACCCGATGTCGCCGGCGATCTTGCGGGCCTGCTCGAAACTGGTCGCGGTGCCGAACCGCGGAGCGGGTAGCCCCGCGCCGATCAGCACCTCACCGAACGCGCCGCGATCCTCGGCCAGGTCGATCGCCCGCGGACTGGTGCCGACGATCGGGACACCGGCCCGCTCGAGGCGTTCGGCCAGTCCCAGCGGGGTCTGCCCGCCCAGCTGCACGATGACACCCACCACACCGGGCCCGCCCGCCCCGGAGCCCTGTTCGGCACGGTAGACCTCGAGCACGTCCTCGAACGTCAGCGGTTCGAAGTACAGCCGGTCGGCGGTGTCGTAGTCGGTGGACACCGTCTCCGGGTTGCAGTTGACCATGACGGTCTCGAATCCGGCCTGGCTCAACGTGGTTGCCGCGTGCACACAGCTGTAGTCGAACTCGATGCCCTGACCGATGCGGTTGGGCCCGGACCCCAGGATGAGCACCTTGGGCCGGTCGGTCTGCGGGGCCACCTCGGTCTCGGCGGCGGGATCGAGTTCGTAGCTCGAGTAGTGGTAGGGCGTGCGGGCCTCGAACTCGGCCGCGCAGGTGTCGACCGTCTTGTACACCGGGTGGATGTTCAGCCGCTCGCGCAGCGTCCGCACTCCGGCCTCGCCGGCCAGTTCCGGTCGCAGCGCGGCGATCTGGCGATCCGACAGGCCGCTGTGCTTGCACCGCCGCAGCAGGTCCTCGTCGAGAACCGCCGCCTGCAGCAGTTCGGCGCGCAGCGCCACCAGCGAGTTGATCTGGTCGACGAACCACGGGTCGACGCCGGAGGCCGCGGCCACCTGCTCGACGCCGGCGCCCAGGCGCAGCGCGTACTCGATGTCGTAGAGCCGGCCGTCCTTGGCCGTGCGCAGCCGGTCGAGGACGTCGTCGACGGAACCCTCGGGATCGGGCCCCGTCCAGAAGCCGGCCCGCTTGGTCTCCAGCGACCGCATGACCTTGCCGAGTGCCTCGATGAAGTTGCGGCCCAACGACATCGCCTCACCGACCGACTTCATGGTGGTGGTCAGGGTGTCGTCGGCGCCGGGGAACTTCTCGAACGCGAACCGGGGCGCCTTGACCACCACGTAGTCCAGCGTCGGCTCGAAGCAGGCCGGGGTCTCCTTGGTGATGTCGTTGACGATCTCGTCGAGGGTGTAGCCGATGGCCAGCTTGGCGGCCATCTTGGCGATCGGGAAGCCGGTGGCCTTGGAGGCCAGGGCGCTCGACCGCGAGACCCGCGGGTTCATCTCGATGACGATCAGCCGGCCGTCGCGGGGATCGATGGCGAACTGGATATTGCAGCCGCCCGTGTCGACGCCGACCTCGCGCAGGATCGCGATGCCCAGGTCACGCATGTCCTGGTATTCCCGGTCGGTCAGCGTCATCGCGGGAGCCACGGTGACCGAGTCGCCGGTGTGCACGCCCATCGGGTCGAAGTTCTCGATCGAGCACACCACCACCACGTTGTCGTGGTGGTCCCTCATGAGCTCGAGCTCGTATTCCTTCCAGCCGTAGATGGACTCCTCGATCAGCACATTGGCGCTGGGCGATGCCGCCAGGCCGTCGCCGGCCATCCGTTCGACGTCCTCGACGGTGGCGGCCATGCCCGAGCCCAGGCCGCCCATGGTGAAGCTGGGCCGCACGACCACCGGCAGGCCGAGTTCGGCGACCGTCTCGCGGACCTCGTCCATGGTGAAACACACTCTGGACTTCGCCGACTCCCCTCCCACCTTGGCGACGATGTCCTTGAAACGCTGCCGGTCCTCGCCGCGCTGAATGGCGTCGAAGTCGGCGCCGATCATCTCCACGCCGTAGCGTTCCAGCGCGCCGTTCTCGTGCAGCGCCACGGCGGTGTTCAGCGCGGTCTGGCCGCCGAGGGTGGCCAGCAGCGCGTCGATCTTGTGGCCGTTGGCGGCCTGCTGCGCGATCACCTTCTCGACGAAGGCCGGGGTGATGGGCTCGACGTAGGTGTGGTCGGCGTACTCCGGGTCGGTCATGATGGTCGCCGGGTTCGAGTTGACCAGGCTGACCTCGATGCCCTCGGAGCGCAGGACGCGGCAGGCCTGGGTGCCCGAGTAGTCGAACTCGCAGGCCTGGCCGATGACGATCGGCCCGGACCCGATCACCAGGACGTGGTTGATGTCGGCGCGACGTGGCATCTAGTTATCCCAACTTTCCTGCGCGAGCGTGCACCCTTGTGCACCTTTCACGGGCAGATCTGCATATCGGTGCACACTCGCGGTCACTTTTTCCCCGCCATCAGGTCCACGAACTGGTCGAACAGGCACTCGGCGTCGTGCGGGCCGGCCGCCGCCTCGGGGTGGTACTGGACCGAGAAGGCGCGACCGCCGATCAGCCGAATACCTTCCACCACACCGTCATTGGCGCAGGTGTGGCTCACCACCGCCCGACCGAACGGCGTGTCGAACTCCTCGCCGGCCTCCCCCTCGAGGGCGAAGCCGTGGTTCTGCGCGGTGATCGCGACCCGCCCCGTGGCGTGATCCATGACCGGGATGTTGATCCCACGGTGGCCGAAGGTCATCTTGTAGGTGGACCGGCCCAGCGCGCGACCCAGGATCTGGTTGCCGAAACAGATTCCGAACAACGGGATCCCGGCGCCCAGCACCTCACGGGTGACCGCGACCATCGCGTCGGCCGTCGCGGGATCGCCCGGCCCGTTGGACAGGAACACCCCGTCCGGCTTCAGGTCGGCGATCTGAGCGAAGGTGGCCGAACTGGGCAGCACGTGGCTGCGGATGCCGCGCTCGGCGAAGTTGCGCGGCGTGTTGGTCTTGATGCCCAGATCCAGCGCGGCGACGGTAAACCGATATGGCCCTTCGGGTTCCACCAGATAGCCGGCATCCGTGCTGACCTGCCCGGCCAGATCGGCGCCCAGCATCGACTCCTGCCCGCGCACCCGGTCCAGTAGCTCGTCCTCGGCGGCCAGCGCGGGGCCCGAGAACACCCCGGCCTTCATCGAGCCGCGGGTGCGCAGGTGCCGCACCACCGCGCGGGTGTCGATGCCGGCGATGCCGACGACACCCTGGCGCACCAGTTCGTCGTCGAGTGTCCCGGTGGCCCGCCAGTTCGACGCCCGCGGCGACGGATCGCGCACCGCGTAGCCGGCCACCCAGATCTTGTCGTCGCGGCTCTCGCCGTCCTCACCGTTCCAGCCGGTGTTGCCGATCTGGGGCGCGGTGGCGATCACGATCTGGCGGTGATAGCTGGGATCCGTCAGGGTCTCCTGGTAGCCGGACATGCCGGTGGAGAACACGGCCTCGCCCAGAGTCTGGCCAACAGCTCCGAATTCACGGCCGGTGAACACCCGGCCATCCTCGAGCACCAGTACCGCCTTGCCGGTCATGCCGCCCCTCCCTGTTCGGCGCCCTCGGACGCCGCGATCCATCTGTCGTGGTCCGCACGCTCGTCGGCGCGGAAGCCGGTGTCGATCTCGGTGCCGCCGGGCAGTCGCCAGCGGATGGCCAGGACGCCGTCGTGCGTGAGCACCTTCCCGGCGATACCGCGTTCGGCCCGGATGGCCACGACGGCCTCGGCCGGGATCCAGATCGGGTGACCGCCGCTGCGCTGCAGCATGATTCCCTCCGGATAGCGGGTCAGCACGCCCTTGGTGCGGTAGCCCAGATCGCCGACGGCGATCCGGTCCTGCCAGCTGGGCGCGATGGTGCTGCCGACGTAGAGGCCCTTGATGCCCGGAATCACCGCCTGGCCCACCGTATCCGGCAGCGGCGGAAGCTGTCCGATGGTCGAGATCTGGCGCTCGGCACGATGGCGCCAGCCGCGCAGCATGAGATGGATGACGAGCGCGATCACCACCACCAGGGTCCCCGCGAAGACCAGCGACCCGACCAGGGTTCCGGTGTTCATCCGCGCCCCGGACTCACCGGGCGACCTTCCCGTCGCGCGCGGTGATCCTGCCGCGCAGCAGGGTGGCGGTCACCGTCGCCGGCAGGGTCATGGCCTCGTACGGGGTGTTCGCCGACGGACCGGCGAGCTGATCGCCGGCCACCGTCCAGGAGCCGTCGGGATCGACCACGGTGAGGTTCGCCGGCTCGCCGACCTCGAGCGGCCGGCCCTGATCCTGCAGTCCGACGATGCGGGCCGGGTTCTCGCTCATCACCCGGGCCACGTCGCGCCAGGTGAACAGCCCGGAGGCGACCATGGCCTCGGCGACCACCGACAGTGCGGTCTGCAGCCCCATCATGCCGGGGCGGGCATTCGCGAACTCCACACATTTCTCGTGTTCGGCGTGCGGGGCGTGATCGGTTGCCACACAGTCGATCACACCGTCGGCCAGGGCTTGGCGCAGCGCGGCGGCGTCGGCGGCCTCCCGCAGCGGCGGGTTGACCCGGTTGACGCCGTCGTAGGTTTCCAGCCGGCCGTCGTCGAGCAGCAGATGATGCGGGGTGACCTCGGCGGTGATCGAAATACCTTGCGCCTTGGTCCATTTGAGGATCTCGACGGTGCCTGCGGTGGAGGCGTGGCAGATGTGCACCCGAGCGCCGGCATCCCGGGCCAGGATGGCGTCACGGGCCACGATCGATTCCTCGGCCGAACGCGGCCAGCCGGCCAGGCCCAGCCGGGCCGCGTTGGGTCCTTCGTGCGCCACCGCGCCCACCGTCAGCCGGGGCTCCTCGGCGTGCTGGGCGATCAGCACACCCAGCCCCGACGCGTACTCCAGCGCCCGGCGCATGATCAGCGGGTCGTCGACGCACTTGCCGTCGTCGGAGAACATCCGGACCTGCGCGGCACCCTGGGCCATCAGACCCATCTCGGTGAGCTTCTTACCCTCGAGGCCCACCGTGACCGCACCCACCGGGTGCACGTCGACCAGGCCGACGTCGCGGCCGCGCTTCCAGACGTGGTCGGTGACCACCGGTGAATCGGCCACGGGATCGGTGTTGGCCATCGCGAACACCGCGGTGAAACCGCCCAGAGCCGCTGCGGCCGAACCGCTCTCGATGGTCTCGGTGTACTCGCGGCCCGGCTCGCGCAGATGCGTGTGCAGGTCGACGAAGCCAGGCAGCAGCACCTGGCCGTCGGCGTCGATCACCTCGACCAGATCCAGGTCGGCCACCAGACCGGTGCCGATCTCGGCGATCTGCCCGTCGGTCACCAGAACGTCGACCGGGTCGCCCTCGCCGTAGAGGCGCACGCCCTTGATCAGAATGCTGTTGCTGGAAAGGCTCACGCGTCCACTCCCGTCTCGGCCGGCTGGGCCCCGATCAGCAGATGGAACAGCACCGCCATCCGCACGTGCACACCGTTGGTCACCTGCTGCAGGATCGCCGCCTGCGAAGAATCGGCCACCGAC
>WBZP01005194.1_pt1 | contig 13296 bp, 6 predicted proteins | sample 5204301 | NCBI WGS metagenome assembly WBZP01 (sample SAMN12412401, study PRJNA552823) | activated sludge metagenome | isolation source: activated sludge from nitrification reactor of wastewater treatment plant... | place: USA: Pennsylvania | collected 2017
GCCGGCGGCCTGGCCGTCGTCCTGCCGTTGCCGCTGCTCGTCGGCCAGCTGTTGCTCGTGATCGGCTGCGCTGCAACGGTGCTCGTGTTGAGCGCCCTCTGGCAACGACAGCACGACAACCCGACGGCCGTCCAGGTGCTCGCGGCCACCTGCGCGCTGGGCGGCGCGGTCTTGTGGCTGCGGCTCGACGTCGCCGACCTCGTGCCCTGGCTGGTCGCCTATCTCGTGCTCACCATCGCCGCCGAGCGCATCGAGCTGGCTCGGCTCGCTCTTCCACCCCGGGCGAGCCGAGTCCTGCTCACGCTGGCCGGCGCGGTCCCGGCCGCGGTGGTCGCCGCCCTGCTGTGGCCTGCTGTGGGTGCCCGGCTGCTCGGGCTGGCCCTGCTCGCGCTGACCGGGTGGCTGGCCCGGGTCGACGTCGCCCGGTGCACCATCCGCTCCAGCGGGCTGCCCCGGTATGCCGCCGCCGCTCTCCTGCTCGGCTACGGCTGGCTCGCCGTCGCGGCCGTCACCTGGCTGGTCGGCGGACCACCGAGATCCGAGCGCGCCTACGACACCGTCGTGCATGCGAGCTTCCTCGGCTTCGCGATGTCGATGGTCCTCGCGCACGCGCCGGTCATCCTCCCCGCGGTGCTGCGCCGCCCGCTCCCCTACCGCACGGCGATGTGGATCCCGTTGGCGCTCTTGCACATCGGCCTGCTCACCCGCATCGGCGCCGGCAACGGGCTGGGTCAACACACCGCCTGGCAGCTCGGGTCGTGGGTGACCGTGGGTGCCCTGCTGGTGTTCGTCGGCACCGCCGCCTGGAGCACACTCACCGCCCCCCGCACCCGCCCCGGCGCGGCGACCCCTGAGCGCCCCCGCTCAGCCACCCGCCCGACCGAGGCGCCCGGGTCGGTGACCTCCCGATGACGACAACGAAACCCGGCCCCACCACCGCCCCGCCGGGGGTCGGCGCCCGCGGGGTGTGGCGGTGGCGCGACTACCCGACCGGCGGGTGGCTGGTCGCCGTCGTCGTCGTGTCGTTGGTGCATCCGTTCGTGCCGCACTCGCGGTGGCTCATGGTGCACCTCGTGCTGCTCGGGGCGCTCACCCATTCGGCGATGGTGTGGAGCACCCACTTCACCCAGGCCCTGCTCAAGACCGACCCCGCCCTCGACGACCGCCGCCGGCAGAGCCGGCGCCTCGCGCTGCTGGCCGCCGGGGTCACCCTCGTGCTCACCGGTGTCACGCTGGAGATCTGGGCCGCCGCCGTCACCGGTGCGGTCGCGGTCGTCGCCGCGGTGGCCTGGCACGCGATCGCGCTGTGGCGCCGGCTGCGGGCGAGCATCGCGGGGCGCTTCCGGATCACCGTCCACTACTACCTCGCGGCGGCGGCCTGCGTGCCGATCGGGGCCACCCTCGGGGCCATCCTGGCCCGGGGCCAGGACGACGCGTGGCAGGCCAAGCTCCTCGTCGCGCACACCACCGTGCTCGTGCTCGGCTGGGTGGGTCTCACCGCCGCCGGCACCCTGATAACCCTGTGGCCGACCATGCTGCGCACCCGGCTCGACGCCCGCGCCGAACGGTTGGCCACCCAGGCGCTGCCGGTCTTCGCCGTCGCCATCGCCACGACCGGCACCGCTGCCTTGACCGGCGCACGCGCCATCGCGGTGGCCGGTCTGGTCGGCTATCTCGCGGCCGCGGTCTGGTGGGGCCGCGCGCTGTGGCGCCCGGCCCGCGCCCGCCCACCGGCCGAATATTCCTCTCTCGCCGTCGCCTTCGCACTCGGCTGGGCGGTCATCGCGATCGGGTGGATTGCCGGCACCGTCGCCCTGCGCACCGACTGGGTCGACATCGGCGAGACCTACGGAGTGCCGACGGCACTGCTCGCGGCCGGCTTCGCCCCGCAGCTGCTGATCGGCGCGCTCTCCTACCTCGTGCCCAGCGTGCTGGGTGGTGGCCCGCACGCGGTCCGCGCCGCCGCGGCCTGGGTCGATCGGTATGCCGTGCTGCGCCTGGTCCTGGTCAACGGCGGCCTCGCGTTGTCCCTCCTGCCGGTGCCCGGCCCGGTCCGGGTGCTCACCACGAGTCTGGTGCTCGCGGCATACACGGCCTTCGTGCCGTTGCTGCTGCTCGCCGTTCGCGCGTCCCTGCGGATCCGCGCCGGCGGCGCCCCAGCCCCGGCCCCACCTTTACCGACGGCCTCACCAGCGACCTCACCAACGACCCCGGCCCCGGTCACCCCCGCCACTCCGGCCGGCCCCCGGTTGACCTCGGTGTGGTCCTCGGGGCAGCTCGTCGCCGGCTTCGCCACCCTGGCCTTGGCCGTCGTCGCCGGTGTGCTCGTCGACCCGCAGGGCGCCGGGCTCGTACCGTCCGGCGGCGCCGTCGACGCCCAGGCGGGGGTCGTCGCGACCGGTCGCACCACGACGGTGCAGGTGCAGGCCCGCGACATGCGCTACGTGCCGGACCGCATCGACGTGGCGGCCGGTGACCGGCTCGTCATCGAGTTGGTCAACGTCGACCCGACGACCACCCACGACCTCGTCCTGGCCAACGGGCGCGCTACGGCCAGACTGCGCCCGCAGGCCAGTGCAACGCTCGACGCCGGTGTCGTGGGCCGCGATCTCGACGGCTGGTGCTCCATCGTCGGGCACCGCCAGATGGGGATGCGCCTGACCATCAAGGCCGTGGGCGCACCGACCGACGCCGCCGGCTCGGGGCCGGCCGGCGCCGCCGCTGCCGGGGCGAGCGGCCACAACGGGCACGGCATACCGGCCGGGTCCGCCGGCAGCGGCGACGAACCGACGCCGCTGGACCTGCACACCCCACCTGATCCGTCCTTCACCGCCGTCGACCCAGTGCTCGCCCCGGCTGAAGCCACCACCGAACACCGGATCACCTTGACCGTAAAGGAGATCCGCCTGCACGTGGCCCCAGGGGTGTGGCAGCTGCGGTGGGCCTTCAATGGCACCGTGCCGGGCCCGACGCTGCGGGGGCGGGTCGGCGACGTCTTCGTCGTCACCCTCGTCAACGACGCGAGCATGGGGCACTCCATCGACTTCCACGCCGGTGCCCTGGCGCCCGACCGACCGATGCGCACGATCCCGCCTGGGCAGTCCCTCGTCTATCGGTTCACCGCGACCCGCGCCGGCATCTGGATGTACCACTGCTCGACGATGCCGATGTCGGTGCACATCGGTGCCGGGATGTTCGGCGCCGTCGTCATCGACCCACCCGACCTGCCCCGCGTCGATCGCGAGTTCCTCATGGTGCAGTCGGAGATCTTCCTCGGGCCGGACCGCTCGGCCGCCACGCCCTCGGAGATCGATGCGGCCAAGGTCGCTGCCGAGCGACCCGACGCGGTCGTCTTCAATGGCGTTGCCGCGCAATACGATCACCGGCCGCTCACCGCGAGGGTCGGCGAACGGGTGCGTATCTGGGTGCTCGTGGCCGGCCCGAACCGACCCACCGCCTTCCACGTGGTCGGCGGGCAGTTCGACACCACGTATGCCGAGGGCCGTTACCTGTTGCGCGCCGGCCCCGGCGGCCCCGACGCCCCCGGCGGCAGCCAAGTGCTCGGCCTCGCCGCCGCCCAGGGAGGTTTCGTCGAGCTGACCTTCCCCGAGGCCGGTCATTACCCGGTCGTGAGCCACCTCATGGTCGACGCCGAGCGCGGCGCCCACGGCATCGTTGCCGTCCAGCCCTGAGCCCGCAGCCGACCGAACGTCTCAGCCCAGGCTCTCAGTCGGCAGCGCCCGCCCCGCGGGCCGCTTCCAGCAGCGTGACGAACTCCCGCTCGAAATAGGCCGTGATCGTCTCGGGGTCGGGCACGAGGTGGGCATCGGTGACGATCGCGAGCGTGGCGTGCCCGCAGTAGCTCAGGATGCTCACCCCGAGGCCCATCTGGTCACCCGGATGCGGCACCCAGAACATGACCCGCTCGATCGGCACCCCAGAGACATAGAGCCGGTCGCGGGCGCCCATGACGTTGCTGAGCACCATGCTCGCCTTGCTGGTGAGCAGCGCATTGGGCACATCCGTCATCGCTTTGGTCGTGCGACCGAAGATGTCGAAGAGCAGCCGCATCGCCATCGGCTCGGGTGAGCGTTTGAGCGCCGCCATGTGCGAGGTGGTGAGCCGCAGCCGCTCCAGCGGATCGTCAGCCCCGACCGGCAGTTCCAGCACGACCAGCCCGAAGTCGTTGCCGAGCTCGAGGGCACGCTCCGGAGGCCGCAGGTTCACCGGCACCATGGCCCGCAGCGTCGTGTCGCCGACGTCGACGCCGCGGTCCTGCAGATATGCGCGCAACGCCCCGGCCATGCCCGCGGTGAGCACGTCGTTGACCTTCGAATCGGTCAGCGCACCGATCGCCTTGACGTCGGCGATGGCCACCGGTTCGGACCAGGCAACCCGCTTGGCCAGGGTGAACGGCCCCTTGAAGGGGGAATCGGGGTCGTCGGGTTTGAGCAGTTCACCGACGAGCATGCCGGCCCCGGCCGCGACGGCGACGACCCGACCCATCGTCTTGCGTGGGTGTGCGACGGTGTCGACCGCCGAGGTCACCACACTCGTCGACCTGCCGATCACACCGGAGACGGTGCCCACGAGTCCACCTGCCCGGGCCCCGGCGCCGGCCTCGTCGTGAGCCTCCTCGACGAGTTCGTCGGCCGCTGCGAGCTGCAGCGGCGCATCGGGGGTGGCGTCGAAGAGCCGCTGCGAGAGCCCGATCATCGCGGTGCCGTCGCCGATGCAGTGGTGGAAGCGCATGACGAGCGCGCTGCCCTGGCCGACACCGTCGATGACGTGCACCTGCCACAGCGGCTGCAACCGGTCCAGTGGGGCGCTCGCGATGTCGCTGAGCAGCACCGCCAACGCTCGGTGGTCACCGGGCCGAGGCAACGCCACGTGGTGCAGATGCTGGCGGATGTCGAAGTTCTTCATGTCCTGCCAATGCGGCACCGGCACTGGGCGACCCCGCTCGACGACCCGCTGCCGGAACCGTGGATAGGCCCGCAGCCGCTCCTCGTAGAGCTGGCAGACCTGCTCGAAGTCCAGCGGCTCGCTGGTCAGCGCGAGACCGGTGACCATCGCCAGATTCGCGCGGCCGTCCATGTGGTACCACGCAGCGTCGACGGCGGCCATCTTGTGCAGTGCCATGTCCTCGGCTCTCCCAGGCGATCGGGCGGCAAGCGCAGCACCTCCAGTATGCCGCCGGGCCCGACCCGCCGGGCTGCTCGCGACTGTGCCCGAGACCACTACGCCCGGCCAGGATTCGCCTCGGCCACGATTCGCCTCGGCCGGCCCGCGGCCTGCGGTCATGGGCGGCCCGGGCCGGAGTGCGTGGGACGCGGTGGGGTGTCCCGGGTGGTCGGTGAGCCCGGCGGCGTGGTCGGCCGACCCTGGCCGGGGCGGGTGGCCCCGGGCTGCGTCGCGCCGGGCAGGGTGCCGGTCGGCGCTCCCCCGGTCGGGTCAATGGTGGGCCTGCCGGGCGTGGCCCCGGGCGGTTGGGCCGGCGCCGTCGGCGTCGCAGCGCCGGGGCCAGCGGGTGTCGAGCCGGCGGTGGACCGCCGCTGGGTCGGATCGCCCGCGCCAGAGGTCGGCGAGCCACCGGCGGTGCCGCCGGGGGCGCCGGCAGTGGACTCGGTGAACGGCTGGGTCGCGGGCCCCGTCGCGGGGATCAGGGAGCCCACCCGCGGCGCGGGCAGCACCGACACCGGGGCGCGCTGCGGCAGCTCGACGGACGTGGGCTGCACCACGGCATACACGATGGCCCCGATCGCGGCGACCCCGAGCAGCGAGGCGAGCGACCACCTGGCCCGCGGCCCCCACCAGGCGAGCCCGTCCTCCCCGTCGCGCCGGTCGGACAGCTGCGGGGTCAACTCGGCCCGCAACGCGGCAAGGCTGTGCACGGGGGCGCTGAGCCACCCCACGAGCGGCAGCACGAGCAGGCCGGTCAGCAGCATCGTCACAAAGCCCGGCGCAGCGACAGAGGCGGTGACGATCGCACCCAGCGCGAGCGAGGCCAGCCCCACCTCCACCAGGTTGGCCCGGATCCCGTCGACCCAGCTCACGTCGCCGCGACGTTTCGGCGTGCGCAGGAAGACACCCTCGCGTTCGACGAGCCCACGCACCGAGGCGAGCGCGACCACCCAGCCCAGTGACAGCCAGATCGCGAAGGCCCCCGCGGCGTCGCGCCACCGAGCGTCCGCCTGCGCGGCCTTCATGCCGGCGAGGGCGCGCACGATGCCGAGCACGGCCAGGCCGGGCACGGCCAGCAGCAACAGCCCGCCCAGACGGCGCACGATGTGCCCACCACCGAACGCCAGATCCAGCAGCGAGGCCACGAGGATCAACCCGAAGACCAGGCCGAGCAGGTCACCGAACCACTGCACGCCGCCGACGAGGTAGCCCACCCGCTGCGCGAGCGTGAGCCGGCTGTCGCGACGCCAAGGCACCAGCTCCCGCCAGTGCTGACGCAGGATCTGCATCCCCCCGAAACACCACCGGAAGCGCTGCCGCTTGAGCGCCTCGAAGGTCAACGGCATGATGCCGGCCCCGAAGGGCTGGTCCAGGTGATGCCCGCTCCACCCGGCCGCAAGCAGCCGCAACGACAGTTCGGCATCCTCGGTGATGCACCACTCGTCCCAGCCGTCGACCGCCTCCAACGCGGCCCGCCGGATGACCCCCATGGTGCCGCCGAAGATCGCCGCGTTGCGCTCGTCGCGGGAGGGCTGGCTCACCGTGAAGAAGTAGTCGTAGGAGTAGTAGAGGCTGCGCAGGTATTGGTCGTGCTGCCACTGCCGGTAGTGCTGCGGGGTCTGCACGAAGCCGACCGACGGGTCCTGGAAGACCGGGGCGACGGCTCGCAGCCAGTCCGGCTGCACCTGGTAGTCGGCGTCGACGACGGCGATCAGCTCGGCCCGCGGATCACTCTGGGTCAGACCGTAATTGAGTGCGCCGGACTTGTAGCCGGGCCAATCGAGCAGGCGGTAGAAGCGCAACCGCTGCGGGTGCTCGGCGCAGAAGCGCTGCACCGGCGCGCACAACCGATCGTCAGTCGTGTTGTTGTCCAGCACGAGGATCTCGAAGGCCGGGTAGTCCAACGCCAGCAGCGAGCGCAGCGTCTCGATGACCATCTCGGGCGGCTCGTTGTGGCTGGGCACGTGGATCGACACGAACGGCGCGTCCCGGTCCGCTGTCACCGTGCCGGCCGACTGGTATGCCGAGCGGTATGCCGGGCTGGGCACCCCCGCTCGGGCCCGGGACCGCTCACCGGACCCGCGCCCGACACCGCCCGCTACCGCACCGCCGGCCACCGCACCGCCCGCCCAGCGCCGGTCCCAGCGCACCGAGCCGATGGTGTCGTGGATCTCGTAGCCGTAGGACAGGAAGAGCACCACCGCGGCTACTTCCAGCAGCCACAGCAGCCACGCACCGGCGAGAGCGACGGCGCCGAGCCCGGAGCCGACCGTCCACACTGCCATCGCGCCCACATAGGCCAGTCCGGCGGTGGCCCCCAGCGACCAGCTCGCGTGCGCGGCGGCACGCCACCGGCGGGCCAGGGCCAGCCACGGCAAGGTCGCCACCCACACGAGCGCGCCCGCGGCATACATCGATGGCGCGGCGAGCCATTCGCGCAGCTCCGCCGGGCCACCGAGAGCAGTGACGGCATCGACGGCATCGAAAGCACTGGCGTGCTGGTATGCCGCGAGCCCCACCACCGCGGGACCGATGGCCAGCAGCGGGGTCAGCGCCTGACGCAGCACCGACACCGAGGAGACGGGCCGGCTCGGCCGCTGGCGGGGGGACAACACGAGGAACCAGAGCATGGCGAGAAGGGCGGCGGCCAAGGCCACCACCACGACATGCTCGATCGACCGCCCGATGGACATCCGCACTCCCCAGCGCGTGCTGTCTGCGCTCTGCGCGGTCCTCATGCTAGTCGGGTCGGCGCGGCCGTACTCACGGTTCGGGCGCACCCCCCCACGTTCGGGGGGTCTCACGCCGCCGGTCGAGGCACCGCGGGGGGCCCGTCGGTTCGGCGAGCACCGGCCGCTGAGACGGCATGTAACCGAACGGCCCGATGGCGCGATGAGGCCCATGGATACGCGAGTGCCGCCTTTGCTCGGCACGGTCGGCTCGACCGGCGGCGTGTGGGGGCCCACGGGCACGGGGGAGTGCTCGGGGATTCGTTTCGACGAGGGGAGTTGTGGTGTTCAAAGGTCTTCGCGCCGTGGGGGTGGTGGCCGTCACCGCGCTGGCGAGCCTGGTCCCGGCGCCGATGTCGGCCCAGGCGATCACCGGTGGATCGGCGGACGGGTCGGCCCACCCGAGTGTGGGCCTCGTGGCGTTCTACGAGAACGGCGGACTCAACCGCTGCACCGGCACGCTCGTCACGCCGACCGTCGTGCTCACCGCCGCACACTGCACCGACGGCACGTCCGGGCGCACCGTCGTGACCTTCGCCCCGACGCTCAGCTCGCAGGCGCCGCTACCACGGGCCGCCGACCCGGCAGCCGGTTATACGACGGCCGGCGTCATCGACCCGAGCTTGTACGTCGGCACCGCCCTGACCCACCCCGGCTACTCGCGCTTCCGGGACAAGGCCCACTGGAACGACGTGGGCGTCGTCGTGCTCGACCGGCCGGTCGTCGGGATCGCGCCGGCCCGCATCGCGCCGCGCAACTATCTCAACCGGTTCGCCCAGCCCAGGCTCAACAGCACGTTGTTCACCCTCGTCGGCTACGGCGACGAGGTGCGTCGGGCCAGCAGCGGCCCGCGCAAACCGACGCCGATGACCTTCCCACTGCTGCGCCGTCAAGCCGACGCCCCCGGTCAGCGGCTCACGGCGCAGATCCTGCAGGTCAACGGCAACCAGTTCGACCCACGCGGCACCGGCGGCACCTGCTTCGGTGACTCCGGCGGCCCGGGCTTCAAGAACGGCTACCTCGTCACGGTGACCTCCTACGGCTACAACGGCACCTGCCGGTTCCTCGCCGGGCTGCAACGCGTCGACATCGGCGACGCCCAGGATTGGTTGGCCCAGTTCGGCGTTCGTCCGTGACGCCGAACTGACCAGCGCAACCGGCGGGGGCGGCATACCTTCTCAGCGGGCCGACCAACGGCTCGAACGAGGTATGCCGCGCCCGTCGCCAGGTGGTCTCACCGTCACAGTGCCCAAGGCTGTCGTGACGGGGCCGGAAATGAGAGGCTTCCGGCATGAAGAGCACCATGCAGAGTCCGCCCCTGTTGATCTCGCAGTTGCTGCGCTACGGCACCACCGTGCACGCCGACCAGAAGGTCTATACGTGGACCACTGAGGGCGCCCGGGAGATGACCTACCGGCAGGTCGGCGAGCAGGCCGCCCAGCTCGCGCACGCGTTGCGCGGCTTGGGCATCACTGGCGATCAGCGGGTCGCCACCTTCATGTGGAACAACGCCGAGCACCTCGTCGCGTATCTCGCGGTGCCGTCGATGGGGGCGGTGTTGCACGCCCTGAACATCCGGCTCTTCCCGCCCCAGGTCATCTACGTCGCAACGCACGCCGACGACCGGGTCGTCATCGTCGACAACTCGCTGGCCAAACCGTTCGCCGGGCTGCTGCCCCACATACCGACGATCGAACACGTCGTCGTCAACGGCCCGATCGACGACGAGACCGCGTCGGCGTTGCGCGCGGCCCCCCAGGTCAAGAGCGTGCACGACTACCACGAGTTCATCGCCGGGCAGCCGACCAGCTTCGACTGGCCCGAGGACCTCGACGACGACGACGCGTCCTCGATGTGCTACACCTCCGGCACGACCGGCAACCCGAAGGGGGTCGCCTACTCGCACCGGTGCAATTACCTGCACGCCATGGGTGTGTATGCCGCCCTCTCGATCCGGCAGGGCGATCACGGGCTCATCGTCGTGCCGCTCTTCCACGCCAACGCATGGGGTTTCCCCTACACGGCGATGGCCTCCGGCTGCAGCCTGGTCATGCCCGACCGGTTCCTGCAGGCCGAGCCGCTGGCGAAGATGATCGAGCAACTGGGGGTCACCTTCGGGGCTGGTGTGCCGACGGTGTGGAACGACCTGCTGCAGCACATCGACAAGAACCCGATCGACACCTCGCGGTGCCGCTACCTCATGGTGGGTGGCTCGGCCGCCCCGCCGGCGATGATGAAGGCCTTCCAGGAGCGGCACGGCATCGAGATCATCCACGGCTGGGGGATGACCGAGATGTCGCCGGTCGGCACTCTCGCGATCGCGCCCGCGGAGCTGGAGGTCGGCTCCGACGAGTACTGGCGCCACCGCAGCGCTCAGGGCCGCTTCCTGCCCGGGGTCGACGCGCGGCTGGTCGGCGACGACGAGGGCATCGTGGCCTGGGACGGCACGTCGGTGGGCGAGTTGGAGGTCCGCGGGCCGTGGATCACTGGGTCGTACTACATGAACGGCCAGGAGACCGACGTCGACCGGATGGAGATGGAAGCCAAGTTCCACGACGGGTGGCTGCGCACCGGCGATGTCGGCTCGATCACCGAGGACGGCTTCCTCGTGCTCACCGACCGGGCCAAGGACGTCATCAAGAGCGGCGGCGAGTGGATCTCCTCGGTCGACCTGGAGAACGCGATCATGGGCCACCCACAGGTGCGCGAGGCCTCGGTCGTCGGCGTGCCCGACGAGCGGTGGGGTGAGCGCCCGCTGGCCACCGTCGTGCTCACCGAAGGTGCCACGGTCACCGTCGAGGAGCTGCGCGAGTGGCTGTCGGAGAAGATCGCCAAGTGGATGGTGCCCGAGCGCTGGGCCATCATCGGCGAGGTGCCCAAGACGAGCGTCGGCAAGTTCGACAAGAAGGTGCTACGCCAGCAGTTCGCCGACGGTGACCTGCAGGTGCACAAGCTCGTCTGACGCGCCCAGACCGGTCGTGCCTCCGGTCGATCAGCCGACGACCTTGGCGTGATGGCGGTGGAGGAAGGCCGCCATCGCGTCGCGGGTGATGAAGGAGTAGGGCTGGTAGGCCCGGGTGCCGTCCGGCAGTGCCCAACCGGAGGAGACCCCCATCGCGGCCAGCCAGCAGATCTCCTTGTAGAACGCCTGCGCGGGGCTCACGTCGACGAACGGGCTCGTTGCGGGCGGGGTGTATGCCGGGCGACCCGCCAGCCGGTAGAGGAAGGCCGCCATGGCGTCCCGGGCGATCGGGTCCGCGGGCCGGTACGTTCCGTCGGCATAACCGGTGGAGACCTGGTTCTGCGCCAGCCAGCTGATCTCCTTGTAGAACGGGTGGTTCGTCGGGACGTCGGTGAACGGGCTCACGGCCGGCGGCGTGTATGCCGGGCTCCCGCTCGAGCGGTACATGAATGCGGCCATGGCGTCGCGGGCCTGCGAATTGGCCGGCCGGAACGTTCCGTCGGCGTACCCGGTCGTGATCGCCATCCACCGCAACCACCCGATGTCGGTGGCGAAGGCGGCGTCGCGAGGCACGTCCGGGAAGGGTGTGCTGTCCGGCACCTCCCCGGAGAAGGTCGACGACCAGGTCACGGTGCGCGTGCCGCCCGTGCTGGGTTTGACGATGTTGTCGACCGTCATGGTCCAGGTTTCGCCGACCTGCGGGACGCGAGAGGTTCGCCACACCAGACCCGGACTGCAGTAGTACGAGTCATCACGCACGAGGTCGAGCACGCCCACTGCCCCGAGCGTCGCTTCCTGCGACGATGTCACGCTCACCGTCGTGTTGGCGACGGACTCGTCCAGCCCTACCTGCAGGCTGAATCGATCCAAGAGCCCGGCTGGCGTCGCCACGGCAAGCGGCACAAGCCCCGGGTTCGGCCACGCGACGAAGCCATCGCGGGTCGGACCCGGGCTGATGAAGTCCTGGAAGACCTTCGTCGCGTTCACCCCAGGAGCGTCGCCAAGTCCGACGGAGTCCAGCGAGGGGCACAGCAACCAGCGACGATGCCCGGCCTCCCCGTTGTTGGACCCTGGGTCAGCGACATACGCGACCATGGCGCCGGGACCGTCCAGCCCGAGCGCAAGGTTCGAGCTGCTGGCCCCCAGCTTCGCGTCCACCGAGTAGCACGGCCAGGACACGTCGATCGTGTGCGAGAGGCGATGAGCTGCCGCCATAGCCACCGCGGCGGCCTGAGCTTGGGTCGACCAGTTGGTGTTCTCTAATGTGGGAGCAACCCCCACGAGCTTGCGGAAGGCGTTGATGGCTCTCAGTTCGCTGGCGCGAAAGGCGGCCGACGTGGTGCCGGGGGTGCACGTGGTCACGTTTCCGGTGAAACCCATACTCGGCGCGTAGGCCGCGGCAGCAAGATCCCACCACGCCGATCGAACTGCCGCAGGGGAATTCGGGTCGATCCCCAGCCCTGCCCCACTCACCACAGGAACGGACCCTGGGCTCGCGAGGCTCGACGATCCGGCCGCCGAGGCGCCTGTCGTTCCGGCTGCAAGGAGCACGAACGAGAGCGCGGAAGCGACCCGGACCGAGGCACGTCGTGGACTGAGGGGGACACCCATTTTGAACCTCCATGGCGGTGGGGCCCCCGCACCCGAAGATCTACGCCGACCAGGGTGACAGGACGATCGACGTCTTGGATCGTATGTTCGGTCAGGATCGGCCAGCTTCGACGGGCAGTAGACCGACCTCCATCGAAAGGGGAGGCGTCTGGTGCAGGTCGAAGGCGGGTCGCTCCGAGCGGATCCGCGGCATACGGTCGAAGTTGTGTCGTGGTGGTGGGCACGAGGTCGCCCACTCCAGCGACCCGCCGTACCCCCACGGGTCGTCCACGCCGACCAGCGGCGCGCGCCGCCAGGTCTGCCACACGTTCGCGAGGAAGGGCAGCATCGACAGACCCAACAGGGCCGCACCGAGCGAGGACAACACGTTGCCGGTCTGGAAGCCTTCTTCGGGTAGGTAGTCGGCGTAGCGGCGGGCCATGCCCTGCATCCCGAGCAGGTGCTGCACGAGGAAGGTCAGGTGGAAGCCGACGAAGAGCATCCAGAAGTGGATGATGCCCAGTCGCTCATCGAGCATCCGGCCGGTGAGCTTGGGCCACCAGAAGTAGTAGCCCGCGAACATCGCGAAGACGACGGTGCCGAAGACCGTGTAGTGGAAGTGGGCGACGACGAAGTAACTGTCGGTGACGTGGAAGTCGATGACCGGGCTGGCCAGCATCACGCCGGTGAGGCCGCCGAAGAGGAAGGTCGCGATGAAACCCAGCGACCAGATCATCGGCGTGCGCAGGGTCACCTGACCACCCCACATCGTGCCGATCCAGTTGAAGAACTTCACCCCGGTGGGCACGGCGATGAGCATCGTCATCATCG
>WBZP01005195.1_pt1 | contig 13294 bp, 12 predicted proteins | sample 5204301 | NCBI WGS metagenome assembly WBZP01 (sample SAMN12412401, study PRJNA552823) | activated sludge metagenome | isolation source: activated sludge from nitrification reactor of wastewater treatment plant... | place: USA: Pennsylvania | collected 2017
TGCGCCCCTGGTCTGCAGTCGGGACTACCCTTGACGGATGGTCTACCTGGATCATGCCGCCACCACCGATCTGCGCCCGGAGGCCCGCGAGGCGTGGCTCGACGCTGCCCGGCTGACGGGCAACCCCGCCTCGCTGCACCGCAACGGCCGCCAGGCGCGGCGTCTCGTCGAGGAATCCCGCGAGCGCATTGCGTCGGTGCTCGATGTCGCCCCCTCGACGATTGTGTTCACCTCAGGCGGCACCGAGAGCGACAACATTGCTGTCGCGGGTGCCGTGGCCGCCCAATCCGCCACCGGGAGTCGTCGGACCGCGATCGTGCTGCCCCGCACCGAGCACAAGGCGATTCTGGAGCCGGCCCAAGCGCTGGGCCAGAACCGGATCCTGTGGCTGGAGTGCGGCTCCGACGGTCGTGTCGATGTGGACGATCTCAAGGCCGTGCTGGCTGAACGGGCTGATGACATCGCTTTGGTGACCCTGATGGCAGTCAACAATGAGACGGGAGTCGTGCAGCAGGTGGCCCAGGCAGGCCGCCTGTGCGACGAGTTCGGTGTCGCTTTCCACGTCGACGCCGTGCAGGCGCTCGGCGTTCTCCCCTTGGATCTCGCCGCCATCGGCTCGGCCGCCTTCAGCGCCCACAAAGTCGGGGGACCGATGGGCGTGGGCCTGCTGTACGTGCGCCCGGGAACCGCGATCGCGCCCCTGTCGCGCGGTGGTGGCCACGAGTCCGGCCTGCGGGCCGGAACCGTGAACGTGCCGGGTATCGCAGCAGCCGCGATCGCCGCTGAACTGGCCGTCCGGGACAGGGACCGTCATGCTCGCCACCTGGCCCGGTTGCGCGCACTGCTGCTGCACGGGCTCGGCGATCCAGCCGAACTCGGCTTCTTCGTCAACAGCCCGGCTGACGGTGTTCCAGGAATCGTCAACCTTGCTTTCCCCGGGTGCGAATCCGACGCCCTGATGATGCTGCTCGACGCCGCCGGAGTTGCTGTGTCAACGGGGTCGGCGTGCACGGTGGGGATTCCGAGGCCGAGTCACGTGCTGCTGGCCATGGGACGCAGTCCGGTCGAGGCCCGCTCGGCCCTGCGGATCAGTTTCGGGCACACCAGCACCGAGGGGGACGTGGCGGCTCTGCTGGCCGCGCTTCCCGAGGCCGTGGCCCGCGCCCGCCGCGCGGGGATGCTGACCCAGGAGCCCGCGTGAAGGTCCTGGCGGCGGTCTCGGGCGGGGTGGACTCTGCCGTGGCTATGGCCCGCGCAGCCGATGCGGGCCACGACGTCACCGCCGTGCACATGGCCTTGTCCCCGGATCCGGCCCTGACCCGCGACGGCGCGCGTGGTTGCTGCACGATATCCGACGCCCACGACGCTCGCCGGGCCGCAGACCTGGTGGGAGTCCCCTTCTACATCTGGGACCTGGCCGATGAGTTCCGAGCGACGGTCGTCGCGGACTTCGTGGCTGAGTACCAGGCCGGCCGCACCCCCAATCCGTGTATCCGCTGTAACCAGCACATCAAGTTCGCGGCGCTGCTCGACCGTGCCGAAGCACTGGGATTCGACGCCGTGGCGACAGGTCACTACGCCCGGCTGAGCCAGACTCCCGAAGGCCCGGTTCTGTGCCGGGCGGTGGATATGGGCAAGGATCAGTCCTACGTGCTGGCGGTTCTGGGCGCCGATCGGCTGCGTCGCAGCATGTTCCCGCTGGGCGACACACCCAAGGACCACGTGCGTGTTGAAGCAGCGGAACGCGGACTGTTCGTGGCCAACAAGCCGGACAGTCATGACATCTGCTTCATTCCCGACGGTGACACCGAGGGGTTCCTGCGCAGCCTTCTGGGAGAACAGCCGGGACCGATCGTCGAGGCAGCGACCGGTCGGCAGATCGGGCAGCATCGCGGCACCTTCGGCTACACAGTGGGTCAGCGCAAGGGCCTGGGAGTCACAACGGCAACCTCCAGTGGGCGTCCGCGGTACGTCCTGAGCATCGAGCCAGTGAGCCGCACCGTGGTGGTCGGTGAGCGCGATGAGCTTGCGACAGACCAGTTGGCGGCGATCGACCCGGTGTGGTGTGCCCCGGTGCCCGAGGCGAACACCTGCCTCACCGTCCAGATCCGGGCGCACGGCGACGCCGTCCCCTGCCGGGTGTCGACCGCCGGCTCGCAGGGGTTCGCCATCGACCTGACCGAACCTATCCATGGCGTCGCGCCCGGCCAGTCCGCGGTGCTGTACGACCGTGACCGGGTCGTAGGGCAAGGAACGATCCGGTTGGGATGAAGCCGGCCTGTGATCGGGACGGGTGATCGATCCCTCCGGCGCCCGTGGTCGTGCGCGAGGCGACTCGATGCGACTCTAGGAGGTGTGGTTCAGGTTCTGATGTCTCGCCGACCCTCGCTGACGCAGCGTCGAGCACTGCGGGCCTGGTCGCTCGCGGCGCTACTGGGGATGGCCGCAGTCGTCCTCACCGCGTGCAGTGCCATGGGCACCGGGACCGGGATAAGCCAGGTCGAGTTCACCCACCCCCTCACCTTCCCGGCTGTCCTGTCCGGCGACCGTGGTCCGGACGGGACCCGCACCTACGATCTGACCGCCGAGGCCGGGACCACGGACTTCGGGATGGGAGGACCGGCCGACACCATAGGGCTCAACGGTTCGTACTTGGGTCCGACCCTGCGGATGACACGCGGCGAGCGGGTCAAGGTGCGCGTCCGCAACGACTTGGACGAGATGACCACCCTGCACTGGCACGGCCTCCACGTTCCCGCGCGGATGGATGGGGGTCCCCATCAGATGATCGAACCGGGCACGACCTGGCGACCCCGGTGGACGGTCGATCAGCCGGCCGCGACCTTGTGGTACCACTCGCACCCCCACGGCGAGACCGCCCAACAGGTCTACCGCGGGTTGGCCGGGATGCTGCTGATCGATGATCCCGAGGCTGATGGTGCCGGGCTTCCGGCCGAGTACGGGGTCGACGACCTGCCACTGGTTGTTCAGGACAAGACCTTCGTGGATGACGGGCAACTGGTGGTGGATCCCATCGGGCACGCATCCACCGGGTTCCTGGGGGACACCATCGTGGTCAATGGGGTGGTCGGCGCCTTCCACGAGGTCACGACAGAGGCCGTGCGGTTGCGGTTGCTGAACGCCTCGAACTCGCGCTTCTACAACTTCGGCTTGTCTGATGGTCGTGAGTTCCAGATGGTCGCCAGCGATGGGGGTCTGCTGCCACAGCCGTTGGATCTGGACCGCATCCAACTGTCTCCCGGGGAACGTGCGGAGATCGTGGTGCGGTTCTCGCCGGGCGAGACCGTGGCGCTGGCGAGTTATCCGCCGGACCTGGGCCACAGCATCGGTACATCGGAACGGTTCGGCAGCGGCACGTTCGACGTCGTGCAGTTCCGGGCAGCTCCATCATTGACCGCCAGTGCTCCTGTGGCGCCGGAGTTGGCCGACGTTCCCGCCCCAGACGCGGCGACCGCGACCACCACTCGCCGGTTCGGCATCACCGACACCGCGATCAACGGGCGCCCCATGGACATGGGGCGCATCGACCAGGTCGTGCCGATCGACACGTCCGAGGTCTGGGAGGTCACCAACCAGAACCCCCAACCACACAACTTCCACGTGCACGACGGGTCGTTCCGGGTGCTGACGATCGATGGAGCTGCACCCCCGCCGCAGCTGGCCGGGTACAAGGACACGGTGTACGTGGCTCCGCGTTCGACGGTGCGGCTGCTGGTCCGTTTCACCGACTACGCCGACCCGACCTGGCCGTACATGTTCCACTGCCATCTGCTGCTGCACGAGGACATGGGAGTCATGGGGCAGTTCGTTGTGGTTCGCCCGGGCGACAAGGTGGTTCCGCCGCCGCGGCCCCACGACTCGCACAACTTGGGTGTCGGGCAGGCCCCCGTGGACAGCGCCACAGCGCCCGCCGAAACTCAGGCTGCCCACACGGATCACTCCGTGCGTTCCGGAGGCTGATCCTGTTGCATCCAGGGGGTCGGGGTGCTGTGCTTGCGTCGGATCGTGAGCGGGAGGCGTGATGGGCGGTGGGCACAGTCACTCCGCCGGCATGCAGAACCGCCCCCAACTGATCCGGGCCCTATGCCTGGGGTTGTCCATCGTCGCCGTGCAGGTGGTCGGCGCCGCGCTGTCCAACTCGCTGGCACTGCTGGCAGACGCGGCCCACACCCTGACTGACGTGGCCGGCATCGGCTTGGCCATCGCGGCGATCACAGTGGCCGCCCGTTCGACCAAGCCCCACCGTACCTATGGGCTGTACCGGTTGGAGATCATCGCCACGATCGCCAACGGACTGCTGCTGCTGGGACTGTCTGCCTACATCCTGTTCGAGGCGGTCCAGCGCTGGGGGAGTCCGGAGGCCGTCAAGCCGGGCATCATGATCGCTGCCGCCGTCTACGGCGTTGTCGCCAATGGGGCCGCACTGGTGCTGTTGCGGCGGGGCAGCAGCGAGTCGCTGGCGGTCAGAGGGGCCTACCTCGAGGTCCTGTCGGACACCCTGGGTTCGATCGGTGTCGCAGCCGCTGGTGTCGTGGTCCTGGTCACCGGGTTCGAACGCGCGGATGTGGTGGTATCGGTGGCGATTGCACTGTTCATGATCCCGCGCACCTTGTTGCTGCTCCGGGAGGCATTCGGCGTTCTCATGGAGAACGCCCCTCGCGAGATCGACCTGACTCAGATGCGCACCGACATGCTCGCGGTACCGGGAGTCACGGCGCTGCACGACATGCACGTGTGGACCATCACCAGTGGCCTTGTGGCCATGTCATGTCACGTCACGGTGACCCAGGACCCCTTCACGGGGGGTTGCGGTTCGCAGATCCTCGACGACCTGCAGGAACTGCTGAACACCACGTACGGAGTCGAGCACTCGACCTTGCAGTTGGAGCCGCCCCAGCACCTCGCGCACGAGTCGGGTCAGCACGGCTGACCCACGCGCCCGCCGCGCCAACTGTCGTCTCACAGGCCCCCCGGGCCTCCCGATCATGCTGCTCGAGGGTCTTGTGAGCGTCAACGGCCACTGTAGGTACATGATCGGGAGGCCCGGGAGGCCGGCGGCGGGGCCGCAAACGGGTAACTGGGGCAGGTGTCAGGGCCAGTGTTGTGCGGGCTGGGGCTTCTTGCCCAAGCCCAGCCAGTGGCGGAACCGTGTCGAGGCGTCCACCGCGTCGGGGGTGATCCAGTTGTACCGGGCCGACAAGGCCCTCAGCACAGTCGCGCTGACGATGGCGACGGTCTCGGCCATCACCCGTGCATCGGTGAAGTACTCGATGGTCACGAAGAACAGCGCTGCCACGATGGCCGAGGCCGCGACCCATTGGCCGGGCATCAGCGCCGTGGGGATGTTGCGGCACAGCACGTCGCGCAGTAGCCCGCCTCCGATCGCGGTGGTGAGGCCCAGAAACACAGCAGCGCTGTACGGAAGGTCGAGTGCCAGGGCTTTTTCGGCGCCGATCACCACCCACACACCGATGAGCAGGGTGTCCAGGACGTAAATGGCGGGTTCGAGCTCGGACACCAGTTTGCCGAAGAAGTATCCGGCAACCGCGCCGATCACGGCCATCAGCAGGTAGTTCTGCAGCAGGAAGATCGGCACCGAGTTGCCCAGGATGACGTCTCGGATCGCGCCGCCACCCACCCCGGTACAGATCGCCACGATACCGATGCCCATCAGATCCATTCGGCGCTTGCTGGCGTGCAGTGCCCCCGAGATGGCACCGCCGGTGACGGCCGCGACCTCTATCAGGGTCGGTACTGCAAGGATCGCGGACATGGGTCAGCGGATTCGATCGTTGTAGCCAGTGATCGGATCCAAGGTGTCGGCAGGTCCGTCTTTGCGACCCCAGCGACGCCACACTCGGTCGCTGAGATCTCGTGGCTCCCGGGTCGCCCAGTTGTACCGGACCGAGAAGAACCGCAGGGCAGTGACAACCACCAACGTGGCCAGCTGCGCGAAGGCGCGAGTGGCGCCAACCTCGACCAGGGCCACGAACACGATCGCACCCACCAAGGCCGCGAACGCGATGAAGATGCCCGGCCGCAGGACCTCGGGCGCACGCCCGGCCAGGATGTCGCGCAGGATCAGACCGCCCACTGCCGTCATCACCCCGATGAAGATGGCCGGGATGTTGTTGAGGCCGCTGCGCAGGGCGGTATTGGTACCGACGGCGCACAGCAAGCCCAGGCTGAGCGCATCCAGAAGGGTCGCCGACTGCACGGCGCGGGCGATGAGTCCGGCGAAGAAGAAACCGATCACCCCGGCCAGTGTCACGATCACCAGGTACCTGCCGTCCGTCAGGACCTCGGGTGTGCCGGTCTGGAGCAGGATGGCGGCCAGAAGCAGGCCTCCCATGCCCTGGGCGATGGCGAGGCCGAGAACCCCGATCACGTCGAAGCCGCGCCGGGCCGCGAACGCGGCACCTGCCAGGCCGCCGAAGGCCACGGCCGCGTACGTCGACCACTCGGGCAGGCTTGGTGAGGACTCGATCAGATTGGTGACCCTGTCCTGAGCGGGCAGGCTGACGCCCAGGGTCAGAGTCGCCGCGAGCCAGGTCACTGTCCGACCCTAACTGCGCTGCATGGCGATCTGATGGCAACCCGCGCCGGACGGTGCAGATGGGTGACGGGCCGTCCGCGGGAGGCAGCCGAGCGGTGACCCGCGGGCCGGTTCATGCTCCAATGGGCTGGTTGAGGTGGCTGCGAACAAAGCCGCACGCGAGAACGGGAGCGATGGGGCATGGCGGTAGATGGGCGAGGTGACGGCGACAGGTTGACCCGCCGAATGTTCCTCGGCGCGACTGCCGTCGGCGCCGCCGGTCTGATGGCGGGTTGTTCGCGGGACGGCGGAGCATCGGCCGAGCCGACGGTCGAGGGGTCCGTGGTCACGCGGTGGGACACCGACCCCTGGTCGCTGGGATCGTATTCCGCGCTGCCCGCGGGTACATCATGGCGCGCCCGCCAGACGCTGTCAGAGGCAGTGCTGGCCGATCAGGTCGTGTTCGCCGGCGAATACACTGCCACTGACTTTCCCTCCACGGTCCACGGCGCCTATCGCTCTGGACAGCGTGCGGGTCAACTGCTGCACCAGCGCTCGGCCGGGGCCGGCGCGGTGGCGGTGATCGGGGCTGGGATCGCCGGGTTGGCGGCCGCGGACTATCTGACCAATGCCGGGTGGCAGGTCGAGGTTGTCGAGGCCCGCGACCGCGTCGGCGGGCGTGTCTACACCGACCGGTCGTTGGGCGTGCCCGTCGAGCGCGGAGCATCGTGGATCCACGGCGTGACAGGCAACCCGATGGTCCGGGTGGTCAAGGCTGCGGGGCTGGACCTGGAGCCGACGAACTTCGACGACGCCCGCGCCCACACCTACGCCACGGGGCGCACCGCTCCCGGCGTCGGTACAGCCATCGACGAGCTGTGGCGTGTCGTGGAGCCCGCTGAGAGCAAGCGGCCGGTTGCTGCAGACTCGGTGGCCGACGTCCTGGCCGCGGCCGGGTGGACAGCCGATACGCCGCAACGGCAGTTGGCAGAGATGACCGAGCTGATCATGGAGTTCGGGGTCGATCTGCCGCGACTGGGAGCCCAGGCGCTGTGGGAGGGCGACTACCCGCGCGGCGGCGACTCGATGGTCGTGGGTGGGTTCGATGCAGTGCCACAGATGATGGCATCGCAGATGTCCGTGCGACTCAACACTCCCGTGCGCCGCGTGACCACTGGCGACGAGGTCGTGCTCGACACCGACTCCGGCCAGATGACCGTCGATGCGGCGGTGGTGGCCGTACCGCTGGCACTGGTGCAGGCGGGGACACCCGGGCTCGAGTTGCCGCCGATGGTGGCCCAGGCAGTCGCTGGGCTGATCACAGGGAACTTGGAGAAGGTGTTCCTGGCCTTTCCCGAAGTCTGGTGGCCGGATGCGCAGGTGCTGCAGGTGATGTCCGCACCGCAGCAGCGCTGGAGCGAATGGTATCCCCTCGACCAGATCACCGGGCGTCCGATCGCCATGGGTCTCAGCGGCGGATCCTCCGCCCTGGCGCGCGCAGCAGATGACGCCGAACTCGCTCGCGAGGCCGCGGGAACCCTGTGGGAGGCCTACCGATGATCCCTGCGGCGGCCACGGGGATCGGATCCATGCCGGGAACGTCGATCGCCGAGAGTATGGCCATCGTGGCCGGCGAGCTGCCCGAGTGGCCCTTCCTGCCGGAGTTGCCCGCCCGGGGTGCGGGTGCGGACATGGTGGGCCGCACAGCGGCGCTGCTCCTTGTGGTGGCACGGGACTTCGCATTGGACCCGGTTCCGTCCGGGTGGCGCCGGGGTGGGCAGATCGGGCCGGACATGCGCCGCGCCCGGTCATGGCTTGGCGAGGACCTCGACCGGTTGGAGCAGGTGTTCGGATCATCGCAAGGAGCGGTCAAACTGCAGATGTGCGGACCCTGGACCTGGGCGGCTTCGGTCGAGGACGGCTCCGGACGGCGCCTGGTGCGCGATGACGCTTTCGTCGCAGACCTGGCCGACGCGTTGGCACATGCCGCGGATTCACACGTGGCAGAGGTCGCCCGCAGACTGCCGGGGCGCCAGATCGTGCTGCAGTTGGATGAACCCGCCCTTCCCGCAGTGCTGGCGGGGGACATCCCGACCGCGAGCGGATTGGGTCGTCTGGCCGCAGTGTCGCCGGCCACGGCCTCGCACCTCTTGGGGCGCGTCACCGCCGCCCTTGACGTGCCGGTGCTGATGCATTGCTGCGGGCGGTTTCCGTTCCAGGTGGCCCGAACCGCGGGGTTCGGCGGTGTGTCGTGGGACGCCGTGCCTTCGGCGCAGGGACTCCAGCACGGCTCTGGCCGGGACGCCCAGACCGAGATCGACGCTGCCGCCGAGACCTTCGAGACCGGGATCACGCTGCTCCCGGGGGTGGTCCGCTCAGGCGGCGGCGACGACGTCGATTCCGCCTGGCGCCGGTTCGACTCGCTGTGGTCGCGGACCGGGTTGGGATCCGATGCCGCGCGCTCCGTTGCCATCACCCCCTCATGCGGACTGGCGGGTGCCGATCCTGCTTCTGCCCGGTCGGCACTCGCCGTCAGCCATTCGGTGGCCGAACGGATCGCCTCGAGCGGCGGATGACGCCGGAGGATCGGCTCGTCGTGGGTCTCCTTTAGGCTCCTCACAGCGGGTCATGGCGGGCGTGTTGGGGCTTCGGGCAGGGGCGACGTCCAGCGACCGGCAGATCGTCAACAACTGACAGGGCCGTAGGAAAGGGCGCAGCATGACGGATCCCCGGCAGCGGTGGACCGAACTGGTCGATCGCGTCAACACCGCCCGCCAGCAGTACTACGGCGCAGATCATCCAACGTTGTCCGACGCGGAGTACGACGCCTTGTTCCGCGAACTCACCGTGCTCGAACAGGACCACCCAGAACTGGTGTCGGGGGAGTCGCCGACCCAGACTGTCGGGGGTGAGCGTGCCGGTATGTTCGCCCCGGTCGAGCATCTGGAACGCCTGCTCAGCCTGGACAACGCCTTCAGCCTCGACGAGTTGCAGGGATGGCTGCTGCGGGTCCGCAAGGACCTGGGCGGCACTCCGCCGCTTCTGTGTGAGCTGAAGATCGATGGTCTGGCGGTGGACATCGTCTACCGAGGCGGGCGCCTGGCGTCTGTCGCAACTCGTGGGGATGGCCGCGTCGGCGAGGACGTCACCTTCAACGCGCAGTTCATCCCGGGCATCCCACAGCGTCTGACCCCTTCGGCGGGCGGCCCGCCCGTGCCCGATGTGCTCGAGGTCCGCGGCGAAGTCTTCTTCGACAAGCAGGCGTTCGCCGGAATGAACGACGAGATGCTGGCGGCGGGGCGCACCCCGTTCGCCAACGCCCGCAACGCAGGTGCCGGCTCCCTGCGGCAGCGGGTCGACCGGCGCGAAGAGGAACTGGCGGCAGCGCTGGCCAACGGCGGAGTCCGTAGCGAGTCCAAAGTGGCGCGGTTGCGCGCCGACCTCGAGCGATCGGTGCAGCGTCTGAGCCGGTTGCGCCTGACGGTGCACGGTGTTGGATTCACCCAGGGTTGGCGTCCCTCGGCTCAGTCCCAGGCCTACGAAGCCATGGCCTCATGGGGCCTGCCCACCGCACAGACAGCCGTCGTCGTGGACAGCGAACCGGCTCTTGTGGACTACATCGAGTCCTACGGCAGTCGGCGACACGACCTGGATCACGAGATCGACGGGGTCGTGGTCAAGGTCGACGACATCGCCACGCAGGGACGGTTGGGGGCGACCTCACGCGCCCCGCGCTGGGCGATCGCGTTCAAGTACCCCCCCGAAGTGGTGCGAACGCGACTGCTGGATATCGAGGTCAACGTGGGCCGTACCGGTCGCGTCACCCCTTTCGCCGTCATGCAACCGGCGCAAGTGGCCGGTTCGACGGTGTCCATGGCCACGCTCCACAACGCCAACGAGGTCCGCCGCAAGGGTGTGCTCATCGGCGACATGGTGTTCCTGCGCAAAGCCGGCGACGTCATCCCCGAAGTTCTTGGCCCAGTCGTGGAGGAGCGGGACGGCAGCGAGCGCGCATTCGTCATGCCGACCCACTGTCCGGCATGCGGCACAGCGCTGGCGCCGGAGAAAGAGGCCGACATCGACATCCGATGTCCCAATGTGCGTTCGTGCCCCGCTCAACTGCGCGAGCGGGTCTTCCATGTGGGTTCTCGGGGGGCGCTGGACATCGAGGGGTTGGGCTGGAAAGCCGCGGTCGCGCTGCTGGACGGCCAGGTCCTGCAGGACGAAGGGGACCTGTTCGACCTGACGGGCGACGACCTGGCCAACTGCGAGTTCTTCACCCGGGCGGGAGGCGCCGACGGCCGCGAACTGACGGCCAATGCCCAGGCTCTGCTCGCGCAGTTGCAGATCGCCAAGGAGCGCCCCTTGTGGCGTGTCCTGGTGGCGCTGTCCATCAGGCACGTGGGCCCGACCGCCGCTCGAGCACTGGCAGCCCGGTTCCGCACCCTCGAGGCGATCGAGTCGGCATCGCTGGACGAGTTGGCCGCAACCGAGGGAGTTGGTCCGATCATCGCCGAGGCGGTCAGGGAGTGGTTCGCCGAAGAATGGCACCGGCAGATCGTGGCCAAATGGCGGGCCGCGGGTGTCAGCCTGGCCGACGCCGAGGTCGAGCAACTGCCGCAGACCATGGCCGGACTCACCGTTGTCATCACCGGGACCCTGGTCGAGTTCAGTCGCGACGGAGCCAAAGAGGCCGTGCTGGCCCGCGGGGGCAAGGTGTCCGGATCCGTGTCGAAGAAGACCGACTACGTGATCGTGGGGGACAACCCCGGATCCAAGCACGACAAGGCCGTCGAGCTGGCACGGCCCGTCCTGGACGAGCCTGGATTCGTTCGCCTACTCAACGGAGACCCCGTGTGATCCGGGTGGTGGCGGCAGTGATCGTGCGGGCACGCTCGCACGAGTTGCCACAGGTGCTTGCCTGCCGCCGGACAGGTCCACCGGAACTCGCCGGTCTGTGGGAGTTCCCAGGTGGCAAAGTCGAGCCGGGGGAGACCGATGAGGTTGCCGTGCGGCGAGAAATCAGCGAGGAACTCCTGGTCGAGATCGCCCTGCACGGGCCTCTCGGCGGTGAACTGCCGATGGTCGGGGGACACGGTGTCTGGCAGCCCTACGTGGCCACGGTGATCGCGGGCGAACCACAACTGGTCGATCACGACGAGTTGCGCTGGCTGACTGCGGGTCAGTTGCACGACATCCCGTGGCTGGCCAGTGACGTCCCGGTCATGACGGACGTCGAGCAACTCCTTGCGCAGGTCGAGGCAGGGTCAGGACCCGCCTCGGAAGCGACACGATGACCGCCTCCGCAACCCATCAAGCGGTCGCCGCAGGCGGGAAGCGGGTCGCCTGGCCGGCAGTCGAGAGCGTGGCCTCTGTTGCTCAGGAGTCCATGCGGGGCTTCATCCAGGCCAGGACCTCACCCATGACCTCTTCCTGTTCCGGCTCGTTGTGGGGCTCGTGGAACATGCCTTCGTACTCCAGCAGCGTCACATCGCCGGTCACGTTGTCGGTGAACGTCTTGCTTGCGGACGGCACGGTCAACGTGTCGGCCTGACCGTGGATGATCAGCAGCGGCACCGGGAACGACGTCTGATCCATCATCGCGTCCATGGCCTGGAAAGTGGACTTGGCGAGGCCCAGCGAACCTTTGTCATGGACAAGCGGATCGTTCTCGTAGGCGGCCACCACCGCGGGGTCACGACTGACGGCTTTGGGGTCCAGCCCAGTCGGGATGCTCACCCCGGGCGCGAGGCCACCCAACAGGTTGGCCATGAAGAACTTGAGCTTCTGCTCGCGCAACTCCGAGTCCAGCGCGGGCGCTGAGGCCACCAGGCCGTTGATCGCCGGCTTGCGGCGCACCACGTAGGTCATGGTCATCAACCCGCCCAGGCTGTGGCCGTACAGGAACAGCGGTTTGCCGGGGAATTCGGTCTTTGCGTCGCCGACCAGGTCAGCAATGTCCGCAACCGCGAGGTCCACGGTGACATCGCCGCGGCCGCCCCCTGAGTTCCCATGTCCCCGCATGTCCATGGCGAACACCGCGAAACCGGCGTCGGTGAAGCGCCGCGCCACATGGGCGTAGCGGCCGGAATGCTCACCTAGCCCATGCACCAGGCACACGACGGCGATCGGATCACCATCGGGGAGCCACTGCTGCCAGAACACTGTGGCGCCGTCGGATGTGCGGTGGGTCTGCTCGTCATGTCGCATTCGGCCATTGTGCACCCGCGCCCGAGGGAATCGAACCGCCGGGTCGCCCCTACGATTGGCTCATGTCCGCCATCACCCGCGACGAGGTCGCGCATCTGGCCCGCCTGGCCCGTCTCGACCTGCCCGAGGACGACCTGACCCACTACGCCGAGCAACTGGACGCCATCCTGGGTGCGGTGGCCATGGTGTCCGAGGTCGCCACCGACGATGTTGCAGCCACGTCACACCCTGTCCCCATGACCAATGTGTTCCGCGACGACACCAACGTGCCGTGCCTGGACCGTGACGACGTGCTGGCGCAGGCACCGGCGGCGCAGGACGGTCGATTCCGGGTGCCGCGGATCCTGGACGAGGAGCCCTCATGAGCGACAAGATCACCCGGATGTCGGCCACTCAACTGGTCGAGGAGATGGCTGCCGGCAACCTGTCGTCGGTGCAGGTCACTCAGGCTCATCTGGACCGCATCGCCGAGGTCGACGGCGAGATTCACGCATTTCTGCACGTCGACGCCGATGGGGCTCTCGCGAC
>WBZP01005197.1_pt1 | contig 13293 bp, 12 predicted proteins | sample 5204301 | NCBI WGS metagenome assembly WBZP01 (sample SAMN12412401, study PRJNA552823) | activated sludge metagenome | isolation source: activated sludge from nitrification reactor of wastewater treatment plant... | place: USA: Pennsylvania | collected 2017
TTTACGGCGACATGGGCCGCGAGTGGATTGCGCGGTTTCCTGACCTGCTGCGGTCGTTCGTCGAACGATGGGAGGTGGTCGAACTGGGCGAGACGTTCTCGTACGTCGGGTACGCGTGGGTAGCGCCGGTGCGACTTCGAGACGGGACCGAGGCCGTGCTCAAACTCGCGCCGCCCGATAAGGAGTACGCGAACGAAGGCAAGGCGATGCGGCTCTACGACGGAAAGGGGGCTGCGCGCTTGCTCGAAGGCGATTCGGAGGCGGTCGCGCTGCTGCTCGAGCGGCTGCGGCCGGGGACGACGCTGGCCGAAGTCGAGGACGACGTTGCGGCGACGGAAATCGGTGCGCGCGCGATGGCGGCGTTGTTTCGTCCGTTGCCAGAGGAGCATGCGTTCCCGACGGTGGAGCGCTGGGGTGCGGCGTTCGGTCGGGTGCGAGCCGCGCACGGCGGGGGGTGTGGCGGCTTCCCGCCGGAGTTGTTCGAACCGGCGGAGCGGATCTACTTCGAGATGTGCGCGAGCCAGGAGACGCCGGTGTTGCTGCACGGGGACCTGCACCACTGGAATATCCTTCGCGCCGAACGCGAGCCATGGCTGGTCATCGATCCGAAGGGGCTCGCGGGAGAGCGGGCCTACGAGACGGCGGCGTTCCTCCGCAACAAGGCGGATATGGAGGCGGACACGACCGCGCTGGCGCAGCGGCGGATCGCGCAGATGTCCGAGGTTATGGGTGTGGACCGGCAGCGCGTGTTGCTGTGGGCGTTCGCCGCCGGGGTGCTCAGTGCGTTGTGGACGTTCGAGGACCACGGGGAGATCGGGGAGGCGAATCTCGTGTTGCCGCGGGCGCTGCGGGGGTTGGTTTAGGGGTGGGGTGAACGCGGAGGCGCAGAGGACGCGGAGGGATTGTGGGAGATTGGCGGGGTAGAATCCGCGGAATGTCTGACGTTGAGCGACCGGCCTACCGGACGATCCGCGACTGGGCCGGCGACGAGCGGCCTCGAGAGCGGCTGTTGGAGCACGGGCCGGAGACGCTAAGCGACGCGGACCTGATCGCCATCGTCCTGCGCTCCGGGACGCCCGGCGAGAACGTAGTGGACATGGCGCGCGGGCTGCTCGAGTCGTTCGGCGGGATCGACGGGATCCTGCGGGCCGGGCCGAAGGCGATACAGCGGGCAAAGGGACTCGGGCCAGCCAAAGCCGCTCAGCTTTCGGCGGCGATCGAGCTGGGGCGGCGCGCGCAGGGGATTTCGATGGGCGAACGCCCGGACCTGCGCACGCCCGAGAAGGTGATGGAGCTGATGGGGCCACGGCTCATCGGCGCGCGGCGCGAAGACCTGTACTGCCTGGCGCTGGACACCAAGGGACGCCTGCTCGGCGGCGTGAACCCCGTGATTTCCGGCACGGCGAACTCCATCTCGCTGCGGCCGGCCGAGCTCTTCCGCGAGGCGGTGATCCTCGATGCCCCGTCCGTGATCCTCGTGCACAACCATCCGTCAGGAGACCCGCGGCCCAGCCCACAGGATGTAGCGACGACCAAGGCGTTCGTAGCGGCGGGAAAGCTGCTCGATATCTCGGTGGAGGACCACGTGGTCATCGGGACGAATGCGTTTGTGAGCATGCGCCGGGAGAAGATGGGGTTTTGAGGACTGGGTACCAGGTACCAGGTACCGGGTACCCGGCATTCAGGCGTTGAAGACGGGGTCTCGCTTTTCGAGGAAGGCGCGGCCGGCTTCGGCGAATGCGGGGCTGCGGGCGGCCTGGCCGAAGATCTCGTTCTCGCTCTGGAGCACCGAACGGATGTTGTCGTTCACCGCGTTCGCGTGGAGCATCCGCTTGGCCCAGCGGACGTGCGTCGCGGGGTTGAACGCGATCTCCTCGGCGAGCGCGATGGCTTCGTCCATGAGCGCTTCGTGTGGGACGACCTTGTTCACGACGCCGAGCCGGAGCGCTTCCTGGGCGCTGTAAATCCGGCCGGTGAACATCATCTCCGCGGCGTTCGCGAGGCCCGCGACCTGCGGGAGGATCTGGGTCGAGCCGAGCTCCGGCGTGAGCCCGATGCGCACGAAGCGCATCGAGACGCGGGCGTTTTCGGAGGCGATACGGATGTCGCAGGTGAGGGGCAGCGTGAAGCCGACACCGACGGCCGCACCGTTGATGGCCGCGATGAGCGGCTTGGAGCGCTGGAGGAATTCGGTCAGGGAGTCCTGTTCGCGGACGGGCGCGGGGCGTTCGCCGCCTTCGCTGCGCGGCCGCTGGAGGTCGGCGCCGCTGCAGAAGCCGCGACCGGCGCCGGTGAGGACGATGGCGCCGATGCCTTCGTCCGCGTTGCAGTCTTCGATGTATTCGCGCACGAGCCGGGCCATCTCCTGGGACCAGGCGTTCAACCGCTCCGGCCGGTTCAGGGTGACAATGCCGACCCTCCCGCGCTTCTCCAATAAGACATGGGCTTCTGCATCCGGCATGACCGAACCTCCGGGAAAGTGGGGAATTCTACCCTCGCGCAGGTGGCGTCTGTCCAACGCGCGCACGCCTCACGCCTGACGTCCTTACACTGGAGCGATGACCGCGCTGATCGGGCACCAGGGGATCCTGCGGGAATTGCGGGTGCTTGCCGCCGCCGAGGAGCCGCCGCACGCGCTGCTCTTCGTGGGGCCCGATGGCTCGGGGCGGACGGCGCTGGCACTGGAGTACGCCCGGCTGCTCAACTGCGAGCGACTGCACCCACCGGTCACGGCCGGAGCGTCGCTGTTCGGCGATGACGCGCTTTCAGAGCTTCGGACCGCGCCCTCGACTGATGCTGAGCCGTGCGGCGAGTGCCGCCCGTGCCGCCTGATTGCCGAGGGTGTGCACCCGGACATCATCACGCTGGGGCCGGGCGACACGCTTTGCCGGCCGAGGGACGGCGAGAGCCACCCGAAGCATCCCGACTCGCGAGACATCCGCATCTGCCAGGTGCGCGGGCTGATCGACCTGGTGGCGAAGTACCCGTTCGAAGCGCAGTACCGGATGGTCATCATCGACCCGGCAGACCGGCTCTACCGCGAGGGCCAGGCGGCGCACACGATCCTGAAGACGCTGGAAGAGCCCCCCGGCCATTCGGTGTTCTGCCTGATCACGGCCGCGCCGGAAGGCTTGCTCGAGACGATCCGGTCGCGCTGCCGCCGGATTGACGTGCATCCCGTGCCGCGAGCGGAGATCGAAGCGGGGCTGATCGAGCGTGGAATAGAGCCGCGCCTGGCGGCGCGTTGCGCGGAGGCTGCCCGGGGACGGCCCGGCCGGGCCATCCAGTTCGCGGCTGAGCCGGACTTGATCGAGGCGCGCGGGCGGCTGCTGGAGCGCTGCGCCCGGATTGCCGGCGAGGGCACGGGCGAGCGGTTCCGGTATGCGGGGACCCTGGCTGAAGAGTGGCGGAAGGATAGGGCGGCCGTCCTCAACGAGGTCGATGTCTGGGAAGCGTTCTGGGAGCAGCGGCTGCGCGACGGCGCTTCCGAAGGGGCCAGCGAGGATGACCTGCGCGGCGCACTGGAGGCGCTGAAGGCGATCTCCCAGGTACGCCAGGACCTGACCGTGAACGTCATCCCGCGGACGGCATTCGAGCTCATGCTCCTGAGCTTCCCGCGCGTTACACTGGCTGTTCGCCGAGAGGAAGAACCCGCGGCTTATGCCTGACGAATTGCCTCGCGTTGCCGGCGTACGCTTTCGAAACGCCGGAAAGCTCTTCTATTTCCACACCGCCGGGATGCGCCTGGAACCGGGCGAGTACGTGGTGGTGGAGACCGTGCGTGGCCCGGAGATCGCCAAAGTGGTGATCGCGCCGGACCAGGTGGTAGTGAACGAACTCGGCCGCGAGGAGCTGAAGCCCATCCTCCGGCTGGCCACGGAAGGCGACCTGCGGAAGGCCGACCAGCTTCGACAACAGGCGGAGGAACTGCTCCCCGAGGCGCGCCGCCTCGGCGAGGAGACGAGGTTTCCCGCCCACATCGATGCCGCCGAGTACACCCTCGACGGGCGCAGGCTGACCTTTTCGTTCACGAGCGAAGACCGGATTGACTACCGGGATTTCCTGAAGCGCGCGAGCGACCGCTTCAAGGCGCGCGTGGACATGCGCCAGATGGGCGCTCGCGACCGCGCGAAGCTGGCCGGCGGGTACGGTATTTGCGGCCGCGAACTCTGCTGCTCGAGCTGGCTGACCACGTTTCCGAGCATCTCCATCCGGATGGCAAAGGAGCAAGAACTACCGCTCAACCCGCAGAAGATCAGCGGCCTCTGCGGGCGGCTCCTGTGCTGCCTGAGCTATGAGGAAGAGGGCTACAAGGAGATGCGGAAGTCGCTGCCGAAGATAGGGCAGCGCTGCAGCACGCCGACGGGCGAAGGCAAGGTCATCGCCATCAACATCCTGCGCCGGTCGATCACGCTCTGGGCGGACGGTCAGCGGATCGACGTGCCGGACCGCGACCTGGGCACGGTGGTGCGCTGGGACGCGAGCAGCAAGAGCGGCGACCCGCCGCCGAGCATCAGCCGGGCAGACGCCATCGCGCAGGGGCTCATCGAAGAGACGGAAGAGGATGTGCTGGCGGCGGCGCGGCTCGCGCAGGCGCCGGACTGGCTGGATGAACGGCCGATCCTCGATGGGCCGGGCCGCGGGCGGTTGCCCGGTGGCGGGCCCCGGCGGAACGTACCGGCGCGACCCCCGCGAGGCGAACAGCAGCAGGCAGAGCGCCCGCAAGGCCGGCAGGAACGGGGCCCGCAGGGTGGCAGGCGGCAGGGCGGCGAGGCGCCTCCGCAGCAGCAGGGGCAACGCGAGCAGCGCCCGCGGCGGGAACGCGGGCCGCAGGCGCAGCAACAGGGGCCTCGGAGCGCGCCCCAGAACCTCGGCGAAGGACGGGTCTTCCGGCGCGGCGGCGACCAGCCAGCGGATGGTCAACCCCGGCCGCAGCGCGAACCGCGACCTCCGCGCGAACAGCGCCCGCAGCGAGAGCCACGGCCGACTAACGAGCAGCGCCCGCAGGGGCAGCAACCACCACAGCCGCAACAAGACGGCGAAGGCGGTGGCCAACGCTCGTCGCGGCGGCGGCGCCGGGGGCGTGGTGGTGGGAGTGGCGCGGCGCCTTCCGCCGAGTAACCACGCCCGAGCTGTTATCGCAGCGTGATGCCCCCATCGACCGCGATGGCCTGGCCGGTGATGTTCCAGCCAGCCGGGCTGCTCAGGAACGCCGCCAGGTGGCCGATGTCCTCGGGGGTTTGCTCTCGCCGGAGCGGGACGCCGTTTTTCACCACCTCGAGGAAGATGTCGCGCGGGTCGCGGTCGGCGTATTGCGGGACGGTCATCTTCATGCCGGTCGCGAGGCCCTGCCAGGCGCGCGTCCAGAGGAAGCCGGGGCAGATGGCGTTCACGCGGATATTCGCGGGCGCGTATTCGAGGGCGGAGCTCTTCGACAGGGAGATGACGCCCGCTTTCGCCGCCGCATAGGCGGGAAGCGTCGGTGAAGCGCTCTGCCCGGCGATGCTGGCGATGTTCACGATGGAGCCGCCGCCGCGCGCCTTGAGGTACGGCACCGCGACCTTGGTGCCGAGGAACGTGCTGCGCAGGTTCTGAGCGAGCTGTTCGTCCCACATGTCCGAAGGCATGCCCTCGACCCGCGCGCCGCCGGACGCCGGGGTGACCGCCGGATCGAGCGGCATACGGCCGGCGCCTGCGTTGTTGACCATGATGTCGAGCCCGCCGAACACGTCGACGATCTGCTTCACAGCCGCCTGCAGCGGCTCTTCGAGGATGACGTCGCAGCCGAGGCCCATGCCGGGAACGGCGAGTTCGGCTGCCGTCTTCGCCGCGGTCTCGCCATCGAGGTCGAGGATGCCGACCTTCGCGCCCTGGTCTGCCATGACCCTGGCAATGCCCGCGCCGATGCCGCGCGCGCCGCCGGTGACAATCGCCACCATCCCATCAAGCTGTCCCATGTACCTGCCTCCTGAGGATTGCTGAACCACGGAGGCACAGAGATCACGGAGGTTCTTCCAAGGTCACGGAGGTGTCGCTGATGAGGCCGACCTCAGTGAGCTCAAAACAAACTCTGCGTCCTCCGTGTCTTTGTGGTTAATTCGTTTCTCATGCGTCGGTGTCAGCTACTCTCCGATGAAGTTGGGTTCGCGTTTTTCCATGAAGGCGCGGACCGCTTCGCGGCTGTCGGCGCTCATGCCGCTGATGCGCATGTGCAGGGCCTCCTGGTCCAGGACCTCCTGCAGGGTGCCCGTCTCGCCGAGGTTGAGGTTGCGCTTCATGCGCCCGTAGCTGGCAGTCGGCCCGGCGGCGATTTTCGCGCAGAAGGCCAGGCCTTCGGTCATGAGGTCGTCGTGCGGGACGACCCTGTTGGCGATGCCGAGTTCGAGCGCCTTCGCGGCATCGATGATCTCGGCGGTGAGGTATAACTCGCGCGCTTTCCCGCCGCCGATGATCCGCGGCAGGAAGTACGAACCGCCGAAATCACCGCTCAGGCCGACGTTGCGGAAGGCGGTACCGAAGCGGGCGCGGTCGCTGCAGATGCGGACGTCGCAGGCCAGCGCCAGGCTGAACCCAGCGCCGACGGCCACGCCGTTCACCAGCGCGATCGTTGGTTTCGGCATCGTGTGGAGCCTGAGCGAGGTGATGTTTTGCGAGTGGCGGAGGTCGGCGGTGTGCCGGTCCATGCTGGCGATGAGCTTCGCGACGGGGTCGGCCTCCGCGCTCGATGTTGCGCTCGACTGGCCGTCGTTGCGGGCCTGCATGCCGCGCACGTCGCCGCCGGCGCAGAAACCGCGGCCGGCGCCGGTGAGGACGACGGCGCGCACCGCCCGGTCGTGTTCGGCTTCGTCCAGGAACTGGCCGAGCAACGGGATAACGCGCCCGCCGAGCGAGTTCAGGCTGTCGGGCCGGTTCAGCGTGATCAAGCCAATGCCGTCGGCACGTTTTTCGAAAAGGACATCTTCTTCGGGCATGGGCGGGCTCCGCGCGGAGAGTGGCGGGAATGCTACGCGGTGGGCGATGGGAAGGCGAAGGAAAGGCGAGTTGAAAGTGCAAAGGACTGAGGACTGAGTGGGGGCGCACGGCGATTGAACCGCGACCCATCGGGAGCGGATCGTGAACAAGCGACTCAGCTACGCGTCAGCCACCCCGGAAAGTGCAAAGTGCAAAGGACTGAGGACTGAGTGGGCGGCGCGAAATGCACCGGGCGGCATGCGCGCATAGCGCGGGACGTGCCGGCAGGTTCAGACGTTGAGCCGCCTGAAGTGCTCATCGGCACTCACGGTGTCCCCGGCTGCGACCGCTGCGCGTGATTCCGCGAGCTGGGCCTCTTCCTCGGGAGTCAAGGGTTCGTAGTCGACCTGGTCCTCTCTGAGCTGGACCAGCACTTCTTCCGCTTCTTCCTCGGACATCGTCTCGATCAGTTCCAGCAGCGCCTGTTTCGCGGTCATGGCCGAATTGTAGCAGGCGGGTTCGGCGCGCTTCTCACGTCTCACCTTCTTCCGCTCGGCTATACTCGCGCGCCATGGAAGTGCGCCCGCCGACCAGAGGACTGGCGAGAGTGCTCCGCGCTGGGCGAAGGAACTCGAAACGACAATCAGCGATCGCGGTACGCCTGCCCGCGTGGGGCGATGGCGGTGACAAGCACCAGCTCGGACTGCCGGTCAACGTCGTAAATGACGCGCCAACCGCCGACCCGAAAGACGCGGTCCGGCCTGCCCTGCAGCGGTTTCGAACCAGGTCCATATGGATCCTCGGCCAGTCTTGAGAAGGCGTGTAGAAATCGCTGGCGGGTGGGCTCGTCCAGCCGGTCGAGGTATCGAGTGGCGCGAGCCGAAAGCTCGACGGTGAAACTCACACCTTGAGCCGCTTGAAGTACTCATCGGCGCTCACCGAGTGTCCAGCGGCAAATTCCGCCCGGCCAACCTCAACTTCGGCGGCCTCTTCGGGCGTCAGTTCCTCGAATTCGGTGGCTTCCCACTCGATTCGCGCCAGCACTTCTTCCGCTTCTTCCTCGGACATCGTCTCGACTAGTTCCAGCAGCGCCTGTTTCGCGGTCATGGCCGAATTGTAACAGGCGGGTTCGGCGCGCTTCTCACGTCTCACCTTCTTCCGCTCGGCTATACTCGCGCGCCATGGAAGTGCGCCCGCTGCCCGAACCGTTGGTCCGTTACGCCGAAGAGGAGATTGCCCGTTTACAGGTTCCGGGAGCGGCCGTCGGAGTGCTGCACGATGGGGTGATCTACGCAGCCGGGGTAGGCGTCACGAACGTCGAGCACCCGCTGCCCGTGACCGCGGAGACGTTGTTCCAGATTGGCTCGACCTCGAAGACGTTCACCGCAACGGCCCTGATGGCACTGGTGGAGGCGGGGAAGGTCGACCTTGATGCGACGGTGCGGACGTACCTGCCGTGGTTCGCGCTCCAGTCCGAAGAAGACGCGGCGAAGCTGACGGTCCGCAACCTCGTGACGCACCACGCCGGCTACGTCGGTGACTACTTCAAGGACACCGGCCGCGGCGACGACGCGATCGGGGCAATCGTTCGCAAGATGGCCAACTCGCCGCAAGTCGTGCCGGCCGGATACACCTTCAGCTACAGCAATGCGGCTTTCTACGTGACGGGCCACATCGTCGAGACCGTCCACGGGCGGCCCTTCGAGCACATCATCCGCGAGACCATCTTCGAGCCGCTGGGCATGGACCGTTCGTTCTACTTCCCGGAGGAGACCATCACGCACCGGGTGGCGGCCGGGCACATCGTCACCACAGAGGGCCCGAAGGTGGCCCGGCCCTGGAACACCCCGCGCAGCATCGCCCCGGGCGGCGGGGTGACCTCGAACGTCATCGACCAGCTGCGCTACGCGGCGCTGCACATCGGCCAGGCGCGCGAAAGCGGCGTGCTCAGCCGGGCCTCCATCGGCGCGATGCAGCAGGTGCAGCGGCCCGCGGGCAGCATGTGCGAGTCCATCGGCATTTCGTGGATGCTGGACTGGGCGGGCGAAGGAGTACCGCTGGTGAAGCACGGCGGCGCGACCAACGGCCATCTGTCGTCGTTCGAGCTCGTGCCGTCGAAGGGGTTCGCCGTAACCGTACTCACGAACTCGGACACCGGCCGCGAGACACGCCAGACCATCGCCGACCGTTGCCAGGAGCACTTCCTGGGGTTCGGCAAGCCGGAGCCGGTGGCGATGGCAACGCAGCCGGAACTTCGCGAGTACGAAGGGACGTACCAGTCGGTCCTCGCGCGGTTGGAGGTTAGCGCCGCGAACCGCCAACTGCTCGTCACGGATGCAACGCCGGAGCGCGGCTTCGCGGAGCGCCGCCACCGGCCGATCCCGCTGCCGCCCGCCGAGCTGGTGTTTACCGGGCCAGACGCGACAGCCGTGCTGAGCGGACCTCGAAAGGGAGAGCGCGCGGAGTTCCTGCGCGGCGAAGACGGCGCAATCGAGTGGATGCGCTGGGATGGCCGCATCGCGCGGCGCATCGAGGGTTGACCCGGCTCGAGGTCGCCGCATGCCTGACACTCGCGATGATCGGCGTCTACTCGACGTCGTTCGGGCCGGCCATGCAGTCCATCGCAGACGATTTTGGGGTCTCGCTGGACCACGCGGGTGTGCTGCTGACGCTGCTGTTCCTCGGTTCGATCGTGGCCTCCGCGGCGTTCGCGGGCTGGCTGCACGCGTTCGAACCGAAACGTTTCGCTGCCGCTGGGAGCCTGTTGGGAGCGGTTGGCGCGGCGGGGATCGCGTTCGCGCCGTCGTGGGCCTGGCTGTTTCCCAGTGTCGTGGTCACGGGCGTCGGGGGTGGGCTGATGGACGCCGGCGCGCACACCATCGTCACCCGTGTGAGCGCCGACGTGACGCGGGGGATCAACCGGCTGAACGTGTTCTTCGCGGTCGGCGCGGTCATTGGGCCGCTCTGGGCGGGGTCCGTGCTGGAGGTGGATGCTGGCGCGCGGCCGGTTGTCTACTCGGGCATCGCCGTCGTCATGCTCGCAGCGGGCGCATTCACCGCGCTTAGCCCGGTGGTGGAAGCCCACCCGGAAGTCCCCCACGGGTCTTCGCTGCGGCTTTCGCGGGTAGCGCTGGTGATGGGTCTCGTGCTCTTCCTCTACGTGGGCGCGGAGTTCGGCCTCGGGTCGTGGGTAGCAAGCTACACGGACAGGGAGTTCGACGCCGGGACGTTCGCCGGAGGCGTGATCACGGCCGGTTACTGGGGAGCGCTGATGGTGGGACGGCTCGTTTCGGGCTGGCTGTTCGGGCGAGGCGCAGCGGCGCATCGCGTGCTTTTCGGGAGCATCGCCTGCGGCATGGTGGCGAGCGCGGCGATTGCGGCGGCGAACGAGTCGTTCGCGCTGGCGGTGGCCGCTGCGTTCGCGACCGGGCTGGCGTTCGGGCCAATCTGGCCGGCGGCGATGGCGGTGGCGGCGGGGAGCAGGGGGACGAATGTGCCGGCGGCGATGGTGACGATCGGCAACTCGGGCGGGTTCATCTTCCCCTGGCTCCAGGGCCGAATCCTGGTGGAGGCAGGCGCGACGACGGGCATCGCGATGAGCGCGGCGCTCTGCGCGCTGATGCTGGCCGTCGCCGCGACGCAGATGAAAGAGAGCGAGAAAGAAAGAGGGTGAGACGTGAGAAGGAAAGCCGCGCGCACCCCAACCGAACCGCGCACGGCAGTAAGCGGGTGGCCGGACTCACACGAATGCCCCGCGCCTGGCCGCTGAACGAAGGAATCCGAACCGCGCACGGCAGTAAGCGGGTGGCCGGACCCACACGAATGCCCCCCGCCCGGCCGCAGAACGAAGAATCCGAACCGCGCACGGCAGTAAGCGGGTGGCCGGACCCCCACGCATGCCCCACGCCCGGCCGCAGAACGAAAGTGTCCGAACCGCGGACGGCAGTAAGCGGGTGGCGGGACTCACACGCATGCCCCCCGCCCGGCCGCAGAACGAAGAATCCGAACCGCGCACGGCAGTAAGCGGGTGGCCAGGCCCACACGCATGCCAAATGCTCGGTCAGCGCTCAATCCGAACCGCGCACGGTAGTAAGCGGGTGGCCAGACCCACACGCATGCCAAACGCTGGGTCAGCGCTCAATCCGAACCGCGCACGGCAGTAAGCGGGTGGCCAGGCCCACACGCATGCCAAACGTTGGGTCAGCGCTCAATCCGAACCGCGCACGGTAGTAAGCGGGTGGCCAGACCTACACGCATGTCCCTCTCGATCTACGACCAGCACACCCACCCAATCCCCAATCAGAAAATGACCATGTTGTCGCGGTGGATGACTTCGTCCCCATACGCGTAGCCGAGGGTTTCGGCGATTTTGTCGCTGTGCATGCCGCGAATCCGGGCCAGCTCTTCGCTGGCGTAGTTCGTGGTCCCGGCGGCGACGCGGTTGCCCAGGCCGTCACGGATTTCGACGGCGTCGCCGCGGTGGAAGGCGCCCTGCACTGAGGCGATGCCGGCGGGCAACAGGCTTCGACCCTGCCCGCGCAAGGCCGAGACGGCGCCCGGGTCGACGACGATGTGGCCTTCGCGGGAGATGTGCGCGAGGATCCAGCGTTTGCGGCTTTCGATGCGGTCGCCCGGGGCGGGGAAGTAGGTGCCGCGCTGTTCGCCGTTCGCGACGGCCAGGAGTGTGCCGGCCTCGCGCCCGTTTGTGATGACGACGTCGACGCCCGCCTGGGTGGCGATCTGGGCGGCGCGAAGCTTCGTGGCCATGCCGCCCGTGCCGGTGTGCGCCCCGCCGCCCAGCGATTCGATGGTCGCGTCGATGCGCTCCACGCGGTCGAGCAGGCGGGCGTCCGGGTTCAGGCGCGGGTCGCCTTCGTAGAGTCCGGCCACATCGGTGAGCATGACCAGCAGGTCGGCGTCGATCAGGTTGGCGACGTAGGCGGAGAGGCTGTCGTTTTCGCCGATTCGGGTGGCCAGCACCTGGTCCAGGGCCACGGCGTCGTTCTCGTTCACGATCGGCACGGTGCCGGCTTCGATCAGGTCGCGCAGGGTGTTTCGCGCGTTCAGGTAGCCGAGCCGGTCGGTGAGGTCGCGGCGGGTGAGGAGCACCTGCGCCACGACGGTGTCGTGCCAATCGAAGAGCTCATCCCAGCTTTGCATCAGGTGGCTCTGGCCGACGGAAGCGACGGCCTGGCGGCTCGGCGCGCGGCCGGGCGTGACGCGCCCGCGGAGACGGTGGCGGCCGGCCGCCTGGGCGCCGCTGGAGACCACGACCACTTCGCAGCCGTTCGCGCGCAATCGCACAACCTGGCCGACCAGCTGGGCCATGGCTTCGAGGTCCAGCCGGTCGCTGCCGGCGGTGAGCAGGCTGGTGCCGAACTTCGCGACGATGCGGCGATAACGCATGCCGTAAGTAGATAGGAGAACGGGCGAAGGTGAAAGGATTATGATGCCCGCCCATGCACCGCGAGCCGCCTTTCCGCCAGCCGCTGCTCTTCCAGCCGTACGAACGCCAGACGCCGTTCGCGTTCTCCCGCGTGGTCGATGAGGTGCGGGCGGTGTGGTTCCCGGAACTGGACGTTGAGGTGGAAGCGAGGATCGATGCCGTTGGGCCGCTCGCCAGCGTGTGGTTTCACCGCATGGGCTGGGACCGCCACGTGATCATTTTCCACCCGGTGCTGAACCGCCCCGATGTCCCGGAAGAGGTGGTGCGTTTTGTCGCGAAGCACGAGATGGCCCACATCGCCGTCCCCCGGGCCGGCCACCCGCCGGAGTTCTCGGCGAAGGAGTGGGAGGTGGGACGGGAGCGGTATGCGGTGTGGGCGTGGATCGACCGGAACCTTGAGCGGGGCATCGCGCGAAATGCGCATGGTATGTGGCTGAGAAGGGATTGGCAGCAGCGCCTGGCCGGGAGGTTCGGGCCGTACACGCCGCACCTGCCGTTCGACGACCGACCGTTCCGGGTGTTGTGCCCGGATGGTGGCGCGCAGTTGCGGTTCGAGACGACGTGGTCCGCCGCGCCGCTGCCGTTCGTGGTGGGGTGAGCGAGGGAGTAGGGGGCTGGAGCGCCGGCCGCGTCACGTCCGATCCATCTGTACCGCCTAGCCATGCGCGGGTGGGACGTCCCGGTCTCGAACGCCCATGGCTGCACGCGCCAGCCGTCCGCATCCAGCTATCGACTGCTCAGGCGAGTCCACCGCGTACCCGCCCATGGCTGGGCGGGTACAGACGGCAGAGCTCGAAGGGCTGGCGGATGCGCCCTCCTCCAGGCTCATCCGCTCTCCATCAGGCGCGGAACGAAGAGTCCGCGCGCTCGCTCCCGACGTCCGATCCATCTGTACC
>WBZP01004032.1_pt1 | contig 13290 bp, 15 predicted proteins | sample 5204301 | NCBI WGS metagenome assembly WBZP01 (sample SAMN12412401, study PRJNA552823) | activated sludge metagenome | isolation source: activated sludge from nitrification reactor of wastewater treatment plant... | place: USA: Pennsylvania | collected 2017
CGCCGCGCCGGCAGCGCGCGCCGCATCGCCGGACGACGCCACGCACAGTACGCAGTGCGGGCCGGTCTCGAGCAGGCCATCGACCGTTCCGAGCAGTTCGCCGGCACGGTTGCGCACGGCCAGGCCAATCAGGTCGACCCAGTAGAACTCGTCGGCCGACGGGGTGGGGAAGCTCGAACGGGCAACGAAGACGCGCGCACCGGTGAGGCGCAGCGCGGCGTCGCGATCCTCGAGTTCGGCACAGGTGGCGACGATCGCATCGCCCTGCTCGCGCGCCTGCCGGACCCGCAGCAGCGGCGGCGGTGGCTCGCCCGCGCCGGGCCGCGGCCCGTCGGCGGCGGGCCGCAGGAACCAGCGCTTCGACGAGAACAGTGCCTGCGGGTCTGCCGAGAAGGGCTTGACCCTGATCCCGCCACGCACGCCCCAGGCACCGACCACGCGCCCGACCTCGACCGCGTCGGGAGGGAACGGAGTCGCTTCGTCGGCATCGCGCCCCGGGCCAGGACACCCCTGGGCCGGAACGCCCGGCGCGATGGCAGGCGTGCCGTCGGCACCGGCCGTCCGGGCGTGCGCGCGACGGCCCACCCCGCGACGGCTCAGGCGGCCTTGCGCGCCTGGTCGACGAGACGCTGCACGGTCGGCGACAGATGCGCGCCGACGCCCGTCCAGTGCTTCACGCGGTCGAGCGCCAGGCGCAGGCCCTGTTCGCCGCCGGCGGCCATCGGGTTGTAGAAGCCGACACGCTCGATGAAGCGGCCATCGCGGCGCTCCTGCGAGTCGGCGACGACGATGTTGTAGAAGGGACGCTGCTTGGCGCCCCCCCGGGCCAGACGGATCACGACCATTTGCTCGATGCCTTTGAGATGGTGCCGGCGCCGCCGCCGGCGACGGATGCTATTGAGGTGACCGGCCCCGCGGCCGGCCGCTGCGAGCCCCCGCGCGAGCCCCCGCTGCGGGAGGCAGGCCACCCATGTGCGATGTGCGGCCGGCGCCCGAAATCGCGCATTATAGTCGCCTATCCGATGGCTCCCGCTGCACCGCGCTACCGCTCGAAAACGATCGCCGCCTGGCTGGCGCTCCTCGCGGGCGCGCTCGGCCTGCACCGGATGTACCTGCGCGGCCTTCACGACCCGCTGGCCTGGCTCCACGTGGTGCCCACCGGTGCCGGGCTGCTGGGGGTCGTGCGGATGGCGAGCCTCGGCCAGGACGACCGCCTCGCCTGGCTGCTCATCCCACTGCTCGGGCTGATGATCTCGCAGGCCATGCTCCACGCAATCGTCTACGCACTGACGCCCGACGAAGCCTGGAACGCGCGCCACAACCCCGGCCACCCCGTCACCCCCACCCGCTGGGCACCGGTGCTGGCGGCGATCGCGGCGCTGATGATCGGCGGCGCGGTGCTGATGGGCACCCTCACCTTCGCGATCCAGAGGTTCTTCGAGTGGCAGATGCAGAGTGCCGAAGGCCGCACGCCTGGGGGCTCGAAGGGTGTCCGGCCTGCGCCGACCGGCTGATCCCCGGCGGCGTGCGGGGTCAACCCTCCGCCGCTGGCGACGTACCGGCCGGACGCCGCCGGCGTCGGCGCCGGCGGCGTGGCGCCGCAGTGTCGCCGCCGTCGACACCTTGCGCGACCTCGCCTTCCTCGGCCCGGTCTTCTTCCCGGCCACCCGCTGGGCCTGTGTGTTGGTCGGCGCCCTCGCGGCCATCTGCCGCGCCCGGCGTTGCCGACCGGGGCCCAGGCGCGCGCCGCACGCGTGCGCCCGACGCGGCACGCAACTCGGCGAGCATCGCCTCGCGGTCCTCGTCGCTGCCGAGGTGGTAGTCCTCCCACCAGTCGGCCAGATCCTGCGGCACCTCGCCGGCGTCGGCGCGCAGGCGCAGGAAGTCGTAGCCGGCGCGGAAGCGCGGCTGGTTCATGAGCGCGGCGGCCGCGCCCGGCGTGCGCCGTTCGAAGCGCGGCTGCATCGCCCAGATCTCGCGCATGTCGGCGGCCAGCTTGCCGCGGCCGGAGATATCGCCGATGCGGGCCTCGAACACCGCGTCGACCGCCTGCTGCAGCGCCGGAAACGGCGGCTCGCCCGCGCCCTGGAGCACCGTCCAGCGTTCCAGCACCTCGTGCCAGAGCAGACAGGCGAGCATGAAGCTCGGCGCCACGGCACGGCCCTCGGCCACGCGCCGATCCGTGTCCTCGAGCGCGAGGCGCACGAAGGTGTCGCGCTGCGCGCCCGGCCGCACCGGCGCCAGCACCGCATCGAGCACCGGGAACACGCCGCGCTCGAGGCCGTGCCTGCGAAGCTGCTCCAGGCTCGCCACCGCGTGCCCGGTCTGCAGCAGCTTGGTCATCTCGTCGAACAGGCGCGACGCCGGCACGTTGGCCAGCAACGGGGCCATGGCGCGGACCGGCCGCTCGGTCGCCGGGTCGAGAGCAAAGCCCAGCTTGGCGGCGAAGCGAACGACGCGGACGATGCGCACCGGGTCTTCGCGGTAGCGCGTCTCGGGATCGCCGATCATGCGCAGCACGCGCGCGCGCGCATCGGCCAGCCCGCCGTGAAAGTCGACTACGGCCTGCGTCAGCGGGTCGTAGTACATCGCATTGATCGTGAAGTCGCGCCGCGCCGCGTCCTCGATCTGCGGGCCCCAGACGTTGTCGCGCAGCACGCGGCCGGCGGCGTCGACAACGTGGTGCTTGTCGCCGAGTTCGGCGCGGCTGGTCCTCTCGTTGCCGGCCACCTGCTCGGCGGCGCTCGTGTCGAGGTAGGCGCGGAAGGTCGAGACCTCGATTGTCTCGTGTTCGCGTCCGCGTCCGAACACCACGTGCACGAGGCGGAAGCGCCGGCCGATGATGAACGCACGCCGGAACAGCGCCTTCACCTGTTCCGGCGTGGCGTCGGTGGCGACGTCGAAGTCCTTCGGGCGCAGGCCGACGATCAGGTCGCGCACCGCGCCGCCGACGATGTAGGCCTCGTGCCCGGCCTCCTTGAGCACGCGCACCACGCGCACCGCGTTCGCATCGAGAAGTGCCGGGTCGATGCCGTGCTCGGCCGCCCCGACCTCGACGCGCCGGCCGAGCGGGATCGCGGGCACGGCGCCCGCCTCGGCGGGCGCCGGGGCGGGCGCCGCGCCCTTGCCGAGCAGGCGGTCGATGAACTTCTTGATCATGGGAATAGCCTCAGCACCGGCCAGCCGCGCTCGCCGGCGATGCGTTCGAGTGCCGGCACGGGATTGGTCGCCACCGGGTGGCTGACCCGCTCGAGAAGCGGCAGGTCGTTCGTGGAGTCGCTGTAGAAGGTGCTGCGCCCGAAGTCGCCGAGCGCCAGCCCGAGCGAGGTCAGCCAGGCGTCGACGCGCGCGATCTTGCCTTCGCGGAACGCCGGCACGCCGCGGATGGCACCGGTCGGGCGGCCCTCGCCGTTGCGCTCGAGTTCGGTGGCGATCAGCGTCGACACGCCGAACAGCTGCGCGATCGGTCGCGTCACGAAGTCGTTCGTCGCGGTCACGATCGCGATCAGATCGCCCTCGAACCGGTGGCGCTCGACGAGCCCGAGCGCCTGCGGACGCAGCATCGGGCGGATCATCGCGTCCAGGTAACGCTCTGCGAGCGCCGCCACTTCGGCCGTCGGCCGGCTGCGCCAGTCGCCGGTGATGAACTCGACGTAGGCGGCGATGTCGAGCCGCCCGGCCAGGTAGTCGGCGTAGAAAGCGTCGTTGCGTTCGCGAAAGCTTGCGCCGTCGGCCACGCCCTCGCGCACGAGGAATTCGCCGAACGCGTGATCGGAGTCGCCGGGCAGCAACGTGCCGTCGAGATCGAAGAGGGTCAGGTTCATCGAGCGTCTTCGGCTGCGGCGGGTTCCTCGACCAGCATCTGGCGCAGCAGGGGCAGCGTGACCGCCCGCGCACGCGCGAGCGCAAATGCATCGAGGCGGTCCAGCAGCCGCATCAGGTGGCCAAGGTCGCGAGGCAGGCGCATCAGCAGGTGGTTCAACACCTCGTCCGGGAGGAAGATGCCGCGGCGGCCAGCCTCTCGGCGCAGCGCCGCGCGGGCTTCCTCATCGCCGAGGGGCTCGAGCGCGAACACCTGCCCCCAGGCCAGGCGCGTGCGCAGGTCGTCACGCAGCGGCAGGTCCACCGGCGGCAGGCGGCCTGCCGAGGCGATCTGCACGCCCTGCGCGGCCGCGTCCTCGAACAGCGCGAAGGCGCTGTGCTGGGCCTCGGCGGCGAGCACCTCGCAGCGGTCGATCACCACCAGGGCGCGATCGGGCGGCAGGCTCCAGGGCAGCGCCGTCGCGGCATCGAACCACGCCACCACCTGCTGCCCCTCGGCACGGCAACGCGCGGCCAACGCCCGCAAGAGGTGCGTCTTGCCGCTGCCGGCAGGTCCCCACAGGTAGACCGGCGCCCCCGGCATCGGCAACGTGCGCAGGAACGCGAGCACCGCGCCGTTCGCGCCAGGGACGAAGTTCTCGAAGCGCGGCTCGGGTTCGAGGCCGATGGCCAGCGGCAACTGCCTCATCGGCTTGTGGCCCGGCACGGCCTGCCCCGGTTCCTCGGCATGCTTGTCACGGCGTCCGCGTCCATACTATTGCAGCCGCTCGTCCGACAGGCGGCGCCATCGGGCGAGGAGACCTCGCATCGCGTCCGCGTCGGGCGCCTCGGGGCGGTGTTCCAGGTAGGCCGCCAGGTCGGCCGCGGCCTGGCCCGGACATCCGAGCTCGGCGAGCGCGAGGCCGCGGTCACGCCGCTCGTCCCAGTCGTCGGGCAGCAGAGTCACCATCCTTTGCATCACATCCAGGAGACGCGGCCAGTCGCGCGCGGCGCGGTGGATCTCCTTCAGGTTGCGCAGCAGCCGGGCGATGACCGCCCGCGGCGGTGCCTCCTGGAGGAACAGCGCAAGCGGCGCCTCGCCGGCGCCCAGGCCCTGCTGGCGGCGGTACGGAACGAGCCACTCCTCGAGGTCATCGCGCGAGAGCGAGCGGCCGTTGAACGGATCCATCACGACCTCGCCCGGATGGCTGCCGCCGTGCAGGTGCAGCTTGACGAGAAAGTGGCCCGGGAACGCGACTCCGCGCGCCAGCAGGCCGAGCTGCGAGGCCAGCTCGACGTACAGCAGGGCGAGCGTGATCGGTATCCCGCGGCGCGTGCGCAACACCTCGGGCAGGTAGCTGTTGCGCCGGTCGTGGTAGTCGTTGACGTTCCCCGCGAAGCCGAGCTCCTGGAAGAAGTACCGGTTCAGCAGGCGCAGCCGCTGCAGCGGCGCCGCATCGGCCGGCACGCGACGCTTCAGGCGCGCCGCCAGCGCGTCGACCTCGTCGAGCACGCCCTGCGGATCGAGCCCGGGGTCCTCGTCCTGCGCCACCGCGACGGCCGCCTCGAGCACGGAGAGCGTGGCGTCGTCGGCGACGAGGGTGGCGAAGTACTCCAGGGCGGTGGGCGCCTCGAAACGGAATCCGGCAGGCATCGGCGTTCAGTGTAGGTCAGCCGCGCCGCACGAAGTCGCGCGGACGCAGGCCACAGGCGGCGAGCGCGGAGAAGTACAGCAGCGCGACGCCCGCCAGCACGCCCGCCAGGGCCGCGGCGCGCAGACCCCATCGGGTGCCCAGCTCGATCCAGTCGATGGCGCTCGCCGCCCAGCCGAGCACGGTGCCCAGCAACAGGTTCGCCAACAGCAGCTTGACCGCAAACGCGCCCCAGCCCGGCCGCGGTGCATACAGCCGCCGACGCAGCAGCCCACCGAGCAGCAGCCCGGCGTTGACCAGCGCGCCGAGCCCGATCGACAGGGCGAGGCCGGCATGTCCCAGCCAGGGCACGAGCACGAGGTTGAGCGCCTGCGTCGCCATCAGCACCACGACCGCGATGCGCACCGGCGTCGCGATGTCGGCGCGCGCGTAGAACGCCGGCGCCAGCACCTTGATAGCGACCAGCCCGAGCAGCCCGACACCGTAGCCGCGCAACGCCAGCGCGGTGCTGGCGACATCGGCCGCGCCGAAGCGCCCGTAGTGGTAGAGCACCGTGACGAGCCCGACCGGAAAGACGAGCAAGGCCAGCGCGCAAGGCACCGCGAGCAAGACGACCAGCCGCAGGCCCCAGTCGAGCAGGCCCGAGTAGGCGTCGGCGTCGTCGCGCGACTGCGCCGCCGAGAGCTGCGGCAGCAGCACCACCCCGAGCGCGACGCCGAGCAGCGCGGTCGGGAACTCCATCAGCCGGTCGGCGTAGGTCAGCCAAGACACCGCGCCCACTCCGACGTGCGAGGCGATCTGCGTGTTGATCAGGAGCGACAGCTGCGCCACCGACACGCCGAGCAGCGCCGGTGCCATCCGGCCCAGCACGGTGCGGGTGCCGGGGTGGCGCCAAGCGCGCGCGATGGCCGCCGGTGCGATCCCGATCCGCGGCAGGCATCCGATACGCAGCAACGCCGGCACCTGCACCGCCGCCTGCAGCACGCCGCCGACCATCACGCCGCCCGCCAGAGCCAGGATCGGCGGCAAGCCACGCGCTGCCAGCCAGGGTGCACCCCAGGCGGCGGCCGCGATCATCGCGAGGTTCAGCAGCACCGGGGTGGCCGCCGGCACGGCGAAGCGCTTCCAGGTGTTCAGGATGCCCGCCGCGAGCGCCACCATCGACATGAGCCCGATGTAGGGGAACATGAAGCGGGTCAGCAGCACCGCCGTCTCGAATTCGGCCAGCCCGGCGCCGATCAGCCACACCAGCACCGGTGCCCCGACTACCCCGGCGATGCAGGTCGCCAGCAGCACCCAGGCGAGCACGGTGGCCACCGCGTCGACGAGCGACCGGGTGGCGGCTTCGCCTTCGCGCGTGCGCGTCGCGGCCAGCAGCGGCACGAAGGCCTGTGAGAACGCGCCCTCGGCGAACAACCGCCGGAACAGGTTCGGGATGCGGAAGGCGACGTTGAAGGCGTCGGTGGCCGCACTCGCGCCGAAACTCGCCGCGATGAGCTGCTCGCGCACGAGGCCCGTGATGCGCGAGACGAGAGTCAGCAGCGAGACGGTGGAGGCGGCCTTTAGCAGGTTCACGGGCGCGGGCATTCTACGGGCGGCCGCAGGCCGGCCCGGCATGGGCCAGGGAGCCGGGCAACGGCTTTGCTATACTCTTAAGCTTTTGCACTTGTCAGACCCTCACCCGCGTCGCACCCCCCATGGCCACCTCCGCCAAAGCCAAGAAGAGAACCGTCCGCCTGGCCTCGGGCCGCAAGCGCGCTCGCCAGGACGTGGTCCTGAACGCGCACAACAGTGCGCTGCGCTCGCGCTTCCGCACGATGGTCAAGAACGTGCAGAAGGCAGTGGGCGGCGGTGACAAGGCGAAGGCCGCGGAGGCCTTCCGGGCCGCGCAGGGCATCATCGACTCGGTCGCCGACAAGGGCATCTTCCACAAGAACAAGGCTGCGCGCACGAAGAGCCGGCTGGCGGCCAGGGTGAAGGCTCTCGCGCTCGGCTGAGCCTGTCGCCTGACGATCCTGCCGAGGCCCGCGTCGAGCGGGCCTTTTCCGTTGGTCCCACGCTCCAGGGCGGCACCGCGGCCGCTGCGCCGCGGGCGCGCATCGACGCCAGGTGCGACACACTTAGAATCCGTGCACGCCGGTCGTGACCCCGCGTCGCGTGCCGGCGTTTCCATTCACCCCGAGCCATGACCCGGTCCGCACCCCGGACGGGACCCGAACAGGAGCAGGAGGCCCGCCGATGAACGCCCCGGAGCCCGCCGCCGTGCCACGTGTCGATCCGATGCCGCACGTGCTCAACACCTACGGCCGCCTGCCGATCGCGCTCACGCACGGCCGCGGCTGCTGGGTCTGGGACACCGACGGGCGACGCTACCTCGACGGCCTCGGCGGCATCGCGGTCAACACCCTCGGCCACGGCCACCCGAGGCTCGTGCCCGCGCTGCAGGACCAGGTGGCGCGGATGATCCACTGCAGCAACTACTACGAGGTGCCGCTGCAGGAACAGCTCGCCGCGAAGCTGTGCGAGATCTCGGGCCTCGCGGGCGTCTTTTTCTGCAACAGCGGCCTCGAGGCCAACGAGGGTGCGCTGAAGATCGCGCGCAAGTACGGGCACGACCGCGGCATCGAGCGCCCCGAGATCATCGTCTACGAGAAGGCCTTCCACGGCCGCTCGATCGCGACGCTGTCGGCCACCGGCAACCCGAAGGTGCAGAAGGGCTTCGAGCCGCTCGTCGGGGGCTTCGTGCGCGTGCCGCTGAACGACTTCGCCGCGGTGCAGGGAGTGGCGCACACGAACCCGAACGTGGTCGCCGTGTTCCTCGAGGTGATCCAGGGCGAGGGCGGCATCAACCCGACGCGCACCGAATACCTGCGGCAGTTGCGCGCGCTGTGCGACGAGCGCAACTGGCTGCTGATGCTCGACGAGGTGCAGTGTGGGCTGGGCCGTACCGGCCGCTGGTTCGCCCACCAGTGGGCCGGCATCCGCCCCGACGTGATGCCGATGGCCAAGGGCCTGGGCTCGGGGGTGCCCATCGGCGCCGTCGTCGTCGGTCCGCGGGCGCTGCAGGTGCTCGGCCCCGGCAACCACGGCACCACCTTCGGCGGCAATCCGCTCGCGATGCGCGCCGGCGTCGAGACGCTTCGCATCGTCGAGGAGGAGCGGCTGCTCGGCAACGCAGCTGCCGTCGGCGAGGTTCTGATGGGCGCGCTGAAGAGCGGACTCGCGGGCGAGAAGGGCGTCGTCGAGGTCCGCGGCCAGGGCCTGATGATCGGCATCGAGCTCGACCGCCCCTGCGGCGTGCTGCTGCAACGCGCCGCAGACGCGGGGCTCCTGATCAGCGTCACCGCCGAACGCGTCGTGCGCCTGCTGCCGCCGCTCATCCTCACCGCCGACGAGGCGCGCCAGATCGCCGCCCTGCTGGTGCCGCTGGTGCGGCGCTTCCTGGCCGAGCCGGCGGCATGACGCCGGGGCATGGACTGATGAAGCACTTCCTGCAGTTCAAGGACCTGCGCACAGAGGAGTACGCGTACCTGCTCGAGCGCACACGAATCATCAAGTCGCGCTTCAAGAACTACGAGCGTTACCAGCCGCTCGTTGATCGCACGCTGGCGATGATCTTCGAGAAGGCGAGCACGCGCACGCGCGTGAGCTTCGAGGCCGGCATGTACCAGATGGGCGGCTCGGTCGTGAACCTCACGACCGGCGACAGCCAACTCGGCCGCAGCGAGCCGGTGGAGGACACCGCGCGCGTGATCAGCCGGATGTGCGACCTCGTGATGATCCGCACCTTCGAGCAGGCCAAGCTGGAGCGATTTGCGGCGCACTCGCGCGTGCCGGTCATCAACGGCCTGACCAACGAGTACCACCCCTGCCAGATCCTGGCCGACATCTTCACCTTCATCGAGTACCGCGGCTCGATCGAGGGCAAGGTGGTGGCCTGGGTCGGCGACGGCAACAACATGGCCAACACCTGGCTGCAGGCGGCCGAGATCCTGGGCTTCACGGTGCACGTGAGCACGCCCGAGGGCTACCACGTCGACCCCGCGGTGGCCGGCGTGCGCAGTGCGGGCTGCTACGAGGTCTTCGACCACCCGATGGACGCCTGTCGCGGCGCGAACCTCGTCACCACCGACGTCTGGACCAGCATGGGCTACGAGGCCGAGAACGAGGAGCGGCGCAAGGCCTTCGTCGACTGGTGCGTCGACGAGCCGATGATGGCCGTGGCGCAGCCCGACGCCCTCTTCATGCACTGCCTGCCGGCGCACCGCGGCGAGGAGGTGAGCGCCGAGGTGATCGACGGGCCGCAGTCGGTGGTCTGGGACGAGGCCGAGAACCGGCTGCACGTGCAGAAGGCACTCATGGAGTACCTGCTGCTCGGGCGGATCGGATGAGCACTTCGCGCGGATCGCACCCTACCGTAGGCCGCGGATCCACCGCACCACCCGCGCCGCGAGGTCGCGATCAGGCAGGGTTTCGGCTCGGCGCACTGTCTCGCCAACGCCGACGACACCGCAGCGAGGCAGTGCGCGGTTGAATTCGATGTCCTTCTCGCGGGCTGCGCAGGCCTTCGAGACAAACAGATCCAAGGGATCGAGACAGTAGCGGCAAGGGCACCAACGATCGACTGGCTGCCGACGATCACGAAGTCGTGTTCGGGGGATGGGCGATGCAGCCCGCCCAGCCGGGCCGACCGACGCGACGCGTCACGCAACCCGGCGCGAAGCGTGCACTACAGCGGCTCGAGCGGCCGGCGCGCCAGCCGCTCGCGCAGGCTGGCGATCTGCTCTTCGAGGTCGGCCACCAGCGCGGCCAGTTCGGGCACCGCCCCGTAACAGCGCTCGGTGTGGTGCATCGAGCGCACCCGGCGCACCACGACGGCATCGAAGCGCCAGCGCGCTTGGCCCTGTCCGACCGCCTCGCCCGGCAGCGCGATCAGGCCGGCGGCCACGCGGTCGACCACCCAGTCTGGCGCGACGGCCACCGCGCGGCTCAGCTCCTCGAGCGTCAGCCCGGACTCGGAATCGAGGAGGTCGTCACGCATCTAGTCATTCTCCGCGTTCGGCGGCCGCGCGCGCCACCTTGCGCGCGTCGAAGTCCGGCAGGTCCCGGGCCATGGCCTCGTAGTGGCGGTGCGCCCGCGGGTCGTGCGCGCTCGGCAGGACGACGCGCACGACGAGTTCGAGGTCGCCCGCGGCCGTCGCGCCCGAAGCCGGCAGGCCACGCCCGCGCACGGTCAGCGAGCGCCCGCCCTGAGCGCCGGCAGGCACGCGCACCTGCAACGTGCTGCCGTCGGGCAGCTCGACCGGCACGACGCCGCCCAGCGCGGCCTCCCATGGCGCCACCGGCAACTCGGCCACCAGGTCGGCGCCATGCACCACGAAGCGCGGGTGCGGCCGGATCTGGACCTCGAGGAAGAGGTCGCCCGCCGGCGCCCCGCCGTGCCCTGGCTCGCCCTGCCCGGCCAGCCGGATCATCTGCCCTGGACGCACCCCGGCCGGGACTCGGACTTCGAGCGTGCGCTCGGCATAGGCGACATGACCGCTCGCGTCGAGCCTGGGCGAGCGCAGCGTGATCTGGCGCGCCGCGCCGCGCAGGGCGTCCTCCAGCTCGAGCACGATCCTCGCGTGGTGGTCCTCGCCGCGCGCGGCATGGGCGCCGCCGCGCCCGCCGCGCACCCCGGAACGGGCGCGCGCCGCACCGGCGCGCCCGAACAACTGCTCGAAGAACTCGCTGAACTGGTTGAGATCGGCGCCCTCGAACCCGCGGCCCGAGAACTCGAACCCGGAGCCCCAGTCAGGCGGCGGCGTAAAGGCCTCGCCGGCGCGGTGGGTGCGTCCGACCGCGTCGTAGGCAGCCCGACGCTCGGCGTCGCCGAGCACCGCATGCGCCTCGTTCACCTCGGCCATGCGGGCCGCGGCGTCGGGCTCCTTGGAGACGTCCGGGTGGTACTTGCGCGCCAGCCGCCGGTACGCCTTCTTGATCTCGTCGGCGCCGGCATCGCGCGCGACGCCGAGCACGGCGTAATAGTCCTTGAACTGCACGATCAACCTTTTCCCACGCAGCGTGACGGGAGTCCTCCGGTCGCTACCTGAGGCCGACCGTCGCCCGCTTCAAGGGGGTCTTGAAACCCGGTGCACCGACCCCTAACTCAGCGCCATCGGCGTCGGCACCGATGTCGACGCCGGTCATTCCACCCGATTGGAGGAACCTCATGTATCGAAGCCTGTTCCCGCGCGACATGTACGCCGAGTTCGACCGCCTCCAGCGCGAGGTGTCGAGCCTGTTCGACATCACCCCCAGCATCCGCGGCCTGGGCCGCGGCGGCTATCCGGCGCTCAACGTCGGCGCCTCGCCCACCTCGGTGGACGTGTACGCCTTCGCCCCCGGCCTCGACCCGGCGACGCTCGAGGTCGACCTCGACCGCGGCGTGCTGACCCTGACTGGCGACCGCAAGCGCACCTTGCCCGAGCCCGACGCCAAGACGACGCTGCACCTGGAGGAGCGCTTCTCCGGCCGCTTCCGCCGCGTGATCAGCCTGCCCGACGACGTCGACCCCGACGCCGTGACCGCGAGCTACAACGATGGCGTGCTGCATGTGGCCATTCAGCGCCGCGCGGCCGCCCAGCCGCGCCGCATCACGGTGCAATGACATCGACCCATGACGATCGCGAAGGAGTCCAAGATGAACCAAGTGTCCCCCACCCGTGACGAAGCCCAGGGCCGCGGCACGCCGGCACGCAGTGAAGCCGTGCTGCTGCCCCCGGTCGACGTGATCGAGGACGCCACCGGCATCACGCTGTACGCCGACATGCCCGGCGTGCCGAAGGATCGCGTGCACCTGCGCGTCGACGGCGACCAGCTGACGCTCGAAGGCGAGATGTCGATCGCGCTGCCGCAGGGCATGGAACCGACTCACGCCGAGGTGCAGCGCTCGCAGTACCGGCGCGCCTTCACGCTCAGCAAGGAGCTGGACGCCGACAAGGTCAGCGCCGAGATGAGCGCGGGCGTGCTGCGCGTGCGCATTCCCAAGGCCGCGCACGCCCAGCCGCGGCGCGTGCAGGTGCAGATCGGCTGACGCCGTCCGGGGCCTGCCATCCACCGACTGAGCGCCCGGGCGGTCGCCCGGGCTGCCTTGGATGCCGACATCCAGGTGGACCACCCGATGAAGATCGACCACATCCGCCAGGGTTTCGGCGCGATCCGCGAATCGCTCGCCTGAGGATCGGATTCATGCCAGGCCCGTCAGCGCCGCAGGGTCCCCGATCACCGGATCGCGGCAATCGGCGATGTACTGCCGGATGATCGTCTCGAAGTCGGCCTCGGCGCGCAGGCCGAGCGCCTCGGATCGGCGTGCCGTGACGCCGCGCGGCCAGTTGGCGACGATGCCCGCGATCCGTTCGTCGTGCTCGGGTCGCACCAGGGCGTGCACCGCGGGCCCGGCGACGCGCTCGAGCGCGTCGAGCATCTGCTGCACGGTGACGTTCAGCCCCGGCAGGTTGAGCGCGCTGCGTCCGACGAAGGCGGCGCGGCTTGCCTCGTGGACGGCAATCAGCCCCTCGACCATGCGCTGCACCGGCGCGACCGGATGCGACACCGACGGATCGACCGGCAGGATCGCCTCCTTGCCCGCCAGCGGCTCACGGATGATGCCGCTGAAGAACGAGCTCGCCGCGCCATTCGGCAGCCCCGGCCGCACGGCGACCGTGACCAGCCGCGCCGAGCGGCCGTCGACGAAGCCCTTGCGCGTGTAGTCGGCGATCAGGTGCTCGCAGACGAGCTTCTGCGTGCCGTAGCTGGTCTGCGGTGTCGGCAGCGTGTCGTCGCCGACCTGCGCCGG
>WBZP01003990.1_pt2 | contig 13288 bp, 10 predicted proteins | sample 5204301 | NCBI WGS metagenome assembly WBZP01 (sample SAMN12412401, study PRJNA552823) | activated sludge metagenome | isolation source: activated sludge from nitrification reactor of wastewater treatment plant... | place: USA: Pennsylvania | collected 2017
TTCAGCACTGGCTTTTTCGCGATCGCGATCTCGGCCCGCCTGTTGGCGAGACGGGTAATTGCCAACGAGGAACTCGCACGCCAGCGCGGCCTCGAGCTCGGCAACCAGATGCTCATCAGCCAGCGGGTCATCGAGGAGATGCAGGATGGCATTCTCGTTCTCAGCCGCGATGGGCAGGTCAAACAGAGCAATCCACAGGCAGCGAAGCTGCTCGCCCTGGATCTCCGCGACCAACGCTCGCTCAGCGCGTGCGCGCCTGGTCTCGTCGGGCGCTTCGGCGACTGGTGCCGGAGCCCGTATGACGAGGCAGTGCTGGTCAGTGTATCGGCTACCGGCATGGATGTGCAGGCGAGATTCATCCGGACGGCCAGCTCGGAACGCGACGTGCTGGTCATTCTGGAGGATGTGGGCCGCTTGCGCGAGCAGGCGCAGCAACTCAAGCTGGCCGCACTAGGCCGCCTGACCGCCAACATCGCGCACGAGATTCGAAACCCGCTGTCGGCGATTACACACGCCGGCGAGTTGCTGCGTGAGGAACGGCGTGGCGAGGTCTACGAGCGCCTGCTGCGTATCGTTCTCGACAATGCTCGGCGCCTCGAACGGATCGTCCGTGATGTTCTCGACTTGGGCCGGCGTGACCGAGCCTACCGAGAGTCGATCGCGCTGCGGGAAACACTGCCCGGCTTCCTCGAAGAGTATGTGGCAACGGAAGCGATCGCACGCGATGTGGTGCAACTCATCGTGTCGGGTAGCGGAACGCTTTGTTTTGATCGTTCGCATTTCCATCGGGTGCTCTGGAACCTTCTCGGCAACGCCTTGCGCTATTGCCGGCGCCGGCCTGGCAGCGTTTGTCTTAGCGTAAGGGATGCCAGAATTCCTGGCCAAGTGGAAATTCATGTCATCGACGATGGCGAAGGAGTGAATGAGAATCTTCGCGAACAGATCTTTGAACCGTTTTTTACGACCTATCATCGTGGTACCGGCTTGGGCCTGTACATCGCGCGCGAGCTCTGCGAGGCGAACGAGGCCAAGCTCGAACTGCAGGGTTCGGGGCCAGGGGCAAATTTCCGTATTCTTGGGAGGGCTATCGCGTGTCAGTAGGAAGATCTGAGCGCCGGCCTCGTGGCGAGTTGGCGAGGGTGCTTGTTGTCGATGACGAGGAAGACATTCGCGAGCTGCTGGATCTGACTGTGGCGCGCATGGGTCTCTCGGCGGATTGTGCGGGCAGTGTCGCCGAAGCCAGGCGCTTCCTTGAAGAGCAGCGCTATAAGCTGTGCATCACCGACATGCGTCTGCCGGACGGCGACGGTCTGGAAGTCGTTCGTCTGATCAGCGAGCGTTATGGCGAAACACCAGTCGCCGTTCTGACCGCCCACGGCAGTGCCCAGAATGCGGTCGCTGCGCTCAAAGCAGGCGCTTTCGACTACGTCGCCAAACCGATGGCCCTTGACCAGCTGCGCAGCCTGATCAGGTCCGCGCTGAGCCTGCCGCCGCGCAGTTCATCCGGCGAAACGATCCAGGCGCCTGGTGGCACGGTCGGGCAACTGATTGGCCAATCAGCGGCAATCGAACACGTACGGCAAATGATCGAGCGGCTGGCGCGCAGCCAAGCTCCGGTTTATATCTCTGGAGAGTCAGGTACCGGCAAGGAACTTGCGGCGCGCCTGATACACGACCGCAGCGCACGGCAGACGGGACCCTTCATTCCGGTCAACTGCGGAGCAATTCCAGAGACCCTCATGGACAGCGAGTTCTTCGGCTACCGCAAGGGTGCCTTCACCGGCGCCGATACCGACCGCGACGGCTTCTTTCAGACAGCAAAGGGAGGAACGCTCTTCCTGGACGAAGTTGCCGATCTGCCGTTGGCGATGCAGGTGAAGCTCCTGCGGGCAATTCAGGAAAAGAAAGTTCGCAAGGTTGGCAGTGCGATAGAAGAGCCGGTCGACGTGCGCATTATTTCAGCCACCCACCGAACGCTCAAGGATTGTGTGGACGCCGGGAGCTTCCGCCAGGATCTGTATTACCGCCTGAATGTCATCGAACTCAGGATGCCGCCGTTGCGCGAACGTCAGGAAGACATCGAGCCCCTGGTAGACGCCTTGCTGCGACGCATTTGCGCGGGGCAGCCACCTCGCTTGCATACGGCGGCCGTACAGGCGCTCAAGGTCTACAGTTTTGCTGGCAATGTGCGCGAGCTGGAGAATATTCTGGAGCGTGCGGTTGCCCTGTGCGCCAACGACACCGTGCTGGTCGAGGACCTTCAGTTGGTCTCCGACATGGGTGCTGGCGAAAATATCGGCCGCGCCAGCGAAACCCTTGACGACTATATCAATCGCCTGGAGAAGCAAGCCATCCTCGATGCATTGGGCAAGACCAACTTCAACCGTACTGCGGCGGCCCGCCTGCTCGGGGTGAGCTTCCGCTCGCTGCGCTATCGGATCGACCGACTCGGGATCGAAGAATGACGCTTGCCGACCGCGAAGCTCACCTGGACGCCGGCGGCTGGCTGGCCGGCGCGCGCCGGATCGACTCGCCCTACTGCGACCTGCGTCCGGATGGCGAATGCGTGTCCCTCATCGTCGTCCATGCCATCAGTCTGCCACCGGGCGAGTTTGGCGGCGACGCGATCGAAAGCCTGTTCACCAATCGGCTCGATCCTGCCGCCCACCCGTACTACGGGCAAGTCTGCGGACTGCGCGTTTCGGCGCATTTCCTGATTCGGCGCACCGGCAGTCTGATCCAGTTCGTATCCTGTCGGCAGCGCGCGTGGCATGCCGGCCTGTCGTCGTGGCAAGGCCGTCAGCGCTGCAACGACTTCTCTATCGGCATCGAACTGGAAGGATGCGACGCACTACCTTTTGCCGAAGCGCAGTACGTTCGCCTTCTCGCCTTGGTCAAAATACTGTGCGCCGAATTCCCGATCGATGCCGTCGCTGGGCACAGCGACATTGCGCCAGGCCGGAAGACCGATCCAGGCCCCCATTTCGACTGGAAAAGGCTCGCTTCGGTCGGCCATCTGCCTGGTACGATCTGCCGAAGACGATCTCTCAACCGATAAACCGTCGGATGCGGTCGACGGCTTCGCGCAGGCGTTCTACCCGCGTCGTATAGGCAAAGCGGAGGTGATCATCCGGCGAGTGGCGGCCGAAATCAAGCCCCGGGGTAACCGCCACACCCGTCGCTTCGAGGAGTTCACGGGCAAAGCGATCACTATTATCGGAGAACCGCCGGCAGTCGGCGTACACGTAGAACGCTCCGTCCGGTTTCGCCGCGACGCGAAAACCGAGGTCTTCCAGAGCGGGAACGAGGAAATCTCGGCGACGCTGGAATTCCTGCCGGCGTGTTTCGAGGATGTCGATCGTCGTCGGCGAAAAAGCGGCAAGCGCTGCGTGCTGGGCAGGTGCCGACGGAGAAATGAAGAGATTCTGCGCCAGTTTCTCGATGTCGCGCACGAAACGTTCCGGGATCACCAGCCAGCCCAGGCGCCAGCCGGTCATGTTGAAGTACTTGGAGAAACTCTGCACGACGAAGATGTCGTCGCCATGGTGCAGCGCGGTCTCGGCCTGCCGCCCGTAGGTAAGGCCGTGATAGATCTCGTCGACGATGAGTTGCCCTCCGCGGTGGCGGACAAATGCGGCAAGGGCGGCGAGTTCGTCGCCGCAGAGCATCGTCCCGGTCGGGTTGGCCGGCGTGGCGAGCAGCACGCCGGCAGTGCCTGCGCGCCAGTGATCAGCGAGTGCCGTGGTCGTCGGCTGGAAGTTGTTTTCACAACCGACCGGAACAGCGACAGGAACGCCTTCGAAGGTGCGGATGAAGTGACGATTGCACGGATAGCCAGGATCAGTCACCAGCCACTCGCCGCCCGGTTCGGCGAGGCAGGCAAGCGCCAGCAACAGCGCTCCTGAAGCGCCGGCCGTCACCACAACGCGGTTTGGCGGTATATCGATGTCGTAACGCGTGGCATAGAAGGCGGCTATCGCTCGGCGCAGTTCGGGCAGCCCAAGGGCCGGCGTATAGAAAACGCGGCCGGCAGCAATGTACGCCTGAGCGGCAGCAATGATCGGTTCCGGCGTCGGGAAGTCGGGTTCCCCGACTTCAAGGTGGATGACATCGCGACCTTCGGCTTCAAGGGCCTTGGCCCGTGTCAGCAGGTCCATGACATGGAAAGGCGCGATGTCGGCCAGGCGGCTGGCGGGAAAGGTGTGCATGGTTTGGCGATGGTGTCAGGAGGAGTTAACCGGCAGCAGACGGGACAGACGAAAAAGGCCGCCCGCAGGCGGCCTTTCCGGTCACCGGCTTGTCGCGCTCAGGCGGCCTGGAAGCCTCGTTCGAGCTCATCGCGGATCACGGCCAGCTTGCCCGGGAGCTTGCCGCCCATCTTGCCGAACCAGTCCTTGACGCCTTCGAGTTCGCTGATCCAGGCCTGTTTATCGAGGCTGGTGACGCCGGCGAACTGCTCCTTGGAGAAATCGGCGCCGGTCCAGTCCATGTCCTCGTAGTTTGGCATCCAGCCGAGAGTGGTCTCGCACGCCGAAACACGGCCTTCGCAGCGATCGACAATCCACTTCAGGACGCGCGCGTTGTCGCCGAAGCCAGGCCAGGCAAACTCGCCCTTCTCGTTCATGCGGAACCAGTTGACCATGAAGATGAGTGGCGGCTGGTCAACTGCCTTGCCCATCTTCAGCCAGTGGCTGTAGTAGTCGGCCATGTTGTAGCCGCAGAATGGCAGCATGGCGAAGGGGTCGCGCCGGACGACGCCCTGCTGGCCGAAAGCAGCCGCCGTCGTTTCGGAACCGAGCGTTGCCGCCGCGTAGACGCCGTAATCCCAGTCCCGGGTCTGGCAGACCAGGGGCACGGTCGACGCGCGCCGACCGCCAAAGAGGAAAGCCGAAATCGGCACGCCTTCGGTGCCTTCCCAGTTGTCGTCAATGCACGGGCACTGTGCGGCTGGCGCCGTAAAGCGGGAGTTCGGATGCGCCGCCTTGGTTCCTTTCTCCTTGGCGATCGCGGGCGTCCAGTCGTTGCCCTGCCAATCGATGGCGTGCGCCGGAGCCGGGCCCATGCCTTCCCACCACACGTCGCCGTCATCGGTCAGCGCAACGTTGGTGAAGATCGTGTTTTCCGACAACGAGGCCATGGCGTTGAAGTTGGTCTTGTCGTTCGTTCCTGGGGCAACGCCGAAGAAACCTGCTTCCGGGTTGATCGCATACAGACGGGTAACGCCGTCCTTACCCTGGCGCGGCTTGATCCAGGCGATGTCGTCGCCGATCGTTGTCACCTTCCAGCCGCCAAGGCTGGCCGGCGGAACCAGCATGGCGAAATTGGTCTTGCCGCAGGCCGACGGGAAGGCAGCGGCAACGTAGCGCTTTTCGCCGGCCGGCGACTCGACGCCGAGGATCAGCATGTGCTCTGCCATCCAGCCGTCATCGCGCGCCATGTTCGAGGCGATACGCAGCGCCAGGCACTTCTTGCCGAGCAGGGCGTTGCCACCGTAGCCCGAACCGTACGACCAAATCTCGCGTGTTTCCGGGTAGTGGACGATGTACTTGGTCGTCGGGTTGCACGGCCAACGCGGATCTTTCTGGCCGGGTTCCTTCGGTGCGCCGATCGAATGAACGCAGGGAATGAAGACGCCGTCGGCACCAAGTACCGGAAACACCGCCTTGCCCATGCGGGTCATGATGCGCATGTTCACGACGACATACGCGCTGTCCGTGATCTCGACGCCGATTTGGGCGATCGGCGAGCCGATCGGACCCATCGAGAAGGGAATGACATACATCGTGCGGCCCTTCATGCAGCCCTTGAACAGGCCGCCGAGGATTTCACGCATCTTCTTCGGATCTTCCCAGTTATTCGTCGGACCGGCGTCTTCTTGCTTCTCCGAGCAGATGTACGTGCGATCCTCGACACGGGCAACGTCGGAGGGATCCGAGAAAGCCAGGAACGAGTTCTTGCGCTTCTCCGGATTGAGCCTGATGAAGGTGCCGGCGGCGACCAGTTCATTGCAGAGGCGATCATATTCCTCCTGCGAACCGTCCGCCCAGACAACGCTGGCGGGCTCGGTGAGCGCCGCGATGTCGGCAACCCATTGCTTCAGGCGTTCATGTTTGACGTAGTCGGGGGCATTGATGGAAACAGTCTGGTTCATGGTAATCACTCTCGAAGGGAGGTAGAGAAGCGGAAGTTACCGTGGCGCGGCGCGCGCAGAGCCTGGCCGAGAAGGCAGGGGGACGGAAAGGTCGGTCCAGCCCAGTCGGGGGCGACGCGTCGGTCGCGGCTGGCGAGAAACAAGCCTGGTGCAACTGGCTGAGATCAGCATGCTAGGCGGCGGTGCTACAAGAATGGCGGAGTTTGTGTAATTATGCCATAGGTTCAGCTTGCGCTGGCGATCGTTTGACCGCTGCGAGGCAAGCGCGAGGCCGCAACAACAGCGCAATGCGGGCACGGTTGATCATCCAGAACGAGCCCTCCGCAAGCGCTGTTCACCAGTTGATCCGTCAGGAGGGTACGCCATGAGCCAGGACAAGGAACAGCTGCGCAAAGCGGCACTTGCTTATCACCGGACCGTCAAACCGGGAAAGCGCTGTAACCGTGACGTCTTTGACCTCGAGTCGACAAACTGATGGGCGAATGCTGACCGTGTCTGGCGAAGCAGTTGCAGCGCTCCGCTACGGCGGCGTCTGCCCGGCGCCAGGACTTGATCGGCGGCCGCCCGATCGCTGATCGGGCGGCTAGGCGGCGATGGCCAACGAGCGAACAGCCCTGGTCCTCGGCGGGGGAGGTGCACGCGCAGCCTACCAGGTAGGCGTTCTGCTGGCGATTCGTGAACTGCTCGGGCCTCACCAGCAGAACCCGTTTCCCATCGTCTGCGGTGCGTCGGCCGGCGCCGTCAATGCCGCAACGCTGGCCTGCTATTCGGCCAACTTCAGCGCCGCGGTTGATGCCCTGGCCGATGTTTGGCGCAACATGCACGCGGGACAGATTTATCGTGCCGATCCGCTCGGCATCGGCAGCACCGTACTCAAATGGCTGGGTGCGCTGCTGATCGGCTGGGCAGTCAAGCGAAGTCCTCGATCGCTGCTCGACAACCAGCCGCTGCGGCGACTGCTCGAGGAGCGACTGGATTTTGCCCGCATCGAGCGGAGCATCAAGCGCGGCACGCTATACGCCGCCAGCATTACAGCGTCCGGCTATGTGTCCGGGCACAGTGTAAGCTTCTTCCAGGCGCATCCGGAGGTGCAGACTTGGCGGCGAGCACAGCGTGCCGGGTGTCGAACCGCCCTGACGGTTGATCACCTGCTCGCATCAAGCGCCATTCCTTTCATCTTTCCGGCGGTTCACCTCAATCGCGAGTACTTCGGCGATGGTTCGATGCGCCAGTTGGCGCCCATCTCACCGGCAATTCATCTCGGCGCAGAGAAAGTGCTGATCATCGGTGTCGCACAGATCAACGAATCGTTTCTGCGCCAGAGTTCGCGCCGCTACCCGACACCGGCACAGATCGCTGGCCATGTTCTGTCGTCGCTGTTTCTCGATGGCCTTGCCGTCGATGCCGAACGAATGGAGCGTATCAACCGTACGCTTTCGCTTATCCCGCACGAGCTGCATAGCGGTCCCGAGCTTGGGCTGCGCCCCTTGCGCTCCCTGATCATCTCGCCGTCGGAACGTCTGGATTATCTGGCCGCAAGTCACGCGCACACGCTGCCCTGGCCGGTACGTACGCTTCTGCACACCTTCGGCGCCATGAACCGACGCGGAGGCGCACTGACTAGCTACCTCCTCTTCGAAAAAGCCTACACCGAGAAGCTGATCGAGCTTGGCTACAAGGACGCGATGATCCGTAACGAAGACCTCAAGGCGTTCTTGGACGGCTAGCGAAGGCTCCTCATGTCTGACCTGATAAACAATAGATATCCCGTTATTTCTTATTAGGATCTGGTGGCCTGCCGGAAGACTGTTGTAAAATGGCGCCGAACTGGTTCGAGCAGGAGGTTAGTCATGCAAAGCGTGCTGAGAGCAGCCTTGTTCTTGGGTATCTTGCTGAGCACAACGGCGGTTCCAATCGACGTCGTGCAGGCTGTCGAAAGGCCCAAGGGGAAGACGGAAGCGGCAACCAAACAGGCAGCGCCGGCCGTGCAGAAAAGCAAGGCACAGGCGACCCGGCAACCAAGCCAGGCACAGGCTGCCACAAGAAAGGGCGTTGCCAGGGCCGACGGAACCCAGCTCAGGTCCGCGCCGGCCGCCGGCAAGAACGTGGCGCGGCACATGGTCGAGCAGCCATCCCGTCCATCATCGGGCGCCAGAAACCGGTTGGCTGCCCGCACGTCGAAAGCGCCGAGCCGGCCTTTGGCACAAACCGGCAAGGCCGTTCAGCCGACTCCCGTCAACCGGCGGCTGGCGCAGGCCGAGCAGAAGAGGAACTTCCGCCGCGTCTTGGCGAGCAATACCGATATTTGGCAGGAGCCGGGCCAATTGGCCGTCCATTCCGGGTCGGCTCTGGTCATCGCGCAAGACAGCAGCGAACCGCTGTACGAGAAGAATGCCCAGGCGGTGGTGCCGATCGCTTCGATCACCAAGGTGATGACCGCCATGGTCGTCCTCGACAGCATGCCCAGTCTGCAGGCGCCCATCGCGATCAGCGAGGAAGACGTCGACTATCTGCGCGGCAGTCGTTCGCGTCTGCATGTCGGGACCGTCATCACGCGCGAAACGGCCCTGCTGCTTGCCCTGATGTCTTCGGAGAACCGTGCCGCCAACGCGCTCGGCCGCAACTACCCGGGCGGCCTTGCTGCCTTCGTTGCCGCGATGAACCGCAAGGCAGCGTCGCTGGGAATGACCAGCACGCGCTTCGAGGATCCGACTGGTCTGAGCAGCAACAATGTGTCCACTGCACGTGACCTGGCCCGCATGGTTGCCGCAGCGCACCGCTATCCGCTGATTCGCGAGTTTTCGACGACGACCGGCGCACGCACTGAAGTCAATGGCCGGGAAATCGAGTTCCACAACACCAACCAATTGGTTAGCAGCCCGACCTGGGAAATCGGCCTTTCGAAGACAGGCTATATCCAGGAAGCCGGAAAGTGCTTGGTGATGCAGGCCCGGGTGGCGGAAAAGCCAGTCGTGATTGTCCTGCTCGACGCAGCCGGCAAGCAGACACGCATCGGTGATGCGAACAGGATCAAGCGCTGGATGGAAAGTGCATCGGCAGCGGGGAGGTTGCCGACACGCGTCTGAGACTCGGTGTGGTCAGTCCGAAGCCACGGCTTTCGCCGTGGCTTTTCTGTTAGCGCCCGGACGCGAACAGGCGCGCCGGATCGACACGGCGCCTGCCAAAGACGGCTTTGGGCCGTCCCTGAAAGGCCGGCAGGCTCTGCCGCCGCCTCTTGTCGGTTGCCAATGGCGGCGACCGCAGCTCGAGCACTTTATTCTAGCATGCTATAAGCAAATAGGCAAAGATGCTTTGCAGTTCTATCATCCTTGGCTATAGTGACGCGATTCCAGAAACGGTTGAGGCGCGACGCATGTTCATCAGATTCACCAGTGGTGTTCCCCGGGTTTTCGCCGCGCTGCTCCTCGCCCTTCTGTCGCTGACGACCTGGGCGCAAGGCAACCTGCTCAATGTCTCCTATGATGTGGCGCGCGACTTCTACAAGGATTACAACCCGCTGTTTCAGAAGCACTGGAAGACTTTGTCCGGTGAGAGCATCGAGATCAGGCAATCGCATGCCGGTTCGAGCAAGCAGGTACGGGCGGTTGCTGACGGACTCGACGCTGATATTGTGACGATGAATCAGGCGTCCGACGTCGACTTTCTCGCCGATAAAGGCCTGGTTGCCCGGGACTACGCGAAGCGCTTTCCGACAAACGCATCGCCTTACACGTCGACCATGGTCTTCATCGTCCGCCAAGGCAATCCGAAGGCGCTGAAGGACTGGGCAGACGTCGTCAAGCCCGGCGTGCAGGTCATCCTGCCGCACCCGAAAAACACCGGCAATGGCCGCTACACCTACCTCGCAGCCTGGGGCTATGCGCTCAGACAGGCGGGTGGAAATGAGCGGACGGCACAGGATTTCGTTTCCCGGTTGCTCAGAAACGCGCCCTTGTTTGCCGCCGGCGGACGCGATGCGACGACGACGTTCATGCAGCGCAAGATCGGTGACGTATTGATCTCCTTTGAAAGTGAAGCCGAACTGATTGCCCGCGAGTTCGGCAAAGGCGAGTTCGAGGTGGTCTATCCTTCCGTGTCGATTCTTACCGAGTTCCCGGTAGCAATCATCGACAAGGTTGTCGACAAGAAGGGAACGCGCAAGCAGGCTCAGGCTTACCTCGACTATCTGTGGTCGCCATCCGGCCAGGAAAATGCCGCCCAGAACTACTTGCGCCCGCGCGACGCGACAATTCTGAAGAAGTACGCTCACCAGTTTCCACCGATCAAGACTTTCACCGTCGATGAGACCTTTGGTGGCTGGGCGCGCGCCTTTCCGACGCACTTCAAGGATGGCGGGACTTTCGACCAGATCTACCAAGTCAAGTAGGCTCCGCGCAACAATGCGCTGCCGACCACTCGCGTGTCGGCAGCGCCTTTTCTCTGATCGAAGCGCCCGATGTCTTCAACACATTCTGGCCGGCAGCACGTCTTGCCGGGTTTTTCCCTGTCGCTTGGCTGTGTGCTGCTCTACCTGTCGCTGCTGATCCTCTTGCCGCTCTCCGGTCTGGGCTTCAAGGCCAGTCACTTGAGCGTGGCCGAGTTCTGGGACATTGCGACAGGCGAGCGGGCTCTCGCCTCTTACCGGATCACCTTTGGCGCCTCGCTGCTGGCCGCCCTGGTCAACGCGTTATTTGGCCTGATTGTCGCCTGGGTGCTGGTTCGCTATCCGTTTCCCGGCAAGCGCGTAATCGATGCTCTGGTCGACCTGCCTTTCGCTTTGCCGACGGCGGTGGCCGGGATTACATTGGCAACGCTGTATGCGAGCAATGGCTGGATCGGTCGCTACACAGAATATCTGGGCGTCAAAGTGGCGTTCACGCCGCTCGGCATCGTCGTCGCGCTGGTCTTCATCGGGTTGCCGTTCGTCGTCCGCACGCTGCAACCGGTGATTGAAGACATCGAGCCGGAAGTCGAGGAAGCAGCCGCCTCGCTCGGTGCGTCGCGCTGGCAGACCTTTGTCCGCGTCATCTTTCCTGCGCTTTTCCCGGCGCTGCTCACCGGTTTCACGCTCGCCTTCTCGCGCTCGATTGGCGAGTATGGGTCGGTCATCTTCATCGCCGGCAATATGCCCCTGATGTCGGAGATTACCCCGCTGCTGATCATTTCGAAGCTCGAGCAATACGATGTCGTCGGCGCCACGGCGCTGGCCGTCGTCATGTTGCTGATCTCCTTCCTCCTTCTGCTCGCGGTGAATACGCTCCAGTGGTGGGCGGCCAATCGCCACCGGGGAACGATGGCGTCAACCGGAGGCGCCAGACAATGACGACCGCTGGCGTTCGCCGAGCGAACAGCGAACCCGGCTGGCTGCGCCACCTCTTGCTTGCGGTCGCGCTGGGTTTTCTCTTCTTCTTCCTGGCACTGCCATTACTGGCCGTGTTTGTCGAGGCTTTGGCCGCCGGCTGGTCTGCCTACACCGCGGCATTGCGCGATTCCGAGGCGGTTTCGGCGATCGGCTTGACCTTGCTTGTCGCGCTTTGTGTGCTGCCCGGCAACATCGTCTTCGGTGTAGCAGCCGCCTGGGCAATTGCCAAGTTCGACTTCCGCGGCAAGAGTCTGCTGATCACGCTCATCGACCTGCCGTTCGCCGTCTCGCCGGTCGTCGTCGGCCTTGTCTTTCTGCTGATCTTCGGCGCGCAAGGCATATTCGGACCCTGGCTGGCAGCGCACGAAATCAAGATCGTGTTCGCCCTGCCGGCAATCATCCTCGTCACGATGTTCATCACCTTTCCCTTTGTCGCGCGCGAGCTGATTCCGCTCATGCAGGCGCAGGGAAAGGACGAGGAAGAAGCGGCGATCTCCCTCGGCGCCGGCGGTTGGCAGATGTTTCGCCGCGTCACGTTGCCGAACATCAAGTGGGGCCTGCTCTACGGAGTGATCCTGGCCAATGCACGCGCCATGGGCGAGTTCGGAGCGGTGTCCGTGGTTTCTGGACATATTCGCGGCGAAACCAACACCTTGCCGCTGCATGTAGAGATTCTTTACAACGAATACAATGCGGTCGGAGCGTTCGCTGCCGCCTCGGTGCTGGCCTTGCTGGCACTCGTCACGCTCGCCGCGAAGACCATCGTCGAGTGGCGTATCCGCCGCGAGACGCAGATGCTGGCCGCCGGCCTGATGCCGGAGCGGCCATGAAAAGGCCGCCCCCTTCCCGCCGTGTTCACTACGCCAGCCGCGGCAGAACTTGATCGGCAGAGAACCATGAGCATTGAAATACGTTCGCTCGGCAAACGCTTTGGCAGTTTTGTCGCCCTCCAGAACATCAACCTTGACATCCCGAGCGGCGAGCTCGTCGCCTTGCTTGGCCCGTCGGGTTGCGGCAAGACGACGCTGCTGCGCATCATTGCCGGCATGGAAACGGCTGACTCAGGCCAAGTCCTGTTTGCCGGCGAAGAGGCGACGCACCTGCACGCGCGCGACCGGAACGTCGGCTTCGTCTTTCAGCACTACGCCCTTTTCCGTCACATGTCGGTTTTTGAGAATGTCGCTTTTGGCCTGCGCGTAAAGGCGCGCCAGCAGCGCCCGCCAGAAGCCGAGATCCGGCGCCGGGTCAGCGACTTGCTGAAGCTGGTTCAGCTCGACTGGCTCGCCGACAGATTCCCATCACAACTCTCCGGTGGACAACGACAGCGAATTGCGCTGGCCCGCGCGTTGGCGGTCGAACCGAAGGTCCTGCTGCTCGACGAGCCTTTTGGCGCACTCGACACGAAGGTGCGCAAGGAACTGCGCCGTTGGCTGCGACGACTGCATGATGAGATGCACATCTCCAGCGTTTTCGTCACGCATGACCAGGAGGAAGCGCTCGAGGTCGCCGACCGCGTGGTCGTCATGAACCACGGACGAATAGAACAGATCGGCTCGCCCGACGAAGTGTATTCCAATCCGGCTTCGCCTTTCGTTTATCAATTCCTGGGTAATGTGAATGTCTTTCACAGCCGTCTGCACGGCGCCTGGGCCGATGTCGAACGGAGCATCCCCGAGCAGGCAGTCGGCAGCGATGCGATGGCTTTCGTCAGGCCGCACGACATTGAGATCGAGCATCGCCCAGTCGCCGGAAGCCTGCAAGCGATGGTGCACGAG
>WBZP01003828.1_pt1 | contig 13286 bp, 11 predicted proteins | sample 5204301 | NCBI WGS metagenome assembly WBZP01 (sample SAMN12412401, study PRJNA552823) | activated sludge metagenome | isolation source: activated sludge from nitrification reactor of wastewater treatment plant... | place: USA: Pennsylvania | collected 2017
CTCTTCAAATCGCATCTTCCGGATCTCCTGTAACAGTTTCGTTCGGTTCATCGGGTACCTCCTCGGCACCCACTACACCGGACAGATCACGTGCTACAACACCGGACAGTTTATTTGCTCCCTACATAACCGCCCACCCGACTGCGTCCCCCTTGGTGCGCTGTGGTATCATGCCGCGCTTTATAGGGTGGGGCTTCAGGGCCGCTTGTAACCCCCGCCGCCTTTCTTGCTTCACTGTCTACAGCATTCAGAATCGAGCCAGCCTCATGACGGATTTCGCCAAGGAGATCATCCCGGTCAATCTCGAGGACGAGATGCGCCAGTCCTATCTCGAGTACGCCATGAGCGTCATCGTCGGTCGCGCCCTGCCGGATGTGCGCGACGGCCTCAAGCCGGTACATCGGCGGGTGCTCTTCGCCATGTCCGAACTCGGCAACGACTGGAACAAGCCGTACAAGAAGTCGGCCCGTGTGGTCGGCGATGTCATAGGTAAGTACCACCCTCATGGGGATGTGGCGGTCTATGACACCATAGTGCGCCTGGCCCAGCCCTTCTCCATGCGCTACATGCTGGTGGACGGCCAGGGAAACTTCGGTTCGGTAGACGGCGATGCCCCGGCGGCCATGCGTTACACCGAGGTGCGCATGGCGCGCATCGCTCACACACTGCTGGACGATCTGGACAAGGAGACGGTCGATTTCGTTCCCAACTATGATGGTTCCGAAAAGGAGCCGACGGTGCTGCCGGCGCGGCTCCCCAATCTGTTGATCAATGGTTCCTCAGGTATCGCCGTGGGGATGGCCACCAATATCCCGCCCCATAACCTCACCGAGGTGATCAATGCCTGTCTGGCCCTGATCCAGGAGCCGGAGATCGGCATCGAGGATCTGATGCATCATGTGCCCGGGCCGGATTTCCCCACCGCCGCGCTGATCAATGGCGTGGCCGGTATCCGCGAGGCCTATCGCAGCGGGCGTGGGCGGGTGCTGGTGCGGGCGCGGGCGGAGATCGAGACCGATCCCGCCACCAATCGCCAGACGATCATCGTTACCGAGCTGCCCTATCAGGTCAACAAGGCCAGGTTGCTGGAGAAGATCGCCGAACTGGTGAAGGAGCGCCAGGTCGAGGGTATCAGCGAGTTGCGCGACGAGTCCGACAAAGACGGCATGCGGGTCGTCATCGAGCTGCGTCGGGGCGAGGTTGGCGAGGTGGTGCTGAACAACCTCTACCAGCATACCCAGATGCAGACCGTGTTCGGCATCAACATGGTGGCTTTGGTCAATCGCCAACCGCGTACCCTGAATCTGAAGCAATTATTGGAATACTTCCTGCGCCACCGGCGCGAGGTGGTCACCAGACGCACCGAATTCGAGTTGCGCAAGGCCAAGGAACGCGCCCATTTGCTCGAAGGTCTGGCGGTAGCGCTGGCCAATATCGATGAGATCATCGCCCTGATCAAATCGGCGTCCGGACCCGGCGAGGCCAAGGCGGCGCTCTTGTCCCCCGTTTGGCGTTCCGGCGCGGTGGAGGCGATGTTGGCCCGGGCCGGGGCCCGGGATACCCGTCCGGAGGAGGCCGCGGACGGTTCCGGCTTGAGCGAACAGGGCTATCGACTTACCGAGGTCCAGGCCCAGGCTATCCTGGATATGCGTCTGCAGCGTTTGACCGGTTTGGAGCAGGACAAGATTCTCAATGAATACCAGGAGCTGCTGGAACGCATCGCCGGTTTGATCAAGATTCTGGAGGATCCGGACCGCCTCATGGAGGTCATCCGGACCGAGTTGATGGAGATACGCGATCAATACGGGGATGGACGACGTACCCAGATCATCCGTGATCAACTCGATCTCACCACCGAGGACTTGATCACCGAGGAAGAGGTGGTAGTGACCCTCTCCCATGCCGGCTATGCCAAGTACCAGCCGATCTCGATCTATCAGGCGCAAAAACGTGGCGGTCGGGGAAAGACCGCCGCCGGCACCAAGGACGAGGACTTCATCGAGCGCATCCTGGTGGCCAGCACCCATGACACCATTCTCTGTTTTTCCAGCCGGGGCAAGGTGTACTGGCTGAAAGTCTATGAACTGCCCCAGGGCGGACGGGCGGCGAGAGGGCGGCCTATCGTCAATCTCTTACCCCTGGAAGAGGGGGAGCGCATCAACGCCGTGTTGCCGGTAAGAGAATATCAGGATGATCACTATGTGTTCATGGCCACCTCCTCGGGCATAGTGAAAAAAACCCCGCTGACCGAGTTCTCCCGCCCTCGGGCCGGAGGCATCATCGCGGTGGATCTCAAGGTCAACGATCAACTGGTCGGCGCGGTGCTGACCGACGGCACCAAGGACATCATGCTGTTCAGTAGCAATGGACGTGCGGTCCGCTTCGCCGAATCCGCCGTGCGACCCATGGGTCGCGGGGCCTGCGGGGTGCGGGGCATGCTGTTGCCGGAGGCGGAACGGCTGATTTCGGTGTTGGTGGCGGGGCCGGGCTATGTGTTGACGGCCACCACCAACGGTTACGGCAAACGCACCCCGGTGGAGGAGTATCCGGTCAAGGGCCGGGCCACCATGGGGGTGATCTCGATCAAGACCACGCCGCGCAATGGTCAGGTGATCGGCGCGGCGCTGGTGAGCGAAGGCGACGAAATTATGCTCATCACCGATGGGGGTACCCTGGTGCGCACCCCGGCCGCCGGTGTCTCGGCGACTGGTCGCAATGCCCAGGGCGTCGGTCTGATCAAGCTCAAACCCGGAGAGCACCTGACCGGGGTGGAAAGCATCCAATGCCTGGGTGGCGAGAGCGGCGAGTCCCTGGATGGCTCGGATGAGACGTTAGAAACCACAGAAGAACAATCCGTACCAACAGATGGAGAATAAGAATGGGGCGTATATATAACTTCAGTGCCGGCCCGGCCATGCTTCCCGAAGAAGTGTTGTCGCAGGCCCGGGATGAGATGCTCGACTGGCGCGGCAGCGGCATGTCGGTGATGGAAATGAGCCATCGCGGCAAGCAATTCATGGCTATCGCCGCCCAGGCCGAGGCCGATCTGCGCGAACTCCTGGGTATCCCAGCCAACTATAAGGTGTTGTTTCTCCAAGGCGGTGCCAGTCTGCAATTCGCCATGGTGCCCATCAATCTACTGGGCGAGAGGAAAACAGCGGATTACATCAATACTGGTGCCTGGTCAAAGAAGGCCATCGGCGAGGCGAAGAAATTCTGTGCGGTGAATGTGGCGGCCTCATCCGAGGCGGACAAGTTCACCAGTATTCCCAGTCCGAGTCAGTGGCAGCTCAACCCAGAGGCGGCCTATGTCCATTACACCCCGAACGAGACCATCGGCGGTGTGGAATTCCCCTTTATTCCGGACACCGGAGATGTCCCCCTGGTGGCCGATATGTCCTCCACCTTGCTGTCACGCCCACTGGATGTTTCCAGGTTCGGGCTGATCTATGCCGGGGCGCAGAAGAACATCGGCCCGGCCGGTCTCACCCTGGTGATCGTGCGGGAGGATCTCATCGGCCAGGCCCCTGCCAATACCCCGACCATGCTCGATTACCGTATCCAGATCGAGAACGAGTCCATGTACAACACCCCGCCGACCTATGCTTGGTATCTGGCCGGCTTGGTGTTCCAATGGCTGAAGCGTATCGGCGGGCTGGAGGCTATGGCCGAGCGCAACAAACGCAAGGCAGATGCCCTCTATGCCGCCATCGATCAGTCGGCGCTCTATGCCAACCCGGTGGAGCATGACGCCCGTTCCTGGATGAACGTCCCCTTCACCCTGGCAAACCCAGAACTCGATAAGGTCTTTCTCGCCGAGGCCGTCACCGCCGGTTTCGAGCAACTCAAGGGCCATCGCTCGGTAGGCGGGATGCGGGCCAGCATCTACAACGCCATGCCGGAGGAGGGGGTCAAGGCCCTGATCGGCTTCATGAGCGATTTTGCACGGCGCCACGGCTGATCGCGCTACGTCCATGCCGGCTCTGCATTGAGGGTGGAAGGCGCGGCCTTGGCCGGCGCCGCATGATGATTGGTTTTCGCCAGCCTCGCCGAGGCTGTGCGGGGGGATGTGGAGAACAATGTATAAAATACTGACGCTCAATAATATTTCTGTACTTGGTTTGAATCGCCTGCCACGGGAAAAGTACGAAGTGGGTACCGAGATCGCTCAACCCGATGCCATCCTGGTGCGCTCCGCGGACATGCACAACCTGGAGGTGGCGACTTCGGTCAAGGCCATTGGTCGGGCCGGGGCGGGGGTCAACAACATCCCGGTTCCCCGCATGACGGAGCGGGGGATCGCGGTCTTCAACGCCCCCGGGGCCAACGCCAACGCCGTCAAGGAACTGGTGGTAGCGGCGATGCTGATCGCGGCGCGCAACATCGTGCCGGCTTGGTCTTTCGCCGCCTCGCTCTCCGGCGACGACAAGTCCATCCATGAACAGGTGGAAAAGGGCAAAAAGCAGTTCGTCGGTTTCGAACTCCCAGGCCGCACCCTGGGCGTCATAGGTTTAGGGGCCATCGGCGTACAGGTCGCCAATGCGGCTCGGGCGCTGGGGATGAAGGTGATCGGCTATGACCCGACCATCACCGTGCAGCGGGCTTGGCAACTGGCCTCGGACGTGCTCCCGGCCCTGGGGGTGGATGATCTCCTGGCACGGGTCGACATGGTGTCCATTCATGTGCCCCTGACGGATGAGACCCGCCGCATGATCAACGCCAGCCGATTGCGACTGATGAAAAAGGGCTCGGTGGTGATCAACTTCGCCCGCGAAGGCATCGTCGATGACGAGGCCGTCTGCGCCTCGCTCGACAGTGGTCATACCTATGCCTATATCTGCGACTTCCCCAACAATCGTTTGAAGGGACATCCCCGGGTGGTGACGCTACCCCACATCGGGGCTTCCACCGCGGAGGCGGAGGATAATTGTGCCGTCATGGTGGCCGAACAGGTGAAGGAATATCTGGAGCACGGCAATGTGACCAACGCGGTGAATTTTCCCGAGATCCAATTGCCGCGCAGCCAGGGATACCGTATCGCTATCGTCAACGCCAATGTCCCCAATATGGTGGCGCAGATATCGGCCGACCTCGGCAAGGCCAATCTCAACATCATGGACCTGCTGAACAAGTCCCGGGGCGATATCGCCTGTACCCTCATCGACGTCGATCAGAGCCCGTCCGAGGCGACCATCCGCGATATTGCCGCGATTGAGGGGGTGAGGCTGGTGCGTTGTCTGGGATGCAAGCACTGAGCATGGGCAAGGGGAGGAAGCGGATAGCTGCCGTCGTCACCCGCCTGGCAGCGGCGCTGGATTCCGGCTGCGGCACATGAGCGGAACAGATCCATTGGGCCAACTGCGGGGGCGCATCGACGGCCTCGACCAGCAGATCGCCGATCTCATCAACCAACGTGCCCAATTGGCGCAGGAGGTGGCGCGGGTCAAGACGGATCTCGACCCGACCGCCCCCTTCTATCGGCCCGAGCGGGAGGCTCTGGTGTTGCGTCGGGTCATGGAACGTAACCAGGGACCGCTCAGTGACGAGGAATTGGCGCGTCTGTTCCGCGAGATCATGTCGGCCTGTCTGGCGCTGGAGCAGCCGTTGCGCATCGCCTTCCTCGGACCCGAAGGCACCTTCACCCAGGCTGCGGCCCGCAAGCATTTCGGCCATTCGGTGCACACCCAGCCATTGGGTTCGATTTCCGACGTGTTTCGCGAGGTGGAGTCGGCTTCCTGCCACTATGGAGTGGTGCCGGTGGAGAACTCGACCGAGGGGGTGATCAGCCACACTCTGGATATGTTCATCACCTCGCCGCTCTTCATCTGTGGTGAGGTGATGCTGCGCATCAATCACCACTTGTTGGGGATCGGTGAGGGGGTGACGGATGTGCAACGGGTCTATTCCCATCAGCAATCCCTGGCCCAGTGTCGGGGCTGGCTGGATCGCCATCTTCCCTTGGCGCAACGCCATGCCCTGGGCAGCAATGCCGAGGCGGCCAGTCTGGTACGCGCCGATTCCAGCGGCGCCGCTATCGCCGGCGAGGCGGCGGCGGAGATCTACGGGCTCAAGTTCCTTGCCCGCAACATCGAGGATGAGGCGGACAATACCACCCGATTTTTGATCATCGGTCGCCAGCAGGTGCCGCCCAGCGGGGATGACAAGACCAGCCTATTGATCGCTATCAGCAACGAGGTGGGCGGTCTGCATCGTCTCCTCAGCCCCCTAGCCAGGCACGGCATCAGTATGTCGCGCATCGAATCCAGACCCTCCCGACGGGGTCTCTGGGACTACGTCTTCTTTATCGACATGGAGGGTCACCAGAACGATGCCGCCGTCGCCGCCGCCTTCGCCGAACTCAGGCAGGATGCGCGCCTGTTTAAGGTGCTGGGATCTTACCCGCGCGCCGTTCTCTAACCATCCACCATCCACCGCGCCCTCGGGCGTCTCGACGACCATGAACACCAAGTCCTTTCTCGAACTCTGCGCCCCCGGTATTCCGGATCTGCATCCCTATGTGCCCGGCAAGCCGCTCTCCGAGCTGGAGCGGGAGTTGGGTATTAAGGATTCGATCAAGCTGGCTTCGAACGAAAATCCCCTCGGCCCGAGTCCCTTGGCCATGGCGGCGGTGCGGGAGGCGGCGCTCGACTGGGCGCGTTATCCCGATGGTGGCGGATTCGACCTGCGACGGGCATTGGCCGAGTACCACCGACTGCCGCCCGAGGCGGTCATCATCGGCAATGGTTCCAACGATGTGCTCGACATCATCGCCCGCACCTTTCTCGCTCCAGGGGTGGAAGCTGTCTATGACCAACACGCCTTCGCCGTCTACCCGATCTGTACCCAGGCAGTGGGTGCCCGGGGGCGGGTAGCCCCGGCCCAGGATGGAAGTCGCGGTCCGCGGTATGGTCACGATCTGGAGGCCATGCGGGGGTTGATCAACCGAGATACCCGGGTGGTGTTTATCGCCAATCCCAATAATCCCACCGGGACTTGGTTGAATCGGGATGAGCTGGGGGAGTTCATCGAGTCTCTGCCTTCCCAGGTGATGTTGGTGATCGACGAGGCCTATTTCGAGTACGTCCAAGAGCCGGGGTATCCCGATGCGACCCAGTGGCTGGCCGCGCATCCCAACCTCATTGTCACCCGCACCTTTTCCAAGATTCACGGCTTGGCGGGTTTGCGTGTCGGTTATGGGCTTGGACACCCGGAGGTGCTCGGTCTGCTCAATCGGGTGCGTCAGCCTTTTAATGTCAATTCCATCGCCCAGGTGGCGGCCCTGGCCGCTTTACATGATCAAGCCCATATCGAGGCCAGCCGACGGCTGAATCACGACGGTATGGCACAGATGAGCGCCGGCCTGCGGGCCTTGGGCTGGAGGCCATCCCCTCGGTGGGGAATTTTGTTTGCATCGATATGGGGCGGACAGCTCGAGAGGTGGATGCCGCTTTACTGAGGTCGGGGGTGATTACCCGTCCGGTGGCGAATTATGGGCTACCAAATCACCTGCGGGTGACCGTTGGCTTGGAGGCCGAGAACCGGCGTTTCCTTCAATCCTTGGGGGCGCTCTTGTGACCAGACTCAGGATCCAGCGGCTGGCCGTCGTTGGTGTCGGTCTCATCGGTGGCTCCCTGGCCCGGGCCTTGCGGGCCGCCGGCGCGGTGGATGAGGTCGTCGGTTGCGGGCGGGGACGGGCCAATCTGGAGCGGGCGCTCGAACTCGGGGTGGTCGATCACTGGACTCAGGATCCGGCGATTGCAGTGGAGGGGGCGGACCTGGTGTTGCTTGCCGTTCCTCTCGGCGCCATGGCGGCGACCATGGCCGCGATGCGGGGTCGTCTGGGGCCAAGGACTATTTTAACCGATGCCGGCAGTGCCAAAGGCAGCGTGGTGGAGGATGCGCGCCGGGTATTCGGCGGCCTGCCTCCTAACTTCGTGCCTGGGCATCCCATCGCCGGGACCGAGCGTAGCGGGGTCGACGCCTCGTTTCAGGAGCTGTTCCGCCACCGCCGGGTCATCCTGACGCCTTTACCTGAAACTGATCCCGTAGCTGCCGCCCGGGTCGCGGATATGTGGCGCTGCTGCGGAGCCCAGGTGAGCTTCATGGAGGTCCAGCACCATGATGAGGTGCTTGCTGCCACCAGTCATCTGCCGCATATGCTCGCTTATGGATTAGTGGATTCCCTCTCCCGTATGCAGGCCAACGACGAGATTTTCCGCTATGCGGCGGGAGGATTTCGTGACTTCACCCGTATCGCCTCTTCCAGTCCGGAGATGTGGCGTGACATCTGCGTGGCTAACCGTCAGGCTCTGAGCCTGATGCTCGAACGCTTCGCCTTGGAATTGGCGGATCTGGCGAGCATCATCCGGGCGGGGGACGCTGACCGACTCCTACAGATCTTCCAACGGGCGAAGGCGGCGAGGGATCGCTATATCGACAGCCTGAAGGGATCGATCGAATAGGCCAGTGGATACCGTTGAACCCCGGCCTTCATTGCTAGATCGGTTTACAGTCTGCGCCCACCCGGCTAACCTTCCCGCCTTTCTGTTAGAGCGACGGATCTTCGAGCGTGCATCACAGCGACTCCACCCACTTCCATGTGGCCCCCGGCGGCTGTCTCCGGGGTCGCCTCCGGGTTCCCGGTGACAAATCCATCTCCCACCGGGCCGTCATGTTGGGCGCCCTGGCCGAGGGAAGCACCGAGATCACGGGCTTTCTCGAAGGGGCCGACAGCTTGGCCACCCTGCAGGCTTTTCGCCGGCTGGGAGTGGATATCCAGGGACCCCAGGCGGGCCGGGTACTGATCCAGGGCCGGGGCCTCAAGGGGTTACAACCGCCCCCCTGTCCGCTGGATCTGGGGAATTCCGGGACTTCTATGAGATTGTTGTGCGGGCTCCTGGCGGGGCAGGGTTTTCCGGTCACGCTGATCGGCGATGCCTCACTGTCGGCTCGCCCCATGCGGCGGGTAATCGATCCCCTGGGACGCATGGGGGCGAGTATCACCGCGAGCGAGCGTGGCACGGCTCCCCTGCACATCCATCCCGTGACCGGGTTGAGCGGGATCGACTATGTCATGCCGGTGGCAAGCGCCCAGGTCAAGTCCAGCCTGCTGCTGGCCGGGCTCTACGCCGCCGGGGAGACCTGTGTCACCGAGCCGGCCCCCACCAGGGATCACACCGAGCGGATGTTGCGAGGTTTTGGCTATGAGGTCCAATGCTCGGACAAGCGGGTCTGTGTGCGGGGCGGGGGGAGGTTGCAGGGTGGCTCGATCGATGTGCCAGCGGATATCTCTTCCGCCGCCTTTTTCCTTGTCGGCGCCAGCCTTGCTCCGGGGTCCGAGGTGATGCTCGAACATGTGGGGGTGAATCCCACCCGCACCGGCGTCATTGATATCCTCCGACTCATGGGAGGTGACATCGAACTGCTGAACCAGCGGAATGCTGGTGGCGAGCCAGTGGTGGACATCCGAGTGCGGAGCGCACCCTTGCATGGTATCGAGATCCCTGAGCACCTCGTACCCCTGGCCATTGACGAGTTTCCAGCCCTATTTATCGCGGCCGCCTGTGCCGAAGGGGAGACCCGGCTGACAGGGGCAGAGGAACTCCGGGTCAAGGAGAGCGACCGTATCCAGGTGATGGCGGAAGGACTGTGGGAACTTGGGATAACGGCGGAGCCCAGGTCAGATGGTATCCTCATCCAGGGTGGTCGATTGGGTTCCGGAGCCATCGACAGCCACGGCGACCATCGCGTCGCCATGGCCTTCGCCATGGCCGCTTTGGTGTCCGAGGGTGAGATACGCATCCGAGACTGTGTCAACGTGGGGACCTCTTTTCCCGGTTTCGTCGCGCAGGCGGGCGGTCTGGGTTTGCAGATCCAGGAGGTATGAAATGATCCCTGTGTTGACCATCGATGGACCTAGCGGCGCTGGTAAGGGGGCGGTGGGTCGTCTTCTGGCGCAGCGGCTTGACTGGCATTTTCTCGATAGCGGGGCGATTTACCGTGTCCTTGGGCTCGCTGTGCTGGAACAGGATGTCGGCTATGATCAGGTACCGGTCATCGTGGAGTTGGCGCATGGGCTCGACTTCGGTTTCAAAGGCGACTCCGTCCTCTATGGTGGGCGGGATGTCACGGAGGCGATCCGGCGCGAAGATTGCGGCCAAGCCGCTTCCAACTTGGCCGCTATCCCCGCAGTACGTGCCGCCCTCCTGGCGCGTCAGCGGGCCTTTGCCATGGCACCTGGACTGGTTGCGGACGGCAGGGACATGGGGGATGTGGTGTTTCCTGAAGCCCTGTTGAAGGTCTTCCTCACCGCGAGCCCCAAAGAACGTGCCCGTCGACGCTATAACCAGTTGAAAGAAAAGGGATTCGATGTTAACCTGCCAGCGCTTGTCTGCGAGATCGAGGCACGAGACAGGCGGGATACCAACCGCTCGGTCGCGCCGATGAAGGTACCAAAAGGGGCTTTCATCGTCGATTCCACCGAAATGGGTATCGAAAAGGTGGTGGCTGTGGTATTGGAGAAATTACAAGGTATTTTCCCTCACCCCGCCGCATGAAAGGGTCCATTGAGGCGACTCGATGGGTTTGATAGAAGCAACCAACCCAGTATTTGATCGTTCCATCCAGCGCACCCTGGGAGGCGATTCAGGATTTTGTACCCATGACCGAAAGTTTTGCTGAGCTGTTTGAACAGAGTCTTGCCAGAACCGAGCTGCGCTCGGGCGCCATAGTGACAGGTACCGTGGTAAGTATTACCCCGGATTTCGTGATGGTGAACGCTGGCCTCAAATCCGAGGGAATGATCCCCCGGAGTCAATTCCTCAACTCCAGAGGTGAGTTGGAGGTGGCTGTTGGCGATCAGGTTGAGGTGTCCCTGGAAACCGTCGAGGACGGCTATGGCTCGACCAGGTTTTCGCGGGAAAAGGCCAAGCGCAATCAGGCCTGGGACCAGTTGGAGCGGGCTTTCGAGAAGGAAGCCTCGGTCAGCGGCAAGATCACCGGCAAGGTCAAGGGTGGTTTTACGGTCGAACTCAACGAGATCCGCGCCTTTCTGCCGGGGTCCCTGGTGGATGTGCGTCCGGTGCGGGACACCTCCTATCTCGAGGGCAAGGATCTCGACTTTAAGGTCATCAAGCTCGACCGCAAACGCAACAATGTGGTGGTCTCCCGCCGTGCGGTGGTGGAGAGCGAATACAGCGAAGAGCGGGATAAGCTGTTGTCCTCCCTGGAGGAGGGGATGGAGGTGCGGGGTGTGGTCAAAAACCTCACCGACTACGGCGCCTTCGTCGATCTCGGTGGCATCGACGGCCTGCTCCATATCACCGATATGGCTTGGCGTCGCGTCAAGCATCCCTCCGAGGTGGTCAGTATCGGTGACGAGGTGGCGGTCAAGGTGCTCAAGTTCGACCGCGAGCGCAACCGAGTCTCCCTGGGTCTCAAGCAGATGGGCGAGGATCCCTGGCAGAACATCTCCCGCCGTTATCCGGAGGGCACCCGCATCTTCGGCAAGGTCACCAACATCACCGACTACGGCTGTTTTGTCGAGATCGAAGCGGGTGTCGAAGGTTTGGTCCATGTCTCCGAGATGGATTGGACCAACAAGAATATCCATCCCTCCAAGCTGGTTCAGCTCGGCGACGAATCCGAGGTGATGGTGCTGGATATTGACGAGGAACGGCGTCGTATCTCTCTCGGTATGAAGCAGTGCCAGGCTAATCCCTGGGAGGAATTTGCCGATAACCACAAGAAGGGTGACCGGGTCGTCGGTAAGATCAAGTCCATCACTGACTTCGGTATCTTCATCGGCCTCGACGGCGGCATCGACGGCTTGGTGCATCTTTCGGATATCTCCTGGGATGTTCCGGGCGAAGAGGCCATCCGCAACTTCCGCAAGGGTGACGAGGTCGAGGCCGTGGTGCTCTCGGTGGATCCCGAGCGTGAAAGGATCTCCCTGGGCGTCAAACAGTTGGATAAAGATCCCTTCTCCAACTTCGTCGCCACCCATGAAAAAGGCAGCGTGGTGAAGGGCAAAGTCAAGGAGGTAGATGCCAAGGGCGCGGTGATCCTCCTCGACGACGGCGTCGAAGGTTATCTGAGGGCCTCGGAGATCACACGTGATCGCGTCGACGATGCCCGCAACGTGATTCGCGAAGGCGAGACGGTCGAGGCCAAGTTCCTCGCCGTGGACCGTAAGAATCGCACCATCTCGCTGTCGATCAAGGCCAAGGACGCCGATGACGAAGCCGCTGTGATCCAGGGCTACAGCCGTGATTCCGCGGGCAGTATGACCCTCGGGGATCTGCTAAAGGAACAGATGAACGAGCATGATCGCCGGGGTTAGCCAAGGATGATGGGATGATGCCGCTGCTTGGATCTATTCCGAGGGCGGCGTCTCTCATCCTCCTGGTCTGATCGAGGGTTGGCTCTTCAGCTTTTATCAACATAACTTTGATAAACGGGGCGTTCGCTTGGCCAGTATGACCAAATCCGAATTGATTGAAGTCATATCTCGACAACAAAATCTTCTTGCCTTCCGGGATGTGGAGCTTGCAGTAAAGTGCATTCTCGAACAGATGAGCCAGGCCCTATCTTCTGGCGACCGGATCGAGATCAGGGGTTTTGGGAGTTTTTCACTGCATTACCGACCGCCACGACTGGGACGCAATCCCAAGACCGGTGAGACCGTGGCCCTGGCAGGCAAATATGTGCCGCATTTCAAACCAGGGAAGGAGTTGCGCGATCGGGTCGATCGCGAGGGGGCGGTAATAGATCATTCTGGTTCTGAGGAAGAAGAGTCGGAGGAAGACTGAGAGGGCTCCTGAAAGGGGGGGTAACGGGGCGGCCTCAGGCCTTTCTCAATGTACGGCTGACTAGAGGCGGAAGGGGAGCCGGTGCTGCTTAGTTGGTCAATTCTTGCCACCAGGCAGCTTTTTGTAGGCCGAACTGGATCATCAGGAAGAGGAACAGGAGCAATAGCTCTCCCAGGCTGATCCAGAGGATGAGCCTGGTGATGCGCCTAGCCGACGGACGCATGGGTATCCAGACCCGATGCATAAACCAGCGCCAGGGCGGGAACCAGGACCAGCGGTGCCAAGCCTTGAAATAGCGGGCCAGATCCCGTCCCCACTGGGGCAGGCTGTGATCTACTTCGGCCAGCTTGGCCTGCCGCTCTTGCAAAGGATAACCGGAGTAATCATCGGTGATCCTCAACCGGGCGGAATTCCCAACTTCCGCCTCGATGGCTAGCCTGGTCTCCGTGTTCAAACCCTCGGCATATTCGAGGCGCC
>WBZP01005200.1_pt1 | contig 13285 bp, 10 predicted proteins | sample 5204301 | NCBI WGS metagenome assembly WBZP01 (sample SAMN12412401, study PRJNA552823) | activated sludge metagenome | isolation source: activated sludge from nitrification reactor of wastewater treatment plant... | place: USA: Pennsylvania | collected 2017
CCGCTTTCGAGATCAGCCCGCACGAGCGTCACCCGCACGCGGTCAGCCAGCCGATAGCGTCTGCCGGTTCGTTGGCCGAGCATCTGATGTTTGCCGCCGTCGTATTGAAAGTAGTCCTCGCCCAGTCCCGAAACATGGACCAGACCCTCGACATGGATCTCGTCGAGCGCCACAAACACGCCAAAAGGAACGACCGCCGCGATGCTCCCCGAGAAAACCTCGCCAATGCGGTCCCGCATGTAGTAGCACTTCAACCAGTTCGTCACGTCGCGCGTCGCCTCATCGGCGCGCCGCTCGGTCTGCGAGCAGTGTACGCCCACCTCCTGCCAACTGCCGGGAGTGTAGTGCTGCCCAGCGAGGACAGCCTTGATCGAACGATGCACCAGCAGATCCGGATAGCGCCTGATCGGCGAAGTGAAGTGCGTGTAGTGCTCGTAGGCGAGACCGAAATGGCCGACGTTGTCCGGGCTGTAGAGTGCCTGGCGCAGCGAACGCAGCATCACCGTCTGCAGCAGCAACGCGTCCGGGCGGCCTTTCACGCACTCGAGCAGCATCGCGTAGTCTTTGGCCACCGGATTGTCGCCCCCGGTCAGAGCAAGGCCGAACCCGGCGAGGAAAGTGCGCAGCGCGAGGAGTTTCTCGGCTGTCGGACCTTCATGAATCCGGTACAGGCAGGGCTGCTGGTTGACCTGCAGGAAATCCGACGCGCAAACGTTGGCCGCCAACATGCATTCCTCGATCAGTCGGTGTGCGTCATTGCGCTGCGCCGGCACGATCTGCGAGATCTTGCCCTCGTCGTCGAACAGCATCAGCGTTTCTATCGTCTCGAAATCGATGGCACCGCGTTGCGTGCGCGCGCGCCGGAGGACGTGAAAGAGATCGGAAAGCATGCGCAAGTGCGGCAACAGCGCACGCTGCGCGGCCTCCTCCGGCGGACCGGCAGCACTCAGCCAGCTCCACACCTGATCATAGGTCAACCGGGCGCGCGAGTGAAAGACCGCCGGGTAGAACTGGTACTGGCGGATTTCGCCTTGCTCGTCGATCGCCATGTCGCAGGCGACGACCAGGCGGTCGACCTCCGGGTTGAGCGAGCAGAGACCGTTGGACAGTTTTTCGGGCAACATTGGAATGACCCGACGCGGGAAGTAAACCGAGTTGCCGCGCTCGGCGGCTGCCCGATCGAGCGCCGTTCCAGGCTGGACATAGTGGCTCACATCGGCGATCGCCACGACCAGGCGCCAGCCTTGTTCGAGGCGCTCGGCAAAGACCGCGTCGTCGAAGTCCTTCGCCGTCTCGCCGTCGATCGTCACCAGCGGCAGGTGGCGCAGGTCCACCCGCCCAGCCCCCTCGGCAGCACCCACGCGCTCGGGCAGGGCAACGGTCTCGGCAAGTGCCTCGGGCGAAAAAACGAACGGCAGCTCGTGCTTGCGCAAGGCGATTTCGATCTCCATCCCGGGATCGGCATAGCCGCCGAGAATCTCGACGATGCGCCCGATCGGTTTGGCATGCCGATTGGGCTGCTCGATGATCTCGACGACGACGACCTGGCCAGCCGCGGCGGACACCTCGCCATCGGGTGCCACCAGAATATCCTGGTTGATGCGCCGGTTTTCTGGGACGACGAGCGTGATCCCGTACTCGACCAGGACGCGCCCGACGACCTTGCTGTTTGCCCTTTCGAGGACTTCGACGATGACGCCTTCGCGGCGTCCCCGGCGATCGACGCCGACGACGCGCACCAGCGCTCGGTCGCGATGCAGGACCTTGGACATCTGCCTCGCCTCGAGCAACAGATCTTCGCTGCCATCGTCAGGAACCAGAAAACCATATCCATCCGGATGGCCTTCCACCCGCCCGGCAATCAGACTGGCTCGCTCGGGCAGGATGTACGAGCCCTTGCGGTTGCGCAACACCTGGGCCTCGCGCTCCATTGCTCCAAGGCGGCGCTGAAACGCGTCGCACTCGACTTTCCGAATGTCGAGCAGCCGGCAGATCTCGTCGAAACCGACCGGTGTGCCTTGCTCTTCGAGCACCTGCACAATGAACTCGCGCGACGGCAAGGGCTGTTCGTATCGCTTTGCTTCGCGCGCCAGATGCGGATCGCGGCCACGCACCCCGAGCGGATTGATGATTGACATTTCCTTTTGATCCTTTAGAATTCGACCTTCGCTGGAGATGCCCAGGTGGCGAAATTGGTAGACGCGCTAGGTTCAGGTCCTAGTGGTGGCAACACCGTGGAGGTTCGATTCCTCTCTTGGGCACCAGACAAAACAAGCTCTGATCACTCGGGGCTTTTTTTTCGCCTGCCGGCCGAGCGGCCATTGTACGCCTTCTGACACCGTCCTTGTCCCCGTTCGCTGCGTTTTCGCCTGATCCACTGTTGCCGGGGGCGCGGATGCTACCGGACGGAGGAAGCACCAGGAGAGGACGATATACCGCCCCGGTCAACATCAGATCCGCTCATCGTCGGCGCAAGATGCGGCACGCCGATCCCTCATCGACGCCGGAGTGCCGACCACCAATAGCGCAGCAGAGGAATGCCGTCGCCAGCTGAAAAAAAGTTGTGCCGGTACTGGTCAACACGAGCGGAAAAATGGATACTACGCTGCCGGAAAGCGGGCGATCAAAACCGCTATGCGAATGAGAACTAATTCCAACCCAATCACGTACCAGGAATTCAGATGACGATACGACCGGAACTAATCGAAAAGCTGCGCGCCAGGCGTGCCAGGCTGACCCAGAACGTCAGCCCTGAAAAGCTGGAGGCGCTGCATGCCAAGGGTCTGCTGTCGGCCCGCGAACGACTCGACGTACTGTTCGAGGAAGGCACCTTTCAGGAGCTTGGGCTGCATGCCGCACACGCCGCGACGCACTTCGGCATGGACGGGCGGGAACTGCCGGCCGACGGCGTGATCGCGGGCAGCGGTTACGTCGGCCACACCCAGGTGGCTGCCTTCAGCCAGGACTTCAGTGTTGTTGCCGTGTTTTACACAAACGTCCTGCTCTCCGGTGTCGTCCCGCAGATCGCCGTGATCTGCGGCCCCTGCGCCGGCGGCGCGGCCTATTCGCCGGCGCTGATGGATTTCGTCATCATGACGCGCAGCAACGCACACATGTTCCTCACCGGTCCCGAAGTCATCAAGGCGGTCACCGGACGGGCAACGACGATGGACGAAGTCGGTGGCGCCGAGATGCATGCTACGGTCAGCGGCAACGCACACTTTGTCGTCGACGACGATCGACAGGCCATTGCGCTCGTCAGGCATCTGCTGTCGTATTTGCCGGCGAACAACACCGAGGATCCACCGCACGATCTGACGACGCCGATCGAGGAAATGGAAGACCCAGGAATCAACGAGTGCATCCCTGAAAGCGCGTCCGAACCGATGGACATGCACGTCATCCTTCGCCGCATCGTTGACCGCGGCGAACTGCTCGAGGTCCATGCCGGCTTTGCGCGCAACGTCATCGTCGGTTTCGCCCGCATCAGCGGCGTCGTCGTCGGCATCGTCGCCAACCAGCCGATGGTCATGGCCGGCGCGCTCGATCTCAATGCGGCGGACAAGGTCGCGCGTTTCGTGCGTACGTGCAACATCTTCAATGTGCCCGTGGTGACGCTGGTCGATGTCCCCGGCTTCCTGCCCGGCGTCGAGCAGGAACGCGGCGGGATCATCCGCCATGGTGCAAAGATGCTTTCTGCCTACGGTTCGTGCACCGCACCAAAGATTACCGTCATCTGCCGCAAGGCCTATGGCGGTTCCTATCTCGCCATGTGCAGCCAGGAAATGGGCGCCGACATGGTCTTTGCCTGGCCAACTGCCGAGATTGCCGTCATGGGTGCGGAAGCCGCCGTGAAGATTCTTTACCGCAAGGAACTGAAGGACGCCGAAGACCGTCAGGCCCGAGCCGCCGAGCTGGCGCAGGAATACCGGGACGAGTTTGCCTCGCCGTACGTATCGGCCGGCAACTTCTACATCACTGACGTCATCGAGCCGCAGGATACGCGCTGGATGGTCGCCCTCGCCTTGCGCAAGACGCTTGACAAGCGCGAGCTGCGACCCGCCAAGAAGCACGGCAATATACCGATGTAATTCCGTACCGTACACAAGGACTACGCCATATGCTGACTGCCGCCATTGTCAAAGCCTTACAGGTCTACGGTATCGCCATCGTCATCTCGGTGCTGGTCGCCGTGCTGATCAAGCTGATGGTTTCGCTGACTGGACGGATGGAGAGAAGCAGACCGGTCGACATTCCGACCGGCACCGTCTGCCCGGTCGGCCTCGGCGTTCCCGATGAAGACGTCGCAGCCCTTTCGGCGGCAATTTTTGTCGCCATGGGACCGCACCGCATACTGCACATCGCACCAACCAGTCATGGCTGGGCCGCCGGCGCACGCGCCGCCCAGCATTCGCATACGCCGGGGCCCGCGGGCCGTGGCCCCCGATAGAGGAGAGAATCAAATGCCCAGACAATTCAAAGTCACCGTCAACGGTCGCGAGTACGAGGTCAGCGTCCTCGAGCTTGGCACCGGCCAGAGCCAGAGTACCCCCGCGCCGGTCGCTGCGCCAGTGGTCGCTGCTGGCGCAGCGAGCAGTGTTGCCGCACCGGCGGCACCATCAGCAGCGCCGACGGCTGCCGGCGCCGGCGATGTCGTCGCGGCCATGGGAGGCGTGGTCGTCGAGGTCAACGTAAAGGCCGGACAAACCGTCGCCGCCGGCGATCAGTTGCTCGTTCTCGAAGCGATGAAGATGAAAACGCCGGTCACTTCGACACGTGCCGGCCAAGTGAGCAAGGTGCTTGTCGCGCCGGGAGACGCGGTGGACGGCGGACAACCGCTGGTCACTATCGCCTGACCTGGGCGAACGGGCAGGGGCAATCTCCTGCCGTCTGCAACTCGATGCGCCGGTACCTGGTCTTCAGTGCCTGGCGCGAGGACTGACGCGTATGGAAAGCATTCATTTTATCGATCTGTTTCAGGGCATCGCGACACTCGCAGCGGCCGAGCCAAAGATCATGTTTGGGCGCATCTTTCTGATGCTGCTCGGCTTTCTCCTGATCTACCTGGGCTCGAAGAACGTCCTTGAACCTCTGCTGATGATCCCGATGGGACTCGGCATGTCTTCGGTCAACGCGGGCGTGATGTTCCTTGATGGCAGCAAGATGGGGACCCTGTTTGTGGACCCATTGATGTCCGACCCGGTCGACCTGATCAACATCCTGCAGATCGACTGGCTGCAACCGATCTACACCTTGACCTTCAGCAACGGCCTGATCGCTTGTCTGGTCTTCATGGGCATCGGCGTTCTGCTCGATGTCGGTTACGTGATGGCGCGGCCATTTCAGAGCATGTTCATCGCCCTTTTCGCCGAACTCGGTACGATCGCCGTCTTTCCGATCGCTGTCGGCCTCGGCCTGAGCCAGGGCGAAGCGGCTGCCGTGGCAACCATCGGCGGCGCCGACGGACCGATGGTTCTGTTTACCTCGCTCGTCCTGGCGAAGAACCTGTTCGTTCCGATCACCGTCGTCGGCTATCTGTACCTCGGCTTGACCTACGGCGCCTATCCTTATCTGATCAAATGGCTCGTGCCCAAGCACATCCGCGCAGTCGACATGAGTGCCGATCGCGGGCCGAAGATCAGCCGCTCACAGAAACTGACCTTTGCCGTCGTCGCCTGTACACTACTCTGTCTGCTCTTCCCGGTTGCCGCGCCGCTCTTCTTCTCTCTGTTCGTCGGCGTCGCCGTTCGCGAAAGTGGCATCGATGTGTTCACCAAGCTGATCGGCGAGACCTTCCTGTATGGCGCCACGTTCTTTCTCGGCCTGACGCTGGGCGTTCTTTGCGAGGCCAATACCCTGCTTGATCCGACGGTCCTCAAGCTCTTGCTGCTCGGCATGCTGGCCCTGACAATCTCCGCTCTGGGCGGCCTGCTTGGCGGCTACATCCTGTACTTCTGGTCCGGTGGAAAATTCAATCCGATGATCGGAATTGCCGGTGTGAGCTGTGTTCCGACGACAGCCAAAGTCGTCCAGAAAATCGCTACCGACGCGAACCCACGCGCGATCATTCTGCCGCACGCGCTCGGCGCCAACATCAGTGGCGTCATCACGACGGCGATCATCGCCGCGACCTACGTCGCGCTGCTGCGCTGACCCGGGGCGCGCAACGGGTCATCAGTGAGGGCCCCCGGAGGAGCAAAGAACAATCGGCCGCAGTGACGCGCGCAGCAAGCAGAACGCCTACTGCTGCTCCGCGTCCTTGGCCGGCTTATCGCCGGCAAAGCCGGGGATCTGGATGCTCGTCAACAGGGTGCGCGTTTGACTCTTCAACTGGTCCTGCATCTGGTGGAGCATCTTGCGGCTTTGCTCCATGTAGGTGGCCATCATGGTCTGCATCGCCGGTCCCTGGAAATTCATGAACTGCGACCACATGTCGCTCTGCATCTGGCTGCTGCTTTCGCCATAGAGCGACTGCGACTGCTCCTGCAGTTTCTTCTGGAACTCGATGAACGACTTGATGTTCGTCTCCAGGTACTTGCCGAGCATTCCCTGCATGGCATGACCGTAGAAACGGATCATCTGGGCCAATAGTTCGGTTGTGAACAGAGGAATTCCGGCCGCTTCTTCCTCGAGAATGATCTGTAGGAGAATGCTGCGCGTAATGTCCTCACTCGTCTTTGCGTCCAGCACGTTGAAGTTCTCGCGCGCCAGGACAAGGTCCTTGACATCGCTCAGCGTGATATAGGCGCTCGTCTTCGTATCGTAAAGACGACGATTGGGGTACTTCTTGATCAGTCGTGGCTGCTGCTCGGGCATGGCGACCCTTTCCTCCATAGGCGGATGACTCGACGGACAGTTCCGGCGCCCGTTGGTGCGGTGCAGCACAATTATACTCCGGCGAAAAAAAACAGGCTCCTCGCGGAGCCTGTCTCGACATCCGGAGACCAGATATTTACTGGTAGTACAGGCCGCCACAAATATTCAGCGTCGAACCGGTCATGAAGCCGGCGATTTCCGACGCGAGGTAGACGCAGGCACCGCCGATCTCCTCAGGCTTGGCCAGACGCTTCATCGGCACGGTGTCGATGATGCTCTTCAGGATCTCGGGCTTGATCGCCATGACCATCGGCGTCGCCACATAGCCAGGCGCAATGGCGTTGACCGTCACGCCCTTGATCGCGAGTTCGGCAGCGAGTGCCTTGGTGAAGCCGATCACGCCTGCCTTGGCTGCCGAATAGTTCGTTTGCCCGGCCTGACCCTTGAGCCCGTTGAGCGACGAAATGTTGATGATCCTGCCCCAGCCGCGCTCGGCCATCTTCGCCGAAACCTGCTTCGTCATGTTGAACAGGCTCGACAGGTTGGTCGAGATGACGGCATTCCACTGCGCCAGCTCCATCTTGGCAAACATCCGGTCGCGCGTGATGCCCGCGTTGTTGACCAGAATGTCGATCGGGCCCGCCTTTTCTTCCGCTTCGGCGACCAGCGCGACACACGTGTCATAGTCGGAAACGTCGCCGGCAACACAGATGAAGTCGTTGAAACCGGCCTCGGCCATGGCCTTGGTCCACTCGGCCGGCTTGTCGAACTCCGGATGATAGGCAGCGACCACCTTGTGACCAGCCTTGGCCAGTTCCTGGCAGATGGCTGTACCGATCCCGCCCATGGCACCTGTAACCAAAGCAACACGTTGTGTCATAGTTCTTTCCTTTCCTGTTGACGAATGAAACAACCTGCGGCAAGACACCGCCACCCATACAATCCCCTACGATAAGGGCTGATCGCCCCAACCGGCGATTCTGCATTGCAGCATCCTGACTGTCAATGGACAATTGGCGAGATGACCATGTATCGGCCCCTTGCCGAACTTGCCGCCGCTGCAGGCAGCAGACGATCGGCAGCGTCATCCCGTCGCTCCCGGCGGCGTCTCGCCCTATAATCGCACTATGCATGTCGTCGCAATCGGCTGGCTCTACGTCACCTTGCTCATGGCTCTGACCGAAAAGAGCATCGTCGGCGGCGTGCTGAGCTTTGTTTTCTATGGCCTGTTACCGGTATCGCTGCTCCTGTGGCTGTTTTCCGGATCAGCCCGACGCCGCCGCCGGGCGACGCGGCTGGCGCCTCCGGCTGAACAGGCGCCGCGCGACAGCTATCCGCCGGGCGAGTGATCACTCAGACGCCAGCCAGATCAGCGAGGCCATCCGCCCGGTTGCCACCCCGTCGCGACGGTACGAAAAGAAAAGCCCGGCCTCGCGTACCGTGCAGAATTCCCCGCCAAACGTCGCCTCGACACCGACGGCGGCGAGCGCCTGTCGCGCCAGCAGATAGATATCGGCCAGCCAACACCCCGCCGACTCGGTGGACGGGCACGTCGTGAAACCGGCCTCACTGGCAGCCCGCGCTTGCACAATGGGCCGAAAAGCGCCAGCCGCACACGCTGCCGAATCGACAAAGGCGGTACGCACCTCATCGCCGACGACGAATGCCTGCGGCCCGATCGCCGGCCCCAGATATGCAAGAATTTCGCCGCCGTCAACCGCCATGGCACGCACGGTCCGTTGCACGACGCCTGCCAGCAGCCCCCGCCAACCTGCATGCACCGCAGCGACGACGCGTCCGGTACGATCGCAGAGCAGGATCGGCAAACAGTCGGCGGTCAACACAGCGCAAACGACGCCCGGTGTGCGCGTCAGCGCCGCATCGGCCACCGGTGTTGCGGAATCCGGTTTACGGTGCGCCTCAAGAACATCTGCGCCGTGCACCTGGCTCAGCCAGCGAGGCGTGGAAGGCAGATGCCTGCGCAGCCGCTGGCGATTGACCGCCACTGCCAGCGGATCATCACCGACGTGATCACCAAGATTGAGGCTGGCGTAAGGAGCACGACTGACGCCACCTGAACGTGTCGTCAGGACGCTGCGCACGACCGGCGGTGCCGGCCAGTCGGGTGCGATCCACTGCTTACTGTTCATCACTACCCTCCTCGTCTTCTGCGCCGCCCACAGCCCCCTCGGCGGCGCCGGCAACAGCTTGCCCAAAAACACCGTTGCTGCCTTGAAAAGCAGGTTTGCTCCAACCGGGCGAAGCGTCATCCGGTACGCAACGACCACCGGCTGCCGTTGATTCGCGACGCAACATCTCGATCAACGCACGCAGATCGTCGGGCAGATCCGAGGTCCAGGCCATCGTACTTTCGCGCAATGGATGAATCAGCGCCAAACGCCATGCATGGAGCGCTTGTCGGGGCAGTCGGCTCGGCAGAGAAAGGCCGCGCGCGGTCGGACCATAGACTGGATCACCGATCAGCGGATGGCCGATTGACATCATATGGACGCGAATCTGATGCGTGCGCCCGGTTTCCAGAGCGCATTCGATCAGCGTGCTGGCGAGAAAACGTTCGAGGACGCGATAGCCGGTACGCGCCGGCTTGCCCGTCCCCACCACCGCCATCCGCGTACGTGCCGTTGGATGCCGGCCGATCGGCGCATCGATGCTCCCGGCACAGCGAACGATACCGTTCACCAGCGCCTGATAGCGCCTCTGCACGCTGCGCGCCTGCAATTGCCGGACAAGATGGGTCTGCGCCGCAAGCGTCTTGGCGACGACCATCAAACCGGAGGTGTCTTTGTCGAGGCGATGCACAATTCCCGCCCTTGGCACCTGTTCGAGTTGCGGTGCGTGGTGCAGCAATGCGTTGAGCAAGGTTCCTTGCCAGTTGCCGTTGCCCGGATGAACGACCAGACCAGGCGGTTTGTCGAGCACAATCAGGCTGTCGTCTTCGAAGACGATCGTCAACGGAATGTTTTCCGGAATTGCCGGCGCGCAGCGCTCGTCGGCTGCCTCTGCCAGCTCGATGCGCTCTCCGCCCCACAGTTTGTGCCGAGGCTCGACAATCCGCACACCGGCGACGGCTACCCGCCCTTCACGGACCCAGTTCTGCAGACGGCTGCGCGAGTGATGAACCAGCAAGCGCGCGAGAATCCGATCAAGTCGCCAGCCTGCGCAATCGGCCGGCACGCTAAGGGCAATTCGAGGGTTTGCGCTATAATCGGCCGTCTCTATTGCCCGGCCTGCGGCGCCTGCCGATGCTCCTCTTCTCTCTGGCTTTTCCATCATGCGTAGTTTAGCGGTTATCGCAGCGTTTATCGTCACCTCGCTCATCTCCGGCTGCGGGCTGTTGCCGGCCGAGAAGGATGAAACAGCAGGCTGGTCGGCGAACAAGCTGTATACGGAAGCGAAGGACGCCCTGAACGAGGGCTCTTACGCAAAAGCCATCAAGTACTTCGAAAAGCTTGAGTCGCGCTATCCGTACGGGCGCTACGCGCAGCAGGCCCAGATCGAGATCGCTTACGCGTACTGGAAGGATTTCGAACCGGCGTCCGCACTCGCCGCATGCGACCGCTTCATCAAGCTGCACCCGAACCATCCGAATGTAGACTACGTTCACTACTTGCGCGGCTTGATCAATTTCAACGAAGACCAGGGAATTCTCGGCGCCATCAGCAACCAGGACATGAGCGAACGCGACCCGAAAGGCGCCCGCGAATCCTTTGACGCATTCAAGGAACTGGTCACCCGTTTTCCGGACAGCAAGTACACGCCCGATGCGCTGCTGCGCATGAAATACCTAGTCCATGCCCTGGCCCAGCTAGAGTTGCATGTCGCACGCTATTACATGAAGCGGGGCGCCTATCTGGCGGCGGCAAACCGCGCCCAGTACGCGGTGAGAAACTATCCCGATACTCCGGCCAACGAGGAAGCGCTCTTCATCATGGTCAGCGCTTACGATGCGCTCGGTCTGACCGACTTGCGCGACGATGCCAACCGCGTCATGCGCAAGAACTTCCCACAGAGCGAGTACTATACGCGTGGTCTGGCCCGACGACCGGAGGCCTGGTGGAGACTGTGGTAAGCGGGCACCGGCGTGCCGCCTTACCTAAGGGAAAAGACGACGCGGCCACCCTTCCCGGGCGCGCTTGATTCGCTCTTTCCGTCCGTCGGCAGCAGCTTGCCCGGCAGCAGGAACATGCGCTCGGCCGGAACATCATGGGCAAGTAACCAATCACGCACCGCCTTCGCGCGTCGATCGGCCAGGTCGCGCAGATCGTCCTCGTCGACGGCCGAGTTGGCCAGGATCAGCTTCTCCATTTCGTCAACCGGAAGGCCTTTGACCAGACCGATGAAGTTGCGCGGCTTGGGAAACTTTTCGCTCCGATAGACGCGTTCGAGCAGAACAGGGTACTCCTTGAGGGGCACTTCAACCTCGTCGGCAGAACCGGTTTGCACGGCTTTCCTGGTCAGATCCGCTCGCTGCAGCGCCTTCACCTTGCGCTCGAGGCGATCTCGTTTCAAACCTTCCGGGTCAGCCTCCGGGTCGCCCATACCCTGGATCTCGAGTTTGAGCGCCGGCCGATCGGACAGCGCTTTACCCAGCTTGGTGAGCCGCAGGGCTGCATCGGTCGCAATCTCCGCCCGCCCGGAGTCGAATTCGAGGCTCGACAACTCCTCTCCACTGCCGAAAGCGGCACCGAGCAAGGCAAAAGGCGAGGTCAAGGCCTTGCCCAACAGATTGACGACGACCTTGACCACCAGGCTACCGACGCTGAACTCAGGGTCGTCGAGCGAACCCGCGATCGGCAGGTTGATATCGATCTCGCCGTTCCGGTTCTTCAGCAGGGCGACGGCCAGCGTCACCGGAAGTTTTGTCGCATCCGGGCTGTCAACCGGGCTGCCGAAGGTGAGCTGATCGAGGAAGACGCGGTTTTCCGCGTTCAGTTGCCGATGGTCGATCTTGTACTTGACATAAAGCGACAGCTTCCCTTTTTCGATCGCATAGCCGGCGTACTTTCCCGCGTAAGGAGAAAGCGAAGTCATCTCTATGCCTTTGATCTCCGCCTGCAAGTCAAGGGAGGGGTTGATCGCCAGCGGATTGAGCTGGCCCACGAGTGTGAGCGGCGCGACGTTGTCGTAAGTACCGCGCAGATCAAGGCTGGCAAGCGTACCGGGCGCCGACGACAGGCCACTGATCGTGCCCCCGACCTGGCGCAGGTTTGCCGAGTAGTTCGGCTTGACGAAGTTGTCCGTAAACCTGATGTCACCACCCTGCAATGTGATCTTGCCGATGCTCGCCGGGACAGGCGCCGACCCGCTCGCGGCAAGCGGCACCGTTGCCATGCCGCCAGCCGCCGCGGCAGCCACCTTGCCCACCGGCGGCTTGGCGCTGCCAGCATCGGGCTGGCGAACGATCTGCAGCAGGTTCAGTTCACCCTGACGGCTGACGATGACGCGGGCAAAGAAATCAGCCAGCGCGACCTCACCGATGGACAGCGAAACAGGATTGAGCCGGGCATCGATATGGCCGAAATACAGCGACTTCCACTTCACAAAATCGGCCGAGTTGATTTTGTCTACTGCTTGCAGATCGCCTACCGTGAGCTGACCGGAGAAGCCAGCGCTCAGCTTGCTGGCGTCGAAACTGCCGCTGCCTGTCTGACGTACGCGTAAAGCGCCGGCCAGCGTCACCTGCCCGCGCGTCAGATCGATATTCAGCCGCTCGGTAAAGTACGGTTGCAGTGGCAGCAGTTCCAGCGTCCTGACCGCCAGTTTGAGGTCGCTATCGAGTGGTGCCGGTCTGATGCTGCCCGCCACCTCGACCTCCCCCTGCCGGTTCAGCCGGAAACGCGTAAACAGCCGTATCGACTGAGCGAGATCGGTCGACATGCCGTCCACCACGAAGTTCATCCCGTCCAGCGTGTGGGTCACCGCTGGCGAAATCGCGGCGTCCTCGAAGCGCAGTGCAAGGTCATCGCCACGGTACTTGCCGATCACGATCTTCCACGGCCCGGCCGGATCGTTCCGGGCAGCCGCGACCGCCCGCAACTGGGGAGAGGGCACGAACTCGATCCGGCCATCGGCTGTTCGTCGCAGCAGAGCACGCGCAGCCCGCGTGCTGATTTCATCGATCGTGATCTCACGTTTGACGAGATCAAACCGCCCTCCACGAACCGAAATGACATCGGTCTTCAACCATTGGGCAAGATCAACCCGCCACGCGGCGTCGAATTCGGCAGGTGTACCGCCCGTGCTGTCGAGTTTTCCAAGCTTGACGTTGATGCCTTCGACACTCGCCATGAACGGCGTGCCATGCGACTCGTCGAGCCAACGCAACACGCCGCCGGAGAGCTCCGCTTCAGCGACGGACCACTCGCCAGGCTGCGCAGCCGCCGGTGTTGTAGACTCGCTCGGCGCCTGCCTTGCGGCGAGTTCCTCCCTGAAATACTCAATCCAGTTG